>Ga0302314_10021394_pt1 | contig 10655 bp, 10 predicted proteins | sample III_Palsa_N2_3_FD_200533 | JGI IMG/M metagenome (GOLD analysis project Ga0302314, IMG submission 200533) | Peat permafrost microbial communities from Stordalen Mire near Abisko, Sweden - III_Palsa_N2_3 | ecosystem: Environmental > Terrestrial > Soil > Palsa > Peat permafrost | place: Sweden... | reverse complement strand
GCATGGAGTTCCCGCTGAAGGTAGCCAACCCGTGGCTGGCCGCCCATCCCGGGGCGCTCGGCCTCGACTACAGCTACACGCTGTTCGCCATCGGCAAGCCCAACGGACTGCTGCGCGCCCGCTGACACCCGGGTTTTCGACGGCCGCGGAGTCGTTCACGCAGTTGTTCTGTCCGCTTGCGGACGTCAGGGTCGGGGGAGTCGCGGTTGCGGAGCACGGCGCAGAGCGTCGGCGTCCACGCGCCGCCACGCGCGCCCAGCGCCTCAATCTCGGAACGGCCGAGTGCGGTCCCGTGCTCGATCGAGTCCGCGCCGATCGCCGCCAGCCCTGAATCCGGGAGGTTGCTGTGCACCGCGACCCGCGCTCCCGCGGCATGGGCTGCGTCGACCGCCTAGCGCAGCGTGTCGAGGTCGTAGGTCGCGGCCGTCGACTGCACCATTCGTCACAGGCAGTGATTGCATCCGGGAGTAGAGTTATCGCTTCGGAGATGTGTGGCGTCGGATGGCTCGGCCGCGACGGGGGAGGGATCCGGCAGCGCACCAGGAAGCGTCGTCCGAGTTGTGGGCGAAGGGAGCGCGGTGTCATGGGCGAGGCGGCGGATCCGGATGCCGAGGTGCGGATTCCGCGCTCGGCGCTCGGCTCCGTTCAGCGTGCACTGGCCTCTGTCCACGCGGCCGTGGGGTTGCAGGCGACGCTTCAGGCGATCGCGGAGGGCGTGACGAGTTCGACGCCTTACACGAACGTCACGGTGACCACGGCCCGGGAGCCGGACGCGGTGGACCTGCACGTCGAGGCGGTAGTCGGGCCGCCGGATGCAGTGGCGATGCTGCTCGGCACGACGTGCCCGCGCGCCGCCATGGTGGAGCACCTGGCTGGAGGCGAGGCGTGGGGGGCGCTGCGGTTCTGGTCCCATTTCGGGGAGACCGATGGCGTCATCATGTTCGTTCCCGACTATGAGCCGCTGGATGTCCCGGATGCCTGGTGTCCCGAGTACGAGCTGATGGCCCCGCTCTACGGGCCGGACGGCGAGCTGATCGGGACGATGAGCCTGGACCGTCCCCGGGACGGGCGCATCCCGCCGCACTGGGCCAACGAGTTCCTCGAGCTGTTCGCCGAGCAGGCCGTGATCGCGATCCTCAACGCCCGACGGCACGAGCAGGCGCTGCGCGCGATGCGCGCGCTTGAGCAGGAGAGGGCCGCCCTGCACGCCGCGGTCGCGGAGCAGCGCGCCCGCGAGAGCGACTTGCGCCACCAGACACGCCGAGATTCGCTGACCGGTTTGGCCAACCGCGTGCTGTTGCAGGAGCGGCTCGAGGAGCTGCTGGCCGCGCGGGCACCCCTGGCAGTGGTCTTCTGCGATCTCGACGACTTCAAGCAGATCAACGACACGCACGGGCACGCCGTGGGCGACGAGGTGCTACGGGCCATCGGGGCGCGGCTGGCGCGGCGGCTGGCGGCCGCAGACGTCGTCGCCCGCATCGGCGGGGACGAGTTCGTGGTGGTCGCGGCCGGGGTGCGGCAGCGGGACGCGCTGCGGCTGCTGCGACGAATCGAGGAGGCGTTCGGGCGCGATCCGGTGCACATCGGAGATCTGAGCCTGCAGCTGTCGTGCTCGTTGGGCCTGGTGTGCGAGCCCGGAGGCGCGGACGTTCAGCCCGGTTCGGCGGCTGAGCGCGCCGAGGAGCTGCTCAGCAACGCGGACCGGGAGATGTACGCACACAAGCGCTCGCGGGCGGGTGTGCACCGGCTGCTGCAGCTGTCGGAGAGCCAGCCGCGCTCGCCGCGTCCGATTAACGATCAGCGCTGACGCGAGACAGTTGTCCGTGTCCCGTAATGGCATAGTGCTTTGGTGACTCGACGATGGACGGCGCGGGCAGTGGCGGCAGGCGTGCGGGCGGGGGAGCTGTCGGCAGTCGAGCTTGCGTCGGATGCGCTGGCGGGTGTTGCGGCGCTCGATCCGGTGCTGCATTGTATGGATTTTCTTGCGGCTGACTCGGCGCTGGAGGCAGCGGCGCGGATCGACCGGATACCGCTCGTCGAGCGCCGCGGGCTGCCGCTGGCGGGGGTGCCGTTCCTGGCCAAGGCGGGGACAACAGTGGCCAGCCCGGTCGTTGGCCGTCTGGTGGACGCGGGCGCGGTGCTACTCGGGACCTCAACCCGACCGGATCCGGCGGCGGTGAACCAGGCATGGGGCTGGAACGGATCCGAGCACACCGCCAATCCGTGGCGTACCGACCTGTCGTCGGGCGGGTCGTCAGCGGGCGCAGCCGCCGCCGTCGCGGCCGGCTTGGTGCCCATCGCTACTGGCGGTGACTCGGCCGGCTCGCTCCGGATCCCGGCCTCGTTCTGCGGCGTGACCGGGCTGAAGGGCACCCACGGACGGATCCCGCGAACGGCCGGTCGGACCCTCGCGCAGCTGACAGTCGTCGGCGTCATCGGCGCGGACCTCGACGATACGGTGCTGGCCACCAGCATTGCCAGCGGGCCGGATCCATGTGACCCGACAGCACTCCCGCGCTGGCCGCCGCCCGTCGCGGCCGGGGACCGGCTCACCGTCGGCTTTTCCGCTGATCTGGGCTATGCGCAGCCCGATCCCGCGGTTGTCAGTCTCGTCGCCGGACGACTGCAACAGCTCGCGGCCGCCGGGATGATCCGCCTCCGCGAGGTTGCGATCCGGCTCGCCAACCCCGGAGCGGCGTGGCGGCCCCTGGCCGCGCTCGAGAGCGGTCAGCTCACCGACTCCACGGCGGTGACGCGCGCACACGGGGTGCGCCGCGACAACGACCGTGCACTTGCTGCGGTGTTCGGCGACGTCGACGTGCTCGTGACGCCGACGACACCGAACACCCCTTTCCCGCACGGGGAGCACGAAGCCAATCTGTCGGCTGGCGAACTGTGCTGGGCGTTCAACCTCTCCGGTCATCCGGCGGTTACCGTCCCAGCCGGCCTGATCCACGGCCTCCCGGTTGGACTGCAGGCCGTTGCGGCACCGTGCCGGGACGACCTGGCAGTCGAGCTGGCCCGGCTGGCTGCGGTCAGCCTGCCGAATCCGCCGATCCACTGGCCGGCCCCGCGATCCTGACTCAGCCCCGAACGAGTGCGGACGCCCGCGTTCGTTCGGGGCTGTCACTGTCGCGCGGTGGCGGAGCCGTGCGCCCTCACTGGACGGGGCGAGGAGCCGAACCGTATGGTGGTGCCGGGCCGTCACTGGCGTTCAGGTGGAGCACCACCGGGGAGCGGCCCACCGGGCATGCCCGGGTAGCCGTGCGCCTGGGCGAGCAGTCTGATGCCGTCCCCAGGAGCGCGCCCATGAACAGTCCGGTTACCGCTGCCGCCGAGGTCCGACCGATGCTGCCGGCGGCCGACCCTCGTATCGTCGGGATCGTCAACATTACCGAGGACTCGTTCTCCGACGGCGGTCGCTACCTCGATCCTGAGGCCGCCATCGTTCACGCCCACAGGCTGCGGGGCGAAGGCGCCGATGTCGTCGAGTTGGGGCCTGCCGCTAGTCATCCGGGTTCCGCGCCGGTGACCGCGGCAGAGGAACAGCGCCGCCTTGCTCGCATCCTTGAGCAGCTCGTCGCGGATGGCATCCCGGTCTCGGTGGACTCGTCCCGGCCGCAGACCCAGCGGTTTGCCATCGCCGCTGGTGTGGCCTACCTCAACGACATCCACGGGTTCGGTGACCCGGACATGTACCCGGCCCTGGCCGCATCTCAGTGCCAGCTGATCGTCATGCACGCCATACAGGCCGCCGGGTCCGCGACCCGCGTGGTCACCGACTCGGCAGCGGTCTGGGACGGGACCCGCCGGTTCTTCGCCGGGCGGCTGGCTGCGCTGCGGGAAGCCGGTGTCAGCGGGGACCGGCTCATCATCGACCCTGGCCTCGGCTACTTTCTCGGCAGCACACCCGCGCCTTCGCTAGCGGCCCTGGCCGGGATCCGGGAGCTGAAGGCGGCCTTCGGCGTGCCCATTCTGGCGTCACCGTCGCGCAAGTCGTTCCTGCGCGCGCTCACCGGCAGGGACATCACTCGGTCCGGGCCGGCGACGCTCGCCGCGGAGATCTTCGCTGCGTGGCAGGGAGCCGATTACATCCGCACCCACGACGTCGCCGCCGCACGCGACGCGTTCACCGTGCTGGCGGCCATCGCACGCGAGGCCGCGACCCGGCCTGTGGCCCTGAGCTGACCTCAACGAGAGATAACAGCAACAAGTTTGAGGCTGACTAAGTCAGTGCTCGCGGCCGACATGGACGAAGGGTGCTGCTGGATAGCGAGCAGTGGCCCGGCGCCGAGACGGTGGTCGCGAACAGCGAGGCGCCGCTGCCTGACAGCAGTGCCGCAGCGTTCTAGACTCGCCTCTTCCGCGAGACGGGACACAGTTGCCCATCGACCCCGCTTCCCCGCCTTTCTTCTGGAGTGCCGATAATGCACATTATGTTAAGTTGATGGGAGATCCCTCTCCCCGGATGACTCGGCTGTCGCGGTCTTAGTCAGTTGCATACCGCGGCCGCCCGGCGGGTCGGTAGACCTGGATCATCACGCCCTTCGAGTCGAACCTCGACTCGAGCAGGTTGAACGCAAGATCCGGACCGGTCTCCGGGAACAACCGGGCGCCCTGGCCGACAACCACGGGAACGACAATCAGCGTCATCTCGTCGACCAGATCGTTCTGCAGCAGCCACCGGATCAGGGCGCCGCTGCCGTGCGCCTGCAGATCACCCCCGGGCTTGGCCTTCAACTCACCGATGGCCGCCGCGAGGTCACCGCGCAGAACGGTCGTGTCCTTCCAGCGCGGCTTGGTGAGTGTGGTCGAGGCAACGTACTTGGGGGCCTCGTTCAAGACCACGCCGATGGGATGCGCGCGCATCTGGCCGATTGATCCCCAGGAGCCCGCGAACAACTCGTAGGTGCGCCGGCCGAACAGGAACGCCTCGGCGCCCTGGAAAGTTTGCGTGATGAACGTCCTGGTCTCGTCGTCACCCGCTCCCCTGGCCCACCCGCCGCGCTCGAACCCGTTGCTGCGGTCATCGGACGGCGCGCCGTTTCCCTGCATCACCCCGTCGAGGGTGACCTGGGTCATGGTCGTCAGCTTCATGATCGCGCTTCCTTTGCCTTGTCGCCGCCCCTTGTGGGCGGCCTCACCCCCGCTACGAACACCACCACCCCGATCCGACACCCCCCCCTCCCGACTTCTTTAAAAAGATCTTGACGAGGGTCGGTTGAGCGCGGCCGGAATGTCAGACCCGCTCGCTATTCTGTTCGTGTAGGCAAGATTGATACCCACGATCATCGGGAGGGAGGGCCGGTACATGGACGAGCATAAGCTGCCTGACCCGGAGTGGGACGCTTACGTGGCCTGGCGCGAGCGAGAGATCGCCGCAGGCCGTGACGAGAAGCCGCCCGAGCCGTGGGAGATTGAGTGTCCGGCGGTCTCGCTGAGCCTCGGTGACGCTACCGACATCGATCCGGCGATGCTGGCCGCTATATGCGGGCCGGAGGGTCTGGGCGGCGATGGGCTCGGCCCGCAGTTCGGCCAGGACGCCGCCGCGGACGTGCTGCGGCCCAACCCGGTGCTGGCCGCGCTGACCGAGCAGGTGTGCACCGACCTGTCGCGACTCACCGACAACCAGCTGATCGGCGCGCTTCACGCCGCGCGGCGACTGGAGAACCGCGCCCATTACCAGCAGACACGGATAATCGCCGAGTTCGCCCGCCGCCGCCTCGAGGAATTCGAGACCGCGAAGGCCCGTGGCGTCCGTGTCCGCTGCCGCGCGGGGGAATTTCCCGGCGTCGAGCTGGCCTCCGAGCTGCTGATCAGCGGGCTTGAGGCCGGACGGTGGATCGACTCGGCCACCGCCCTGACGACCCGCCTGCCAAGGACGTTGCGAGGCATGGCCGCTGGTTTGATCGATGCCGAACGCGGCGCCATTATCGCCGCTTACACCGGCTCCCTCAGCGCGGACGACGCGGCCAAGGCCGACGAGATCCTGGCGGCGGCCGCGCCGGAGGTCCGCGCCGAGACGCTTGCCAGGCGGGCGGCCGCGCTGGAAATGAAGCTCGATCCGGAGGCGGCGAAGACCCGCAAGGAGAAAACGAAGCGGGTTGCCCAGCGGGTCCAGGTTCAGCTCGAGCGGTCGGGAAACGCCTCCGTCGCGGGCCGCGAGCTCGACATCGCCGACGCGCTGGCCTCCAAGGCCAACATCCACACCATCGCCCTCCGGCTACGCCGCGGCGGCCTCGCGGGCTCTCTCGATCATCTGCGCACCTCCGTCTTCAACGACCTGCTCCAAAGCCGCAACCCCTTCGATCGCATCGCGCCCATCCCCGAGGCGCCCGCCGCTGACGACGTACCTGATGAGGAAAACGGACCCGCAGGCGACCACGCCCCGACCGACGACCCCACATCCGAGGCCGAGCAGGCTCCAGCCGATGACTCGGCTCCCCCGGACATCCCGATCCCCGAGAGCCCGAGCGACGGGTGGGACTCCCCCGATGACCCCGCCGCAGACGAGTTCGAAGGTGCGGACGGGGACACGGCTATCGACATCTGGCCGCGCTCGGGCGAGAATCCCGGCCCTGACGAGGACTTCGGTGACGACGATGAGAGTGCAGCACCGTCAGGCACGGACGGCGCGGCCCGCGCGCCCACGCCAGCGATCATCAACCTCCTCGTCCACGCGGGCACCCTCTTCGGCTGGGACACCACGCCGTCCCAAGCAGGCGGATGGGGACTTCTGAATCCGGCCGAAACCAGAGACCTCGTCGGCGCCGCCTCGATGCATCCCCAGACCCGCTGGTGCATGACCGTCATCGGCCCTGACGGCACCGCAATCGCCCATGGCTGCTCGCCGGGACGGCATCCCTGGTCTCCGGCACCCCCAGACCCGAAAGAATCACCGCCGCAATCGCTTCGGGACGGACCCTACGCCGGGAAGGCCGAGCAGTTCTTCGACTTCGTGCGCGCGCTGAATCTCACTGTCGAGCCAATCGCCAAGGGGACGTGCGACCATCGGCACGCCGAGGACCACTACACCCCGAGCCGCAAGCTGCAGCACCTGGTCCGCGCCCGCTCCGGCACGTGTACGGCACCCGGCTGTCAGGCCCAGGCCGTCCACGCGGACCTGGACCACACAACGCCCTACCCGGAGGGTTCCACCGACGAGTGCAACCTGGGCCCCAAGTGCCGCACTCACCATCGCGCGAAACAGACTCCGGGCTGGAAGGTAGAGCAGCCCGAGCCTGGGGTCTTCCGCTGGACCCTCCCCTCAGGCCGTGGCCACACCACCCGCCCCGGCACCTACTGAAACCCGCCTCGGGCGGGGAAAAGACCTTCTCGCCGTAGCCGGAGAACGCGGCCGTTTCAGCGGTGGCGGATCCAGATGTTGGGTTCGACGTAGGTGCCCAGATCTGCTTCGCGGTCGATGTGCAGCACGCTCAGCCCGTGCGGGATGACGTAGTCGCCGCTGGACGGAAGCGCGATGCCCGACCACTCCTCCCACTCAGCGACGGTGCCGGTCATGGTCTGCGAAGCGGGGGCAGCAGCCAAAATGGTCGCACCCAGGCGGAGGTGGGTGCGGATCCACGGGTCGAGCGGGGCGCCGTCGGGGCGGGTCCAGGTCATGAAGATCTCCGCCGGGGTCAGCGGGTACTGCTGTTTGAGCGTCGGACGCACCGGCGCGATCACCCGAGGCAAGCCGGCCTTCACAGCCGCATCACGCAGGGCCGCGAGCAGTTGCCCCGCCAGGCCGCGGCCTTTGAGCCGGCCGGTGACCACGGCTCCGCAGATGACCAGCGTGTCCGCTGCGATTCCCTGTTCCCGCCCCCCGACCGCGCGGATGGTGGCGTCGGTGTAACCGGAGGGCAGGTCGGCGATGGTGCCATCCCAGCGCACCGGAATGCCCCAGCCGGTGGCCACCGGGTTCTGCTCGGCATCGACCAGGGTCAGGTTCCACTCCGGGAACCATTCGCGAACGCGGTCGATGTACTGCTTGACCAGCTTGTCGGCGATGATGAACGCGGGGAAGCCGTCGGAGAAAAGATCCGCCATCTGCTCATCGCTCCACTCGCGAGCGTCGGTGCGTTCCGCGGTCACGGCCATCTCGTCCATGCGTTCCCGCTCTTTCTCGTGCCCTGGCTGATCGCCAGGACTGTATCTCAAGGCGGACGGCCTGATCAGTCGGGTCGGCTGGCCGGCGCTGCCGCGGGAGACCCGCCAGTGATGCGAGAGACTGGCCTCAGACCACGATTCTGCGGAGGCACCGACCGATGACGGAGCAAGCGCACCCGGAGTGGGAAGCCAGCTACACCAGGGACACGCCCGCCGCATGGGACATCGGCCGACCGCAACCGGCGTTTGTCCGGCTCGCTGACAAGGGTCTGCTCACCGGGCTCCTGCTCGACGTCGGCTGCGGAACCGGCGAGAACTCGCTGCTCGCCGCCAGTCGCGGCGCCGACGTCGTCGGCATCGACCTGTCGCCGACCGCGATCGCCCGGGCGCGCGAGAAGGCGTCCGAGCGCGGGCTGGCCGCGCGGTTCGAAGTGGCGGACGCGCTCGACCTGGAACGCCTCGCCTTCACCGTCGACACGGTGATCGACAGCGGTGTGTTCCACGTATTCAACGACGACGACAGGGCCCGGTACGTCGCCAGCCTCGCCGCAGCGCTCAAGTCAGGCGGCGTCTGCTATCTCATCTGCTTCAGCGATCGGCAGCCGGGGACGTGGGGTCCACGTCGCGTCCGTGCGGACGAGGTGCGCGCGGCGTTCAGTGAGGGCTGGGTCGTCGAGTCGCTGAACGCCGATACGTTCGACATCAACCCGGTCGAGGGCACGACGCGGGTGGAAGCGTGGCTGGCCACGATCACACGTCTGTGACCAGTTGGGATCGAGTTAGCGCGGGGTGAGGAGGCAGAACTCGTTGTCCTCGGGGTCGGCCAGCACGGTCCACGGGACGTCGCCCTGTCCGACGTCGGCGGGGGTCGCGCCGAGGGCCAGCAGCCGGGCCACCTCCGCCTCCTGGTCGTCGCCGGGATACGCCCGCAGGTCGAGATGGATGCGGTTCTTCACGGTCTTCACGTCGGGGTTGCGGATGAATTCCAGGTACGGGCCGACGCCCTTGGCGGAGCGCAGGACCGCGTAGTCGTCGGTCACCTTGTTCAGCGTCCAGTCCATCGCCTCGCCCCAGAACCGGGCCATCGCCCGAGGATCGGCGCAGTCGACCACCACCGCGGCCATCGGCCCGGTGTCGCGGTAGACCGGTCGGGGCTCGAGCACGCAGAACTCGTTGCCCTCGGGGTCGGCCAGCACTGTCCACGGGACGTCGCCCTGCCTGACGTCAGCGGGAGTCGCGCCGAGACCCCGCAGGCGCGCGATCAGCTCGGTCTGATGGGCCGTTGAGGTGGTGGCGAGGTCGACGTGCACGCGGTTCTTGACCGTCTTGGGTTCCGGGACGACGATGACGTCCACGCAGACGGCGACGGGGTCGGGGTACGAGAAGCCCGCCGGCTCGAGGCTGGTCACGCCCGGTTCCTCGCTGGAGATGGTCCAGCCGAGCGCCTGCGCCCAGAACCGGCCGACCGCGGCGTCATCCCGGGCGTTGATCGCGATCTGAACGAGCCGAGTTGCCATGCCGCCGATCTTAAGGCCCTCGGGGTCAAGGGAGCCTAATTAAACAATGTCGGCCCATGAGCGCTCATTTCCCCACGCGCTACTTGCACGGAGCGAATCGAAGCTGTATAAAACTGCGCAACTAGAGGCATTGCCGGAGAAATGCGATCGGGGGGAATCGACGATTGCTGCCGGAAGGCCCCGCCAGGGTTGTCTGAATAGTCTCTGAGGAGTTGCTTAGCTACCGCGGAACCGTGAGCGAGGGCCAGTGGTCTACCGCCCACGCTGGCCAGCCGGGCCACCCGGCCGGCGGCCCGGGGATTTCGCCGCCGCTGAGCTCGGCCGCACCGGGCGCCTGGAACTGTCCCCGCCATTGGTCCACGTCCGCCTCGCTCATCGGGAACGTCTGGTGCGGTGCCCGCTGCTGGCGGTAGGCGATGCGGGCGAGCTGGACGTCCCTGTCGACCGGCAGGTACACGACCCGGGACGCTGCCCCGGCTGATCGTGCCAGCCACCGCAGGGCCGACCGCTCGTCACGGCCCCAGAGACCGTAGTCGAGCACGACGCTGGTCCCGAGCCGCAGCGCCTGCAGGGCAACGGAGATGAGCCGTCCCTCCAGCACGAACCGCTTGCCATCGGCCATCGAATCCCCGAACAGCGGGATCATCCACTCATCGGGGGTCAGCCGCAACGCTCGGTGCGTCGCCGCGAGCTCTGTGGCCCGGGTGGTTTTCCCGGACCCCGGCAGCCCGACCATCAGGAGCATCGTGGCGGCGCCCTGGTCGTCCGGCGCGACCGGGTGCGGGAAAGGTTCTTCGTGTGAATCGGAATCGGATCGCTGCGACTGAGACATGACTCCCCTGATCAGGCAGGACGATCCGGCAGCACAGGGGTAGATGCGCACGTGGCTGCCGGCGGGACGGTGATCCGGCGGTACGGGCACTGGCCCCGACGGGGGCAGGCGTTAAGGCCGCGGTTGCAGCGGCCCTCGGCACCACCGTTAAGCGGCGGTCCGGATGTTCATGGCAGCGCAGCAGCACATGCCTCCCA
>Ga0302314_10021393_pt1 | contig 10655 bp, 12 predicted proteins | sample III_Palsa_N2_3_FD_200533 | JGI IMG/M metagenome (GOLD analysis project Ga0302314, IMG submission 200533) | Peat permafrost microbial communities from Stordalen Mire near Abisko, Sweden - III_Palsa_N2_3 | ecosystem: Environmental > Terrestrial > Soil > Palsa > Peat permafrost | place: Sweden... | reverse complement strand
GTCCCCGTGAAAACCCGGAGGGAACGCGCTATTTGGGCGGTGCGCGTTGTTGTGCCGCTTGCACAGGGACCCACCCTGTGCGGCGCGACACGCCTGGCGCCCCATCCCAAATAGCGCGTTTGCACACGCCCCTATGTATGGAATGAGCTCTAGTGCAGCCGGCCGGTCGCCCCTCGCCCGCAGGCGGGAGAGGGGAGGGGATGAGGGAGGTGGTGATATGACTCACTTCCCAAGTCCTTTTTGTCGATTGCTGGAAAACGGCTTTTGTTTCGAGTGTAGTCAAAGCATAACTTCCCTCATCGGATCGCCGCCCGCCCCACCCCTCTCCCGCACACGGGAGAGGAAGTCTGGCCGACGACGCGAATATGATTCGCGCCTCACAACCACAGATATGTAGGTCGGAAAAGCGCAGCGTCTTCCGACGCATGCAGTGCGCGCGCCGTCACACACGTTCGAAGGCGCTGCGCTTTTCCGACCTTGCTTCAGTCTTTATAAACGTAGCCAGATCATAACCTCCCTCATCGGATCGCCGCCCGCCCCAACCCCTCTCCCGCCCGCGGGCGAGGGGAGTCCGGCCAGCGCATCGAAGAGACTGCAAGCCCGCCCACACATTTCAAGACACCCCAAGGATCAAACATGCCATCCGAATTCCACTGGTGGGGACTGGACACCCAGTTCACCGCCGCAGGCGACGACGCCAGCGTCACCGCCGTCGACGAGATCAACCAGCGCATCGTGCGCGAATTGCTGACGCCGCCGGGCGATTACCTGTTCCAGCCGAGCTATGGCGCGGGTCTGGGACGCTACATCGGCCGCGCGCTGTCGAACGACAAGTTCAGCGAGATCAAGGCGGCCATCCGCTCGGTCGTGGCCAGGCAGCCCGACATCTTGAAGCAGCCCGGCGCGCAGATCGCATTCCAGAACGATGCATCGGGGCTGGTGGCGGTGCAGATTCTTTATACCTATGCGCCGACGGGGCAGGCGGTCACGCTCACCATTCCATCGACGCAATAAGAGGTTGTCGAGAAATTGCCGCAGCGCTGTTGCGACGCCTGACGCCAATCTCACAACACCCTCCAAGACATCCAATCATTCAGGACCTCCATGGCGCTCAATACCCAATCCTTCACTTCCCTGGTGCAGCAGCAGGTCGCGGCGATACAGGCGGCTTGTTCCACGGCGCTGACTTTCCTGGTCGGTTCGCTCGAACTTGCGCGCGTGCAAGCCGTGGCCGGCGTGGCGATGTGGCTGCAATCGCTGGTGCTGCAATTTCTTACCGCGACGCGGCTGTCCACCGCATCGGGCGCCGACGTCGATTCCTTCGTGGGCGACTTCGGCCTGATCCGCGAGGCGGCGATCCCCGCCACCGGCGAGGTCACGTTCGCGCGCTTCTCCAGCAGCAGTACGGCTTACATCCCTGTGGGCACCCAGCTCTCCACGTCTGACGGCACGCAGCAATTCCTGGTCATTGCGGACACCACGCGAGCGGCCTTCAATGCCTCGACCGACACCTACATCGTGCCGGCCGGCACGGCATCGATCACGGCCACGGTGCAGGCGGTGAACGCCGGCGTGCAGGGCAACGTCAATGCCGACACCATCACGGTGCTGTCGGCGGCGATTCCCGGCGTCGACACCGTCAACAATGGCGCGCCCTTCGCCAGTGGCGTCAATGCCGAAAGCGATGCGGCGTTGAAGACGCGCTTCCAGCTTTACATCTCTGGCCTGAAGGAAGGCACCAAGGCGGCGGTTGCGTCGGCCGTTGCCAACCTGCAGCTCGGCCTGCAATACAGCCTGACCGAGAACCTGGCCTATGGCGGCGGCGCGCAGCCGGGCTATTTCTACGTGGTGATCAATCCCGGCACCTCGGGCGACATCGCCGCGGCGTACGCTGCCATCGATGCGATCCGGCCGCTCTCCGTGACGTTTGGCGTGTTCGCCGCCACGCAGGTGACGGCAGCGGTGGCGCTGACGGCCATTGCAGCAACCGGCTACACGCACGCGCAGATCGTGCCGGCGATCCAGAACGCGATCGAAGACTTCGTTGCAGCCATTGCGCTGGGCCAGCCGCTGTACTGGTCGCAGCTTTACGCCGTCGCCTACGGCGTGCCCGGTGTGCAGGAAGTCACCGGCATGCTGTTGAACGGCGCCACGAGCGATCTCAACGTCACCAATCAGCAAGTCATCATCCCCGGCACCGTCACCGTCAATTAATTACCACCAAGAGCAGAGGTCACATGAAACGCCTATTCCTTGCCATCCTGTTTGTGCTGGCGCCCTTTGCCTACGGCGCGGGCTCGTCGATCAACCCGGCCTATCCGCCTGAAGACGCTCTGGTGCAATCGGCACCGCTGCGCAGCAATTTTCTCGCGGCCTACAACGACATCAACGCGCTGATCGGACAAAACGCCGGCCCGACCGCGCCGCTGTTGCCGCTGGCGGGGCAGTTGTGGCTCAACACCGGCGCGACGCCCTACGCGCTGAGCGAATACGACGGCGCCGCCTGGGTCGTGCTGGGCCGCCTCGATCCGGTCAACCACGTCTGGACCTGCGCCGTCGCTTCAGGCTGCACCGGCATGGGCGGCCCCGGTGCGGCAGGCAATGTGCTGACATCGAACGGCACGAGCTGGGTCAGCACGGCGCCTGTGCCCGCACCGACGGTGGCAACCGCCAACGGCTTTTCCGGGACGGTAAGCAACGCCACGACCGCGCCGGCGATCACGCTATCGACCACGCAGAGCGGCATCCTGCAAGGCATCAACGGCAATGTGCTCTCGACCGTGCCGGGGGCGGATTACAGCGTCGGCACGGCCTCGCTTGCCACCGGGATGCTGAAATCGACCACGGTGTCGGGCGCGTTGTCGATCGGGGTGCCGGGGACGGATTACAGCGCGGGAACGGCGTCGTTGGGGACGGGATTGCTGAAGTCGACCACGGGGACGGGTGGCTTGTCGATTGCCGTCTCCGGGACGGATTACTACCTGCCCGGGAACGCGCTTGGTACGCCGTCGAGTGCGACGCTGAGTAATGCGACCGGTTTGCCGTTGTCGACGGGGGTTACCGGGGTGTTGGGTGGGGTTAGTGGGGGGACTGGGGTCAATAATGGTGGTAAGACGATTACGCTTGGCGGTAACCTGACGACGAGCGGGGCCTTCAATACGACGCTCAACGAGAGTGCGACGACTAATGTCACCTTGCCGACGTCCGGCACGATCATCAGCAGTTCAACCTCGCTCCCCGGTGCCGTAACCGGCACGCCGTCATCGTTGACCTTCTTGCGCGGCGATGGAACGTGGGCGGTGGCGTCTCCCGTCGCCGCTGGATTCATTAGCGGCTTTACGCTTTCGAACGATGGCACGTCACCTAACACCGTGATTGACGTGGCCGCGGGCTTCGCCTCCGATAGCACGAACGCCGTGATGATCAATGGAACGGCGTTGACCAAGCAGATCAGTGGATCAAGCTGCACCGGTAGCAGCAATGCCTTTGTCTCCGGTACCGGAAACTGCGGAATGTTCGGTACGGCGGTGGCCGCGAGCACGTGGTACCACGTGTTTGCGATCATCGTCAACGGCGGGTTCGATGTCTATTTCGACACGTCGGCAACTGCCGCGAACAAGCCTTCCGGTGCGACTTATGCGCGTTACATCGGTAGTATCAAGACGAACTCCAGTTCGCAAGTCATTGGCTTTACGCAGTATGGGCAGCGGGTGATTTTTACTTCCTTCGTCGCAGATTTGAATACCACAGCCGCGACATCCGAGGTAGCGGTCACGTTGTCGACGCCTCCTGGCTTCGTGGTTCATCCATTCGGAGTCTTGCAATTCTCAGCGGCCAACCAGAACGCGCAATTCAAGATTTTTCCCGCAACTGCTGGCGGTATAGCGGGAACTGTCTTTGACAGCTATTTGCAGACACAGGTCTCAAACCAGACCATTGACGGGCAATTTATCACCACCACCAATACATCCAGTCAGATTTATTACTCGATCGCAAATGGATCGTCATTTGTGGCAGAAATCGTCACCAATGGCTATATCAACCCTCACCTTGCACCAAGTTTCTAAGCGAATTTTGTGACACCCGCAATAGCCACGATTCCGTAAGGAAAACCCATGCCACTCAACTACGACGACAACCAATCCCGCTACGACAACACCACCTCTACCTGGGACGACAGCGCGCAACTCCCCGTAGCCCCGGCAATCGGTACCCAGGCCGATTTCTTCGCCCGCCTGAAGGCGTTGATCCCGCGTTCGTGGTTCAAGAGTTCGCCCAACTTCGACGCCACGCTGCAAGGCGCGGCGTTTGCGCTGGCGCAGCTCTACGCGTTGTTGATGTATGCCAGGCAGCAGATGCGCATCCGAAGCGCGGTGGATGGCTTTCTCGACGTCGTCTCCAACGACTACTTCGGCCCCACCGTGCCGCGCTTGACGCAGGAGGGCGATGCCAGTTTCCGCAACCGCATCCTGGCCAACCTGTTCGTGAAAGGGCCGACGCGGCGCGACATGGCCGACGTGTTGATGCTGTTGACCGGCCGCGTGCCGACGATCTTCGAGCCCGGCAACGCGAACGACTCCGGCTGTTATGACGGCGCTGCGTTCTTCGATGCCTGGGGCGGCTGGGGTGATCCGCTGCCGTATCAATGCTTCGTCACGGCCTACCGCCCCGCCGTGGGCGATACCTCGCTCGGCGAATACGACACCGTGCGCGAATGGCTCGATGTCGGCGGCTACTATTCCGACGCGCAGGCCGAATCGGTCGGCGATACGGCGATCTATGCCGCCGTCGAATCGACGCGCGCGCTCGGCACCACCGTGTGGCTACGCATCGCCAATGACCCCGTTACGCCTTGATATGTGTGAGGCGCCTTGGTGCGACATAGCAAGACATGCCCCCTTTTGATATGCCGTGACGTACCGAACACTTCAAGCGCATCAGAGAACGGCACCGCACGCAGCAAAGAGCACACCGTATCGCCGACTGCAAACCAGCCCACACCCACCAATCCAGGCCGCTATCGCGCGGCCTTTTTCATTTCCGAGGAACCATGCACCGCCCCATCATCTACACCAGCGAACAGGTACGCAGCACCGACATCCTCTCCGGGTTCCGCTACGCCATGATCGCGCTGTCCAAGCTCGCCGCGGCGATCCTTGGCACCTCCACCGTCGTCAACGGCTTCGCCTGCACGCCGACCTCGCCCAACACGCTGACGGTCAACGTCGGCCAGGGCGAAATCTATGGCATGGGCGCGGTCGATGCTACCGCCTATGGCGTGCTGGCGGCCGACACCACCGACCAGATCCTGAAGCAGGGCATGGTGCTGGGCACCAGCAATCTGTCGTGCCCCGCGCCGACCACGGCGGGCTTCTCCATCAACTACCTGATCGAGGCGCAATTCCAGGAAGTCGATGCCGCCAACGTCGTGCTACCGTTCTACAACTCGGCCAATCCGAGCCAGCCCTACAACGGACAAGCCAATTCCGGCGCGGCGCTGCCCACACAGCGCCAGGGCATCTGCCTGTTGCAGGTGAAGGCGGGCGCGGCGGCGGCAACCGGTGTGCAGGTCACGCCCACGCCCGACGCCGGTTTCGTCGGTTTGTGGGTCGTCACCGTGGCCTACGGCCAGAGCGGCATTGCTGCGGGCAACATCGCGCAATACAGCGGCGCGCCGTTCATCAATTCGACGCTGCCGCAACTGGCTTCGCAGTCGTTTGCCAAGTTGAACGCAACGCAGGCCTGGACGGCAGCGCAATCCGGCACCCCGGTCCCGCTGGTCTTCGGCACCACTGTCACGCCGAATTTCGCGGCAGGCAATAACTTCACGCTGGCGACGACTGCCAGCTTCAGCCTGGCCAACCCGACCAACGTCGTGCCGGGCCAATCGGGCGTCATCGAATTCAATCAGAATTCCGGCGGCGGCAACGCCATCAACTCCTACGGCAATCTTTACATCGGCGCCAACGGCACCAAGCCGCAATTGGCGGCCGGCGCCAACGGCACCGACGTGTTTTCCTACTACGTGAGCTCGGCCGGCAAGATCGTGCTGACAGCGATACCGAAGGTGGCGTGATGACGGTCCCCGCAAATCTGACGGCACTGATGCTGGCCGGCGCGCCGACGCCGACTCCCACGCCCACACCAACACCAACACCGACTCCCACACCAACACCGACGCCGACGCCAACGCCCACACCAACACCAACACCGACGCCGACGCCGACGCCGACGCCCACACCCACACCTGCACCGGCGCCGCTATCGGTCACCGTCTCCAGCGACAATCTGGCCGAAGGCTATTACTTCATCAACGGCACCACGGTCAACTTCGACGTGTTCTGCAATGTCTCGGGCGGTGTCGCGCCGTACTTCTACCAATTCACGGTTCCCTCGAGCTTCAGCCTCGCGGGCGGCTCGACGCTGCTCAACACTTCTTCCACCTTCGCGGGGATCTCGCTGCACTGCACGGGCACCAACACCAGCGTATCGGGGTCGCCGGGCTGCCTCGTCACCGACAGTACAGGCGCGCAGATGGGCGGCTTCACGTCACTGTCGGCCACCTTCAACGCCAGCGGCAACTGACGAAAGGCGCACATGGATTATGAACTGATGCGGCTCGCCTTCGAGCTGCTCGTCACAGCGCTCGCCGGGGTGCTGTGGTGGAACTTCCGCGTGCTCGCCGCCAAGGCGGCCCGCACGCAGGACGAACTGGTGGCCTTCAAGCTCTCGGTGGTGGAAGGCTACGCCAAGAAAGACGACATCAAGGACGCCGTGGCCCAGATCGGCAAATCGGTCGAACGGCTGGAGCACAACATCGAGCGCTTCTTCGACCTGCTCGACAGAAAGGCCGACAAACTATGAACCTACCCAATAACCTACCCCAAAGCGAACACCTGCAGCGGCGCACGCTGACCGTCGCCGTCTACATCCCCGACCATCCCGAGCGTGCCAACACGCCGGTTTTCGAGCGCACACGAAGGAAACTCATCACCCACAACCCGCACGCCAAGTGCATGGTCGACAACGCGCACTGCGACCGCGACCATCCACTCGAACTGCATCACGCCCACGTCGAATGGTGCGACAGCAACGGCGTCGATTGGGTCAAGGTCAAAGCACGCGTACCCGATTTCGACTGGGGCCAATTCGACCCGGCGCACCCGGAAACCTTCATCGACAGCGAATGGAACGCCAACGTCGTGCTGTGCAAGCGCCACCACACCGGCGTGGACCACGGCATCCATTGCCTCGATGGGCCGACGTGGCAGATGCAGATGTGGCAGCGCGCCGATTTCGTGTTTTCGCCCGATGAGGAGGCCGCATGAGCCTACCCGACAGCGCACCCAAAAAGACGCCGGCGGAATTCATCGCCTACGTGGCATCAGCCGCGCAGGCAACGCAAAGGGCAAGCGGCATCCCGGCCGGCTTCACGATCGCGCAGGCGGCGGTGGAAAGCGCATGGGACGGCTCGGGATTGTCGCAGCAAGACTTCAACTTCTTCGGCATCAAGGCCATCGGCGATTGGCATGGGCCATCGCAGATGTGGCCGACGCTTGAATTCCTGCAGGGGCACTACGTCAGCATCATGGCGCCGTTTCGCAAATACGCCAGCCTGACCGAAGGCTTCGAGGATCACGCCGCGTTCCTCGATCCCAGGATCAACCCGCGCTACGCACCGGCGTACCAGCACACCGGCGACAGCGTCGCCTTCGCGCACGCGATCCAGGCCGCCGGCTATGCGACCGATCCCAACTATGCCGCCGCCATCATCGCCATCATCGAGGGCGACGACTTGCGGCAGTACGATGCGGCGCCCGGTTGAGCGGCGTCAAGCGCTGCGGCGCGGCGTAACTCAAGCGGCGCGCCGCAACGACACGATCATTTCCGGAACCGGTTTCCCGTTGGTGTATTCGTGCACGCCCTCATCGATCTGCACGATCTCGAAGCCCTGCGCTGCGGCAGTGCGCGCGACATAGTTCCTGCCGTGGAAATAGCAGCCGCCCTCGGCGAAGCCGTCCAGGCTGCCGACCGAAAAACGCTCCGGGTCCGGGTCGGGAAACACCGTGAAGACGAACAGTCCGCCCGGCTTGAGCGCAGCGGCCGCTGCCTGGAATATGCCCGAGAGATCGCCGAAATGGATCAGCGTTGCGGCCGACGTGATCGCATCGTAGCTGGCCGGATTCATGCGCATGAATTCGATCATGTCGCCGCCGAACAGCCGGTTGTAGGCGCCGCTTGCCTGTGCCTGCAGCAGCATCGGCTCGGAAATATCGACACCGTGCAATTCGGCCGCCATGTCGCGGATGCGCCGTCCCACGAGGCCCGTGCCGCATCCTGCATCGAGGATGCGCAGCCCGGCCGGCGCCAGGCGGCGCAGCGCCGCTTCGACCAGCAGCATGCCGCGGTAGTTGTGATGGGCTTCGACGTCGTGGTCCCAATGCGCGGCGCGCTCGGTGTAGAGCTTCTGCAGATAGGCGTCGGGCGCGCGTTCGGGGATGTCCGTGCCGCCCAGCGCGGCCAGCACCAGCGCACAACCTTCGGCGTCGGCCGGGTCGCGCTTCAATGCCAGTGCGAGGAATTGCCGCGCCTTGTCGACCACGCCGGCGCGGGCGTAAATCTTGCCCAGCGTCGCCATGTTGAAATGGGGATGGTGGGCAAACTTCGCCGCCGCATCGACTTGCGCCAGCGCGTCGTCCCGCCTGCCCTCGGCCAAGAGGATCTGCGCATAGGCAAGGCGCGCCTCGGCATTGTCGGGCTTCAACTGGATGCCGCGCAACAGTGACGGCGCCGCGTCTTGCGGGCGGTGCTGCGCAAGCAGCAGGTGCCCCAGATTCGAATGCGCATAAGCATCGTTCGGATTGAGTTCGATCGCGCGCCGGTACGCGGCACTCGCCTCGTCCGAGCGGCCCAGCGCACGCAAGGCCTGCCCGAGATTGACGTGAAACGCCGACATCGCCGGGTTGCCCTGCACGGCCTTGGTGAACAGCTCTACCGCAACGTCGTTGCGCCCGACGCGATGCGCGATCAAGCCCAGATTGTGGTTGGCCAGCGCGTGGGCCGGCTGCGTCTGGAGGATGGCGCGATAAATCTTTTCCGCCTCGGGCAGGCGGCCTGCCTTGAAATGTTCACCGGCCTGCATCAGGGCCTGGTCGATCGAAAGCTGTTTTTGCTGCACGTTGCACCGCATCGGTAGTGGTTAGGCCTTCTATATATCACATTGCCGCTGCGGCTGGTCTTTCCCGCTTCTTTCGCGCTTCTATTGCGCTTCTATTGCACTTCTTTTGCGCTTCTTCTGCGTAAGAAAGAGCCCGTCCAAACGCTAATGTCGCTCAGCTAACGCGTCGTCCCCGCGAAAGCGGGGACCCACGAATGCCACGGCCAAAGCTTTAACCCCGAGTCCCCGCTTTCGCGGCGATGACGAGTCGGGTGTGAAGTTATCGCCTTTCACTTCTTAACCGAACGGCGCGGGCGCCCGCATAACGGCATTTTCCCGCCATCTCCAACCACAAGGAAACACCATGATCCTGCAAACCCTGGCCTACGCCTTCCTGATCGCGCTCTACGCCCTGTTCGCCTGGTTCGGCAAGGCCCCGGTCGACGGCTTCCTCGCCGTGCTGACCGCAGCCTTGTCCGGCCTCGGCATTCATCACGTGGCGCAGGCCGCATCCAGGCGTGCGACCGAGGCAGCGGACCGGGCACGGCCGACACTGCCACCGTCCGTTGTGCCCGCTTCAACAGCCACCAACGGCCAATAAGCTGTGCCGGCAAACCGGCATCCATCGCAGTTCAACCCGAAGGGAATTCCCGATGAAACAATCCATCAAGCGCTCCGCCATCACCGCGCTCGCCACATTCGCCACGTTCGGCCTTGTGCTCGCATCCTGCACCACTGCGCCGACCCAGGCGGACGCGCCCGTCATCGCCGCGCCGTCGCCGCAGCAGATCGCCACGCAAATCTGCCCCGCGCTGCAAATCACCATCAGCGGCATGCAAGCCATTGCCGGCTTGCCGGCGGGCGCGACCGGCACGCTGGCACAGGCGCAAACCGCGGCCGATGCGCTGTGCGCTGCCTCGCGCGTGCTCAGTGCAGCCGACGCCGCTTCGCTCGAACAACTGGCCTTCCAGACCGTCCTGCCGCTGGTCGAAACCGGCAACCCCAAGCTCGCCGCCGAACTCGAGGTGGCGCAACTCGCGGTGGGCTTCGTCAACGCCATCGAAGCCGGCGCACAAGCCGGCAGCACAACTTCATCCACCACCAATGCAAAACCTGTCCCTTAAAAGCAGCCCCGCGCCCGCGCTCGATGCGGCAACCATCAAGGCCGCCGCCCAGCTCGCCTGCAGCGACATCTACGATCCCATCAACCCGCACGCTTTCGGCAAGCTCTACCGCGTAGGCGAGTCCGTGTGCGGCACGACGCAGTTCGGCGGCGTGACGTACGTCGTGATGCAGGGCACCGAGCTGGAAGAGCGGGAGGGCGACGGCCAATTGCATTTCTCATTGCAAGGCTGGGCGGCGGACTTCGATTGCTCGCCGCTCTACCACCCGCAACTGGGGCCGGTTCACGCCGGCTTCTTCCAGAACCTGCCTGCGCTGGTGAAGCAATTGCTGCCCGATATCGCACTCAGCGCGCCAGGCGCCCGCGTAGTAGTCA
>Ga0302314_10021391_pt1 | contig 10656 bp, 11 predicted proteins | sample III_Palsa_N2_3_FD_200533 | JGI IMG/M metagenome (GOLD analysis project Ga0302314, IMG submission 200533) | Peat permafrost microbial communities from Stordalen Mire near Abisko, Sweden - III_Palsa_N2_3 | ecosystem: Environmental > Terrestrial > Soil > Palsa > Peat permafrost | place: Sweden... | reverse complement strand
GCCAATATCGCTCGCGCCGATGCCGCCGTGGCGGTGGCCGAGGACGCTCGCCTGCCGCAAACCAAGCTCGAAGGCGCCTTCGCATACGGCCAGATCTCGGGCGAGGAATATCTGCAGCCGCGCTCGCCGCCCGCCAGTGGCCTGTACGACACTGCCGCGACGGTCGGCTATCAAATCGACCTCTTCGGCCAAATCAGCCGTGGCATCGAGGCGGCGAAGGCTGACAGCGAGGCGGCGGAGGCCGCCCGCGATGTCGCGCGCATGACGGTCGTCGCCGAAACCGTGCGCGCCTTTGTTGATGTTTGCGCGGCCGGGCACGAACTTGAGGTCGCGCGCCATTCGCTCGAGCTACAGAAGCAGAGCTTCGACCTGACGCGTCGCTTGGTCAACCTGGGACGGGGTACAGCTCTTGATGCCACGCGCTCCCAGGCCCAGGTCGAGCAGTTTCGCGCCAACATCCCACAACTGGAGGCGCAGCATCGCGTCGCGCTTTACCGTCTCGCCACCCTGACCGGTCGCCCGCCGGCGGAATTCCCCAAGGACGTGGACAGTTGCGTTGCCGAGCCGACGCTGAAGGCTCCGATCCCGGTCGGCGACGGGGCCGCGCTGCTGAAGCGGCGTCCGGATATTCGCGCCGCCGAGCGGCAATTGGCGGCGGCGACGGCGCAGATCGGCGTCGCAACCGCCGATCTCTATCCCAAGATCAGTTTCGGGCTGAATCTGGAATCCGTCGGCGATATTAATGATTTCCTGTCCGGTCCGACCATGGCCTACAGCGTCGGGCCTTTGATTTCCTGGGATTTTCCGCAGCAGAACGGGATCAGGGCCCGGATCAGGGCGGCCGAAGCCGGCGCCGATGCTGCCTTTGCCAATTTCGACGGCAAGGTGCTGACGGCGCTGCGCGAAACTGAGAGTGCGCTCACGGTCTATGCCCACGATCTCGATCGCCGGACAGCGCTCCAGGCGGCGCGCGACCGCGCGGCCGAGGCGGCACAGCAGGCGGATACGCTGTACCGCGACGGTCGCCAGGATGCGTTTACCGATCTCGATGCTCAGCGTGTGCTGGCATCGTCGGATTCGGCGCTGGCGCAGGCTGAAAGCCGGGTCGCCGACGACCAGGTCAATCTGTTCCTAGCGCTGGGCGGCGGATGGCAGGTCGACCAGCCGCAGGCGGCCGGCGGGCCGTCCTCTTAGATGTCCCCCATCTTCCTGGACGTTAATTTTTGCGGCGCAACCGTTCGGCATTGGCCCGGGCGCTGTTCAGCCACGGCGTCATCGCCGCCTCCAGCGCTCCGGCCGGCGTCGCGCCGGCAACAGCCAGGAATGAGGCCTGCACGGCTTCGGCTTTCTCCAACACCATGCGGCTATACTCCGCGGCGGTGCATTGCCCGGTTGCGATCAGGCGGGTCCGGCTGACGATTGTCTCTCCGGCGTTGATCGCCAGATCGGCAAGCATGAAGGGCAGGAAGTAGGGATATGAGGAGGTGGGGCGTGCCATTGTACTCGTACTCGATCGGTCCTGGATAACCCGCACAACGCGCGATTAGGTCCCGCGTCGCATTGGCAACAGCCTGCCCCGCACGCGAACTAAAATCAATCGGACCAAATCTCTCGAAAATGTGTTATGTGATACGAGGCGGCGTTACGGTATGGACCGTAGCGCTCCGCCCTCTTGTGGATGGAATAAAATGGCCAGCGAAGCCTATCTTGGCCACGCCTACGACGCGTTTCTGTTCGAATCGCTAGGCGTCGAAGATAATGGGATGGATCTGAGCGTCCTTTCGGTTTTAGCGCGCGCCGGCGTCGATCCCTGGGCCGAGGCGAAGCGGTTGGCCGGGCTGCCCAAACAGGCGGCCATCTCCGCGATCCAGAAATTTACCGGCGATGCCGAAACCGCTCGCCATCTGGCCGAGCTGCTGCCCCGGGCGAGCGCGCCGCGTCCGCCGTCGGCGCAGACGGTTGACCGCGAGCGGCTGTTCCGCAAATACGGCCTTGTCGTCATCATCGCCTGGCTGGCGATCGCTGTCGCCTTCATGATGTATGATGGGCGGACGCCCGGCCTCACGCCGACGGCAACGCCCGCGGGCGTTGCAATCACCCAACACTAGGGCATGTCGACAGTCGGTTCCCACCGCGCCAGCACGATGCGCGTGCGGCCATAGTCGCGGCTGTCAATCGCCACAAACCCCTCGGGAATATGCTCCGGCTGTGAACGGTCGGCTTCGATCGCGGCGATCGCGCGCGGCGCCAGCCATCCGGCGGCGGCCAGCGCCGCCAGCGCCGTGCTCGCCAGCCCCAGCCCATAGGGCGGGTCGAGCAGGATCAGGTCGAAGGTCTGTACCGACTGCGGCGGCTTTGTGAGATCGGCCAGGCGGAAGTCCGATTGTCCTGCCAGTCCCAGCGCGGCCGCGTTGCGCCGGCATAGGGCCAGCGCGTCGCGATCCCTGTCGACGAACAGCGCCGCCGCCGCGCCGCGCGACAGAGCCTCGAAGCCGAGCGCGCCGGTTCCGGCAAAGCCGTCGAGGACCCGCTTGCCGCTGAAGCCGCCGAGCTTGTGGTGCAGGATATTGAACAGCGATTCCCGGATGCGATCCGAGGTCGGGCGAATGCGCTGATCGGGCGGCGTCTCCAGCCGCCGGCCCCTATGGCTGCCAGCGACGATTCGCATCGGATTCGCGGTTCCTGTCCTGGCGCTTGGCCTTGGCGGCCTTGGTTTCACCCTCCAGATAGTCGCCCAACTGCTCCTTCAGCACCCGGCGCGGCACTTCGTCGACCGTGCCCTCGAACATTTTGCCGAGCTGGAACGGGCCGTAGGAGACACGGATCAGCCGGTTGACAGTCAGCCCTAGCGCCTCCAGCACGCGGCGGATTTCGCGGTTGCGCCCCTCGGTCAGGGCCATGGTCAGCCACGCATTGGCGCCTTGCTGGCGTTCGATCGCGGCCTCGATCGAGCCATAGGCGACACCCTCGACCGTGATACCGGTCTTCAGCCGGTCCAGCGCCGCCTGGTCGATCCGGCCGTAGGCGCGGACGCGGTAACGCCGAACCCAGCCGGTGGCGGGTAATTCCAGGTGCCGCGCCAGGCCGCCGTCATTGGTCAGCAGCAGCAGCCCCTCCGACGTCAGGTCCAGCCGCCCGACCGAGACGACGCGCGGCATCGTCGGCGGCAACCGCTCGAAGATCGTCGCCCGGCCCTGTTCGTCGCGCGCGGTCGTTACCAAGCCGGACGGCTTGTAATAGCGCCACAACCGCGCCGGCTCGGCCTCGGGCAGGGGCTTGCCATCGACGACGATCGTATCGCCCGGCTTGACGACCACGGCGGGGCTGTCGAGCACCTTGCCGTTGACCGACACGCGCCGCTCGGCGATCCAGCGTTCGGCGTCGCGGCGGGAACAGAGGCCCGCGCGCGCCATGCGTTTGGCGATGCGCTCGCCCTTCGTTACGTCGTCGGTTTCGGATTCGATCATGATCGTCTCAGGGTAGGCCGGACACACGACCGGGTCTATGGTGCGCCGATGAACGACACGTCTTCAAAGCCATCTCCCATGGCCCGCGCCTTTGCCGAGGCCGAGGCCGCGGGCCAGCGCGGTGAGGTGCCGGTCGGCGCAGTGGTGGTCGACAGCCGCACCGGGCAAATCCTGGCCGCCGCCGGCAACCGCACCGAACAGGACGCCGACCCGACCGCCCACGCAGAGATACTCGCCATCCGCGGCGCGGCGCAGGCTGTGGGGGAGCCGCGCCTGCCGGATTGCGATCTCTATGTCACGCTGGAGCCCTGCGCCATGTGCGCCGCCGCCATCGGCTTCGCCCGCATCCGCCGGGTCTATTACGGCGCCTACGACCCCAAGGGCGGCGCGGTAGAACACGGTCCTCGCTGGTTCCAGCAACCGACCTGCCATCACCGGCCGGAGGTCTATGGCGGCATTGAGGAGGGCAGGGCGGCGTCGTTGCTGCGGGATTTCTTCGCCGCGCGACGAGATTGATGCGCTCACAAGAAAACGCCCGGCTTTGCGGGCCGGGCGTTTAAATCGTCTCTGATCTTGAGGCGCTTACCTGCGGTTGCCCATCAGGCGCAGCAGCATCATGAACAGGTTGATGAAGTCGAGATAGAGGCTCAGTGCGCCCATCACGGCGAGTTTGCCGTTCGACTCGGCGCCCCAGGACTCGGAGAAATTCTCCTTGATCTTCTGGGTGTCGTAGGCGGTGAGGCCGACGAAGATGAACACGCCGATGACCGAGATCGCGAAGCTCATGCCCGAGGAGTGAACGAACATGTTCACCAAGCTGGCGATAATGATGCCGAACAGGCCCATCATCAGGAACGAACCCCAGTTGGTGAGGTCGGCCTTGGTGGTGTAGCCGTAGAGGCTCATCATCAGGAACATCGAGGCGCTGATGAAGAAGACCTGAGCAATCGACGAGTGGGTGTAAACCAGGAAGATCGTCGATAGCGACAGGCCCATTGCGACGCTGAAGCCGTAGAAAGTGCCGGTCAGCGCGGCCAGCGACAGGCGCTGGATGCCGAAGGACATCACCAGCACGAAGGCCAGCGGCGCCAGCATCACCAGAATGCGCAGCGGCGAGCCGAAGATCGCCTGAATCATCGCCGGCGACGTGCTGACGAAATAGGCGACGATGCCAGTGACCACCAACCCGGCGGTCATATGGTTGTAGACGCGGACCATGTGGGCACGCAGCGCGGCGTCGAAAGTAACGCCGGCGCTCCTGACGCCTGTTCTGATCCCGCTATTGAAGTCGTAAGACATGTAAGGGCTTCTCCTTAAAGAACCCGATTGATAGCCACAGCGCATATATTGTGCGTCGGCCACGGGATTCAAATACTACTCCCAAGCCCCAGCGGACGCTACTCATTCCGCAACAGGGGCGCCGCGCGCCGCCCCAGCGCCCGCCAGGTGCCGACCATTCCGAAGGCGAGGGTGATGACCGCGGCAATGACCGCGACGCCGAAAGCGGCGATGATGCTGAAGCGCCAGTGCAGGTCCATGACCGGGACGACGATGGCCCAGGCGGCCAGACTGCCCAGCGCGATGGCGACGGCGGCGGCCATCAGCCCCAGCAGCCCATGTTCGATCAGGAAGGCGCGGGTGACCGTGCCGCGCGTCGCGCCGAGCACTTTCAGCACGACGGCATCATAGATCCGCCGCCGCTCGCCCGCGGCGATGGCGCCCGCCAGCACCAGCGTGCCGGCGACCAGCGCGATGCCCGCGGTCAGCCGCACGGCGATGCCGATCTGGCCGATCAAGCCATCGACCGTCGCCAGCGCATCACGCACGCCGATCATGGTGATGTCGGGAAAGTCCTTGTTGACCACGCGCTCGATCGCCGGCTCGACCGCGCGCGGGGCATAGGCGGTGGCGATCTCGGTCTGTGGCGCGCCTTCCAGGAAACCGGGGGCAAAGACCAGCGAGAAGTTGATGCCCATGCCGCCCCAATCGATTTCCCGCACATTGGCGACCTTGGCGGTCATATCGCGCCCCACGATGTTGAAGGTCAGCTCGTCGCCGATCTTCAGCCCCAGCGCCAGCATCACCTCCTTGGCGATCGAGACCTCGGGGGCGCCGTGATAGTCGGCCGGCCACCATTCGCCGGCGATCAGATGGGATCGCGGCGGCATTGCGGTGGAATAGGTGATGCCGCGGTCGCCGCCCAGCACCCAGGCGTAGCGCTGGTCGACTATGGCCTTCTCGGCTGGAACGCCATGCACCGCGACGATCCGTCCGCGCAGCGATGGCACCGTCTCCACGCTCGTCACGCCCGCGATTTCCCCAATTGCTTTGCGGAATCCGTCGCGATCCGCATGCTGAATGTCGAGGAAGAAGAAGGCCGGCGCCTCGGCCGGCATCACGGCCTGGATTTCGCCGCGGAAGTCGCTCTCGACCTGGGCGATGGCGACCAGGATGGTGAGGCCGAGTCCGAGCGATAGAATGACGCTGACCGTTGCCGCGCCCGGGCGGGTCAGGTTGGCCAGCGCCAGCCGCAACGTCGGGCGGCGGCGTAGGCTGTCGATCCGCCCGGCGCGCCTGGCCAAGGCGGTCAGGCCGCGCGCGGCCAGACCCAGAACGCCGAAGGCGACGATCGCCCCGCCGGCGAAACCGGCGGCAAAGATGGTTTCGCGGGAGGTGACGAGCACCAGCACTACCAGGGCGGCGAGGGTCGCGCCGGTCGCGATCATCATGACCCGGTCGGGTCGTCCGCCGGCCGGCTGGGTCAGTTCACGAAACAGCGTGCCGGCCGGCACCGAACGGGCCCGGCCGATCGGCCACAGCGAAAATCCGAGCGCGATCAGCGCGCCATAAAGCGCGGCGAGCGCCAGGCCCAGCGGGTGGAAACCGATCTGGACGTCGACCGGCAGGTGCGAGGCGATGACATCGCGGAGCGCCCAGGGCGTCACCGCGCCGACCAGAATGCCGAGCGCGATCCCCACCGCCGACAGCGCCATCACCTGGATCAGATAGGTCCAGGCGATGGTCCGGCCGGAGGCGCCCAGGCATTTCATCGTCGCGATCACCGCGATCCGGCCGTCGAGATAGGCCTTGACCGCGTTGCCGACCCCGACGCCGCCGACCAGCAGCGCGGTCAGCCCGACCAAGGTCAGGAAGGTGGCCAGTCGGGTGATGAAATTGCGGATTTCCGGCGCGGCGTCGCGCGAATCGCGGACATGCCAGCCAGCCGCGCCGTAGCGCCGGCTGAGCTCGGCCTTGGCGGCGGGAACCGACTGGCCCGGATTCAGCAGGATGCGGTAATCGTAATAGATCATGCTGCCCGGCTGCTCGAGCCCGGTCGCCGGCAGCGAGGCGCGGGCGATCAGGAAGCGCGGACCGAGTGTGAAGCCGCCGGTGCCGATCTTGTCCGGCTCCTTGGCGATGACGGCGCGGATTTCAAAATCCAGCGTGCCGAGCTTGACCCGGTCGCCGACATGGACGCCCAGCCGGTCGAGCACCGCCTGGTCGACCGCCACGCCCCACAGGTCACCCTTTTGCGCGAACACCTGCGCCAAGGTCAGGCCATCGGCCGGCGGGGCCAGTTGCACCTTGCCGACCATCGGATAGGCGTCGTCCACTGCCTTGACCTCGACCAGGGTGGATTTGCCGGCATCCTCGGTCCGCGCCATGCCGCGCAGGTCGGCGGAGGCCGAGACCGCGCCGTAGCCGTCCAGCGCCTTCAGCTGATCGGCGTCGACGCCGTGATACATCATGCGCACGGCAAGATCGCCGCCCAGCAGGGTGCGGCCCTGGGAGTCGATGCCGCCCAGCACGTCGCGCGACAGCGACTGCACGCTGGCAATGGTACCGACGCCCAGCATCAGGCAGGCGATCAGGATACGGAAGCCGCGCGCGCCGCCGCGCAGCTCGCGCCGGGCAAGTTTAAGCGGGAGGAATTGGGTCAGTGGCAGGAACCCCCTCACTGCGCCGCGGCCAAGGCGGCCGTGGTGCGGTCTTCGACGATGCGTCCGTCCGCCAACCGGACGATCCGGTCGCAGCGCTCGGCCAGCGCATTGTCGTGGGTAATGAGGATCAGCGTGGTGCCCTGGCGCCGCGCCAGGTCGAACAGCAAGGCGATCACCTGTTGGCCGGTTTCGGTATCCAGGTTGCCGGTCGGCTCGTCGGCCAGCACCAGCTTGGGGCCGACGACGAGGGCGCGGGCGAGCGCGCAGCGCTGCTGTTCGCCGCCCGACAGCTGGCCGGGATAATGCTCAAGCCGATGGCCGAGGCCGACTGCCTTCAAACCCTCGGCGGCCAGCTCGAAAGCGTCGTCGCGCCCGGCAAACTCGGCGGGCAGGGCGACGTTTTCCAGCGCCGTCATGGTCGGCACTAGGTGGAAGTTCTGGAACACGATCCCGACATTGTCGCGCCGGAACCGCGCCAGCCCGTCCTCGTCCAGCGTCGACAGGTCATATCCGGCGACGCGGACCTGGCCGCCGGTCTGGCGCTCCAGCCCGCCCATCAGCATCATCAGGCTGGACTTGCCAGAGCCGGACGGCCCGACCAGCCCGACACGCTCGCCGGCCTCGACTTGAAGCGATATTCCCTTGAGGATATTGACCATTCCGGCCGCGCTTCTCAGCTCTAGTCTTACATCGGTCAGATCGAGCATGGGTGACGGCATGAACAATGGCTCCGAACAGGCTGCAAGGCGATATGGCGCGATGTTAATGGGATTCAATTCCGCCGGCCTGCGGCTTGTGCGCACCCTGGCCGCACTTTGCCTCAGCTTCCTGGCCGGCGCCACCGCGCAGGCCGCGCCGCTCAAGATCATGGCCTTCGGCGACAGCCTGTTCGCCGGTTACGGCTTGTCGTCGGATGCCGACAATATCCCCAGCCGGCTGGAAGCGGGGCTGAAGGCCGACGGGCACGACGTGAAGATGATCAACGCTGCCGTGTCGGGGGACACCACGACCGACGGCTTGGCGCGGCTGGACTGGTCCTTGGCCGATAAGCCGGATCTGGTTCTGCTGGAACTGGGGGCCAACGACGCTTTGCGCGGCCAGGATCCCGACAAGGCGAAGGCCAATCTGGATCAGATCTTGTCCCGGCTGAAGGCGGCGAATATACCGGTCGTCCTCTGCGGGATGATCGCGCCGCGTAATCTTGGCTCAGCCTATGGCGCAAAATTCGATCCCATGTACAAAGACTTATCCGATAAATATCAGATTCCACTTTATCCCTTTATTCTGGACGGCGTGGCGCTCGACCCCGCATTGAATCAGGGCGACGGCATGCACCCCAACAAGGACGGGGCGGCGATCGTCGCCAAGCGTCTGCTGCCGGTGGTCGAGAAAGCACTACCGGCGGCCAAAGCGTCCTGACCATGCGTCTCTTCGTCGGAATCGCGATCCCCGACGAGATCGGGGAGCGGCTATGGGCGCTGACCGGCGGTGTCGAGGGCGCGCATTGGATGCCGCCCGAAACCTATCATCTGACCTTGCGCTTCATCGGCGAATCCGGCCGCCCACAGGCTGAGGAGCTGCATGCCATGCTGGCGACGATCACGATGCCGGCGTTCGAAATCGCGCTGGCGGGCGTCGATTATTTCGGCACCGCAAGCCGGCCGCGCGTCCTGTGGGCCGGGGTCGAGCCGTCGCTGGAGCTTCACCGGCTGGCCCGCAGGGTCAATCGCGCCGCGCGCCAGGCGGAATTCCCGCGCGAGGAGCGGGCCTACACCCCGCATGTCACCATCGCCCGGCTGCATGACACATCGATGGTCGAGGCAATGGCCTATGTGCAGCAGAAATCGCTGTTCCGCGCACCGCCCTTCACCGTCGAACGCTTCACGCTGTTCGAAAGCCGCCAGGGCAAGGCCGAGCCGGCTTATATTCCGCTTGCCGATTACCCCTTGGCTGGCGCGCCACCGGCCTGATATTCGACAGGCTCACAGTCAGGAGTTTTCAGCATGGCCAAGGCGCTTTGGGTTGCCACCTACCGTTCCGTTTCCAATCCCGAAAGGCTCGGCGAATATGCCAAGCTGGCGCTGCCGGCGATCGCCGCCGCCGGGGGCCGCTTTCTCGCGCGCGGCTTGCCCGTGGCGACCAAGGAAAAAGGGCTGACCCAACGCACCGTTGTGGTCGAGTTCGACAGCGTCGAGCAGGCGCTCGCCGCCTATGACAGCCCAGCCTATCAGGAAGCGCTCAAGGTTCTCGGCCCGGATTCGGCCGAGCGCGATATCCGCGTGATGGAAGCGGCGGAGTAGGGCGCCTCCGGCTCCAGCGTGACGCAGCCGCCGATGAGCGGGGACCAGTCGCTCTCGCGGCGGACCTCGATGCGGTGGCTGACGTCAGGGGACAGGCCATGCGGCAGGTCGAAGCGGAAGCTGCAGTGCCCGTCGCCAAAGCCGAGGCCCGCGCGGTAGCGGTCGGCAACGGTTTGCCCGACCACAGCGCCGTTGACCAGGATCGCCAGCTTCACCGGTCCCTCTTCCATGCCGGCGAAGGCCCAGCCCTCAACCGCCGTGCGTGTAGCCCGGTCGAGATAGCCCTGTTGGACGTCAGATGGGGCGGCTATGCCGTCCGGCAACAGCCGCATCGCGCGGGCCATCAGCCGGCGGTGCAGCGTGTCGAGCGTGGCGCCCGCCTCGACGCGCGGCGCGCAGAATTCGGCATAAAGGCCGCGCCGCTCGTCAGGGTACAGGAGCCGATATTCGTCGGCATTGTGGAACAGCATGTGGCTATCGTCGTCGACAAAGCTTTCAGCTGCCGCGCCCTCTGCCAGGATCACGATATGGCGATCGAACTCGAGATGGAAATACTCGATCTCCTCCATGCCCTCGACCTTCACGATCGAGACGCCGTTCACCAAGTGCAGGGCAGGGACCAGCACACCGTCCAGGAACATGGCGTGTTCGGGCGAAACATAGAGGTCGCGCGTCGGTACATGGTCGGCGATCGATCCGGCCTTGAAGCGGATCGGCTGCGCATCCGGGTCGCCCACCGCCAGCCAGTCGCGATAGCTCCGCCGGCCGATCCATTTGAGCGGCAGGATATTGCCATCGGCGGTCACGATGCGGTCGCCGATCTTCAGCGCTTCGACCGCCACCTCGCCCTCGGGCGTGCGGATGCGGGTGCCACGCAGATAGCAGGGGGTGTAGTTGCTTTCCTCGGCGAAGGTGTCGCCGTTGCTGTCCCGGACCAGTGTGAACAGG
>Ga0302314_10021388_pt1 | contig 10656 bp, 8 predicted proteins | sample III_Palsa_N2_3_FD_200533 | JGI IMG/M metagenome (GOLD analysis project Ga0302314, IMG submission 200533) | Peat permafrost microbial communities from Stordalen Mire near Abisko, Sweden - III_Palsa_N2_3 | ecosystem: Environmental > Terrestrial > Soil > Palsa > Peat permafrost | place: Sweden... | reverse complement strand
GCCGGTGCCCGTCCGGGCCACGCGGGACGGGAACGCGCTGCTGCTGCCCGCCACCGGGTCGCTGGCGGCGGCGTGGCTGGCCGCGGGCCCGCACGCGGTGCGGGTCTCGCTGCCGGCCGGACCGCCGTTCTCGGTCCTGCGGCTCACCGGGACGGCCCGGCCGGTGGCGGGGGCGCGCGGCACCGGGATCACCGCCTGCACGGTGGCCATCGAGTCGGTTGAGTTCACCGGGCAGGGGCACGCGCTGGTTCCCGTCGCGGAGTACCGGGCCGCGGCGCCCGACCCGCTGTGGCGGGTCGCACCGGGCATCCTGCACCACCTGGAGCACGGCCACATGGGCGAGCTGGTCGGGTGCGTGCGCGCGCACGGAATGGCCCGAGCGGAGTGGGTCGTCCCCCGCGGGCTCGACCGCTACGGCCTCGAGCTGCTGGTTTTCACCACGGACGGGATCGCCGCGGTCCGGCTGGCCTTCCCCGACGGGCCGGTCTCCTGCCTCGGCGAGGTCCCCGTGTCCCTGCGCGCGGCGCTGACCTGCCGCTGCCGCACCGAGCCGGGTCACCAGCGCCGGCCCGGGCACGAACACGGGCCAGGCACCTGCGACGGGCGGCGCTGACCGCAGCCGTCAGCGGCCTGCGCCCACCGCCCGCGCCGGCGCCGGCGCCGGCTGCCCGCAACCGGCCGGCATCAGCTGCCCGCAGCGGGGGTCAGCGGCCGCCGACCGACGCGCGGAACCGCTCGCGGACGGCCGGAGTGAACGGGGCGGGCGCGACCGTCGCGCGGATGACCGTCTGCTCGTGCCGCTCCACCTGCGGCTTGCGCGAGCCGCCGTCCGGTTCCCCCCAAGTGATCAGCACGCTCGTGCCGGGCACCGCGTGCGCGGCGTCGAGCATGGCCAGGGACAGCATCTCGCCGTCCGGGTTGATGTACCCGGCGTGGCAGGAGACGCCGGCCAGCGCGCCCGACGGGTCGCGCACCTCGTCGAACTGATTCCACGCGTAGTAGGCGACCGGGAACTCGACCGACTTGTAGCGCGGGCCGTCGCCGAACTGCGACGCGTACACCCGCTGCACGTCACCGCGGTCCCAGACGAGCACCATCTTCTGGCGGCGCTTGCCCGCGGGCAGGTTCTCCAGGGCCGCGCGGCCGATGAAGTCGTGGTCGAACTTCACCATGTGGCCGTAGCCGAGGTCATACGGCGTGACGTAGTAGTCCTCGATGTCCGGCGAGACGAAGCTGCCGCCGAGCTCGGTGTGGGCCTCCCAGCCGGTGCCCGGCAGCCACTCGCGGTAGTCCCGCAGCTCGTCGCCGGTGAAGATCCCCGGCACCGGGTAGGCCATCCACGCGTTGGACAGCGGCGTGGAGAAGTAGGCCTGCGTGCCGACCGGGAGGATCCCGTACGGCTCACCCGCCGCCAGGATGGCGTCGCGGACCTCGGTCTCGTCCGCGAACGGGCCCGAGATCTCCACGCCCTGGTGGCCGGCCATCCCATGCCGCAGCACGAGCACGTCGTGCCCCTTGATGGTCACGTGCGCGGTGCGGAAGAACCCGATCTCCGGCAGCTCCCCGTCGACCGCCGCGGCGAAGATCTTCCCCGCGCTGGGGCCGTCGAGCTGGAACCGGTACTTCGTCCGGCGGCCCGTCGGGTTGAGGTTGGACGGCGCGTCGCGGGTGACCGCGACGTCGTAGCCGCCCCGCTCCGCGTTGTAGTGCACCCAGTTCTGCAGCGGCATGCCGCTGACCAGCTCGAAGCTTTCCTCGCCGAGCCGGTAGGCGATGCAGTCGCCGATCACGTGGCCGGCCGGGGTGCAGGTGACGAACTGCTTGGCCCGGTCCCCGGTGAAGTTCCCGACGGTGTTGATACCCAGCCGCTCGAGCAGCCGGAGCGCGTCGGGGCCGTCGAGGAACAGCTCGGGCATGTGGTGCGACTGGTGCAGCAGCGCGGCCGTCTCGGCCCAGGACCGCTGCTCGTCGCGCCAGTTGGTGAAGGCCGGCGGGATGAACGGCGCCGTCTTTCCCGTCCCCGCCCGGCTGAAGTGCGGCGCGGGCGCGTCGTTGTAGAAGTGCTCGACCAGGTCGGGCAGCCGGTCGATCAGCTGCTGCAGCGACTCGTCGGTACCTGCGGGCCCGTTACCTTCCGACATTGCTGATTCTCCGGTCGCTCACTGGCGGGATGCCGCGCGGATCGTTCACTGGAATGCGCGCGGCTCGTTCACTGGCGAAATGCCGGCCGCGGGGGCGGGCACTCAGGCCTTCAGGAGGGCCTCGGCCAGGCTGGCCGGCTGGGTGAAGCAGGCCTCGTGGCTGCCCGGCGTCATCAGCGGGGCCACGCCGAGGCGCCCGGCGAAGCGGTCCCAGCCGTACTCTCCCGGCGGCAGCGCGATGTCCTCGCTGCTGAGCACGTAGGAGACCGGGACCCCGAGAGCCTGTGGGTCGACCGGGGCCACGGTCTCCGCGAAGTACTGGAACGGCTGCGGCACCATCAGCGCGTACGTGAGCCGCTGCACGTCTTCCGGCGCGTCGTTGATGAACGCGGACTGCCAGACCTCGAAGGGCAGCGTGATCGAGTTGTCGCCCGACGCGGCCGCGAGCTGCTCGAACATCTCCCGGTAGGCGGGCGGGACCTCGTCGTTGAGCGAACGGCCCTCCGCCGGGACGAACGCGCTCCAGAACACCGCCTTGCGCAGCCGCGGCGCCAGCCGGGGCAGCGCGCCCGCGATGACGTAGCCGCCCCAGCTGTGCCCGACGAGCGTCACGTCGCGCAGGTCCCGTTCCTCGACCAGGACCGTCACGTAGTCGATGACGTCGGCGAGGCTGTGCGCGGTGGGGTCGTCCCCGTCGTGCAGCCCGGGCAGCGTCGGGGTCAGCACCCGGCAGCCCGCCGCCCGCAGCTCCTGGGCGACCGGCCGCCAGGCCCAGCCGCCGTGCCACGCCCCGTTAATGAGCACGAACGTCGTTGTCATGCCGCCTCCCAGCTGCCTGGGGCTACCGCGGCCCGCGCGGCCAGCCCGTGGTTCTGGGAGCATCATGATACGAATAGTCAACGTCCGTCAATAGGATGACACATGTCCGTTCGGCGGCGATGCGGCCGGCCCGGCAGGACGTCCCGGCCGGGCGGTGCTGCCGGGCGGTGCTGCCGGGCGGTGCTGCCGGGCGGTGCTGCCGGGCGGTGCTGCCGGGCGGTGCTGCCGGGCGGTGCTGCCGGGACGGCGATACCGGGACGGCGGTCAGCCCTTGAGCTTGGCGATCTCGGCCCGGGCGGCCGCGACGAGCTCCTCGTTGGTGTTGGCGTGGCCCCACAGGCCCCACCCGCCGGGGACCGCCTCGGTCAGCAGGACCCAGGTGTGGTCGGCCGGGAATCCGTCGCCCGCCGCCTCGGCCACGATCGCGGTGAACTGCTCGACCACGGCGAGCTGCTTGTCGCGGTCGAGTGCCCCGGCGTTGGTCAGCACCTGGACCCGGACGTAGTTGCCGGCCCCGTCCACGTTGGAGAGGGCGCCGTCGGGCAGCTCGTGGATGAAGGCGGCGGTGTTGGAGCGGAACATGGGGATGTCGGGGACCTGCTCGATCTTCATCAGCGTGGCGGCGAGGGTCTGCGCCAGGCTGTGCTTGTCGGCGAAGGTACCGGGGGCGCTGTAGACGTCGATCATGGGCATGGCTGCGGCTCCGCATCTGCGATCGGGACTCTATGACGATTGTCATAATATTATGATGGCCATCATAGGGGGTGGGGCGGGGCAGTTGGCAACCGTTGCGGTAAAGATGACGGTGAACAAAGGACGACGGTGAACAACGCGGACGGGCCGCGGGAAGGGAGGGGCCATGCCGGGCGGAGCGCCGGAGCGGATGATCGCGAGCGCGGTGAAGCTGCTCGCCACCCGCGGGTTCCAGGCCACCACGTTCTCCTCCGTGCTGCAGGACTCGGGCGCGCCCCGCGGGTCGATTTACCATCACTTCCCCGAGGGCAAGGATCAGCTCATCGCGGCCGCGATCGACCTGGCCGGCGACCGGGCGCTGGCGCTCACCGACTCCTTCATCGGCCTGCCGCCGGCCGAGATCGTCGACGCGTTCGCCGGCCTGTGGCGGGCCGTGCTCGTCCGGTCGGACTTCCGGGCGGGCTGCGCCGTGCTCGCCGTCACGGTCAGCGCGGACGTTCCCGACCTGGTGGAACGGGCGGCCGCGATCTTCCGGTCCTGGCGCGAGCGGCTGGGCCAGGCCCTGGAGGCGACCGGGATAGAGGCCGGGGAGGCACGGGCGCTCGCGCTGACGATCATCGCCGCGTGCGAGGGTGCCGTGGTCATGGGCCGCGCGGAGCGCTCCCTCGAACCGCTCGACGTCGTGGCGGCCCACCTGCGCACCGTCGCCCTGGCCGCCTGGCCGGGGAACCGCTTACCGGGGGGTGGCGGCGCCGCGGCGGGAGGGGGCGCGGCGGGCCGGGGGGCCGCCCATGGTGGACTGGCGGACGATCAGCTCGGGCTCGAAGATGACCTGCTGGTGCTGGTGGGTCTCGTCGGCGGCGGACTCCTCCAGCAGCATCCGCGCCGCGGTGCGGCCGAGCTGCTGGCGGGGCTGGCGGACCGAGGTGAGCGGGACGGCGGCGGCCGCCGCGAAGTCGATGTCGTCGTAGCCGACGAGCGCGATGTCCTCCGGGACCCGGATCCGGTGCCGGGTCATCTCCTGCAGGACGCCGAGCGCGATCAGGTCGTTCGTGCAGAACACCGCGGTGGGCCGGTCCGCCGCGGGCAGCGCGGCGATCTCGGCCCCGGCCTTCTGCCCGGCGGCCACGTTGAGCGCGCCGACGTCGAACATGTGCAGGTCGGCGGGCGGGCCTCCGGCTCGCTCCAGGGCGCGCAGCGCCCCTTCGTACCGGTCTGCTACCTGGCGGATCGTGCGCGGGCCGCAGACGTAGGCAATGTGCCGATGGCCGGCGATGAGCAGGTGGGAGACCGCGAGGTCGCCGCCGAGGACGTCGTCGACCGCGACCGAGCACTGGCCGCGCGACGGTGAGCGGCTGTCGACCAGCACGACTGTCGTGCCGCGGCGCTGCAGCCGGGCCAGCCGGGAACTCGCACCGACCACCGGCGTGATCAGCACGCCCTGGACCCGGTGCTCTTCGAGCAGCTCCAGGTAGCGCTTCTCCTTGCTCTCCTGGTCGTCGCTGTTGCACAGGATGACCGCGAGGCCCGCCTTGGACGCCTCGTCCTCCACGCCGCGCGCCAGGTCGGTGAAGAACGGGTTGGCCACGTCCAGGACCACGAGACCGATCGTCCGGCTCCGGCCGGCCCGCAGCTGGCGCGCGGACTCGTTCCGCACGAAACCGAGCTCCTCGATCGAGGCGCTCACCCGCTCGCGGGTGAGCCGGGCCACGATATCGGGCCGGTTGAGCACGTTGGAGACCGTGGCGACGGAGACGCCGGCGTGCGCCGCGACATCCCTGATGCTGACAGGCACTTTCACCCGATTTTCCGTGGACAGGGCGAACGAACTTGCTTCATCCGGATGAACCTCGTCCCAGGTCCACGAGCCGACAGGCAGGATGAAAAGTGTTCGTCTATGAAACGATACATGCCGCGCTACCCCGTGGCTTGCACGTCCGGCCCGGCCGTTGTCGGCCGTGAGGCGCCGCGGAGCCGGTAGGTACTGGGGCTGAGGCCGTAGTACGCCTTGAACCGGCGGGCGAAGTAGTTCGGGTCGGCGCAGCCGACGGCCTCGCCGACCTGCGCCACCGGCCGGTCGGTGCGGCCCAGGAGAACGGCCGCGGTTTCCATCCGGTAATGGGACAGGTAGGCCATGGGCGGTAGCCCGGTGGCGGATTTGAAGAGCCGGCCCAGGTAGTTGGGAGCAAGGTGCAGCTGCTGCGCGAGCTCGGCCAGCGTCCATTCTTGCGCCATCTGGGCTTCAAGCAGCCGGATGGCCCGCACCACGGCCGGGTGCGTCGGCTCCGGTGGACCGGACAGGCGACCGCGGGCCTGGTCGGCCCAGCGCGCCAGGTGCCCCAGAATGAGAGACAGCCGGCCGATGATGTCGGCGCGGTGCTGGCTGAGCGGCGCGGTGCGCAGGTTCTCCAGGGCGTCCAGATGAACGACGCAGCCCGCGAGGGCGGTCCGGTTCAGCCGCAGCGTGAGCACTCCGCCCTGCCCGGGGGCGTAGGGGCCGTCCCAGAGCAGCTGGCTGAGCAGCGGATCCTCGCGTGTCCAGGCCAGCTCCCGGTGGAGCAGCTCGACGTCGAAGCAGCAGTTGATCACCTGAAGATCGTGGCAGTCTTCGAAGGCGTGCCACGCCCCCGGCCGCAGGATGGTGACGTCGCCGATGGCGACCTGGCTGCGGCCGCGTTGCGTCCGGTGCACACCATCGCCGCTGGTCACGAACACGATCTCAATGAAGCTGTGCGTGTGGACCGGGTGCATCCGGGCGTGCAGGTGATAGCCAGCGCCGGCCACCATATCGTCGGTGAAATAAATCAGCCCGTTCTCCAGCGCAACGGGCAGTTCGGTCACGCTGCCGACGGTAGCAGGCCGCGCCGCGATAGCAAAGGGTGGAGAACTGACGGGTGCCGCAACCTCGTCTCAGGCCTTGCCCGAATGTCGGGTGTATTTCGTGCTATCGCTGGTTTGGTCCGGGCTAACCGCTGGCGCGCGCTGCGGCGCATTATCGCTGCGTGCCAGAAAGCGAAACTCCACAGAAACAAACGGTGGCCGCCGTGCGGGACTGGACCGCGCGCTGGATCGGCAACCCAGCCTGGGAGCGGGCGGTCGCGGCCGGCCGCCCGGGTGCCGCCGCGCTGCCTGTTTTCGCGGCGGAGTTCGTGCTCGACCGCCCGGTCCGCAGCGCCGTGCTGCGGCTGACCGCGCTGGGCGTGTACGCGGCTACGGCCAACGGGCAGCCCGTCAGCGCCGCTGTCCTCGAGCCGCCGAACACCGACTACCGCACCCGTCTCGGGTACGCGACTTACGACATCACCGGCTTGCTTCGCCCGGGTAGCAACGCGCTGTCCGTCGAGGTCGGCCCCGGCCTGGCCCATGTGCCGCCGACACCAGGCCGGTACCAGAAGCTGGTCCGCTCGGACGGGCCGCCGCGGCTGCTGGCGCAGCTGGAGATCGGCTATGCGGACGGGACGGCGGAGACGGTTGCGACCGGTGCCTCCTGGCGCACGGCGCTCGGGCGGACCACGTTCTCCAGCTGGTACGGCGGCGAGGATCACGACGCACGCCGGGTCGCGGAAGGATGGGCGCCGGCGGCAGACCTGGGTCCGGCCAGCGGCGGCCCCCGGCTCGCCCCCCGCTGCTCGCCGGCCGTCGAACCGGTCGAGACGCTGTCCGCGCAGGCGGTCACCGAGCCCCGGCCCGGCGTGCACGTCTTCGACTTCGGCGTGAACTTCGCGGGCTGGCAGCAGCTGGCCGTGTCGGGGCCGGCGGGCACCACGGTCACGATGCGGCCCGGTGAACTGCTCGCGGCCGACGGGACCGTCATCCAGGATCTGGATGGCACGGGCGCCCCGATCTGGGACACGTACACGCTCGCGGGCGGCGGCCCGGAGACCTGGCATCCGCGCTTCCGGTATCACGGAATGCGTTACCTGCAGGTCGAAGGGCTGCCGGGCGACCCCGCGGGGGACACTGTCAGCGGTATCGTGCTGCGGGCGGCCAACGAGAAGGTCGGCTCTTTCAGTTGCTCAAGCGGCCTGCTCACCACGGTGCACACGATCATCGACCGGGCGATCCAGTCCAACATGTACTCAGTGCTGACCGACTGCCCGCACCGGGAGAAGCTGGGCTGGCTGGAGCAGACCCACCTGGTGTTCGGCCCGGTCGCCTTCGGCTACGACGTGGCCGACTATTACCGCGACCTGGTCCGCGTCATGGCCGAGGCACAGACCGAGGACGGCCTGGTGCCGGGCGTCGCCCCGGAGTACGCCGTATTCTCCGGCGGCTTCCGGGACGACCCGAACTGGGGGGGTGCCATCGTGCTGGCTCCGTGGGCCCTGTACCGGGAGTACGGGGACATCGAAACGGCCCGTGAGCACTACCCGGCCATGGTGCGCTACCTCGGCTACCTGGCCCGCCGGGCCGAGGGCAACCTGCTCGGCCACGGCCTGGGCGACTGGGCGGCGATCGACGAGCGCACCCCCGTCGCGATCACGGCCAGCTTCGGCTATCACCAGGCCGCCGCGGCGATGACCCGGATCGCGGCGCTGACCGGCCGCCCCGGTGACGCCGCGCACTGGGCTGAGCTCACCGACAAGATCGGCGCCGCGTTCAACGCCGCCTACTTCCGGCCCGCGGAGGGCACCTACGGCGTCGGCAGCCAGGCCTGTGACGCGCTCGCCCTCGACCTGGGCGTGGTGCCCGCGGCCGACCGCCAGCGGGTGGTTGACCATCTGGTCGCCGATATCAAGGCGCGCGGCAACCACCTGACGGTCGGCGAGATCCCGCTGCCCTCGGTGCTGCGCGTCCTCGCGGCCGCCGGGCGCCACGACGTGATCTGGGACGTCGTCACCGAGGTGACCTATCCGGGGTACGGCTACCTGGCCGAATCCGGGGCTACCGCGCTACCGGAGTACTGGGACGGGCCGGACGGGCACGGATCGCAGAACCATTTCATGCTCGGGGCGGTCGATGCCTGGCTCACCGGCTGCCTGGCCGGCCTCGGCCAGGGCGCTGAGTCAGTGGCCTACCGCGACCTGGTCATCCGCCCGGTCGTGGTCGGTAACCTGACCGAGGTCACCGCGCAGACCCGCACCGTGCGCGGCGTCGTCCGCAGCCACTGGCACGCCGCTGATGACACCTTCCAGCTGGATGTCACCATTCCGGCGGGTCCTGCCGCCGTGGTCTGCGTACCACTGCGTACCCCCCGTACCCACATCTCGGCGCCCGCGGCGGCCCAGCCGGCCGGGACCGCCGACGGCTACGCCAATTACCGAGTAGGCCCAGGCGACTGGTCCTTTCGCAGCACCGGCTGAGGCCGGCCGCGCTGCCTTTTCAGACGCGCAAAACAGGGATCAGACACTCAAAACAGGGAGCAGGCACCGTGAGATCGACCAAGAGATTCACCAAGAGAGCGGCGGCAGCCGCGGCCGGATCCGCCTTGCTGGCGGTCGCGCTCGCCGCGTGCGGCAGCCCGGCCCCGTCGGCCAGTTCCGGGTCGGCCGGATCCGGCCTGCCGGCCAACTCGGCCAGCAGGAACCTCAAGGGCGTGACGCTGACCGTCTGGGAGTCCAACTCGCTGACGCCGGGGTACAAGGCGCTCTTCACCGCCTTCGAGAAGGCCACCGGGGCGAAGATCGACCCGGTGGTCTTCCCTGACCCGTTCGAGTCGAACCTGATGACCAAGTGGGCCACCGGGGCGCGGCCAGACCTGATGATCTTCCAGTCCGCCGTGGACTGGATCCAGCAGGTGAACCCGGCCAAGAACCTGTTCGACCTGAGCGGTCAGCCCTACGTCGCCAAGGAGCTCTTCCACCAGAATCAGTACGCCTCGGTGCTCGACGGCCAAGACTACGGCCTGAGCCTGGAGACGCCGAGCGTGTTCGGGCTCTGGTACAACAAGCAGATTCTGGCCAAGGACGGCCTGACCGCGCCCACGAGCTTCACGCAGCTCGTCTCGGCCTGCCAGACCATCAAGAAGGACAATCCCGGGGTCAGCCCGCTCTACGACGCCGGCGGCGACCAGTGGCCCACCCAGGTCCTGCCCTTCATGCTCTGGACCGACTCGATGAAGGCCGGCCTGCAGACCGAGTTGAATACCAACAAGGCGCAGTGGACGAACCAGGCGATCATCGCCTCGCTGAACGACTACAAGACGCTGATCAAGGACGGCTGCTTCAACAGCAACCTGTCGACCGGGACCTACGCCCAGCAGGAATCGGAATTCGAGACCGGCAAGACGGCGATGATCCCGCAGGGCAGCTGGGTCAGCCCGGACCTGGTCACGGCCATGGGCGTGACGAAGATGAACGCCCAGGTGGGCTGGCAGGCACTGTCCACCAGCACCCCGACCGCCGCCTACTCGACCACCTTCTCGCTGCAGGTGCCGAAGACCGGTGACACCACCACCGAGTCGGCCGCGCTCTCGTTCCTCGACTTCGCGTCCGGCCCCGCCTACCAGAAATTCGTCAATGCCAACGACCAGGCGCCCGCGCTGTCCGGCTTCAGCACCCCCGGCAACCTGCCCGCCGCGCTGCTGGCGAACTACCAGGCGCTGACCAGCTCGGGCTACCCGCAGCTGTTCGTCGCCTCGTACGGCCCGTTCACCACCTACATGAGTGAGATGATCGACGGCTCGGCCACACCGCTGCAGGTCGCGAACAACCTGCAGCAGCAGTGGGTGAAGAGCGCGCAGGCGATCGGCCTGCCCGGGTTCTGACCGTGACCGGTGCCGGGGCGGGCGCTCGCCCGCCCCGGCACCCCGCCGACGCCGTATCCCATGGCGCTCGTTAGGAGGACATCCATGTCCGTACGCACGGCTCGGCGGGCGGCCGCGGTGGCCCGGCCGCAGCCGGCCCGCGGCCGGCCGCGGCCGCGCGCATGGCAGCACCGGCTGGGCACCAGCGGCTTCCTGCTGCCTGCCCTGGCCGTCATCGCGATCTTCTACGTCGTCCCCAACCTGCTCGATTTCGCCCTGGCCTTCACCAACTGGTCGACCTACAGCAGCGTCATCAAA
>Ga0302314_10021386_pt1 | contig 10656 bp, 11 predicted proteins | sample III_Palsa_N2_3_FD_200533 | JGI IMG/M metagenome (GOLD analysis project Ga0302314, IMG submission 200533) | Peat permafrost microbial communities from Stordalen Mire near Abisko, Sweden - III_Palsa_N2_3 | ecosystem: Environmental > Terrestrial > Soil > Palsa > Peat permafrost | place: Sweden... | reverse complement strand
GGCGGCGGTGCTCAGGCCGCCGGCGGCTGGGCGGCGGCCCGGCGGGCGGCCGGCGGCAGCGCGCAGGCCGCCGTGCCACCGGGCATCCGGTGCCGGTTCACCGCCACCACCCGGTACACCCCGGCAGCGGCCTGGCGCAGCAGCGGCAGCGTGAGCAACGCGCCCAGCACGCTCCACAGCGGTCGGCGGGTGCGGAGCAGCAGCCTGGCCGCGGCCTGCGCACCCCCGTAGACCCGGCCGGTCGGCGTGATCCAGAGCACCTCGTGCTCGGCCCGCTCCGGGCTGACCAGGCCGCCGGTGAACGCGGCCAGCGCGTCCAGGTCGGCGAACTGGAAGGGCACGGCCTCCCAGCGATCGGCATCGAGACGGCGCTCCGCGAACCGGACGGAGGAGCTGCAGAAGGCGCAGTCACCGTCGAAGAGCAGGACCGGCTGCGGCGGCAGCTGGTGGGACGACCCGGACGGCTGCCTCGGGGGCAGTGGTGAGGACAGGTTTTCGGCCATGAATCGATCATCGCAGAGCCCGCCGCGCGCTCCGGGCCCGCTCCCGCCTGCCCGTTCCGCCCGTCCCGGGCGCCGGGGCGGCCCCGGAAAGTTGGAGCATGCACTGACGCGCGCTGATCGGCGACGATAGGCTTACTGCTCCGGCTTCATGACATCGTTTCAGCGGATGGTCATCGCGGCGGGGGGCGGTATGGGCGAGCGCGGCCATTGGGAGGACCTGCGGTGACGATGACGTTTGACTTCAGCCCCGGAGCACAGATCCCGCTGGACGGCACCCCGCACACCGGCGCGACCGCCGCCCTCTCCTCCGGAGCCTACCGGGACAACCCGCTGGAGGACCTGGTCAAGCTCAACGAGGAGACCGCGCACAAGGCGGGCCGGCACCGGGTGTTCGCCCCCAACTTCGGCGAGGCGTTCTGCCAGGCGGTGATCGCCCGTACCCTCGGCTCCTCCCGCAAGCCGCTGGTCCGCTCCTTCGGCATCGACCCGCGGATCGTCGTCGAGCACTGCCTGGAGGCCGAGGCCCTGCGGCACCGGCGCGACAAGCAGCTGACCGCCGTGGCCCTGATCTTCGGCTTCCTCTTCCTCCCCGGCACGCTGCTCTGGCTCGGCGCCTTCGAGTTCCGCCGCCGCAGCCACCCGGACAAGCAGTCGCTCTTCGGCGGACTCGCCCTGGCGGTCTGCGCGGTGATCGCGGTGCTGCTCGCCTGGCGTCCGCCGGTCGGCGGCGCCTTCGGGATCTACCTGCGGATCGTGATGCTGGGCGCGCCCATCGGCTGGCTGGTCGCCCGGCAGATCTGCCTGCGCTTCGCGATCCAGCTCCGGGCCCGCTGGGGTTCGCTGATCGACGGCGGCACGGTCGGCGCCCGGGTCCCCGACGCCGTGCCGATCGGCCCGGAGGACACCAAGGCGCAGACCCTCCGCAAGCAGCTGACGGGGCTGGCGTCCGAGCAGGAGACCAACTACCTCCACGTCGCGCACCGCAAGGGCGTGCTCGGCCTCGGACGGCGGTGGGCGGTCTGGCAGTTGGCCGAGCAGCTCGACCCCCGTGAGGGCATCGCCGAGATCAGGCCATTCCACCCCTGGGACGTGATCCGGAAGATCGAGGACCACCTCGGCCGGATGAACCGCAGCCCGCTCGCGACCGGCGGCTTCCCCCAGTTGAAGGTGGAGCACTGGGCGATCGACTCGATAGGCGAGGGCGCGGACGAGATATCCCGGCCCAGCGGCCCGGAGTTCGACGGCTCGCGGATGCGCGCCTCCGCGCTCACCGACCTGGCCAACCGGCAGAACTTCGGCAGGTCGGGGGCGCGCCACTACCTGGGCGTGCAGTTCGTCCTCTTCGACGGCGGCCTGGTGCTGACCCTGCTGATCCGGGTCTCGGTGCTGCACGAGACCCTGCGGATCGAGGTCTCCGGGTACGCCCTGGGACCGGTGGCCGGGGGCTTCACCAGCAAGCCGAAGCCGCCCGAGAAGACCGTCACCAAGCCCGGCAAGCCCTGGGAGACCACCACCGTCAAAACGCCGCTGGTGACCAACCAGGAGGTGGTGCGGCTCACCGTGCGCGCGCCCTTCACCTGGAACCAGTCCATGCTCAACTGGCTCGGCGGCACCTTCAAGCTGCCGGAGCCCTTCGGCCTGCGCTCGGCCTGGGCCGGTCCGCCGTGGGGCAACCGCAACATGACCGACGACGCGACCCAGAGCGCCCTGGCGGTGCTGCGGGCGGTGCACTCGGCGGCGGTCGAGGTCCTGGTCGACCACGACGTGGACGTCGAGCGCTTCAAGAACCGCGCCAGCCTGCTCGGCATGGAGGTCCAGGGCACCCGCCCGTCCAAGCCGGACGACTTCGACGCCTGGTGACCCGCGCCGTCGGCGTCGGCCGCCTCCCGCGCCGGGTCAGCCGACGGGGCCCCAGCTGATCCCGCCGTGGTGCGCGGCGACCGCCGCGCCCAGCACCACCAGGTCGGTGACGCCGAGGGCCAGGCCGAGCAGGGCCCGTCCGCGACGCCCGGTCCCCCGGGCCAGCGAGACGCCGGCCAGGACGATCGCCAGCGGGCCGAGGGCGATGTTGAGGAAGAACACCCCCAGCAGGCCGAGGACGAAGGACGCGACAGCGGTGTCGTCGCCGTCCTCCCGGCTGCGCGCCGATCCGCTCGGAGCCGGGACGGCCTGTGTCCGTACTGCGGTCACGGGTCAGCCCTCCACGGTGGTGCGACGGCCGGCCCGGGCGATCCGCTCACGGACGGCGAAGGCCAGCAGCCAGCAGCCGACCACGGCGCAGCCGACGGCCAGCACCGGCGAACTCAGGTAGGAGGCGGCGCCCCAGAGCGCGCCGCTCAGGGCGAGGAGGACTACGAGGAGGACCATGGTGCTTCCCTTCACGAGAATTCAGAGCACAGTCGTTCACTGAATAATTCGAGGGTACCCCTGCCCCGCACTCGCCAATACCGGAGAACAGTTGTTTACTGCATGAGATGAGCCACACTCTCGGGCCGCGACAGTCCCAGAAGCAGCAGACCCGGCAGTCCCTCCTGGACGCCGGGATGCGACTGCTCGACCACCAAGGCCTCAGCAGCCTGGGCCTGCGCGAGGTCACCCGGGAGGCCGGCCTCACCCCCAGCGGCTTCTACCGGCACTTCCCCGACCTGCCCGCGTTCGGCATGGCCCTGGTCGAGGAGTCCTTCGGCAGCCTGCGCACACTGGTCCGGGCCATCCGCGCCGAGCAGGCCGGACCCGACGAGGTGATCGACCGCAGCATCGACCTGCTCGCCGGGTACGTCCACGAGCACCGCGCCAACCTGCGCTTCCTGGTCCGCGAGCGGCACGGCGGCGTGCGCCCGGTGCGGCAGGCCATCGCCGCCCGGATCCGGCAGTTCGCCGACGACCTCGCCGACGACCTCGCCGCCCAGCCCGAGTCGGCGGGCTGGGACCCGGAGGACCTGCGGGTCCTGGCCGACCTCTACGCGGACCACACGGTCACCACCGTCGCCGCACTGCTGGAGGCGGAGGGCGACCCGGAGGACGAGCGGCGCATCGTCGCCACCGCCCGCCGGCAGCTGCGGCTGATCAGCATCGGCCGCCGGCACTGGCTCCACGGCTGAACCCGGGGGCGGAGCCGGTACGGGAAACGTCCTACCGGGCCACGTCCTCCGGCCAGGCGTCCGCGAGCATCTTCCGGGTGTCCGCCAGGAGTTGCGGCAGCACTCGGGTGTGGCCGATGACCGGCATGAAGTTGGTGTCCCCACCCCAGCGGGGCACCACGTGCTGGTGCAGGTGTGCGGCGATCCCGGCCCCGGCCACATCGCCCTGGTTCAGGCCGATGTTGAAGCCGTGCGCCCCGGAGGCCGCCCGCAGCGCGGTCATCGCCTGCTTGGTCAGCTCGGCGACGTCGGCGGTCTCCTCCGGCGTCAGCTCGGTGTAGTCCGCGACGTGCCGGTACGGGACCGCCATCAGGTGCCCGGAGTTGTACGGGTAGAGGTTGAGCACCGCGTAGGCGTGCTCCGCCCGACGGAGGATCAGCCCGTCCTCGTCCGACATGGCCGGGATCGAACAGAACGGACAGCCGTCACTGGCCTCCGGGCCGGTCGGCTTGTTCTCGCCCTTGATGTAGGCCATCCGGTGCGGGGTCCAAAGGCGCTGAAAAGCGTCCGGGACGCCAACTCCGCTCTGCTGCTCCGGCTCCGTCGTCATGGAGATCAGCATAGGCGTTGGGCTGGAGCAGCCGTAGGGCGGACTCGCGCTGAGCCCGCCCCACCCGGCACCCCCGCGCAGGCGGGGCAAACGGAAGCTTCAACTTGTGCTGGTTCCGCATCTTCGGAGCACCCCCGCGCAGGCGGGGAAAAGCGTCAGACCTGAATGCGACGCTCCACCGCATCAACGATCTCAGCCAGCGCTTCGTCACGGGGGACGCCGTTCTTCTGCTCGCCGTTGCGGTAGCGGAAGGAGACCGTGCCGGCCGCCATGTCCTCGTCGCCGACGATCAGCATGAACGGGACCTTGAGTCGCTGGTTGTTCCGGATCTTCTTCTGCATCCGGTCGTTGGAGGCGTCCACGTCCACCCGCAGCCCCTTGGCCTTCGCCTCGGCGGCGAACTCCTGGAGGTAGGAGACGTGGGCGTCGCCGATCGGGATGCCGACGGCCTGGACCGGCGAGAGCCACGGCGGCATCGCACCGGCGTAGTGCTCCAGCAGCACCGCGAAGAAGCGCTCGATCGAGCCGAACAGTGCACGGTGGATCATGACCGGCCGCTGCCGCGAGCCGTCCGCCGCCGTGTACTCCAGGTCGAAGCGCTCCGGCAGGTTGAAGTCCAGCTGGATGGTGCTCATCTGCCAGGTGCGGCCGATGGCGTCCCGGGCCTGGACCGAGATCTTCGGGCCGTAGAAGGCCGCGCCGCCCGGGTCGGGGGTCAGCGGCAGGCCCTGCTTCTCGGCGGCCTTGCGCAGGGTCTCGGTCGCCTCCTCCCACGCCTCGTCCGAGCCGACGAACTTGGTCTCGTCCTTGGTGGAGAGCTCCAGGTAGAAGTCGGTCAGGCCGTAGTCGCGGAGCAGGTCGAGCACGAAGGTCAGAGTGGAGTCGAGCTCCTCGGCCATCTGCTCGCGGGTGCAGTAGATGTGCGCGTCGTCCTGGGTGAAGCCCCGGGCGCGGGTCAGGCCGTGCACCACGCCGGACTTCTCGTAGCGGTAGACCGTGCCGAACTCGAAGAGCCGCAGCGGCAGTTCGCGGTAGGAACGGCCCCGGGCGTCGAAGATCAGGTTGTGCATGGGGCAGTTCATGGGCTTGAGGTAGTAGTCCACGCCCTCGTCCAGCTGCATGGGCGGGTACATGCCGTCGGCGTACCAGTCCAGGTGGCCGGACTTCTCGAAGAGCGCGCCCTTGGTCGCGTGCGGGGTGTAGACGAACTCGTAGTCCGCCTCCTCGTGCCGCTTCCGCGAGTAGTCCTCCATGGCGCGGCGCATGATGCCGCCCTTGGGGTGGAAGACCGCGAGGCCCGAGCCGATCTCGTCCGGGATCGAGAAGAGGTCGAGCTCGTTGCCGAGCTTGCGGTGGTCGCGCTTGGCGGCCTCCTCCAGGAAGTCCAGGTGCGCCTTGAGGTCGTCCTTGGTCGCCCAGGCGGTCCCGTAGATGCGCTGCAGCATCGGGTTCTTCTCGCTGCCGCGCCAGTAGGCGGCGGCGCTGCGCATCAGCTTGAACGCCGGGATCCGGGTGCTGGGCAGGTGCGGGCCCCGGCACAGGTCCTTCCAGCAGAGCTCGCCGCTCTTCGGGTCCAGGTTGTCGTAGATGGTGAGCTCGGCGCCGCCGACCTCGACATCCGCGCCGTCGTCGCTGGTCGCGCCGCCCTTGAGGCCGATCAGCTCCAGCTTGTAGGGCTCGTTCGCCAGCTCCTCGCGGGCGGCCTCGTCGGTCACCGCGCGGCGGGAGAACTTCTGCCCGCGCTTGATGATCTCGGTCATCTTCTTCTCGACGGCCTTGAGGTCCTCCGGGGTGAACGGCTTGGCGACGTCGAAGTCGTAGTAGAAGCCGTCCTTGACCGGCGGGCCGATGCCGAGCTTGGCCTCGGGGAAGATCTCCTGCACGGCCTGGGCCATGATGTGGGCGGTGGAGTGGCGCAGGATCGACAGGCCGTCGGCGCTGTCGATCGCGACCGGCTCGACCTCGTCGCCGTCGGCCAGGACGTGGGCCAGGTCCTTCAGCTCGCCGCCGACCCGGGCCGCGATGACCGCGCGCTCACCGGGAAAGAGCTCCGCCGCCGTAGTGCCCGTGGTCACCACGCGCTCTTCCCGATCGGGTTCGCGGCTGATGATCACACGGACGTCCGACACCGGACTCTCCTGACTCTCGGCTTTACCTGCATGGGCAGCGATGGTGCTGCGGTCACGATGGTACCGAGCCCCCGCCCCCGCCCGCGCACGCGTCACCCCTCGGCGGCGTCCGCGACCCGCAGGGCCTTGAGCATCCGTTCGCGCTCCGCGTCGTCGAGTTCGACCACGGCCGGCGCCGAGGGCTCGCTCAGCCGGCGGAAGCCGCCCTTGCGCTCCAGCCGCCCGCGCAGCCGGACCGGGGTGCCGGCCAGGTGGGCCTCGACCGCCAGCCGGTAGCCGTCCTCGTCCAGCCTGACCCTGACCTCGTCGACGTCGGCGCCGGAGAGTACCCGCAGCCGGACCACGCCGCTGCCGGAGAGCTGCTGCCGCTTCAGCCGGACCACCGCGCCGGTGACCTCGACCTCGACCGCCGGTTCGATGTGCTCCAGCCGCTCCCCCGCCGCCTCCAGCGCGGGCAGGTCGCCCGGGGAGAACTCCAGCAGCTGCCGCCGGTTGCCGAAGCCGTGCGGGACGCCGACGCTCGGGGCCCAGGACAGCGCGATCTCCGCGCCCTCGCTGCCGCGCACCAGTTGGACGACGGAACCGATCAGCTCGCAGCTGACACCGAGCCGCACCCCGTTGTCAAAGGCGTCGATCCGGCCGGTGGTGCGCTGGTAGTCGACCGCGTCGCGCATCGCCTCCAGCGCCCGGACCAGGGTGGTGGTGGCCGGGCGGTCCTCGGGGGCCTCGGTGTAGGCGGTCAGCAGCCCGGCCCCGGTGCCCGGGGCGACGACCAGCACCCGGTCCAGGAACTCGGCGGCGTGGCTGTCGAAGCGGGCGCCGAAGTAGGCGGCGCGGGCGCGCCCGGCCTTGGCGGCGGCGGCCAGCATCGCGGTCGCCGCGGCGCGCAGTCCCGCCTCGCTGGCCCAGGGCACGGCCCCGCCGACGCCGGGGACCTCGCGCCGCCAGTGCACCTCGTCCCCGGGTACCAGCAGCGCGGTCAGGATCGCCTGGGCGGAGGCGACTCCGGAGCGCGCCAGCGCGGCCAGGGCCTCCTCCAGCAGGTCGGCGCTGTCGTCGAAGGCGCGGTCGGCCGGGACCAGCAGGCTGGTGTCGGGCTCCCGGTCGTCCGGCGGCGTCCAGCGGCTGTACCGGCCGCCGGCCCCGCCGTGGCGGCACCAGCCGTGCCGGGCCAGCAGGGTGAGCAGGACGTCCGGGTCGACGCGCGCGGGATCGGGCAGCGGCGGTCCCTCGGGTGGGTCGCCCGCCGGGGCGCGGCGCGCCCGGGCCGTCCGTGCCCGTACCGGGTCGACTGCCTCTGGTCGGGTGTCGCGCCGCATTGCCGTCACGCCTTCCCTCCCGTGCGGGCCGGTCGCCTCATGGTCGTTCACCTGCCCCCACACGCGCCATGATGGCGCACAGCGCGCGGTCGTCGAAGACCTGGCCCGTCGGTATCCGGACATTCGTCCGGCGCCTGCCGGTGACGGGTTGACCGGCGAGGTTGACCCAGTAGCAGCAGTGCCGCAGCTCAAGCCGGTCAGGACCGGCCACCAGCCACTGGTCGATCTCCCGCGGGACCAGCATCACCACCAGGATCTTGTGCACGGCGACCCGGCTCTGGGCGAGCTTCCGCAGGTGGTCGTTGTCCAGGGTGAAGCTGAAGTGGCTTCCGGGTGGATTCGGCGGGATCTGGTGGGTGCACTTCAGTTGAACCTTGATAGTGGCCTCGTCGTCGACCGTGTGCGCGGAACTGCCGTGGCTGACGTGCCAGTCGATGCCGTTGTCCGGGAAGGGCGAGGCGAGCGCGCAGCCCGCCGCCGCGGCGACCGCGTGCAGATATCCCACCTGGAGCGTCTCCATGCAGGAGGTGACCGCGAGTTGACCCCGCATCGATTGTCCCGATCCGGCTGCGCTCCACTGCGGAGGCGTGGCGTCCGGGCCGGGTTGTGTCAGCGCCATTGGCTGCCGTCCCCGTGAGCGACGGCCGGCCGTTCCGACCGGACGGGCCGTCACCTGTAGTCATCTCCGCCCGAAAGCGCGGCGAAACTGCCTGGCCGTCAGCAGGGTTCAGAACACCAGGTGATCGGGTATCAGCACAGTGTGACCACCGGCGGTGGTGGTCGTCGCGGGGAGGCCGCCATGACTCACTGGTACGAGGGGGCGCTCGCCTCCTTCGACACCGAGACCACCGGTGTCGATGTGGAGCAGGACCGGATCGTGACGGCCGCGCTGGTGGTGCAGCAGGCGGGCGGCGGCGGGGTGCTGCGGCAGGACTGGGCCGCCGATCCGGGAGTGCCGATCCCGGCGGGAGCGACGGCGGTGAACGGCCTGACCGACGAGTGGGCGCGGAGCCACGGGCGACCGGTGGGGCTGGTGGTCGCGGAGGTGGCCCGGGCGCTGGCCGAATGCGCCCGGCAGGGGCTGCCGCTGGTGGTGATGAACGCCCCCTACGATCTGACGCTGCTGGACCGGGAGTTGCGACGGCACCGGGGCGTGTCGCTGACCGACGTCCTGTCCGGCGCGCCGCTGCTGGTGCTGGACCCGCGGGTGCTGGACAAGCACCTGGACCGCTACCGCAAGGGCCGCCGCCGGCTGGCCGACCTGTGCGAGCACTACGGCGTCCCGCTGGAGGACGCCCACGACGCGGCGGCGGACGCGACCGCCGCGCTGGAGCTGACCCGGGCGATCGGCCGCCGCTACGCGGAGCGGCTGGCCGGGCTGACGCCGGCCGAGCTGCACCTGCGGCAGGCGCTCTGGCACGCGGCCCAGGCCCGGGGCCTGCAGCGGTGGTTCACCGACAGCGGTTCGCCGGAGCTGGTCGACACCGCCTGGCCGCTGCGGCGGCAGCTGGACCAGGCGGCCTGAGCAGCCGTCAGCCGCGGTTGCGACGCCCGGAAACGCCGGAAGGCCCCTCGATCGAGGGGCCTTCCGGCGTTTCACGGTGCGCAATGCTGGGTTCGAACCAGCGACCTCTCCGGTGTGAACGGAGCGCTCTCCCACTGAGCTAATCGCGCGGGGCAACGAAGAGAACATTAGCATTGCTGCTGCTCGGGGACTAAATCCATTCCCCTGCCCTTTCCCGGCCGCTTTCCCGGCGACGTCGCCGCCGGAAACGACCAAGCCCCGCCGGCCATGGGCCGACGGGGCTTCGAACAGATGTGCGCAATGCTGGGTTCGAACCAGCGACCTCTCCGGTGTGAACGGAGCGCTCTCCCACTGAGCTAATCGCGCGGGCTGGACTGACAAGGAAAACCTTACCGCATGCCCGGGAGTGCTCCGAAACCGCCGTCGATCTTGCGTCCGGCGCCGCCGCAGGCCGACGCACGGGGCCCGAGGAGCCCCGAGGGGACTGCGGTGCAGGTGGGGCCGATGCTCCGGAAGGGGTACCAGGTGCGTACTAATCGGGACAGAGGGGTTTACACCGGTCCCACTGGTGGGATGGTCCGTTCGCCGACGTGCGATCCCCGAGCGCACACTGAGCGAAAGGCCCTGGCGCTTATGAACACCACGGTCAGTTGCGAGCTGCACCTGCGCCTCATCGTGTCTAGCGAGTCTTCCCTGCCCGTCCCCGCGGGCCTGCGCTACGACACCGCCGACCCCTATGCCGTGCATGCCACCTTCCACACGGGCGCCGACGAAACCGTCGACTGGGTCTTCGCCCGAGACCTCCTCGCGGAGGGGCTGCACCGGCCGACCGGGACCGGCGACGTCCGTGTCTGGCCCTCCCGCAGCCACGGACAAGGCGTCGTCTGCATCGCCCTGAGCTCTCCGGAAGGAGAGGCCCTGCTGGAAGCCCCGGCGCGTGCGCTGGAGTCCTTCCTCAAGCGGACGGATGCCGCGGTTCCCCCCGGTACCGAGCACCGTCACTTCGATCTGGACCGGGAGCTCTCGCACATCCTCGCGGAGAGCTGAAACGGTCCTTCCCTCCTACCGTGCGGCGCCGTGTCTACTCGGGGGCACGGACCGCACACCGTCCCGTGCCGCCGTCGTCCACTCCCCCCGGACGACGGCGGTTTCGGCATGGCGCGCCGCCCGCCTGCGCCTTGCACCGGACGCGGCATCGCGACGGTAGAGTCACCCGTCCAGGACCCGGCCAGGACAGGGCTCGGGCATGACGGGCCAGGGGGTCCCGACGTGTTGGTCACCCATGACACCCAGTGCGCACTCGACGCACTGGTGGACCTGCTGAACACCGCGCCGGACGTGTGCGGGCACGAGGGACTGGCGGACCTGGCGGCACTGCACGGCTTCGTGGCGCGGTCCGAGATCGTCGAGGTGGCCGCGCTGACCGAGGCCGATCTGGCGGCGGTCCGGCGGGTCCGCACCGAACTGCACGCGATCTTCCGGGCCGGCAC
>Ga0302314_10021384_pt1 | contig 10656 bp, 13 predicted proteins | sample III_Palsa_N2_3_FD_200533 | JGI IMG/M metagenome (GOLD analysis project Ga0302314, IMG submission 200533) | Peat permafrost microbial communities from Stordalen Mire near Abisko, Sweden - III_Palsa_N2_3 | ecosystem: Environmental > Terrestrial > Soil > Palsa > Peat permafrost | place: Sweden... | reverse complement strand
CGCCGCCGCTCAGCGAGATCGTGCGGTGAGCACGTCGGCCAAACAATTGGCCAAACAAAAACCCCCGGGGATGCCAGGGGTCGTCGCTTCTCTCGAGGAAGGGAGGACTAGTAGCCCTCGCGCTCCATGCGCTTGCGCATCAGCTTGCGCGTGCGGCGGATCGCTTCGGCGCGCTCGCGGGCGCGGCGCTCGCTGGGCTTCTCGTAGTTACGACGGAGCTTCATCTCGCGGAAGATACCTTCGCGCTGCATCTTCTTCTTCAGGACGCGCAGCGCCTGATCGACATTGTTTTCGCGGACGAGAACCTGCACTTCGATCGCTTCCTTCCAAACGGGTTCGGCACCCCGAAATCGGTTCGGGGGCAATGAGAGGCGCGGGTGGTATCACAGGCCCAGTTACTTGGCTAGTGGCTTGGGAAGGGGCCCCTGGGGGCCTATATAGGGTGGATGACCCCGGAAAACCCCGCCTCTATCGACCCCGACGAGGGCCTGCGCGATCGGCTGGCCGATACCGTGGCTGCCAACGCCACCTTCGACGGCTGGACCCAGACGGCAATTATCCATGCCGCCCAAGGACTTGGCCTGCCCGAGGGCGAGGCCGAACGGCTCTTTCCGGCAGGTCCCCTGGGGATCGTGGAATATGTCAGCTCCCGAGCCGACCAGCGCACGGTGGCCGATATGGAAGCTGCCGGCGTGGCCGGAATGAAGGTCCGCGACCGCATCCGCAGCGCGGTCCGTATCCGGCTGGAACGCCATGCCGGGGAGCGCGACGCTGCCCGCCGGGCGCTGTCCCTGCTGGCCCTGCCGCTCAATGCCGCACTCGGGCTCAAGCTCCTGTACCGGACGGTCGACGCCATGTGGTACGCCGCCGGCGACACCTCGGTCGATTTCAATTTCTACACCAAGCGCGCGACCCTGGCGGGCGTCTACTCGGCGACCTTGCTCTACTGGCTGAACGATCGCACCGAGGGCGGGCAGGGCACCTGGGACTTCCTCGATCGCCGGCTCGACGACGTGATGCGTATCGAGAAGATCAAGAGTCAGGTGCGCGCGTGGCCCGGCGCCCGCACGCGCGCCGGCGCGGTGAGGCGGTAGGGGCGTCCGCTCCATTAAATTTCCATTTATTTAACGGAGCGGCGTCTCAACCGACACGACCTCATCCTGAGGAGCCGCGCGAAGCGCGGCGTCTCGAAGGATGGGCAACAGACGAGGTGCGCGTTCCCATCCTTCGAGACGCGACCCTTCGGGCCGCTCCTCAGGATGAGGTCGTGCGCGTATGGTCGCCTACTTCACTGCTCGATGAACGTCACATGTCCCATCTTGCGGCCGGGGCGGGCCTTGCTCTTGCCGTAGAGATGCAGCCGGGCCTTCGGATCGGCGACGTACTTCGGCCAGTCGTTGGCCTCGTCACCGATCAGGTTCTCCATGCGCGACGGCGCCAGCACCTCGACGCTGCCCAGCGGCAGGCCGCAGATCGCGCGGACCAGTTGCTCGAACTGGCTGGTGGCGCAGGCGTCCATCGTCCAGTGGCCGGAGTTGTGCGGACGCGGCGCCATCTCGTTGGCGAGTACCTTGCCGTCGCGCGTGACGAACATCTCGAGCGCGACCAGGCCCACCAGCTCGAGGCTCTCGGCGAGCTTGATGCCGAACGCCTCCGCCTTCTTCAGCACGCCGTCGGGCAGGCCGGAGGGCACGTGGGTGGTGCGCAGGATGCCGTCGCGATGCTCGTTGCGGCCGATCGGGAAGCAGCGCGTCGTGCCGTCGAGCGAGCGCGCCACGATCGCGGAGACCTCGCACTGGAAGTCGACCAGGGCCTCGAGGATGCATTCGCGCCGGCCGAACTTCTCCCAGGCGGCGAGGATGCCGTCCTTGGTGGCGACCCGGGCCTGACCTTTACCGTCGTAGCCGTCGGTGCAGGTCTTGAGGATGCCGGGCAGGGCGGTGGCGGCGGCGATGTCGGCCTCGCTACGGATCGGCTGGTAGTCGGCGGTGCCGATGCCGGCCTTGCGCAGGAAATCCTTCTCGCGGATCCGGTGCTGGGCGAAGTGGATCGGCGTCACGCCGGGTCGCACGGGTTGGAATTTCTCGCAGGCCCGGACGGTCGCCTCGGGCACGTTCTCGAACTCGTAGGTGATGACGTCGACTTGGGCCGCAAAGCGGGCGAGAGCATCGAGATCGTCATAGGCGCCCTGGACGTGGCCGTTGCAGACCTGGCCCGCCACCGACTCGAGGTCAGGGGCATAGACCACGCAGTGGTAGCCCAGCCGCGCGGCGGCAAGGGCGGTCATGCGGCCCAATTGGCCGCCGCCCAGGATGCCGATGGTGGCCCCCGGCGGGATGATCTTGGCGGGCTGCATTTTAGAGGGGCGGCATCTATTTGTGCGGGACGACGTCGTCTTTCGGAGCCTTGGCGACGGCATCGGTCTGTTTGGCCCGATAACGCTCCACCGCCGCCATGATCTTGGCATCGCCAAGACCAACGATACTGGCGGCCAGCAAGGCTGCATTGATCGCACCAGCCCGGCCGATGGCAAGCGTGCCCACCGGGATTCCAGCCGGCATCTGGACAATGGAAAGAAGACTGTCCATGCCCTTCAGGGCCGCACTTTCGACCGGCACGCCCAGCACCGGCAGCGGGGTCATGGCCGCGGCCATGCCCGGCAGGTGGGCAGCACCGCCGGCGCCCGCGATGATCACTTTCAGCCCGCGCGCCTTGGCGCCGGAGGCGTAGGAGAACAGGCGCCGGGGGGTGCGGTGGGCCGACACGATGCGGGTCTCGCAGGTCACGCCGAGGGCCGCCAGGGTGTCGGCGGCATGGTGCATGGTCGTCCAGTCCGACTGGCTGCCCATGATGAGCCCGACGAGTGGGCTCTGGGGCGGACCGGATTTCTTCGAAGTCTTTGCCATCAAAATCTCAGGCGATGATGTCGGGAATGAGCCGGCTTTCCAACCGGATAATCTGGTCCTTGAGGCCGAGCTTGCGCTTCTTGAGGCGCTGGAGCTGCAGCTGGTCGAAGGGCATCTTTTCGAGCAGGCGGTCGATCACGTCGTCGAGGTCGCGATGCTCCATGCGCAAGGCTTCGAGCTTGGCCTTCGTCGCCTGGGTATCGAGCGGCTCGGATGTGTCGTCGTTGCTCATGTAATTCGCGCGGTGTACCCCTTCGGCCCTGCCAAGGATAGCATGTCCGACTTTCTGCCCCATCCGTTCTGGAACTTCTCTCTGGAAATCTATGCCGCCGAGGGGGTGGCCGAGGCGTGCCTCGACCTCCAGGAGCGGCGGGGCTGCGACGTCAATATCCTGCTGTTCTGCTGCTGGCTCGGCGCGTCGGGCCGGCCGACCCTGACGGCAGACCGCCTGCGCGCCATCCTGAAGGTGAGCGGGCCCTGGCAGGACGAGGTGGTGCGGCCGCTGCGCGCGGTCCGCCGCCTTTTGAAGGACCGGCCCTGGAGCGAGGCGCTGCCCGAGACCGTCGATGCGACCCGCCGCCGGGTGGCCGATGCCGAACTGGCGGCCGAGCACGCCGAGCAGCTCAAGCTCGCCAGCCTGCACAGCCCGGCCGCCGACCGCGACCGGCCGCCCGAGAAGCGGTTGCGGGCGGCGATCGGCAATCTCGGCGTCTATGCCGTGTGCCTGGGCGTCGTGCCCGACGCCGCCGACCGCAAAGCGGTGGCGGCGCTCATGCGCGCGGCCTTCCCTGGCCTGGCGCCGCCGGAGATCTCCGAGGCGCTGGCGGTCACTCCCAGCGTTTGACGGTGCCGGTGTCCAAATCGAAGAGGTCGAGGACGCGGCCCACGGTGTGATTAACGACGTCGTCCAAGCTCTTGGGCTTGTTGTAGAAAGCCGGCACGGGTGGAGCGATCACCGCGCCCATCTCCGAAAGCGTCGTCATGTTGCGGAGATGAATCGTGTGAATTGGTGTCTCCCGTGCAACTAAAACAAGGCGACGGTGTTCCTTGAGCACGACGTCGGCGGCTCGTGTCAGCAGATTGCTGGAGATGCCGTGGGCGATCTCGCCAAGGCTGCGCATCGAGCAGGGCACCACGACCATCCCCATGGTCCGGAATGACCCACTCGAGATCGCTCCAGCGAGGTCGTCTATTTTGTATGCCACATCCGCGAGCCGCCGAACGTCGCTAACCTTCAAATCCGTCTCATGCGCGAGCGTCACCTCCGCGGTGCGCGTCATCACTAGGTGCGTCTCGACGGGCAACGCACGGCACGCCTCGAGCAGGCGCACGCCGTAGATCACGCCCGAGGCGCCGGAAATTCCAACGATTAGTCTCTTTGGGTGAGTCATCCTGACCATCCTACCGTTTTATGCACAACGGTGGGAGAGCGGTTGATTCACCCTCGACTCGGCCCAATGTCGGAGTCAGGATTTCGTTCGTCTACAACTAGCATCGGAGGTCAGCGATATGAGCGCGATGGACCACATCGAAGCGTTGAAGGCCAAGCACGCGTCTCTCGAGCATGCGATCGTCGAGGAGAATGCGAGGCCGCATCCGAACGACGATGCGATCTGCTCCCTCAAGAAGCGCAAGCTGCAAATCAAGGACGAGATCACCCGGCTGCACGAGCGAACATCGCACTGACCTCCGCTAGGTCAGGCCTGCCCAGCGGGCCAAAGCGACGGCACCGACGGCGGCGAAGAGACCAACAGTGAAGCCGCCGGCGGTGCGAGTTGCCACCGCGCCCACCACAGCACCAGCCACATAAGCACCGCCACCTTGCGTGAGCGGCACGATCGCTGCCGACACCAGCACGGCGCCCGGCGCATGCCGCAGCCACGCGCTGACGAAGCGATGGCGGCCGAGCCAGCGCATGGCCACGAACCCGCCGCCCTTGGCCGCGAGGGCGGCCAGCGCCATCACCGCGATGGCGATCAGGTTTTCCGTCGACACGTTCATGGCGTGCGCCGCATCTCCTGGAAGGCGCCGAACAATCCGCCGGCCATGCCGCCCACCACGATGTACCAGTTGCCGGCAAGCAGCCACTTGGCGCCGAGCGCCGCCGCGATCGCGACCGCCCACGGTGCCAGATCGCGCCGGCCGCGGAACAGCATCGAGGCCACGACCACGAACACCGCGATGCCCACGAAGTCGAGGCCGAGGCGCTTCACCAGTGCGGGATCGGAGAGCGCGCCCTGGGCGGCGATGCGGCCGATCAATGTCGAGCCGGTCCAGATCAGCGCCATCACGAGGCCGCCGCCCAGGAACTTGCCGAGATCGCCTTTGCCCCGTTGATACTCGGCGATGTTGACCGCCCAGTTCTGGTCGACCGTGACGTACCAGACGAGCGGCTGCTTGTACCACGGCAGGTGCGGCAGGAACGGCTGCAGCGCCGCGCCCATCACGAAGTAACGCAGGTTGGCCACGAACACCGACATGAAGAGCGCGACCAGCGGCAGCGGCTGGGCCCACAGGTCGAGCGCCACCATCTGCGCGGTGCCGGCCATCACCATGAAGCTCATCAGCGTGGTCTCGAGCGTGCCCAGGCCCTTCTGGGCCGCTGCCACACCGAAGCCGATGCCGAAGGGAAGGGAAGCGAGCCCGGGCAGCACCATGCGCAAGGCGCCTGCCTGGAAGCTGCGCCATGTTACGCGCGCGGAGAGGGACACGCGGTCAGTTTATCTTGTGCAGGTTGACCGTCCAAGAGGTCGGACCGAAGGCGCCGCGCGAGTTGCCGCTGCAGTTGGCGACATTGTCGGCGCCGCGCTGGCAGGTCAGCTGGTCGGCATACCAGTGCGAGCCGTCGTTGCAGGTCGTGTCGGCGTCGCGCAGCGCGAGGTTCGATCCGTAGAACTGCGCCTGTGCGCGCGTGCGGCAGGCGGTGCGGCCGCGCCGCCATTCGAGCTGGCCGTAGCCGTTGGAATTGAAGCAATAGGACGAGATGCCGGGCTGGCCCTGGCTCAGTTCGTGGCGGAACGGATCGGTGCGCCAGCAGCCGGCCATGAAGGAATAGTCGTTGGTCGGCTGGCTCGGCAGGCGCAGGCGGCCGTCGTTCGGCGTGTGCGGCACGGGCGGCGGCTGCGGCGCGACCCTGGGTTGGGGCGGCGGCGGTGGCGGCGCGGGTTTGGGCTGGACCATCGCGGTCTGCGGCGGCTTCGGCTCCTGCTTGGGTTCCTCTGGGGGCTTGCAGTCGGCGACGCGTTTCTTCAGCTCACCCTCGATGGCGCTCATCTCGATCTTCAGCGCCTTGGCGCGCGCACCCTCCGACGCCAGCGAAGCCTTCAGCACCGGCAGCGGATCGTGCACGGCCTCGGCCGGCGGCGCGGGTGGGCCCTCGCGCGTGGCCAGCGCCAGCGCGGGATCGCCCGGCAGCCAGTCGCGCAGCAGATAGGCGCCGGCCAGCAACAGCAGCAGCAGCGGCAGGGCGGCGAGCAGGGTGCGCGCCCAGGGGATCGTCGTGGCCGCGGCTGCGGCGGGAGCTACTGCCGCCATCGGCAGTGCCCCCATCGTGGCCGGACCCAGCACGGGATGGTGTCGTGGTGTGGGTGTGGGTGCCGGCGTGGGCGACCGCGGCAGCGACGTGGGCAGGAGCGAGTTCGCCGCTTCCTTCTCGTAGCCCCAGCACACCACGACAGGCCGGTCGCCGACCAGGAAGACGAACGATTCGGCAGGCCGCCGCGCCGCCAGTTGCAGGGAGCGGCCGACGACGCCGATGTCGTCGCCGGTTCCGGCGCCGGTCAGCGTCTGGCCAAGGCGGCCGATGTCGGCCAGCGCTGTATCGACCTGGGCCAGCAGCGCCGTGCGTTCGGGGGGAGGTAGGTTCGCCACCTGACGGACCTCGCCCGGCCAGTCGGCGTACCAGTCGATCGCGCTGCCATCCTCGTGCAGCTGCGGTTCGGCCAGGAGATCGGCGGCGGTGTCGCCCAGCCGCCGGCGGATCACGCGGCGAAGCTGGCCGGCCGCATTGTGCAGCGGCTCGCCGCGCACGCCCAGGGGGCGCACGCCGCTCCGGGTGGTGACGATGAGCGTGGACATTTCTGATCGAGACTAGCCCGCCGATTGTGGCGGCTAGACGGCTTTCGCCCACTCGCGCAGGACGTATTTCTGCACCTTGCCGGTCGAAGTCATCGGCAGCTCGCGGAAGACGACGTGGCGCGGGCACTTGAAGCCCGCGAGATTGGCGCGGCAGTAGGCCACGATCTCCTCGGCGGTGGCCGTGGCACCGGGCTTCAGCACGACGAAGGCACAGGGCGTCTCGCCCCACTTCTCGTCCGGCTTGGCCACGACGGCCACGTTGGCGACGGCGGGATGCTTGATGATCACGCCCTCGACCTCGATGGTCGAGATGTTCTCGCCGCCCGAGATGATGATGTCCTTCGAGCGGTCGCGCAGCTCGACATAGCCGTCCTCGTGCAACACGCCGAGATCGCCCGAGTGGAACCAGCCGTTCTCGAAGGCGTCCCGGGTCGCCTTGGGGTTCTTGAGGTAACCCTTCATCACCAGATTGCCGCGGAACATCACCTCGCCCATGGTCGTGCCGTCGCGCGGCACTTCCTTCATGGAGACGGGATCCATCACCGTGACGCCGTCCTCGGCGGTGTAGCGCACGCCCTGGCGCGCCTTCAGACGGGCGCGTTCGGCGGACGGCAGGGCGTCCCACGCGGCGTGCCACGAACAGATCGTCGCCGGGCCGTAGACTTCCGTCAGCCCGTAGACGTGCGTCACCTTGAAGTTCTCGGCCTCCAGCGCCTCGAGCACGGCAGCCGGCGGCGGGGCCGCGGCGGTCATGAACTCGACCGTGCGCGCGAGCGGCCGGCGCTCGTCGGCGCCTGCCGCAATGATGAACTGCATGATGATCGGCGCGCCGCACATGTGGGTGACGTCGTGGTCGGCCAGCGCATCGTAGATCGTCTTGGCGTTGGCGCGGCGCAGGCAGACCGACGTGCCCGCCACCAGCGCCAGGGTCCACGGGAAGCACCAGCCGTTGCAGTGGAACATCGGCAAGGTCCAGAGATAGGTCGGATGCGTGCCGATCGCCCATTGCGTGGCGTTGCCGTAGGCCGACAGCGTGGCGCCGCGATGATGGAACACCACGCCCTTGGGATTGCCCGTCGTGCCCGAGGTGTAGTTGAGCGAGATCGCATTCCATTCGTCGGACGGATATTGCCATTCATAGTCGGCATCGCCCGTGGCGAGGAACTCCTCGTAGGTCGTGTCGCCGATCTGCGCGCGGTCGTCGCACAGCGGGTCGTCGATATCGACCACCAGCGGCTGGTTCTTGGCCTGGCTCAGCGCCTCGGTGACGACCTGGTGGTACTCGCGATCGACCAGCAGCACCTTGGTCTCGCTGTGGTCGAGGATGAAGGCGATCATCGCGGCATCGAGGCGGGTGTTGAGCGAATTGAGCACGCCGCCGGTCATCGGCACGCCGAAGTGCGCCTCGTACATCTCGGGAATGTTGGGCGCCATGATCGCCACCGTGTCGCCGACGCCGATGCCGATCTGCGCCAGCGCCGAGGCGAGCTGGCGGCAGCGCGCGTAGGTCTCCGCCCAGCTCTGGCGGCGCTCGCCGTGGATCAGGGCCACGTGGTCGGGATAGACGCTGGCCGTGCGTTCCATGAACTGCAGCGGCGTCAGGGCGGCATAGTTGGCCGAGGTCTTGTCGAGGTCGCGCTCGTAGATGTTGTGCGCGGCCATCGCCGCCTTGTGCGGTGCCGGACGGGCGCCGGGCATGCGGGCCACGGACGTGCGGTTCTTCGACGGGCGGCGGAAAGAGGGGCGGACGACCGGCTTGGGCGCCGCGGGCTTGCGGACGATGATTTTCTTCGCGGCGACCTTCTTCTTGGCCACGACCTTCTTGACGACGCGCTTCTTCGTCTTGGCGACCTTGCGCCGGACGGGCTTCTTCGCCTTCTTTGATTTTACTTTTGCCTTCGCCATTTCCCGTTCCCGTGCCGCTCGATGTGGCCGCCTGATGCGGCCGCACTCTCACACGAAGCGCTGCGCCTACTCCAGCCTGATATCCAGTTCTTTCAGCAGTGCCGCGAAGAAGGATTTGTCGCTGGCGACCTGCTGGGCGAACGCCGTTGCCGACTGGTGCTGGGCGTACTGCGCCACCGCCAGCAGCCTCTGCTGGATGTCCGGCTGGGCCGCGATCCTGCCCGTCTCGTCCGACAGGCGTGTGACGATCTCGGGTGGCAGGCCCCGGGGTGCAAACAGGCCGAACCAGCTCCTGTCACGGAAGCCCTTGAGGTCGAGGCCGACCTCGCGCGCCGTGGGAACGTTGGGCAGCTCCGAATAGCGCGTCGGCCCGTCGGTCAGCACGGTCCGCGCCTTGCCCGCCTTTGCGTAGGGCACGAAGGAGGGATCGAACACCATCTGGATGCGCCCGGTGAACAGGTCGCTGGTGGCGTCGACGATGGTCTTGTAGGGCGCATGCTGCATCTGGATGCCGGCGGCGCGGCTCAGCACCTCGCCGGTGAGATGTGTGATCGTGCCCAGCCCCGAGGAGCCGTACCAGTATTTGCCGGGGTTCGCCTTGGCCAGCACGACGAACGCGGGCCAGGTCGCAGCGCCGAGCTCGTTGGTGATGGTGACCGTCAGGATCGGCGTCGACAGCCGCGCCACGGCCATCAGATCGTCGGGATTGTACGGCACCTTCCGCGCCGCGGGCGTGATGGCGATGACCGCCGTCGGCGCCAACAGAAACGTGTAGCCGTCGGGCGTGCTGGTCGAGACCATCTGCGCGCCGACGCCGCCCGAGGCCCCGGGCTTGTCCTCGACGATCACCTGCTGGCCGAGCACGCCGCTCAGGCGCTCAGCATAGAAGCGCGCCACCTGGTCGGCCGAGCCGCCCGGCCCATAGGGCACGACCAGCCGGATCGGCCTGTTAGGTTTCCACGAACTGTCCGCTCGCAGCGCACGCGGCATCATCGCCGCGAAGCTGCCGAGGGTCGCGCTGCGCCGACCGATCATTCGTTTCCTCCGACCTTTTTGTCTATTGTACGCGCGGGAGCAAAACCAATGAAGCAAATGAAACGTCTCGGCTTGGCGCTGGTGCTTGGCCTTACGGCTAGCGGCGCCTCTGCCCAGACCTGGCCGGACAAGCCCGTCCACATCGTCGTGCCGCTGACGGCGGGGAGTGCCACCGACGTGATGGCGCGCACGGTGGCGGCGCAGTTGTCGGACCAGCTCGGTCAGCCGTTCATCGTCGACAACAAGCCCGGCGCGGGCGGCACGATCGGCATGGGCGCGGTCGCACGCGCCAAGCCCGACGGCTACACGCTCCTGGTCCAGTCCTCGTCCTACACGATCACGCCGATCACTTATCCGAACACGCCCTACGACGTGCAGCGCGATTTGGCGGGCGTGACGCCGCTGGCGCTGCTGCCGCAGGCGCTGGTGATCGCGCCGTCCAAGGACATCGGCTCGGTGAAGGAACTGGTCGCCGCCGCGAAGGCCAAGCCCGGTGTGTTCAACTACGCCTCCGCTGGCGTCGGCACCGCCAACCAGCTCAATGCCGAGCGCTTCCGCGTCGGCGCCAACATCGACGCCGTGCACGTGCCGTTCAAGGGCACGCCCGAGGCGCTGACCGAGGTGATGGCGGGACGGGTCGACTATTATTTCTGTCCGGTGAACGTCTGCCTGCCGATGATCCACGACAAGCGCGTGCTGGCGCTCGGCATGGGCAGCTCCCGGCGCGCGGCGG
>Ga0302314_10021382_pt1 | contig 10657 bp, 10 predicted proteins | sample III_Palsa_N2_3_FD_200533 | JGI IMG/M metagenome (GOLD analysis project Ga0302314, IMG submission 200533) | Peat permafrost microbial communities from Stordalen Mire near Abisko, Sweden - III_Palsa_N2_3 | ecosystem: Environmental > Terrestrial > Soil > Palsa > Peat permafrost | place: Sweden... | reverse complement strand
CTGGGGGCGGGTCGCAGCCGGGGCCGGGGCCGGGGCCGGGGCCGGGGCCGGAGTCACGCCTCGGATCCGCGGTCGATGGCAAGTTGCCCAACCCCCTCTTTAGGTTTTTGCCATGGTCCGGCCGATCCGGCGACGCGGCCGCCGATCGGGCTCCCGCCCGGAGCGGCGACCGCGGCGGCCGTGGCGGCCGCGGAGGCTGGGGTCGGGGCGCTCGGCGAGACGGCGGGTCAGGGCTCGTCGGTGCGCCAGAACTGCAGCTCGCCGTCGACCTCGCGCCGCGCCCGCCCGGCGTGTTCGAGGTGGCGCAGGTAGCACAGCGTCTGTGACAGCAGCCAGGCCGGATGGCGCGCGCCGCGCTGCTCACGGAACATGTCGAGCGCGATCGTCATCGCCGTGCGTCGCTCACTGGTGACGGAGGTCGTCGCCCGCTCGATGTTCTCGACCACCAGCCGGCGGGTGGCGTCGATATGACCGGGCACGTCCAGGAACGGCTTGCCGTGGCCCGACAGTGCCAGCCGCGCCCGCAGCTCGGCGATCCGATCCAGCGAGGCCAGATACTCGCCGACCGGGTCGGGCGACTGGCCATAGTCGAAGTAGAGCGAGATCCGACCCAGCAGGTGGTCGCCGGAGATCAGCAGCCGCCGCTCGGGTTGGAACAGGCAGACGTGCGAGGGCGTGTGGCCGGGGGTCTCGATCACCTGCCACGGACCGAGATCGGTGTCGATCGTGACGCCGTCGACGAGCGGCTGATCGGGCTCGATCGTCTCCGCGACCCCCGAGGGCATGTCCTTGACCCGCTTGACGTACTCGGTCAGCGCCCCGTCGGGCACGCCCGAGTGCCGCGCGACCTCCATCCGCCGGGTCAGCGCCCGGTCGGGATCCGACAGGTTCGCGAACTGGGTCTCGTGGTTGGGGTGCATCCACATCTCGCACCCGGCCCGCTGCACGATCGGCGCGGACTGGCCCCAGTGGTCGGAGTGGGCATGGGTGATCGCCACCAGCGTGGCGTCGTCGAGCTCGAGCTTGACCTGGTGCAGCGACCGCTCCAGCTGCTGCATCGAGCTCGCGTCGTACATCCCGGTGTCGACCAGCACGAATCCCTTGCCCTTGGCGATCGCCCACGCGTTGCAGTGTGGGATCCCGGGCCATGGCAGCGGCAGGCGCAGGCGCCAGAGGCCGGGAAGAACCCGCTCGCCGCGTCCCAGATCACGTCTCGGTGGCATAAGGCAGCACGATATTCATCAACGCGTAGACTCGCCCGTCCGATGGCCAAGGCCGCTCAGATCGCGACCGGTTACTTCGAGGCGCTCGGTCGCCAGGACCTTGACGCGGCGGTTGCCGTGTGGAAGCCCGGCGCGGTCGACCGGCTCGTCGGCGACCGGGAGCTGACGGCGCCTGACGGCATCCGTGCCTACTTCGGCGAGGTGTTCGCCGCGTTCCCCGACTTCGCGCTGTCGATCATCGAGACGACGGCGTCCGACGCTCGCGTCGCGGTCCGCTGGCGAGCCGAGGCGACGTTCGCGGGCCCCGGCAGCTTCTACGGGTTCGCCCCCAACCACGCGCGGGTCACGATCGAGGGCTGTGACGTCGTCACCGTGGAGGACGGCCTGATCGTCCACAACGACGCCTACAGCGACTCAGGCGATATCGCCCGGCAGCTCGGGCTGCTGCCGGCCAACGGCTCGCCGGCGCAGAAGCGGATCGCGAAGGTCTCGAACCTCCGCACGAAGGCGGCGCTTGGCGTCCACGCGGGACCTCCCGAGCCCGTCGCCGAGGGCGTCTGGGTGATCCGCGGCGGCTTCCCGTTGAGGACCATGAACGTCTACCTGCTCCAGGAACCCGGCGGCGGCGTGGCCGTGTTCGATGCCGGGATCGACGGGATGGCTCCCGCGATCGTCGCGGCCGCCGCGCGGATGGGCGGGATCAAGCGGGTCGTGCTCGGCCATGCCGACGCCGACCACCGCGGCGCCGCGCCGGCGCTGAACGCGCCCGTCTACTGCCACGACGCCGAGCGGGCCGCGGCCGAATCCGACGCATCGCTGCGCAGCTACTTCGACCTCACCAAGCTGCGGCCGTACGCGCGGCCGTTCTACGCGAAGATGCTGCCCACCTGGGACGGCGGCGGGGTGACGATCGCCGGCACGGTCGCCGAGGGTGACGAGATCGCCGGCTTCCGGGTCGTCGAGCTGCCGGGTCACGCGCCCGGCCTGATTGGCCTGTTCCGCGACTCCGACCGCCTGGCGCTCGTCTCGGACACGGTCTACACGCTGGACATCCAGACCGGGAGACGATCCCCCCCGCGGATCCCGCATCCCGCGTTTGACGAGAGCACCGAGCGGGCCAGTGCCTCGATCCGCAAGCTCGCCGGACTCGAACCCGCAACCGTCTGGGCCGGTCACGCCGACCCGGTTACTGGCGACGTCGTCGCACAGCTCAACGACGCGGCGGCCGCGCTGCCGTAGGACCGTGGGAAAGCGCACCAGGCAACGGGTCAAGCTCGTGGCCCCCACCGCCGAGTACGTCGACGCCGACGGCAATGCGCTGGAGCTGCGCGGATCGCTGACGGCGGCCGCCCGGCGCGAGTACGCCGACACGCTCGCGGGCGGCCTGCACCGTGAGGACGCGCTGCAGCGCGCGAGCGAGCTGCTGTTCGAGCGGCTCGCCGTCTCGTGGACGATCTCCGAGGTCCCGATCACGCGTCAACGTGAGCTGCTGGGCCGCTACCGGATGGCCAGCGACACCGAGCGGGCATTCGTTCGCGAGTCGATCCGCGCACACCTGGCCGAGCACTTCCCGGAGCTGCAGGCACCGTGAACGGGGACGGGGGTGGGCGGCTGCAACCCGATCCGCGGAAATTCGCCGAACTGCTGTGCGACTGGTGTCTGGAGGTGGCGCCCGGGCAGCAAGTGCTGATCAGCTCGACGATCCTGGCCGAGCCGCTGCTGACTGAGCTGCACGCGGCCGTGCTCGACCGCGACGCCTGGCCGCACGTCCGGGCGGCGCTGCCGTCACTCGCGGCCGAGTTCTACCGCCACGCACGTGACCGCCATCTCGACGGCTTTGCGCCCTTGGACCTGGCCGAGACCGAGTCGGTCGACGCGCTGCTCGGGATCGACGCGCCCGCCAACGCGTCGGCGCTGGCCGACGTCGATCCGGCGCTCGTGCAGCGGGCCGCGTCGGCGCGGGTAGCGGTCCGCGAGGCTCGGCTGGCGCGCCGCTGGTGCGGGACGATCTGGCCGACCCCGGCGCTCGCGCAGCTGGCCGGGATGTCGGATGACACCTACGCCCAGTTCGTCACCCGCGCCCTGTTCGTCGACCGTCCGGATCCGGTCGCGGAATGGCGCCAGCTGTCGGACCGGCAGGCGCGCGTCGTGCAGCGATTGAGCGCGGCCACGATGATCCGGATCGAGGCCGACGGCACCGACATCACGCTCGAGGTCAGCGGCCGCGCGTGGAAGAACTCCGACGGACGTCGCAACATGCCGTCGGGCGAGGTCTTCACCGGTCCGCACGAGCGCTCGGCGAACGGGACGATCCACTTCACGGTGCCGACCGGGCCACGTGGCGTCACCGTCACCGGGGTACGGCTCACGTTCCGCGACGGCGAGGTGGTCGCCGCCACCGCCGAGCAGGGCCAGGAGTACCTCGACGCGGCGCTCGCCACCGACGCCGGCGCTCGCTTCCTCGGTGAGCTGGGGATCGGCATGAACACCGGGATCGATCGCCCGACGGGCCACATCCTGCTCGACGAGAAGATGGCCGGAACCGTCCATCTGGCACTCGGCCGCTCCTACCCGGAGACCGGGGGCACGAACGTCTCGGCGTTGCACTGGGATCTGATCTGCGATCTGCGACACGGCGGCCGGCTGAGCGCCGACGGCGAGCCGGTGGTGGTCGACGGCGCATTTCTCTAAGGGCCCTGCGGGTCACGGCCAAACGTTCACGTTTCGTCCATACGCACTCAGCTAAGTTGAGCGCGAGATGGTTCGCCGCCGCACCAAGATCGTCGCGACGATCGGCCCCGCCTCCCGTGATCCGGAGACGCTCACCCGGCTGATCGAGGCCGGGATGGACGTGGCCCGGTTCAACTTCTCCCACGGCAGCCGCGAACTGCACGCCGAGAACGCCGAGCGAGTCCGCGCCGCGGCCAACCGGGTCGGACGCCAGGTGGCGATCCTCCAAGATCTGCCCGGACCGAAGCTGCGGATCGGGGCGTTGCGTGACGACATCGTCGAGCTCAAGCCCGGCGAGCGGCTGCGGCTGTTGTGCGGCTCCACCGAGCTCGGCGACGAGACCCAGATGTCGGTCTCGTGGCCGGGGCTGGCCGAGGCGGTCGACCCCGATGACGTGATCTACCTGGCCGACGGCGCGATCCGGCTGCGCGTCGGCGAGGTCCACGTGGCGGGCGCAGCGGTCGAGACGATGGTCGAGGTCGGCGGCTCGGTCGCGAACCGCCAGGGGCTCAACATCCCGGGCTCGACCCGCGGCCTGCAGGCCGTTCCCGAGGAAGACCTCGACATGCTGCGGTTCGGCGAGTCGATCGGGGTCGACATCGTGGCGCTGTCGTTCGTGCGCTCGGCCGAGGACGTCGAGACCGTCCGCGCGCACACCCGGCTGCCGCTGGTGGCCAAGATCGAGAAGCCGCAGGCGGTGCAGGACGCCGAGGCGATCATCCGCGCCGCCGACACCGTGATGGTCGCGCGCGGCGACCTCGGAATCGAGCTGCCGATCCAGCACGTCCCGATCGTCCAGAAGCGGCTGCTGCACATCGCCGGCCAGCTGGCTCGCCCGTCGATCACCGCCACCCAGATGCTCGACTCGATGGTCAACTCGCCGCGGCCGACGCGCGCCGAGGCGACCGATGTGGCCAACGCGATCCTCGATGGCACCGACGCGGTGATGCTCTCGCAGGAGACGGCGGTCGGCTCCTACCCGGTCGAGGCGGTCGCGATGATGGCCTCGATCGCGGAGTACACCGAGGCATCGCTGCCCTACGAGCGCTGGAACGAGGAGCGCGTCTTCCGCGGCACTCGTGATCCCGCGTACACGATCGCCTACAGCGCCTGCGCGGCTGCCCGACAGCTGGATCTGGCGGCGCTCGTCGTGCCCACCCTGTCGGGCCGCTCGGCCCGGCTGATCTCCGCGCACCGACCCGAGATTCCGATCTACTGCCTGTCGCCCGGCCGGGAGACGCTGCGCCGCTGCAGCGTGATGTGGGGCGTCGAGGCGGCGTGGATGCGCCGCCACGAGGTGACCGAGGAGCTGATCGCCGACGCGGCCCGGCGGGTCGTCGAGCTGGGTTGGGTCAAGTCCGGAGAGCGAGTCGGGATCACCGCCGGGCTGCCGAGCGGCACTCCCGGCACGACCAGCCTGTTCCAGGTCCAGACCGTCTGACCGTCAGCGCCCGCCGTTAGGGGCTCCGCGCGCCCGGGTACACCCGGGGACACGTGCTCGAGCTCGACGATCTGCATCGTCGCTTCGGCGACGTGGCTGCCCTCGACGGGATGACCTTCGCCGTCCCGCCGCGCACGATGTTCGGGTTCCTCGGTCCCAACGGGGCGGGCAAGACGACCGCGATGCGCGCGGTCCTCGGGGTCACCTCGCTCGATTCGGGGTCGATCCGCTTCGCTGGCGCGCCCGTCGATGACCGCGCCCGCCGCCGGTTCGGCTACATGCCCGAGGAGCGCGGGCTGTACCCGTCGATGCGGGTGCTCGACCAGCTGCAGTACTTCGGGCGCCTGCACGACATGGACGCGTCCGCGGCCCGTCGCGCCGGGGAGGATCTGTGCCGTCGGCTCGGCTTGAGCGAGCGGCTGGACGCCAAGGTCGAGGAGCTCTCGCTGGGCAACCAGCAGCGGGTGCAGCTCGCGGCGGCGCTCGTCCACGACCCGGAGCTGCTCGTGCTCGACGAGCCGTTCTCGGGCCTTGACCCGGTCGGGGTCGACGATCTCTCCCAGGCGCTGGCCGAGCGGGCGGCCGAGGGGGCGACGGTCGTGTTCTCAAGTCACCAGCTCGATCTGGTCGAGCATCTCTGCGAGCAGGTGGCGATCGTCGACCACGGTCGGCTGGTCGCGACCGGCTCCGTCTCAGAGCTGGCCCACGGCGGCGTGATCAGGCTGGCGGTCCGCGTCGCCGGCGACGCCGACGGCCGGTGGGCGGACGCGCTGCCCGCCGGCGCGCGCCGGCGGTCGGTCGCCGCTGACGGCACCGTCGTGGTCGAGCTCGACGACGAGCGTGACTCCGACGCCGTGCTCGACGCGGCGCGCGCCGCCGGCCGGGTGGAGCAGTTCGGCGCCGCCCGCCGTCGCCTGTCGGAGGTGTTCCGCGAAGCGGTGCGCCGCGACTCGCCGCCGGCGGCCGTCGAGGAGCTGCACGCCAGATGAGGCGGAGCTGGTGGACCGCAACCGGGTTGGTGGCTCGGCGCGAATGGAACGAGCGGATCGGCGCGCGCTCGTATCGGATCACGACGGTCGTGCTGGTCGCCGCGGTCGTGCTCGCGGTCGGGATCCCGGCGCTGCTGTCGGGGTCCAGCAAGCCGCACAAGGTCGGGGTCGTCGGCGGAGCCCAGGGGATCGCGACCGTGCGCGCGGCGGGCGCGGTGATCAAGCAGAAGGTCGACCCGGTCCCCTACGCGTCGCTTGCCGGCGCCCAGCGACAGCTGCGCGCGGGGCACCTCTCCGGGGTCTACGTCGTCGGCCGGCGGGTGCTGATCAAGCAGGCGCCGGCGAGCGGCACCAGCAGCCCGGCGTTGGCCAACGCAATCGCGCAGCTGGGAGCCGGCGGCGCCCACGCGGCTGCGATCGCCCAGCCGCTGCCGGTGCACGGCCTGGAGCGGGCGGCGAAGCCGCTGCCGACCCGGCTGACCGGAATGGCGGTCGCGATCCTGATCTACATCCTCGTGTTGACCTACGGGCAGCGGATCACCAGCGGGGTGGTCGAGGAGAAGTCCAGCCGCGTGGTCGAGATCCTGCTCTCCAGCATCCGCCCCGCGCAGCTGCTGATCGGCAAGGTGCTCGGGATCGGAGCGACGGCGCTCGTGCAGGTGGCGGCGCTGGTCGCGGCGTTCTTCATCGTGGCCTCGGCGACGGGCTCGAACGTGCTGCACGGCGCCGCCGCGGGCGTGGTCGTGATCGGCGCGCTCTGGATGGTGCTCGGCTACGCGATGTACTGCACGATGTTCGCCGCCGCGGGGTCGATGGTCAGCCGCGAGTCCGACGCCAACAACATCACCTTCCCGGTCGTGATCCCGCTGCTGGTCGCGTACGTGCTCTCGTTCAACGTGATCTTCAGCGCCTCGGGCCCCGGCTTCTACAAGGTGCTCGCCTACATTCCGCTGACCGCGCCGATCGCCAGCACGGTCGAGTACGCGATCGGCGGGATCGGGGTCCTTGGGGTGGCGATCTCGCTGGTGGTCAGCGCCGCGCTGACCGCCGTGCTCGCCCGGGTCGCAGCGAAGATCTATGAGAACTCGATCCTGCGCACCGGCGCGCGGATCTCGTTGCGTGAGGCGCTCCGGGAGGTCTGAAATGGCGAGCGCTCGCGTTCCGTCGACCGACCGCAACGAGTCCCGCGCGCGCGACGTCCTGGCGGCGGCTCACCGGATCGCCGCCCACGACGGGCTGGCGGAGGGGACCTGGAACCACTTCTCGCTGATGCTCGACGCAACGCGCATGCTGATCACGCCCGCCGACCGCCACTGGGCGCTGATCGACCCCGATTCGCTGGTGCTGACCGCCGACGATGACGACGCTCGCGAACGCGGTCGGCAGTTTCTGATCGGCTACCGGATCCACCAGCCGCTGCACCAGGTCCGGCCCGCCGCGCGCTGCGTGCTGCACGCCCACCCGCCATACGCGACCGCGCTGTCGCTGCTTGACGAGCCGGAGCTGATCCTCGCGTCGCAGATGTCGGTCGGCTTCGCGGGCCGGATCGCCTACAACGACCACTACGACCTGATCGGCGGGGCCGCCGGGCAGGGCGAGCGGATCGCGACCGCGCTCGGCGACAAGGACGTGCTGCTGCTGCGCGGCCACGGGGTGGTGATCGTCGGCCCCGGCGTCGAGTCCGCCTATCTCGACCTCTACACGCTGGAGCTGGCCTGCCGCAGCCAGGTCCTGGCGATGTCGACCGGACGCGAGGTGCGGCCGATGGGAGCGATCGAGGTGGCCGAGCTGACCGGCGCCGATCCGGACTCCGACGATGAGGCGCGCCGGCACTTCGCGGCGATGCGAATGCTGGTCGACGGTCCGCGGGGCCGTCCGACGCTCAACCGGACCGGCTGAGCCAGCGCAGCAGCTCCAGCGCGATCGCGCGCTGCTCGGGCGCGCGGGCGGCGTCGGCCAGGACGGCCACGCCGCGGCGCTCCGCGCGCGTTACGCCGAGGAACGCCGAGTAGCCGGCGGTCCTGCCGTTGTGCCAGGTGAGCACGGCGCCCGGCGAGTCGTCGGGGCGGCGATCGTCGGATGCGAGCGGCTCGATGATCCAGAACATGCCCGCTTGCCGACCCGGCGCCGAAGGCGCGACGTCGTCCAGCGCGGCCAGCGACGCAAGCCCCGGCGCGGTGCCGTCGACGAGCGCCGCCGTCAGCCGCATCACGTCCTCGATCGTCGAGATCACGCCGCCCGCGGGCGCGTAGCCGTCGAGCACCCATGGCTGGCGCGAGAGGCCGGATTTCGTCCGGCCCCAGGCGGCGGTGTCGCCTTTGGCCGCGACCATGGTCGACGTCATCTGCAGCGGCTCGAGGATCCGCTCGCGCAGCAGCTCGGGATACTCCGAGCCGGCGGCGATCGCCACCAGCTGGCCGGCGACGGCGCCGCCGAGGTTGGAGTAGCGATAGCTGCCACGGCCATCCAGCGTCTGGCCGGCGGCCTGCTGCAGCACCCGCTCGGCCGACTGGCCGCGGTACGGGTCCAGCCCGAGCAACGCGTAGCGCACCAGGCGGCCGGTCGTGCCCGCCGTGCGCGGCAGGCGTGGGAGCCCCGAAGTGTGCGTGCACAGCTCGTGCAGCGTGATCGTGTGCAGCGGCCCGTCGGTCATCGCCCCCAGCCCGGGCCGGGTCCCGAGGATCTCGCCGGCGGTCGTCTGAAGCGTCAGCTCGCCGCGGCCGATCGCGTCGGCCAGCAGCATCCCGGTCAGGCCCTTGGCGACCGATCCGAGCTCGAATCTCGGGTCACCGTCGACCTTGGTGGCGGGAGTCATCGGCGACCGCGGCTTGGTCGTGGTCAGGTGCGCCCAGCGTGCGCTCGGCGGTGCGCCCAGGTCGACGACGGCGGCGGCGATCGTGCGAGTGAGGCGTCCGCGGAGACCGACGAGCTGCTCGATCAGGTCCGGATCGCCGGCCGCGTCACCTGTGGAGATGAGGTCTCGCGGCACGTTCGAGCAGGTGTTAGGTCAACCTTATTAGGGACCCCTAATTCGTGATACATTGGGCCCGCGCCCGTCAGACCGTGGCGCTCGCAGTGTGAATCTAACGACAAGAGAGCCTCGTGCACACCAGACCTACGACCAAGGCACCGCAGGCGGGACGCTCTCAGTCGGTCAACTTCTATCTCTGGACCGCGCTGGTGCTCGCCGCCGCGGTGCTGATCGTCGTGTTCAGCTGGCATGCGCACGGCGGCACGACCGATCCGACCGCCGGTGCCCACCGGCTCGGCCGCACGACGGTGGTGATCGACTCGGCGATCCTCGTGTTCCGCGAGGGCCTGGAGACGATCCTCGTGCTCGCGGCGATCACCGCGAGCTTCCTCGGCGCCAACAAGGTGTACCGGCGACCGGTCGCCGTCGGCGGATCGGTGGGACTGGCTGCGGGGGTCGGCACCTGGTTCCTCGTGATCTGGATCATCGGTCGGTTCCACGGTGGCAGCGAGTACACGATCCAGGCCGCGACGGGTATCCCCGCGCTGATCGTGCTGCTGATCGTGATGAACTGGTTCTTCCACAAGGTCTACTGGACCGGCTGGATCTCCCATCACCACAAGCGCCGACGCAGCCTGCTCGGCGCCGACGCGGAGACCAACCAGCGCCGGATGCTGCTCGGGTTGGCCCTGCTGGGCTTCACCTCGGTCTACCGCGAGGCGTTCGAGGTCGTGATCTTCCTGCAGGTGCTGCGCGAGATCTACGGCTCCGGGGTGGTGCTGGAGGGCGTCATCATCGGTCTGCTGTTCACCGCCGCCGTCGGCGTGCTGACGTTCGTGCTGCACGCCCGCCTGCCCTACCGCAGGCTGCTGATCATCACCGGCGTGATGCTGCTGCTGGTGCTGCTCGTCCAGGTCGGCGAGGAGGTCAACGAGATGCAGCTCGCCGGCTGGATCTCGACCACCAACGTCGGCTGGGTGCACTTCCCCGGCTGGATGGGGACCTGGCTGAGCCTGTTCTCCAACTGGGAGACCTTCCTGGGTCAGTTCGTCGCCTTGGCGATCGTCGTCGGCTCCTACCTGCTGGCCGAGTACCTTCGGGTCTGGCGTCCCCGCCGTCGCGGCGAGCAGGTGGCCAAGCTCGGCAGCCAGATCCCGGATCGTCCCGCCGATCTGGCGGTCGAGGGCTCAGGCCCCGGCGGTGCCGGGGGTCCGGTCGGCTCCCAGGCACTGACCGTCTGACCAGTCGTTCCGGTTCTGCCGCCCGGGCCGGTACAGGTTTCCGCGGCCCGCCCCCGCCCCCG
>Ga0302314_10021380_pt1 | contig 10657 bp, 7 predicted proteins | sample III_Palsa_N2_3_FD_200533 | JGI IMG/M metagenome (GOLD analysis project Ga0302314, IMG submission 200533) | Peat permafrost microbial communities from Stordalen Mire near Abisko, Sweden - III_Palsa_N2_3 | ecosystem: Environmental > Terrestrial > Soil > Palsa > Peat permafrost | place: Sweden... | reverse complement strand
ACCCGCCTACGGCACGCTGGGCTTGACCCCTGACGGCGGCCTGACCTGGTTGCTGCCGCGGCTCGTGGGGCTACGCAAGGCGCAGGAGATCATCCTCACCAACCGCCGTATTAAAGCGCCCGAGGCCGAAGCCATCGGCATGGTGACGCGCGTGGTCGACGACGAAGCACTCGCCACTGAAGGGCATGCCGCCGCTGTGGCCCTCGCTGCTTCGGCGACGGGCGCGATCGGTGTGACGCGCAGGCTGCTGCACGAAAGTTTTTCCACTGGCCTCGAGACCCAGCTCGAACACGAGGCACGCGGCATCTCGTCGGCCGGCGCCAGTGCCGAGGGCCACGAAGGCCTCGCCGCCTATCTCGCCAAGCGCGCCCCCGATTTCAAAGGAGCCTGATTCGTGGCCGAAGCCTATATCGTCGAAGCGTTGCGCACCCCCGGCGGCCGCGCGCGTAAGGGTGGGCTGATCGACGTCCATCCCGCCGATCTCGGCGCCACCATCCTGGACGCACTGGTCGCCCGCACCGGCATCGACCCCGCCGCGGTCGAGGACGTCATCGTCGGCTGCGTAACGCAGGGCGGCGAACAATCCTTCGCCTTCGGCCGAAACCTCGTGCTCGCCTCCATGCTGCCCGACAGTGTTCCGGCGGTGACGATCGACCGCCAGTGCGGTTCATCGCAGCAGGCGCTGCACTTCGCTGCGCAGGCGGTGATGTCGGGCACGCAGGACATCGTCATCGCCGCGGGCTGCGAAAGCATGACGCGTGTCCCGATGGGATCGAATTTTTCGCTCCACGCGCAGGCCGGGGTCGGCACTGGTCCGTGGTCGAAATCGATCCGTGATCGCTACGGCGTCGCCGAGTTCAGCCAATTCCACGGCGCGCAGGCGATCGCGAACAAATACGGTTTCTCGCGCGAGCAGATGGACGAGTACGCGCTCGCAAGTCATGCCAAGGCAGCAGCCGCGATCGATGCCGGTGCGTTCGACGCCGAGATCGTGTCGGTCGAGACGCCGGGCGGGATGTTCGCGGTCGACGACGGGGTGCGCCGTGGCGGCACGATGGCGGCGATGGCGTTGGTTAAGACGCTCGAGGAGGGCGGCACGATCACCGCCGCCAACGCTAGCCAGATGACTGACGGCGCGTCGGGCGTAATGGTGGTCAGCGAGGCGGCGCTGAAGCGCTTCGGGCTCACTCCGCTCGCGCGCATTCAGGGGTTGACGGTAACCGCGGGCGACCCGGTGATCATGCTCGAGGAGCCGATCCCGGCGACGCGCAAGGCGCTCGCGCGCATCGGCATGACAATCGACCAGATCGATCTGGTCGAGGTCAACGAGGCCTTCGCTTCGATCCCGATGGCGTGGCTGAAGGCGCTCGGTGCGGATCCGGCGAAGCTCAACGTCAACGGCGGCGCGATCGCGCTGGGCCATCCGCTCGGTGCATCTGGCACCAAACTAATGGCGACGCTGGTTCATGCCCTGAAGGCTCGCGGCAAGCGTTGGGGCCTACAGACGATGTGTGAGGGTGGCGGCATCGCGAACGTCACCATCGTCGAGGCGCTGTAGCCAAGGCGGAGATCACGCAATGCGAGCTCGAACGGCATACCGTCAATCCATTAGCCGTTCTATCGGAGGCGGCCCGCCTAATGGCGTCAGATCCGCTCGACCGCGAGTGCCAACCCCATTCCTACGCCGATGCAGAGCGTGGCGAGGCCGCGCTTGCCGCCGCACTTTTCTAGCTGGTGGACCAAGGTCATCGCGATCCGTGCGCCCGACATGCCGAGCGGGTGACCAAGCGCGATCGCGCCGCCGTTCGCGTTGACGTGCGGCGCGTCGTCGGGAAGCCCGAGGCCGCGCAGCACCGCGAGGCTTTGGCTGGCGAAAGCCTCGTTGAGTTCGATCGCGTCGAAGTCGTCGATCGCGAGTCCGAGTCGTGCCATCAGCTTCTCCGTCGCCGGGACTGGGCCGATGCCCATCACGCGTGGCTCGACGCCTGCTGACGCCATGCCGAGGATGCGAGCGCGCGAGGTTAGGCCGTGCGCCTTCGCTGCCGCCTCGCTTGCGACGATCATCGCGGCGGCGCCGTCGTTGATCCCCGAGGCGTTGCCCGCGGTGACTGTACCGTTGGGGCCGAACAGGGGTTTCAGCTTCTGTAGCCCCTCCATCGAACTGCCGGCGCGGGGATGCTCGTCGACCAGGACCTCGATGGTGTCACCACGCCTCTTTCCCGGAGTGGAGACGACGACGATTTCCTCGGCGAAGAAACCGTTCGCCTGTGCCGCGACCGCGCGCTGCTGGCTGCGCAGCGCGAACGCATCTTGGTCGGCGCGGGAGATTTTATAATTCTCGGCGACGTTCTCGCCGGTGCGCGGCATCGGCTCGGTGCCGTAGAGTGCGTCGAGCGCGGGATTGACGAAGCGCCAGCCCATCGTCGTGTCCTCGAGCTTTTGGCCGCGGCCGAAGGCGCCGTCGGCCTTGCCCATCACGAAGGGGGCACGAGTCATGCTCTCGACGCCGCCGGCGAGGGCCAGCGCCATCTCGTCCGAACGGATCGCGCGCGCCGCGGCGCCGACCGCCTCGAGACCCGAAGCGCACAGCCGGTTGAGCGTGACGCCCGGCACGATGTGCGGCAGCCCGGCGAGCAGCAGGCTCATCCGCGCGACGTTGCGATTGTCCTCGCCCGACTGGTTGGCGCAGCCGTAGAACACCTCCTCGATCGCCGCCGGGTCGAGCCCGGGACTGCGCGCGAGCAGCGCCTTCATCGGCACCGCGCCGAGATCGTCGGCGCGGACTTTTGCGAGGATGCCGCCGTAGCGGCCGATCGGCGTGCGGACGGCGTCGCAGATGAAGGCTTCGGTCATGGCGGAAAATCCTCTCGGTTTTTGTTCAGGCGGCCTGCGCGGGCGTCGCGTTGGCGAGCGGCAGGCCGGTCAGCGTGCGCAGTTCGTCGATCGTCAGCCCCTCGACCATCTCGACGACGCGCGCGCCCTCGGGCCCGACGTCGAAGACGGCGAGGTCGGAGTAGACGCGCGACACGCACGCCAGCCCGGTGACGGGATAGGTGCAGGCCTCGACGAGCTTGCTCGCCCCCTGTTTGGTGAGCAGCTCCATCATGACGAAGGTCTGCTTGGCGCCGATGGCGAGGTCCATCGCGCCGCCGACCGCGGGGATCGCGCCCGGCTCACCGGTGTGCCAATTGGCGAGATCGCCCGTGGTTGAGACCTGGAAGGCGCCGAGTACGCAGATGTCGAGATGGCCGCCGCGCATCATTGCGAAGCTGTCGGCATGGTGGAAGAAGCAGCCGCCGGTGAGCAGCGTCACCGGCTGCTTGCCCGCGTTGATCAGCTCGGGATCCTCCTCGCCCTTGGCGGGCGCGGGACCCATGCCGAGCAGGCCATTCTCGCTTTGTAGAAAAATCTCGCGGTCGGCGGGCAGATAGTTCGCCACCTTCGTGGGAAGCCCGATGCCGAGATTGACATAGGCGCCCTCGGGAATGTAGCGCGCGACGCGCGCGGCCATCTGGTCGCGGTTGAGACGGTTCATGCGGCTTCTCTCAGCTGCGCGGAGACGGGGCGCGCGATCGCGACGACGCGCTGGACGAAGATGCCGGGGGTGACGACCTCCTCCGGATCGAGCCCGCCGAGCGGCACGATCTCGGAGACCTGCGCGATCGTCGTCTTGGCCGGCGCCCACCGCTTCCGAGATCCAAGCCTCGATGTTCCTCCTGATGTGCTCGTATACGGCCCCGCTGTCGTCGAAGGGCGGATCGTAGACCCGGCCGATGACAGGGCTGCCGTCGACGAGCAGGCCCTCGAACGGATCGGCGCCCCTCCTGGTCTGACTGCCGTCGCGGTCCCTCAGCTTGTGAACGTGGATCGCCAGGAGTCCCAGGCCCTCCCGCCAGGCCCGCTCGATCTCGTAGGTCTCCCACTTCCGGCGCGTGTTCTCGGCGCCGACGAGCACGACGAGACACTCCTTCGACCGCATGTTCTCCGCAATCAGCTCGGCGATCGCCGCGTCCCCCCCGCGGCGGACGGTCTCCCAGCTGCCATGGTCAAGGATCGGCTGGGTCTCGACCGAGCCCATGTTGCGGACTTGCTGCACGCGCCAGAGGTCGTGGACGTAGCTGAAGCTGAGATAGCACTTCCGCTTCAACTTGGGCGGCGTCTCCGCCGACCGGGGCCGGAGGAGCTCCGCAACCTCTCGGGCGGCCCCGTCGAAGTCGATGCCGAGCTCGATGGTGCGGTACTGCCTCAGCACGTCCGGGATCGCGGACGGGGGCGTCCCTTCTAGGAGGACTGGCACGACGAACCTAGGCCGCTCGTCACTGGCCGCCTGCCGGAGGAACTTGCGTATCTCGGCGGTCTGCCAGCGGCGCTCGCGCGTGCGATCGCCGACGAGCACCAGCATGTGGTCCGACGCCTCGATGGCGGCGTCCAGCTCGGCCTCGAACTGCGCGCCCGACGGGATGTCGTGACGGTCCATGAAGACCGGCGTGCCCCGCTTCTCGAGCGCCTCCCGCAGGCCTTCGGCCGCGAAGGTGTTCGCGTGGTCGTAGCTCAGGAACACGCTGCGGCGCGCGCCCCCGCCGTGTCGCGCGAGCCGCTTCGCGGCAGCGACGAAGTCGTCGCGGCTGTCGAGCAGCAGACCGGTCTGCCCGAGCCTATGCGCGAGCAGCGCCGCGAGCGTCTCCAGCGTAAAGTTGATCCCGGGTGGGTCCGAGCTTTCGTCCTCGACGACGGACAGGCGCTCGCCGAAGCTCCAGTACGGCACGTAGGGGATGGTGATGGCCTGGACCAGCTTGGGGATGGGGTCGTTCGGACCCGCCCAGCCGACGTAAAACTCGGCCAGCTCGGATACGAAGCGCTCGCGCCAGAGGAGCGCGATCCGGTGCTCGACCTGCGTCTCGAAGCGGGCTGGGATCGGGAGCAGGAGCAGGCGGGACCGGTCGAGCGCAAGCCCGTTCCTGGCCTCGGCGGCCCGCCGGGCCACGTGCATGGCCCCCTCGAGGCTCTGTTCGTTGGCGGTGAAGAGGAAGGCCAGGACGTCGGGTAGCTGCGCCGTGATGATGCCTGAGAAGTCGGTGACGCCGGTGCGCGCGTCGATCAGGACGTAGTCAAACTCCTCGCGCAGCTCGTCGAACATCCGCTCGAGCTGCGAACCCAGGCCTGCCCGGTATAGCGACTGCCAGGAGAGCCGCTGCAACCGCCGGTGGTAGGTGACGTCGGTCCGGCCCGCCTTCATCAGCGCGATGCCCCCGAGCCCGGGCGCGTCCAGGCGACGCACGTAGGCTCGCCAATCGAGGGGGATCCAGTGGTCGCCCTTAAATGCCTCCACCATCTCCACAAGCCCGGGGGCCTCGAGCAGCCACTCGGCGGCGTCGGGCGTCTGCGGCACCGATCCGAAGAACTGCGCCAAGCCGGGGGCCTCAAGGTCGAAGTCGATGCACAGGACCTTGAAGCCCCACCTGGCTAGCAGGGTCCCCACATTCGCGAGGGCGAACGAGCGGCCGACCCCGCCCTTATAGGAGTAGAAGGTGACGACGCTGCCGGCCATGTCAGAGCCTCGCCAGCGCGATCGGGGGCGCGTCTTCGACCGCCGGCTCGACGGTCGGCCAGCCCGGCTGCCAGGGCGGGATGGTGCCCAAGTGCGCCTCGATCTCTGCGGCCATTTCCATCATCGCGTCATGGAAGGGTATGTAGGCCGCCGAGTCACGGAACCCCGGGAACGGATAGGTAAAGGCGGACAGGCTGCGCTTGTGCTGCGTCTGCTTGGCCCGCTGCGCGAAGTGGTCCCCGTCGGAATAGACTACTGGGTAGACCAGCCCGCGGGGCGGCACGGCTTCGCCAAGGGCGGTCTCCCGGGCCAGCATGCTCTCCCACTCGGCCATGCACCAGCGCGAGCGGAAGAATGGCGGCGTCCAGACCGGTACGAGCAGTTGGCTATGCAGGAGCGCTTGCTTGAGCTGTTGGGGCCATACACCGCCAGTTGGCATCTCCGCGTCAATGAACACTCGCGGCTGGTGCGGCAACGTCGACTCGAGGCAGTCGCGCAACAGCGGTAGGAAGTGGTTGTGGACCCAGCGTCCCACCTGCCCCCCCCTCGGGTAGCTCACAAACACGTCCCACTCGTATGCCAACCTCTGCGGTTCCCTCAGCTTGATCCTGGTCTCAGTATTTAACTCAAGTCTGCGAGCTACGCGATGCGTGAGCCGATGCCACTTCGACACTAACTCACGGGCGCAGCTCTCGGGTTCCCATAGCCTGAAAACCGGCAGCCGCTTGCCACCAGCTTACGCCACGAGTTGAGCATGAACAAACGGCGGCAAACAGGATGCCGCAGCCTGCCCGCAAACGGCCGAAGCTGGGTCTTCACAGCTGAAGCACGCGTCGGACGACGCTACTTGCGACGCACGCACCGGCGTCAAGAGATACCGTCCCCGTCCTCGTCGGCGGCCTCGTCGCTAGGGCATAGGGGCTTGTTTGGTCCGGCTTGCATTGAGCCGTGTCCATACGCCGGATCCCAGCGGCGCCAGTCATGATGCCGGGTCAGCGAACCTCCAACGTCGTGGCGCGGCCCGAAGCCTAGCATCTGTCGTTGGACGGCCCAGTCGAGCGGAACGCTCGTCCTGATCAATTTGTGGACCGTCAGATCGGGCGGCTGCTGCCCATCAAGAATGGCGGCAACGATGTCGGGGGCAAGATAGTTAAGTTTTACGAGCCGTGCGTAGCGATGGGGGCTTACCCCGCGTCGACGGGCAAGATCGGCGACAGCAACCTCGCGGTTCGCGAAAACGTCGTCGAGCGCTCGACGGCCCTTGTCGAGCAAGCCGACCAAGTGGGGGTTCGGATCGCGCGCCTGACTTTCGTCGCGTGGAGATAGCGGAAGGTAGGTCGCGTTGTTCTCACGGACGAGGCCGACCGGTACATCAAGGACGTGGACCCGCGCTTTGATCCGGGCACGTTCGATGCCATCCGCACGGAAATGGCCGATGCCATCCCAGAGCAACAATCGATGAAGCTCGTGGCAGCATATGAACAGACGCAAGCGGTCGCGGCTGACCTCGGCGCGCCTAAGCACAGCAACGCAGACTAGTCGCGTGGCACCGGTCGTGAGTCTGGCGAGCTTTGCGGCCGTCTCGCTGCCTGCGGCGGCCGCCCGGTCGACTTCCTCGTCATAGAGGCCGAGCGTGCTAAGGGCTTCGCCGACGGCCGGCCGGTCACAAAGGAACGTGCGCAAAGCTCCCGTCGTGACCTGCTCGACCTCGTCACCGTCGACGCGGACGATCTTCAGCCGCGCCTGGCGCGGGCTGCGGTCAACGCGCGTCGAATAGTAGCGAAAGCGCCGGCCGTTCTTGACGACCGTATCGACGTCCATCCGCCGGCCGTGCGTGTCGTGAAGGATACCGAGCAGCAGATTGCCTATCGGCTGGCGTGGGATCTGCAGATCATGCCGCTGCTTCCGCAACGCCTGAACACCGTCCCACTGCCCCTGTGTGATGATCGGCTCGTGCTCTCCCTCGAACAATTCGCCCTGATATTCGATCTTCCCGAGATAGATCGGGTTCGTGAGCAGCCGGTGAAACATGCCCTCGGCGAACAGCCGCCCGCCCTCGACCTTACCGTTCGCGGCGACCCGCGTCTTGTTGCGGATCCCTTCGCATTGAAGGGCCCTGAGCAGCTGATTGCCTGAGGGGTAGAGAGGATAGCGCTCATAGATCGAGCGGACGATCGCCGCCACCGCTGGTTCGACGATGAGCCGGCCCGCTTGCTTGCGATACCCAAATGGCTCGCGCCCGCCGACCCATTTGCCGCGCCGTTTCATCATCGCGAATTTGTCGCGGAGTCGGTCGCCGATCAGTTCGCGTTCGAATTGGGCGAAGGTCAGCAGCACATTGAGGATCAATCGGCCCATGGAATCACCGGTGTCGAATGCCTGCGTGATGCTGACGAACGACACGCCGTAACGCTGCATGGTGTCGAGCAAGCGGACGAAGTCGAGAAGCGAACGGGTAAGCCGATCGATCTTGTAGATGACGACGACGTCGATCCGTGCGGCCTCGATGTCGGCGAGCAACTGCTGCAGCCCGGGTCTCTGCAGATTAGCTCCGGAAAACCCGCCGTCGTCGTAGTGCTGAGGCAGCTCGAGCCAGCCGCGGTGGCGCTGACTGCGGATATAAGCCGAGCACGTCTCCCGCTGCGCTTCCAAGCTGTTCAGTTCACGCTCCAGCCCAGCCTCGGTGCTCTTTCGCGTGTAGATCGCACAGCGCTGGTAAGCGGTCGCCTGTCGCTCCTTCACGGTCAGTCTCCTCTGCTACCGAGCTCGCGGTTGCCCCGCTCGGTTGGCAACGGCCAAACCGGCACCGCGCTTATCGTTCCTGCTTCGTTCTTTTCGCTTTCCTACATATGCGATGCTGTGCAATTCGACGAGGATGCGACGCGATCCCGACCTCATTCGCGCATTGCTGTTGGCGGTCGAGGCCGCCGATGGCGAATTGCTTCATCAGCCTGCGGTCCGCGGTTACGACCGGCGGACAGTCCACTTTCACGTTCGCCTGCTCCTCGAAGCGGGATATCTATCGACGGCGCTACCTGATCGGTCGATTCGTCAGGATTGGATACTGCTCCGTCTGTCGTGGAGCGGGTATGATTTTCTCGACCGCGTGCGAGACGGCGAAGTCTGGCGGGGGACGAAGCAGGTGGCCGCCAAGCTAGGCTCCTGGTCTCTCGAAACGCTCGGCACGATCGCGCGCGAGATCGTCCTGGCCAAGGCGAGAACGTTGGGGATCTCTTTCGTCGTCTGATCTCAAAGCGCGGGGTTTCCCTCAGCTCACGCCATCTGAAGCGTCTCTTCGCGCTGGGGCGCCTCGCTGTCTGCGTTATCCTTGGTGAGCATGCCTTCGATCATGTTCGCCCATGCCTGGAGCATGCGTCGACGCGGCGTCAGGTATAGGGCGGCGTTGTAAGCGCCACGCACCTCATCCTCATCGGCGTGGGCGAGCGCCATCTCTATCCAGTCAGGCCGGTAGCACTCTGCCTCGTTGGCCCAGGTCGACGCGATCCCACGGAAGCCATGGACCGTCTGCCGGCCACGATAACCCATCCGGTAGCAGCCGTAGATCATCGTGTTCTGCGAGATCGACTGCTCGGCCTTCTCGCCGGGAAACACGAAGCGGCTGCGGCTATGCTCGCGTAGCGAGTTCAGCAGGTCGACCGTCTGCGTCGAGAGCGGCACGAGATGCTCGCGCTTCATCTTCATGCGGTTGGCGGGCACCCGCCAGAGAGGGTCGGGCGCGTCGAGACCCTCGAACTCATCCCAGGTCGCAAGCCGGGTCTCGTTGGTCCTGGCCCAGGTGAGCATCGTGAACATTAGCGCCGCGCGCGTGATCGCCCGACGCTTAGGCGTCTCGTCGCCGTCATAATTGTCGATCGCTCGAACGAGCTGCGGCAGCTCGAGCATCCCTACCCTCGCCATGTGCCGGACGCGCGGCTTGGGCGCCAAGGCGTCGCTGAGCGACGCTGCCGGATCGCTCTCGGCCCACCCTTGCGGGATCGCGAAGCGATAGATCTGCCCGACATGCTGCTTGAGGCGGCGGCTGACATCGAGCGCGCCGCGCGCTTCCACGCTGCGGACCATAGCCAGGACGTCGGCGCTGGTGACCGCGCGCATCGACTTCTTCCCAAACGCCGGAAAAGCATCGCGGCTCAGGCGGGCAAGGATGCGGTCGGCATGCCCGGGGTTGAGCGACGAGGTCCGGTTCGTATGCCAGGCGCGCGCGGCGGCCTCGAACGTCATCGCGGTCGGTGCCGCGACCTTCGCGCCCGGGTCGAGACCGTCAGCAAGCAACAGCTTGGCCTCGGCACGCTTGAGCCGGGCGTCGCCGAGACTGACGCCGGGATAGGCGCCGAAGGAGAGCAGTTTCTCCTTCCCGTCGAAGCGGTATTTCAGTCGCCAGAGCTTCGACCCGTTGGGGCGGACGAGCAGATGCAGTCCCTCGCCATCGCCGAGCTTGTAATCGGTGGCACGCTTGGTGGCGTAGCGAGCTTCAGCGTCCGTAAGGGCCATGGGGGTATCCTCCTGCCGGGTACGGCAGAATACCCCCAAAAATACCCCCAAATGCAAATCGCTGTCCTGGAATCTGGCGGCATCCGATGGGACGGGAATTGGGCCTGCGACTCGGGGCAAGCCACGGAAAGCGGGCAATAAAAAACCGTCCTGGGTTTCCCTAGGACGGTTTGGTGCATTCTGTTTTGGTTGCGGGGACAGGATTTGAACCTGTGACCTTCAGGTTATGAGCCTGACGAGCTACCGGGCTGCTCCACCCCGCGCCGAGGTTGTGTGTGAATGGGTTTTAGCTGGTGCGCATCATAATCACACATGTTGGCGACAAAGCCTGGCGGCGCCCTACTCTTCCATCGCTTGAGCGATAGTACCATTGGCGCAGTCCGGTTTCACGGCCGAGTTCGGGATGGGATCGGGTGGGTCACAGACGCTATGGCCACCAAGCTATGTGGCCAACATGTGGGATTTGGGATGCGAAATCGATGCTTTTTCGTGTCGGTTGCTGTGCCGAGAGTTACCCGCATCATGAGGTTGGAAGAGCCTGTCGGCTCGGCCTTGTCATTGATGGTGGGGGCTCATCAAGCGCGAATAGAGCAATTAGGA
>Ga0302314_10021378_pt1 | contig 10658 bp, 7 predicted proteins | sample III_Palsa_N2_3_FD_200533 | JGI IMG/M metagenome (GOLD analysis project Ga0302314, IMG submission 200533) | Peat permafrost microbial communities from Stordalen Mire near Abisko, Sweden - III_Palsa_N2_3 | ecosystem: Environmental > Terrestrial > Soil > Palsa > Peat permafrost | place: Sweden... | reverse complement strand
ATGCGGCGAGCAATGTCCTGCAGCAGCGGCTATCGCAGCTGAGCGGTGTCGGGCAGGTGCAGATCAACGGCTCGGCACTGCCTGCCGTACGGGTGGAGCTGAACGCGCAGGCCATGTTCAATTACGGCATCGGACTCGAGGACGTGCGCGCGGCACTCGCCTCCGCCAATGCCAACAGTCCCAAGGGCGCCTTGAACGACGGCAGCCGGCGGGTACAGATCTATACCAATGATCAGGCCACGCACGCCGGCGACTACCGGCCGCTGGTCGTGGCCTATCGCAATGGTGCCGCCGTGCGGCTCGCGGACATCGCCGAGGTGCAGGACTCCGTGCAGGACGTGCACAACGCGGGCGTGTCGAACGGCCAGTCCGCCATCCTGGTGATCGTTTCGCGCCAGCCCGGCGCGAACATCATCGACACCGTGGACCAGATCAAGGCGGAGCTGCCACATCTGCAGGCCGCGATGCCGCATTCCATCGGTATCAGCATCGTCTCCGACCGTAGCCAGACCATTCGCGCCTCGCTCAACGACACCAAGTACACGCTGCTGCTGGCGGTGCTGCTGGTGACGGGGGTCGTGTTCGTCGCCCTGGCCGAACCGCGGGCGGCGATCATACCGGCCATCGTCGTGCCGACCTCGATCATCGGCACCTTCGGCGGCATGTACCTGCTGGGCTTCAGCCTGGACAATCTGTCGCTGATGGCGCTGACGATCGCCACTGGTTTCGTGGTCGATGATGCCATCGTGGTGCTGGAAAACATCTCGCGCTATCTCGAGCAGGGTCTCTCCAGCTACGAGGCGGCCCGTCGCGGCGCGCACGAGATCGCCTTCACCGTGGTGTCGATCAGCGTCTCGCTGGTGGCGGTGTTCATTCCGATCCTGCTGCTCGGCGGCATCGTCGGGCGGCTGTTCCGCGAGTTCACGCTCACCCTTTCACTGGCGATCGTCATCTCGCTGGTGATTTCCCTGACGACGACGCCGATGATGTGCGCACTGCTGCTGCGTCCGGCCGCACCCCGGCGGGCTGGTCGCCGCGAGGCGCTGCGCAAGCGGATCATGGACGCGTACGAAAACTCGCTGCGCTGGGCGCTGGCGCATACCGGCCTCATCATGCTGGTGCTGGCCGTCACGATGGCGCTGAATGTCGTGCTCTACGTGAAGATCCCCAAGGGGTTCTTTCCCCAGGAGGACAGCGGCCAGCTCACCGGTGGCATCGTCGGCGACCAGAGCATCTCCTTCGAACGGCTGCGCGACAAGCTCAATGAGCTGACCGACATCGTCGGCAAGGACCCGGCGGTTCAGGACGTGGTCGGCTCTACCGGCACCGGCAGCGGCGGCGGCGCGAGCCAAACCAACACCGGCACGGTCTACGTGATGCTGAGGCCGCTCTCGCAACGGCACTTGAGCGCCGATCAAGTCATCGCCCGGTTGCGCGCGGCACTGGCGAATGTACCGGGCGGCCGGCTGTTCCTGCAGTCGACCCAGGATGTGCGCATGGGCGCCCGGCAGTCAAACGCCGAGTACCAGTACACCCTGCTGGGCGACAACTCCACGGACATCTACCAGTTCGCGCCGAAGTTCCTCGATGCGCTGAAGCGCAGCCCGGTGCTGGCCGATGTGAACTCCGATCAGCAGCAGAACGGCATCGAGGATGACATCGCGATGGACCGCGACACCGCAGCGCGGCTCTCGATCACACCGAGTCAGATCGACAGTACCCTGTACGACGCCTACGGCCAGCGGCAGGTGTCGACCATCTACAGCGCCCTGAACCAGTACCACGTGGTCATGGAGGCCGATCCGCGCAAGAACTGGATCTCCCCGACGACACTTAACAATGTGTTCATCAGCACCTCGGCCGGCCAGGCCAGCGCGACCACGACCAGCAACGCCGTGCCCAGCACGGTCACCTCGGGCGTGTCCCTGGGGTCCAGTTACAGTGCTGCCGGCGGCGTCATCGCCTCCACGACCGGCAGCGCCACGACCACCAGCGCCCAGATCGCCGCGCAGGCCGCCGAGAACGCGGCTATCAATGCCATCGCCAACTCCGGCCGCGGCGGTACTTCGGCCGGCGCGGCGGTGAGCACCGGCCAGGAGTCCATGGTGCCGCTGCCGACGATGGTCAGGTTCAAAGTTGGCAAGACCCCGCTTGCGGTCAATCACCAGGCATTGTTCGTGGCCACCACGCTCTCGTTCAACCTGGTGCCGGGGGCATCACTGAGCGACGCCCAGCAGGCCGTCAAGGAGGCGAGCCTGGAGGCGCACATGCCGGAATCGATCCACGGTTCGTTCGCCGGCACGGCGCAGCTGTTCGAACAGACACTCGGCGATGAGAAATACCTGATCGCCGCCGCGCTGGTCGCCGTGTACGTGGTACTGGGAATTCTTTACGAAAGTTTCGTGCATCCGATCACGATCCTCTCGACGCTGCCATCCGCCGGTATCGGCGCCCTGCTGGCGCTGATTCTCTTCAACACCGAATTCTCGATCATCGCCCTGATCGGCGTGATCCTGCTCATCGGTATCGTCAAAAAGAACGCCATCATGATGATCGACTTCGCCCTGCATGCCGCGCGCACCGAAGGACTGTCCCCGGATGAGGCCATCCTCAAGGCCTGCCTGCTGCGCTTCAGGCCCATCATGATGACGACGCTTGCGGCGATCCTCGGGGCGGTGCCGCTGACACTCGCACTTGGCACCGGCGCGGAACTGCGCCAGCCGCTGGGCATCTCGATCGTCGGGGGACTGGTCTTCAGCCAGCTGCTGACGCTTTACACGACACCGGTGCTCTATCTGTGGATGGAGCGCCTGCGGGAATGGGCGCGGCGCACCTCGCAACGGCTGATCCCACCGATGGAGCAGCGCTCATGAGGCGCGCCGGCAGCAGGCGCCTGATCGCCGTCGTGGTGCTCGGTTCGCTGAGCGCCTGCGCCGTCGGGCCGGATTACCGGCGGCCCACGGCACCGGTCGCGGAAGGTTTCAAAGAACTCCCGGGCTGGAAGCCGGCGACTCCGGCCGATGCAATCGACCGGGGTGCCTGGTGGTCGGTCTACAAGGATCCCGAGCTCGACAGTCTCGAACAGCAGGTCCAGCTCTCGAATCAGAACGTCAGGCAATATGCCGCGCAGTACGCCGAGGCGCTCGCCATGGTGCGCGAAGTGCGCGCCGAACTGTTTCCGACGATCGGCGCATCCTTCTCCGCCACGCACAGCGGCACGGGCGCGATTCCGCTCACCACCACCACCGGCGCCGGTGCGGTCGTAGGCTCCTCGGCCAAGGGTTCGAGCGAGTACTCCCTGACGGGCAGCGGCACCTGGTCACCGGATATCTGGGGCAGCATCCGCCGTCAGCTGGAGAGCCAGAAGGCCCTGGCACAGGTTGACGCGGCCGATCTTGCCAATGCGCTGCTGTCCGCGCAGGCGACGCTGGCGCAGGACTACTTCGAACTGCGCGCCTCGGATTCGATGCAGGATCTGCTGACCGAGGTGATCAAGGACTATCAGAAGACCGCGGACATCACCCAGAGTCAGTACAAGTTCGGCACGGCCTCCCGCGGCGACTACATGAGTGCGCTGGCGCAGTTGCAGGCGGCCCAGAGTCAGCTGATCGCGACCCGCGAGGCACGGGGACAATATGAGCATGCCATCGCGGTACTTGCCGGCGCGCCGCCGGCGCAGCTGAGCATTGCGCATGCGGCGCTCGCCACCGACGTGCCCGTCGTACCCTCCGGGCTGCCCTCGGCGCTGCTCGAACGCAATCCCACGGTCGCCGCCGCGGAGCGGCAGATGAAGGCCGAGAATGCGCTGATCGGCGTCGCGGTCGCCGCCTACTATCCCACCGTGACGCTCACCGGCCTGGTCGAATTCGCCGGCTCCTCGTTGAGCAACGTGGTGAGTGCCGCCGATCGCGTCTGGTCGCTGGGGGGTGCGGCAACCGAAACCCTGTTCGACGCCGGAGAGCGTTCCGCAGCGGTCGCGGCCGCGCGTGCGAACTACGATGCCAGCGTTGCGACGTATCGCGAGACCGTGCTCACCACGCTGCAGGGTGTCGAGGATCAGCTCATCGCGCTGCACACGCTGCAGGATGAATCCGTGACCGCCGGGCAGGCGGCGGATTCGGCCAAGCAGGCGGCGGATGTCGCGCTCGAGGAATACAAGGCGGGTACGGTCGCGTTCACCACCGTCATCACCGATGATGAGGTTTACCTGACAGATCGGCAGACGGTGGTCACGGTCCAGCAGAACCGGCTGGTGGCCAGCGTCACGCTCATCGAGGAACTCGGTGGCGGTTGGGCGACCTCCGAGCTGCCTAAGTTGTAGCGAACCGGCCCACGAGTTTGTCCAGGGCGCCGCTCCAGCCTCCTGCGTGCCCACTTTGTGACTCCTCGTTGGCCAGATCGGCATGAGTGAGCGTGAGCTCCGTTCCCTCGGGGACCGGCCGCAACTGAAACTCCAGCCGTGACTCCCCGGGATCCTCCTCTCCCCCGAGCCAGCGCCAGCTCATCACCAGCCGGTCGGGTTTCGCTACCTCCAGGTATTGGCCGCTGCACTCATGCTCGCTGCCATCCCGAATGCGAAACCGGACGCGGAAGTTTCCCCCGACGCGCGCGTCGGCCTCAGCTATCAGGACCGGTCCCTCATCGGGGCCCCACCAGGAGGTGATGCCTTCGGGGGTCACCAGGGCATCGAACACGATTGCAGGTCGGGCCGCGATCCGGCGCACGAGGGTGAGACTCGCCATCAACCTTTCTCCTTGTTTCTTTTGGCCGCTTCCTTGGCTTCGGCATACCCCGCCAATCGGTCCAGACCGGCCGACCAGAAGCGCTCATACCGGCTCAGCCAATTCGCGGCGTCCCTCATCGACTCGGGGCGCAGTCGCACTGTGACCGTGCGACCCGCCTTCGATCGCGTGATCAGACCGGCCTTCTCCAGCACGCCCAGGTGCTTGAGAACCGCGGGCAGTTTGATCGTGAATCGCGTCGCGAGCTCACTGACCGTCGCCGCCTCCTCACGCTCCAGCCGCGCCAGGATCGAGCGTCGGGTGGCATCTCCAAGGGCCGCGAAGGTGCGGTCGAGTTTCGCCTGATAGTTCACCATATAGGAAAGTATTGCCCAATGAGGCCGGATTGGCAAGAGCGAAGCGGATGAACGCCTCTTTGGCATTGGTGTAAGCGAGGCGATCGCCTGGATATAGCGCGCACCAGTCCGAGAGGCGGCTTCATCCTCGCAACCTAGCCTATGCGTTGAATGAGCGCCATTGCGGCTTGCGGATTTACGACCTTGTGACCACTGATGAAATACAAATAAACATCGCGCCTCACCTTCCCCTCCGACGCCCAGGCTTTTACCCGTTCGGCCCAGCGATCCAGATCCGACGTTGAGTAACCGAGTGGCTTTTTTTCCTCGGTTCCCATCACCCGCGCATAGGTAAAAGGCGTCGTCGCATCCTCTATCAGCGGATACTGGGAATCCAGTGCCCTGACGATTGCAACCCCATGCTTGCGGGCCATCGCGACGAACTCGGGGGTATGAAAGCTCTCGTGCCGCGCTTCGATCGCGTGCCTCAGTGCAATACCATCCGCCTGCTTCGGCAGCAGTTTCAGAAACGCCTCGCAGTCGGTGGGATCGAAGGTCTTGGTGGGCAGGAATTGCCAGTTGATGGGACCGAGCTTCTGTTTCAGCTCCGTCACGCCGCTTGCCAGGAAGCGTTCGATCGTCGCACCGGCTTCGGCGAGCACCCGACGGTTGGTGGCGTAGCGCGGCGCCTTCACGCTGAAGACGAAGTCCTGCGGGGTTTCCTCATGCCACTTGATGAAGGTCGCGCGCTTCTGGGACCCATAGTAGGTGCTGTTGATCTCGATGGAAGTCAGATGGCTGCTCGCGAATTGGAGCTCCTGCGACTGCGGATGCTTCGCCGGGTAGAACGTGCCGCGCCAGGGTGCGTAATTCCACCCCCCGACGCCCACGCGAATCGTGCCACGGGTTGTCTTTTTCATGAGCCTCCACGATGCCATATCTCGCCATCTTTGCCGCATTGGCCTGCCACAACCGCCGGCAAGACTTTGCTTACGCGGGTCCATCAACCCCGCGGGAGAAAGACAATGGGCGAGCGTGCGACGGCGGTCCTGGAGGTCCTCAAGGGGCTGGGCATGGCAATGGCGGCGGCAGCAGGCGTCCTGGGGCGCGGCCTGCTGCGCCTGCGCTGGCGACTCGCAGTGGTGGCGGCACTGATCGTCATGGGGTGGGCCTTCTACGCCCACCCGCCCTTCGCCTCCGCGACCGGCAGCCAGGTGCTGGTGCGGTCGAATCAGCTCGATGGCACGGTCACGGCCTATTCGGCCGGCACGATCCTGGTGCTGCCGGGGATCCACCAGGTACGTCGATATTCCGCGCGGGACCAGGTGTACCGGCTGACCGAAGGCGCGAGCGCGACGGGGCCGGCGCCCTTCCAGTCCCTGGAAGGGCTCTCGATCGGCGTCGATCTGACGGTACGCTGGGCCATAGATCGCCAGCGCCTCGCGCAGATGTCGAAGGACTATCCGGATGACCTGAATGCGGACCTGCTGCGGCCCGCCGTCCAGGCGATTGCCTACCCGCTGTTCGCCCGCTACACGGTGCGGGACATCTTCTCGGGCCGCCGCTCCGAGATTCAGCACGAACTCACCACGCAACTCGCGCCGAAACTCGCCGCGCTGGGATTGCAGCTGCGCGGTGTCAGCATGGGGCAGGTGGACCTGCCGGCAGACTATCGGGCGGGGATGGAGAAGCTGCTGGCCGAAGAGCTCGAGACCGAAAAGGTCCGCTACACGCTGCAGCTCAAGGAAGCACAGGTGAAGCAGACCGCGCTCGAGTCCGAGGCCGAGAAAGTCAGGCGGGAGTCTGCGGCCGAGGCGGCCGGCCAGGAGCAGGTCATCGCGGCACGCGCGCAGGAGGAGACCATGAAGCACATCCTGCCGTTCAAGCAGAAGCAGATCGAACAGCGCCAGCTGGAAGCCGAGGCCGACAAGGTCGCGCGCATCCGTACCGCCGAAGGCGCCGCGGAAGCCCGCCGCATCGAAGCGAAGGGCGAAGCGGACTCGCGGGAGAAACTCGCCGACGCCGAAGCATATCGCCTGGATCTCGTCGGCAAGACCAATGCCGGCCAGATGGAGCGTGAGGGCGCGCTCGTGACCCATTACCCGCTGCTGATCCAGAAGACACTGGCGGACAAGCTCTCGGATAAAGTGCAGGTGATCATTGCGCCGACGCCGGATGCCGGTCACTTCATCGGCTCGAACCTCATTGGTGAAACGCCGCAGGGAGCACGGCCGTGATCCTCGCAATGGCGGCCGCGCTGGCAATCGTCGTTCAGGATCACACCTCGCTGCGCTCGGCCGCGCAGTCGGGGGCAACCGAACTGACGACCCTATGGCAGGGGGATGTGCTCGAGGTCCGCGGCGAGCGGGCCGGCTACCTGCAGGTCTACAACTACCGGCGCGAGCGCGGCGGTTACCTGCGCAGCGATACCGTGCGGCCACTCGGCGTCACCGAGCAGGACGCGCCCGACCTGCTCGCGGTACTGCGGTTCCTGCGCGAGAGTCGCGGTTCCGAGGCGCTCGGGATCAGCTACGGCGCGGCGTACCTGAAGGCCGTGCCGTCCCGGGCACTGACGGCGGAGCCACTGGAGGCGATCGCGCGCATGGCGGAGCGACTCGCGGACACCGCTTCGGGCAGCGCCGCTGCGACAGCTGACCTCGGCGCTCATCTGGATGTGGTCGCGCAGTTCGGCATCCACATGCGCAGCTTCGAACGCAACGGCCATATCCAGGTCTGCTACGACGGCGAATTGTTTCAAAAGGTCCTGACGATGCCGGGCGCGGGCAGCGAGGAGCGGGCGCTGGCCGCCCTGAGTCTGACCCGGCCCGATTGCATCGATCCGGCGCTCGCTACTGCCGCGCGCAGCACCCTCGATCAGGAGCGCGGCCGGATCCTGGAGGGCGTCTCCGAGCACGATCTCACCTCCCTCACCCGCAGCCGCCTGCATGCGCGGCGCGCAGCGGTGTGGGCCGCCGTCGCCTTCGAACAGGCGCGGCATGGCGAAGTCAACACGCTCAGCGGCCAGCGCGCGCTCGCCGAACTGCTCGACGTGCAGGCGAACGAGCTGGGAGAGGACCGCAGGGCCGAGTACGTCGATGCCCTGGTACGGGTCAGCGCCAGCCGCTGGGCGGCTCAAGTACCGGGGCGATCATCGGACCGGCTCGCGCTCGGCGCGATCCCGGGCGATCCCGGTCAGACCTGCATCAGCCTGCAGAACACGAAGCCGGGCAGCGTGCCCCTGGTGCAGCGCTGCACCTATGGAATCGCGTGGCTCGCTTCGGCGCAGGTTGTCGGGGACAGCCAGGCGGTGGTGCTGGCCGTGCAGCCGCTCGAGACCTGGCGCGAACTGTGGATCTTCCACCCAAGAGGCGGCCACTGGATCGTCGACGTGCTGCCTCCGGGAACGGATGACCCGGACGAAGGCTACATCGAGTATGCCGGCTACGTTCCAGCCACGAGGCGCCTGCTGATCACGCGCGAGGTGAAGGATCGCGGTCACTTTCACCAAAGCTTCGAAGAGCTGCGGCTCGATGATCTGGTCACCATCAGACAGGCCAGCAGACCGGACCTGCTGCACGACTTCGGCCGTTGGCAGGATGTGATCTGGCGACGCGACACGTTGTCGCTGCACTAAGCCGCCGCTCCCGGCCCCCACGGATTGCCGCCAAACGCGTAAGCTTTGGTCTGCGATCCGAGGGGGGCAACGGTATGAAAAGCACTTGGGCAGCCACACTGCTGGCGCTCGCGTGGGTGGCTGCAGATACGCCGGCGCTGGCGCAGATTCCACAGGCGAATGTCGCGGACGGCCAGATCGCCGGGACGGTGGTCGACGGTATTGCGGAATTCAAGGGCATCCCCTTCGCGGCAGCGCCGCTCGGACCGCTGCGCTGGAAGGCACCGCAACCGGTCAAACCCTGGACCGGAATCCGGCAGACGGTCGCATTCGGCCCGGCCTGCATTCAGGATCCGGTGCTCGCCGGGCGCATGGCACCGGGGGTCACCCGCAGCGAAGACTGCCTGTACCTGGACGTCTGGACCCCCGCGAAGAGCGCCGCCACGAAGCTCCCGGTGATCGCCTGGATCTATGGCGGCGGGTTCACGGGCGGCATGACCAGCGCGCCGCTCTACGACGGCGCGAACTTCGCCAGGAAGGGCGTGGTGTTCGTCAGCATTGCCTACCGGGTCGGCGCCCTGGGTTTCCTCGCGACGCCTGAGTTGAGTCGCGAGAGCAAGCATGGATCGGGGAACTACGGGTTGCTCGACCAGATCGCCGGGTTGCACTGGATTCAGAAAAACATTGCCCAGTTCGGGGGTGATCCCGCCAAGGTGACCATACTCGGGCACTCGGCGGGCGGATTTTCGGTGAGCATGCTGGCTGGATCGCCGCTGGCGAAAGGGCTGTTTCACGCAGTGATCTCCGAGAGCGGCGCCAACTTCATGCCGCCCCAGGACAGCGAATGGGGCGGCGGCAGTATCGAGACATTGCGGATGGCCGAATCCGCCGGCAAGAAATGGCTGGCTGGCCTCGGCGCCCAGAACCTGGCGCAGGCGCGGGCACTGCCCGTGGAAAAAGTCCTGGCCGCGCAAATGGCACCGGGCGCCGCGCGCTTCTGGCCACCGGTGGACGGCTACGTGATCACCGGCGATCAGTACCGGCTATGGCGTCAGGGCCACTACAACGACACGCCCATCCTGGTCGGCGACGTTTCCGACGAGGCGGCAGGCTTCGGCGTGCATACCGTGGATCCGGCCGCATTCGAGGCCGACGTGCGCAAGGGCTATGGCAAGGAGGCAGACGCCATCCTTGCGGTCTATCCTCATGCCACCGCCGAACAGGCGGCGCGCTCGGCCACGCAGCTGCGCAGTGACACGACGTTCTTCTGGGGGCAGTACAGCTGGGCGCGACTGGAATCGGCCAACGGCAAACACAAGGCCTACGTCTATAACTTCGACCGACCCAGCGCCCGGGATCCGAACGGCTCGACTCACGGCCAGGAGGTCAGCTACGTGTTCGGCAATCTCGGGGTCGGCGGCCGCGATGCGCCCACGGCCGAAGACCGCGCACTTTCCCAGCAGATGCAAAGCTACTGGGTCAACTTTGCCACGCGGGGTGATCCCAACGGCACCGGTCTGCCCGAGTGGCCCGCGTTTTCCGACGCCATGCCGCTGGTCATGCGCTTCGGCGTGAATCCGGGACCTGCGACGATGCCGAATCTCGACCGCCTCAACGCGCTCGATGCATACTATAGTTGGCGGCGGGACGGATCGAAGTAAGGTCGTGTGAAGTCGTGGAGCAGCCTGATTCCCCCGAGGCCCTCGCACACGACGTTGCCGTCGTCAGCAAACTCGAGGCGGTGCCGAAACTTCTGGAGCTGCTCTGCGATGTGACGGGAATGGGTTTCGCGGCCGTCGCGCGGGTGACCGATGTCACCTGGATGGCGTGCGCCGTTCGCGACAACATCAGTTTCGGGCTGCCGCCAGGCGGTCAGCTGGATCTCAAGACCACCCTGTGTTTCGAATCGCGCGCTGCCAATGCGCCGATCACCATCGATCACGCCAGCGTCGATCCTCAGTACTGCGG
>Ga0302314_10021377_pt1 | contig 10658 bp, 9 predicted proteins | sample III_Palsa_N2_3_FD_200533 | JGI IMG/M metagenome (GOLD analysis project Ga0302314, IMG submission 200533) | Peat permafrost microbial communities from Stordalen Mire near Abisko, Sweden - III_Palsa_N2_3 | ecosystem: Environmental > Terrestrial > Soil > Palsa > Peat permafrost | place: Sweden... | reverse complement strand
CGAAGCCACCGCGGAGGCCTACCAGTTCACCCGCGGCGCCCAGGACGCCTACGCCATGGAAACGCTGACGCGCGCGCGCAAGGCGGTCGAGGGCGGCGCGTTCAAGGCCGAAATCGTGCCGATCACGGTGGCGGAAAAGGCCGGCCCGCGCACGATCGGCAACGACGAGATTCCGCTGAAAGTCGATCCCGCCAAAATTCCCGGCTTGAAACCGGCGTTCCGCGCCAACGGCACCATTACGCCGGCGGCTTCATCGGCGAATGCCGACGGCGCCGCGGCGTTGATTCTCGCGCGGCGCTCCCTCGCCGACCGCGATGGTCTGCCAAGCCTGGCCGAAATCAAAGGCCACGCCACCCACAGCCAGGAACCGCAATGGTTCACGACCGCGCCGATCCCGGCGATCCGCAAGCTGCTCGACAAGGTCGGCTGGAGCGTCGGCGATGTCGACCTGTTCGAGATCAACGAGGCGTTCGCGGTGGTGGCGATGGCGGCACAGCGCGATCTCGGAATCCCGCGCGAGAAACTCAACATCAATGGCGGCGCCTGCGCGCTCGGCCACCCCATCGGCGCGACCGGCGCCCGCCTGATCGTCACACTGCTGCACGCGCTCGAAGCCCATAATCTGAAACGCGGCGTCGCCGCGCTCTGCATCGGCGGCGGCGAAGCAACCGCGATCGCGGTGGAGCGCATCATGCATTAAGATCGGGACTTGTTGAGTCCATCATGCGATGGCGATGGCCGGAAGAGCTATGTCCTAAATTGAGGGAAGTACGGCATTTCAGACAAAACGCGATCGTGCTAGATCACCGAGATCAAGCAAACTTCGCAAATAACTTCAAAAGTAGCTTCGAAAGACCAATGCCTGACCGATCCCACCTCATCGTCATCCGGAATTCCGGCAAGGAAGTTTCATGATCTCGAACTGGCTGTCCGCCGCCCTCGCCCGCCGCAATATCCATTATGGCTGGGTGATGGTCGGCGTGACATTTCTCACCGCGCTGATCACCGCCGGCACCGTTGGCGCGCCCGGCGTCTTCATCGTGCCGCTGCAGCATGAATTCGGCTGGACCACCGCGGAGATTTCGTCGGCGCTGTCGATCCGCTTCATCCTGTTCGGCCTGATGGCGCCGTTCGCCGCGGCATTGCTCAATCGGTACGGCCTGCGCAATGTGACGCTGTCAGCATTGCTGATCGTGGCCTCCGCGCTGGTGATGTCGCTGGCGATGACCAAGGTCTGGCAGCTGATGCTGCTGTGGGGCGTGGTGATCGGCATCGGCACCGGGATGACCGCGCTGGTGCTGGGCGCGACCATCGCCGCACGCTGGTTCGCGGCGCGGCGCGGGCTGGTGGTCGGCATTCTCACCGCCAGCGTCGCCACCGGACAGCTGGTATTCCTGCCGCTGCTGGCGAGCCTCACCGAACGGCATGGCTGGCGGATCGCGCTGGGGCTGATCTGCGTGATGCTCGGCGTCGCGGCCTTTGCGGTGCTGATGATCATGCGCGATCGTCCCGGCGATCTCGGGCTGCGGCCGTTCGGCGACGAAGGCACGCAGCCACTGCCGGCGCCGCCTCCCAACGATGCGCCGATCATGGCAGCGGCGCTCGGCGCGCTCCGCGATGCCGCCAGGACACGGGTGTTCTGGATTCTGTTCGCCACGTTCTTCATCTGCGGCGCCAGCACCAACGGCCTGGTCCAGGTGCATCTGATTCCGATGTGCCTCGATTTCGGCATTCCGCAGGTTCAGGCCGCCAGCCTGCTCGCCGCCATGGGCATCTTCGATTTCTTCGGCACCATCGTCTCGGGCTGGCTGTCCGACCGTTACGACAATCGCTGGCTGTTATTCTGGTATTACGGGCTGCGCGGGCTGTCGCTGCTGTTTCTGCCGTTCAGCAATTTCACATTCTACGGCCTGTCGCTGTTTGCGATGTTCTATGGCCTCGACTGGATCGCCACGGTGCCGCCGACGGTGCGGCTCACCGCGCAACGCTTCGGACCGGAGCGCGCCAATCTGGTGTTCGGCTGGATTTTCGCCGGCCATCAACTCGGCGCCGGTGTCGCGGCGTTCGGCGCCGGCCTGTCGCGAACGCTGCTGTTGAGTTACCTGCCGGCATTCTTCGCCGCCGGCGCGCTCTGCATCATCGCGGCATCGCTGACGCTGACGATATCGCGGCCGCCGAAACCGGTGGTGCCCAAGCCAGTGGCGGCCTGAAAGCAGCCGCCTCGGTAGGATGGGCAAAGGCGCGTTTGCGCCGTGCCCACCATCTCTCACGATTCCAGCTGATGGTGGGCACGCTTCGCTTTGCCCACCCTACAACCCCTGCTCATTAATCGCTATTCGCTACGGCCGGATCGTCATGTGGGTCGCCGGGCCCGGCGTGCGGATCGGCTCCGCCAGCCGCGCGAATTCGCACAATAGCGAACGGGTCTTGCGGGGATCGATGATCTCCTCGACCCAGAATTTTTCGGCCGAGCGGAACGGCGAACGCAGCTTGTTGAGGCGATCCTCGATCTCCTTCAGCTTGGCTTTCGGATCGTCCGCGGCATCGATGTCGGCGCGGTAGGCCGCCTCGATGCCGCCTTCCAGCGGCAGCGAGCCCCAATAGGCCGATGGCCAGGCATAGCGCAGCGAGAACCGGTCCGCCGGCTGATGCACGACGCCGGCGACGCCGAACGAATTGCGCACGATGATAGTGCACCAGGGAACCGTGGTCTGGTTGACCGCGGCCATCGCGCGCACGCCGTGGCGGATGGTGGCCGCCTTTTCGGCGTCGAGCCCGATCATGAAGCCCGGACAGTCCATCAGATAGACCACCGGAAGATGGAAGGTCTCGGCAAGATCGACGAACCGCACCACCTTCTGGCATGCTTCCGCGGTCCACGATCCGCCGTAGTGAAAGGGATCGCTGGCGAGCAGCAGCACGGCGCGGCCTTCCAGCCGCGCCAACCCCGCAATGATCGAGCGGCCGAAATTGGCGGCGATCTCGAAGAACGAGCCCTTGTCGACCACCGCCTCGATGATCGGACGCATCTTGTAGACCTGACGGCGGTTGCGCGGCACCGCTTTCATCAGCGATTCCTCGGCGCGCTCCGGATCATCGTCGCAGGCGACGGTCGGCGGCAATTCGTAGACCGACGGCGGCAGATAAGACAGGAAACGCCTGGCGCAGGCGAACGCTTCCTCCTCGGTGTCGACGGCATGATCGACGCCGCCGGCGCGGGTCTGGATATCGGCGCCGCCGAGTTCCTGCTTGGTGAGATCCTGGCCGAGGCGTTTCACCACCGGCGGACCGGCGACGAACATCGCCGAGCTCTTGGTCATCACGGAATAATGGCTGGCCGCCAGCCGCGCCGCGCCGAGCCCCGCCACCGAGCCGAGGCCGAGACCCACCACCGGCACGCGGGCCATGTTCGCGGTCGTGTACCAGTACCAGCGGGTGCCACCGATGCCGCCCGGCAGATTGGCCGCGCCCTTGGTTTCGATGGTCTTCACCGAGCCGCCGCCGCCGGAGCCTTCGATCACCCGGATGATCGGCAGGCGGAAGTCATGCGCCATTTCCTCGGCCATCAGCGGCTTCGCCGAGATCGAGGCATCGGCGGAGCCGCCACGCACCGTGAAATCGTCGCCGACCACAACCACCGGCCGGCCGACGATCTTGCCGCGGCCGAACACGCAGTTGGCCGGCGTCAGATGGGTGAGTTCGCCGTTGTCGTCATATTCGGCGCTGCCGGAAATAGCGCCGATCTCGTGGAAGCTGTTCTGATCGACCAGTTTGTCGATGCGCTCGCGAACGGTGAGCCGGCCCTGGTCGCGCTGCCGCTTGACCTTGTCAACGCCTCCCATCTCGCGCGCGAATGCTTCGCGCCGGGCGAGGTCGTCGAGTTCCGGCTTCCAGTTCATTCGTATCCTCCGTCTTGATGGTCTTGTTATTGTTGGGCGCGGGTACTGGCAGCGCTTTCCTCTCGATCCGGTCGCTGAAAATGTCCCCGTCGGCGCCCTCCAGCAGGCTGCCGATCGCCGCACTCAGTTCCAGAAGCCGCGGCGCCACTTCGGTGTGCAGCCGCTTCTCATCATACATCGCGGACAACAGACCGATCGTGACGACGACGAAAGTCTGGTATTGCGGCGACCATAGCGGCACCCCGAGACCGTTGATATGCGGGCTCCACAGCCCACAGGCGACGACATAGCCATGTTCGCGCAGGAAGCCGCGATTGGCCGCAAGACGCGGCCGCAACAATTTGGCGTCGTCGGGAATTTCGCGCTCCATTTCCGCCAGCAGGGCGTCGCCGACATCATCGTCGAGCGCGGCGGTATAGGCATGACCTGCCGCGGTGCTGGTCATCGCAATGCGGCTGCCGGTGCTGGAATGCATGCCGATCGCGTTGGCGGCCCGGGCATATTCGAGATAGACGAGATCGAAGCGATCGGGGATCACAAACCCGACGGTCCCCGGCAATTGTTCGGCGACATCCTGCAGCCGCAGCCGGATCAGGTTGCGCAACTGCAGGCCGCGCATCATCGCGGTGCTCATCGCGACCGCGCTCGGCCCGATCCGGTATTTCTGGTCGCGCGGCAGATAAACCAGCTGGCCCATCCGGGTCAGCGTGTGGGTCAGGCGCGAGACCGTGGATCGCGGCAGTCCGCAGCGATTGGAAATTTCCAGATTGCCGAGCCGCGCCTCATGGCCCTCGAAGCAGCGCAGGACATCGAAGGCGCGCGACACCACCTGAATGACATCGCCCTCCCCCGCGAGATCGCTGGCGAGCATTCCCTGCTTACTGAGCCGCTCCGAACGTCGTCCCATGCCCCACCCGCTATTCCGCCAGATGGAATAAAATTCCACTTGCAGAACAAACTACCTCAGGCAATCTGCGGCCACAACTGGAAGCCGGGGGCGCCCGTCCCTGAATATGCGCGTTCCGATCGCGCGGCGGTTGTCCCGGAGAACGGAATGCCTGACATCAAGATCGTGACCGAAGTGGCGGGGCGCGTTTGCGCGCTACCGGTCGAAATCGGGGCAAGCCTCAGTGAAGGCGACGACATTGTCTTCGTCGAGGCGATGAAGATGGAGATTCCCGTCGTCGCCCCGGCCGCGGGAAAACTGAAATCGATCCTGGTCAGCCTCGATGATGTGGTGGCCGAGGGACAGGTCCTCGCCGTGATCGAGACCTGAACGCGCGCTTCCCGCGCGCGACTTGCCGTTTAAGACTTGCCGTTTAAGACTCGCCGTATAAGACCTGCCGCATAAGACTTGCCGCATAAGACTTGCCGCATAAAGCGTCATCGGACAGGTTTCGGCGCGCGCGGAGGCGACGTAGAGTCAGCTGGCGCGAACCTACCCGCATGACAGGACCGGACATGAACAGCTTGCGCTCGGCGCCTTTTCACAAGGCCGCAGACTGGGCCGCCGCCAAGCCGCCTTTGCTGCGGTTCCTCACGGCCTGCCACGCGGATTTCGGCTCGGAGCACAGCGGCGCCGTCGCCGACTATATCCCCGAACTCGGCAAGGCCGATCCCGATCATTTCGGCATCAGCCTCGCCACCATCGACGGCCATGTCTACGAGGTCGGAGACACGCGGATTCCCTTCACGATCCAGTCGATGTCGAAGCCGTTCGTGTTCGCGCTGGCGCTGGATACGCTTGGCGCAGCAAGGGTCGAGAGCGAAATCGGCGTCGAGCCGTCAGGCGATCCTTTCAACTCGATCCGCCTCAACGCCGACAATCATCCCTTCAATCCGATGGTCAATGCCGGCGCCATCGCCTGTTCCGGGCTTATCCGGCAGGCCAAGGGCGACGGCGCGTTCGACTATATCCGTCAGGCGCTCGGCCGCTTTGCCGGGCGCGAGCTCGGCATCGACGAAGCCGTCTATGCGTCCGAAAATGCGACCGGCGACCGCAACCGCGCGATCGGCTATCTCCTGCGCAACTCCACCGTCATCAAGGATGATGTCAGTGCGGTGCTCGAGGTCTATTTCCGGCAATGCTCGGTGCTGGTAACGGCGCGCGATATCGCGATCATGGCGGCGACGCTGGCCAATCGCGGCTTCAATCCGGTGACCGGCGAACAGGTGCTGACCCCCTACGCGATCTCGCGCACGCTCTCGGTGATGACGAGCTCCGGCATGTACGATTATGCCGGCGAATGGATCTATCGCGTCGGTATTCCCGCCAAAAGCGGCGTCGGCGGCGGCATTCTGGCGGCATTGCCGGCGCGGCTCGGGCTCGGTAGCTATTCGCCCCCGCTCGACAGCCACGGCAACAGCGTGCGCGGCATCAAGGTCTGCGAGGCGCTGTCGCTGCATTACGACCTGCATATGCTCAATCGCAGCGACGATGCCCGCAACAGCATCATCGCCGACTACAACATCGGAAACAGCGCCTCACGACGCAGCCGGCGTCCTCATGAGCAGAAAATCCTCGCCGTCCATCACCACGATGTCCGGATCATCGAACTGGTGGGCACGCTGACTTTTGCCAATGTCGACTATGTTTCGCGTCAGCTGGCGACGAAGCCGCGCCCGCAATTCATCATCTTCGACCTGCGCCGGGTCGCGGCGATGACCCGCGCCGGCGCCCGCATGCTGGCCGAGGCTTTTCGCGAACTGGCCGTGTTTCATGTGACGGTGATCATCTCCGGCATCAAGCGTTCTTCCCCGGAATGGGAGCCTCTGGGCGAATGGGTCAAGGGCATCTCGAATTTGCGCAACTACCATCTGCTCGACGAGGCCATCGAATGGGCGGAGGACCAGATCGTCTATCGGCACGGCGGCGTCATCGACTCCGTGGAGACTACCGAGCTATCCGAGCAACCGCTGCTGGCGGGATTGAGCGCGGACGAACTTGCGCGGCTCGCCGCGCTGGGCACGATCAGAACCTATCAAGCGGGACAGCGGATCATCGCCACAGCCGAACCGGCGACCTCGCTGTTCTTTCTGCGAAGCGGCGTCGTCCACGTCAGACTGCCCGACGGCACCCGGCTCGCGACCATCGCCGCGGGCATGGCGTTCGGGGAAATGGCGCTGTTCGAGGCCCATCGTTCCGCCGACGTGCTGGCCGACAACGCCGTCACCGCCCTCGAAATCCCGCTGCGCGATTTTCAGCGCTTTCGCGAGGAGCATCCGCGGACCGGCGAACGCGTCATGCGCAATCTCGCGCAACTGCTCGCCGAGCGCCTGATCGTGGCCAACGCCAGGGTGAATTTGCTGACGGCGAGCTGACGCGCGCAAGCCATCACTTCAGATGAAATAGGACATCGCGGGACGTCTAAAACGTGCCAAATCGTGCCGCGTGCTCATTTGCCGGAGCCGGGCGACGCAAGAACCGCGACCCATTTCTCGATGTCGGCACGGATGAAGTCGGCAAATTCCTTTGGCGTACCGCCCGCCGGATCCGTACCCTGCTGTTTCAGCGCCGTGCGAACCTGCTCGGTGTTCAACGCATCGTTCGCGGCGCCCGACAGCTGCTCGACAATCGCGCCTGGCGTTCCGGCCGGAGCCAGAAGCCCGATCCAGATTCCGGCGTCATAGCCCTTCATTCCCGCCTCGGCGAGTGTCGGTACATCCGGCATGATCGATGCGCGTTTTGACTGCGCCACGGCGAAGGCCTTTAACTTGCCTGCCTCAACCTGCGGCGCCAGGGTTGGGGCCACATTGAACATCAGCGTGATGCGGCCAGCAAGCAGGTCCGAAACCGCCTGATTGCTTCCGCCTTGATACGGAAGCGTCAGGATTTTCGTACCTGCTCCGTCGTTGAACAGCTCGGCCGCCATATAACTCGCCGTTGCATAGCCGGAAGAGCCGAACGTCAAACTCTCGGGTTTGCTCTTCGCCAGCGCTATCAATTCCTGCAAGTTATTGGCCGGGACCGACGGGTTGGCCACCAGTACATTGGGAACGATACCGAGCAGAGCGATCGGCGCAAGATCTCTTCCGAGATTGAAACTCGATTTCGTCTCTGCCGGATTGAGCGTATTGGCGATTGTCGCCATGAAAAGCGTGTATCCATCGGCGGAGGCCCGCGCCACGGTTTCTGCCGCGATCATGCTGCTGTTACCCGGTCGATTTTCGACCACGATCGGCTGACCGAGGCTGACTTCCATCTGCTTGCCCACAAGCCGGGCCAGGATATCCGCGGCCGAGCCGGGCCCGAATCCGACCACTATCTTGATCGGGTGCGCGGGATAGGTCTGCGCCACGGCTGATGTCGTGCCTATCACAGAAGTCAGCATGACGGCCAGGCAAAGCGCTGATATCCCAAGGTAACGGTTGAACATATTTCCTCCGACGCGATCCCCTGCGCTTGGTTGCGCTTTTGGCTTTGTTGACGCTTCCGAATGCCAACCCTACAGCTTGGATATTCCCGGCGTTAGGCCAGACCGACACCAAGTTCACTCTAACGCGACCGGGGACGAAAGGAAGCCACAATGCAGTCAGACCCTCAGCGTCGCGCACGCGGCGCACAAAAACTCGGTGAGATTCTCGGGCAAACACCGGATCAGGTCGAGCGATCTTTGGGTGATGTAGCTCCTCAACTCGCAACCTATGTGATCGAGACGATTTACGGAGAAATCTACCAAAATCCAACGCTCGATTCGCGCACACGGCAGATCGTCACCGTCGCAGCCCTGGCAACGCTCGGAACCGCGGCGCCGCAGTTGCGGACCCATATCAGCGGAGCCCTGCGGTGCGGCGTCGCGCGGGAGGAACTCATCGAGATAATGATGCAGCTGGTGCCCTATGTCGGCGTTGCGGCAGCCATCAACGGCGTTGCGGCCTGCAGGGAGGTGTTCGCAGCGGCCGACAAGAAGTAGTCGACCGGCTGCGGACGCGCTCGCGTGGCGTCGACGGCTGCCGAGCCAGCGGGCATCCGGCGCGTTCCGTGTGGAGGATTGGCGTGCTCCGGAATCGCCGATAGAATTCGCGAACGCCGTCGGTCGATCGGTCGGCAGAGCCAAGCTAAGGGGGAAATATGATTTGGCACCAAACGATAGGCCATGGCCCAACCAGGGTCCTGGTCATTCACGGATGGTTCTGGGATCACCGGGTTTTCACCCCGATTTTCGACTGCCTCGATTCCGATCGCTACACCTATGCCTTCATCGATATCCGCGGCTACGGCAACTCGCGCAACGTCTCTGGCAATTACAGCATTGGCGAAGTTGCGGCGGATGCGGTCGCACTCACCGACCAGCTCGGATGGCGCGACTTTCATGTCGTTGGCCATTCCATGGGAGGCAAGGCGGCGCAGAAAGTGGCGATGGATGCCGGGGCGCGTGTGCGGTCTGTCATGGCGGTCACCCCGGTGCCGGCTTCGGCGTTGCCATTCGATGATGCAACATTCGCCTTCTTTGCCGCGGCATGCGAACAGGACGACGCGGCGTTGGCGCTGATCGGCGATTCCGTCGGCAACCGTATTCCCCATACCTGGCTGGAATTGATGCTGCGGCGGGCGCGCGAGACAGCAAGCCCGGAAGCGTTCAAGGGCTACATGCGCTCCTTTATCAAGGACGACTTCGCGGCTGACGCCCCCAAGATCAAAGCCCCGATGCTCGTGCTGTTTGGTGAATATGACAACGGCATAAGAGAGGATCTTGTGCGGGGTGTTTATCCCGGCCTCTATCCACACGCGGAAATCGAGAAGATCGGCAACTCCGGACATTATCCGATGCAGGAGACGCCGATTTATTTTGCGACCAGGCTTGAGGCCTTTATGTCCCGGTCAGCTTAGCTACCCAACCACTTCCGTCACCGGCTGCATGTCGATGCCGAAGGTTTCCAGGAACTTCGACGTCATGATGTAGAAGCCGACCGAGAGCTGCAGTTCGACCAGCGCCGCCGGCGTCAGCCTAGCCGCGACGGCGTTGAACGTGGCGTCGGTCGGGCGGCGCAGCGCCACGATTTCGTCGGTGAAGGCGAGCGCCGCGCGCTGCAACTCGTTGAAGCAGGTCGCGGATTCCCAGTCCTCCAGCGCCGCGTTCTGTTCGTCGGTCACCCCGACGTTCTTGCCGATGCGCTTGTGGGCGACGATCTCATAGGGCGCCTCGCACAGAATCCCCGTCCGCGTGATCGCGAGTTCCCGCACCACCGGATCCAGCTCGCCGCGGTGGCGGATCGCGCCGCCGAGGCGGCAATATTGCTCAAAATAGCTCGGCGAATGCGCCATCATGCGGAAGATATTGGCGTTGCGATTTTTGCCCAGAATCTCGCGGGTGCGTTCGTTCGATTTCGAAGTATCGCAATAATCGATACGGGCCATGGATCCACCTTGGGGTTTTAAGGAGTGTTCGATCTGCTTTATTCAATAGCAGATTCCACTTGCAAGGGTATCCAGCGGACGGCACGGGATCAACAGTCTGCTCGGGCCGGGCCAGGCATCACGCCGGAAATTCGCTTTCAAAATTCCATCTCCCGCGCATAAACCGGCTGCAGGCGAGCCAAAATGCCGCCGCATTGCTGTTCGACCTTGGCGCGGTCGATATTCGCCGAGTGGGGACTCGTTAAAGCGAATACTCGTCGTGGGGTGTTCCGAGTAAAAACAGATCGGTCGTCGGGTCTTCGCAGGCCACGATGAATCGCGCCCGAGTCTAGGGAGAATGCATGAAGGAAGCCACCAAGAGGGCAGCCTCGGAGGTGCTCGCGCAAACGCTGGCGGTGACA
>Ga0302314_10021376_pt1 | contig 10659 bp, 10 predicted proteins | sample III_Palsa_N2_3_FD_200533 | JGI IMG/M metagenome (GOLD analysis project Ga0302314, IMG submission 200533) | Peat permafrost microbial communities from Stordalen Mire near Abisko, Sweden - III_Palsa_N2_3 | ecosystem: Environmental > Terrestrial > Soil > Palsa > Peat permafrost | place: Sweden... | reverse complement strand
CCTCCGCCGTCCAGGTCTCCTCGAGGACGACGATGTCGGCGTCCAGGTCGGCGATGGCCGCGAGGTAGTCGTAGGGCCTGCCCCATCCGTCCATCCCGCAGTGCATGTTGAAGTTGGCGATGCTCAGCACGGTCGCCAGACGATAGGCGAGTGAGAAAGCCGTTGGTACGATCGTCACGGTGGCACCGAGGGACGCACACCTGACCCGGCGGCTGCAACCCTTCACCACCACGATCTTCGCCACCATGTCCGAGCTGGCGCTGGCGACGGACTCGGTCAATCTGGGTCAGGGCTTCCCCGACACCGACGGGCCCGCGGAGCTGCGCGAGGTGGCGGTGACCGCCATCCGGGAAGGCCGCAACCAGTACCCGCCGAGCAGCGGCGTACCCGAGTTGCGCCAGGCCGTGGCCGCCCACCAGCAGGCCTGGTATGGCATTGAACTCGACCCCGAGCAGGAGGTGCTCGTGACCGTCGGGGCGACCGAGGCCATCGCTGCCACCATGCTTGCATTGTGTGAACCCGGTGACGAGGTCGTCATGTTCGAGCCGACCTACGACTCCTATGCCGCCACCGCCTCCATGGCCGGCGCAACGCCCCGCCTCGTCCGGCTGCATCCACCGGACTGGCACTTCGACCCCGACGAGCTGGCCGCCGTTGTGGGCCCGCGCACCAAAATGGTGCTGCTCAATTCGCCGCACAACCCGACGGGCAAGGTGTTCTCGCCGGAGGAACTGGCACAGGTCGCCGCCCTGTGTGCCACCCACGACCTCCTGGCCGTGACCGACGAGGTCTACGAGCATCTGGTCTTCGAAGGGACGCACGTCCCGCTCGCCACCCTCCCCGGCATGGGCGAGCGCACCCTCACCATCTCCTCGGGTGGCAAAACCTTCTCCTTCACCGGATGGAAGGTGGGGTGGGTGAGCGGCCCGGCGCCGCTGGTGGCCGCAGTGCGGGCCGCGAAGCAATTCCTGACCTACACCAGTCCCGCTCCCTTCCAGCTGGCCATCGCGCGGGGCCTCGGGTTCGCACCCGAAGCCGTGGGCCGCCTCGCCACCGAGCTCGAGGCCAGGCGGGACCAGCTCTGCGCGGGCTTGGACGCGCTGGGGTACGAGGTGTTCCGGCCCGCCGCCACCTACTTCGCCACCACCGACATCGCCGCGGTCGCTCCGGGCCTCAGCGCCCAGGAGTTCTGCCTGGACCTTCCGGCCCGGTGCGGAGTCGTGGCCATCCCGAGTTCGGTCTTCTACGACGCCACGGATCCCGGCGCCGGGAGGACGCTCGTGCGTTGGGCCTTCTGCAAGCGGGCCGACGTCCTGGACGACGCACTGACCCGCTTAGCATCGTGGGCATCATGACCATCCCGATCACCTGGGTCGACGCCTTCAGCGAGCGGGCCTTTGGCGGCAACCCGGCGGCCGTCTGCCTGCCACGCGAGCAGCTGGACGACGAGCGCATGCAGTCCATCGCCTTCGAGCTCGGCATTTCGGAGACGGCGTTTCTCTCACCCGCGGACGACCCGACCACCTTCGGTCTGCGTTGGTTCTCGCCCGCCGTCGAAATCGACCTGTGCGGCCACGCAACGTTGGCCTCGGCGCACGTACTGCGCGAGACGGGCATGATCGACGGTGCGACGGCGTTGACCTTTCACACCCGCAGCGGCCCGCTCCGCGCTGCCTTTGCCGGCGACACCATCGAGCTCGACTTCCCGGCCGACCCCGTGATCCCCGGCCCGGTGCCGGCTTCGGTGGAGGGGCAATGGCCGGGCGCCGTCGTGGCCAGCGGGCACACCGACTTCTTCACCTTCGTGGTGCTGCATTCGGCGGAGGCCGTTCGCTCCTACGAGCCCGACCTGGCCGCCATCGCCTCCACCGGGTCCCGGGCTCTCCTGCTGACCGCAGCGGGAACGGAGGGATCGGGCGCCGATTACGTGCTGCGTGTCTTCGGGCCCAACGTCGGCATCGACGAGGACCCCGCCACCGGGTCGGCGCAATGCTCGGCCGGTCCTTACTGGGCAGCTGAGCTGGGGCGTGACGACCTGGTGGCCCATCAACTCTCCCGGCGCGGTGCGACGCTGTACGTGCGACCGGGCAAGGAGAGGGTCCGCATCGCGGGGCGCGCCACCACGGTGCTGACCGGCGAGCTGTGCTAGGGATTCTGATGATGGCGAGTCCCGCGACGGGCACCTCTACGGAGGACCTACGAGCCCTCGTGGAAGGTCACGAGCCGGCATCACCGCGGGAAGTGGTGGCCAAGGAGCGCTTTCTCTCCGAGCTCGGCCGACTCGCTGCGCCATACGACGAGCACGCCGGCCCGATCCACGTGACCGCGTCGGGCATTGTGGTCGGCCGCCGTGGCACGGTGCTGCACCGGCACAAGAAGCTGGGCATCTGGATGCAGCCCGGTGGCCACATCGACGCCGGAGAGAGTCCCGAAGACGCGGCGTTGCGCGAGGCCACCGAAGAGCTTGGTCTCGCCGTCGAGCATCCCTCGGCGGGTCCGCTACTTCTCCATCTCGACGTCCATGAGGCCGCCGACGCGCACACGCACCTCGATCTGCGTTACCTGCTGCTCGGCGCGGACGCCGATCCCATGCCGCCGCCGGACGAGAGCCCCGAGGCCCGCTGGTGGAGTTGGGACGAGGCGCTGCGGATCGCCGACCCTGCGCTGATCGATGCACTGCCCCTCGCGCGCGCTGAGTACGAGGCCGCGGAATGACGGACGACTTGGCGCGTCTCCTCGCGGTCCAGGACCTCGACACCACCATCACGCAGCTCGAGCACCGGCGTGCCGCACTCGTCGAGTCGTCGGGACTGGCCGCCGTGGAAGGACAGCTGGCCTCGCTCGAGGCAGCGCGGGACGACGCCATGGCGCGACGCGCCGTGTTCGCCGCCACGCAGAAGGAGCTCGAGGAGCAGATCGCGGTCATCAGCGAGCGGGGGAGCCTCATTGAGAAGCGGATGTACGCGGCCACCGGTTCGTCGGGCCGCGATCTGCAGGCCATGAACGAAGAGGTACGGCACCTGACCGAGCGCCGGGGCGAGCTCGAAGAGCTCGAGCTGGTGGCCATGCTCGAGCAGGATCCCATTGATGCCGAGCTGAGTGCGCTGCGCGAGCGAACCGTCCCGCTGGAGGCGCAGGCGGCAGAGCTCCGACTCCAGGTGGCAGAGAGCCGGGTGGAGATCGATGGAGCGCTGAGCGAGGCGATCGGGTCCCGGGCGACCGAGGCCGCGCTCCTGCCGAGCGCACTGGCGGATCGTTACGAAACCCTGCGGGCCCGCCTCAAGGGCACGGGTGCGGCGCGCCTGGTCGGCAGCCACTGCGACGGCTGCCATCTCGAACTCTCCTCGGCCGAGGTCGAGAAGATCCGCGCCCTGCCCCCGGGCGATGTCGCCACCTGCGAGCAGTGCGGCCGCATTCTCGTCCCTTCCTGAACGTGCTGATCCTGGTCCGTCACGGTGAGTCGGTGGCCAACGCGCAGGGTCTGCTGCTCGGCCGGACGGACGCGGAGCTGACCGACGCTGGTCGGGTCCAGGCCGAGAGCGCTCGCACCCTGCTGCAGGGACCGGTGGCCGAGGTGCGCTCGAGCCCGCTCCGCCGCGCGCTGGACACGGCCGAGTTGCTCTCCTTGGGCCCGGCCGTTGCCGTGGACGAGCGGTGGATCGAGGTCGATTACGGGGAGTTCGAAGGCCAGCCGCTCGGCGGCATCCCGGCGGAGGTCTGGCGGCGGTGGCAGCGCGACCGTGACTTTCGTCCCGAGGGCGGCGAGACCTTGGCGGAGGTGGACCGACGCATCGCCGGGGCCTGCGAGGACTTGTTCGCCGTCGATGGTGCCGGGGCGCGGCGACCCGACGGCGACGTGGTCGTGGTGAGTCACGTCAGCCCGATCAAGGCCGCGGTGGCCTGGGCGTTGGGGACCGTCGACCTCTACTGGCGCCTCCACCTGCGCACGGCCTCCGTGACCCGGATCGGATGGAACCGTGACGCGCCGATCCTGCACAGCTTCAACGAGGTCGCCGTGGCGCCCCGCCGGCACCTGGCACCAGGATCCGTCGGTGCCTGACGACCCGCCCACACTCGGTGCACTCCGCCCGCCACCGGGCTCGGAAGAGGATCCGGTCCACCGCCGGACCATCACCATGGAGGTGTACCAGCGCGACGAGTACTTCGCGGTCGTGGGGACCCTGCACGACGAGCGACCCTGGGCCGGCGGTGACTACTCGCCGCGCCATCTGCACTTCATGGACCTCGGACTGGTCGTCCGCCGCGCCGACATGACGATCGTCGACGCGGCGGCCGACATGCAGACGTTCCCCCACGCCGAGTGCACCGACATTGAGCCGACCTTCCGCGACCTTATCGGCCTGTCGGTGGCGCGCGGCTACTCCAGCGCCGTGCAGGAGCGCTTCGGCCGCCAGCGCGGCTGCAGCCACCTGGAATTCCTGGCCCGCGCCATCGGGCCTGTCGTGGTGCAGGGCATCACCTCGTCCGCCGCCTGGCAGGTCGAAAGAGGGGACGGCGAGCACCCGATGCGCGAGGGCGGCTTCAGCTTCTTGACCAACACCTGTCACGTCTGGACCGAGGATGGGCCGGGCGCGCAGAAAATCGCCCTCGGCTGGCGGCCGGGCATCCTCGGCTACCCGGCGCCCACTGTCGACGACGTCCGCAAGCGGATGGCCGAGGAGCCCGAGGCCTGACTACGAAGCCCCGGGCGCCGATCCGAGGGCTGCCCCGGGACCCCCGCCGACCTCGGTGCCGGCGAAGAGCGCTCCCAGCATCAGGGACATCACGCGTCGGGCACCGCGCACCGGGAGACCCGACGTCGTGCGCAATCGATCCCAGACTTCCAACGACGTGCCTGCGTCCATCGCCCCGACGTATTCGGCCCTGCTGCGCGCCAGTGCCCCAGGAAGCATCGCTTTCCGTACCGGGGCCCTTCTCGGGCCGGTTGGCGGCGCGGGATCGCTCAGGCTCGGGGTGGGACGACCCGTCCGGCCTCCAGCGTCACCACGGCGTCACACAACGCGGCCTCAGCCGTCCGGTGGGTGATGACCAACACGCTCCGTTCGCCGGCGGCGGCGAGGACGCCAACCATCAGCTCGTCGGCCAGGGCTGCGTCCAGGCCGCTGGTCGGCTCGTCGAGCACGAGGACCGGACCGGGTGCCAGGAGCGCGCGGGCCACCGCCAGGCGCCGGCGTTCGCCACCGGAGAGGGCCACGCCATCCTCGCCGACCGGCGTGTCGAGCCCGCCGGGCAGGGCGGCCAGCCAGGCCTCGAGGCGTGCCGTGTGCAGCGCATCGGTGATCTCCGCCTCGGTGGCGTCCGGCCGACCGAGAACGACGTTGGACCGCACCGTCCCGGCAAACATCTGCGCCCGCTGGTCGGCCAGCGCGCAGGCAGCGCGGGCGTCAGCCTGGAGCAGATCTTCCACGTCGATGTCACCAAGGGCCAGCGCACCGTCCTCGAGTGGCCAGTAGCGCAGCAACGCCGTGACGAGGCTCGACTTGCCGGCGCCACTCGACCCGGTCACGGCGACCCGGCCGCCGGCCGGGAGCCGCATGCTCACCCCGTCGAGCGCGCGGGGAAAGCCGGGGTCGTAGCGCAGAGAGGCGGCAGTGAACACCACCGCCGGCACACCCCCGGCCGGCGGCAGCGGGGTCGCCGGGTCACGCACCGGGACCGGCACATCCTCGAGCACGAAGAGCCGCCGGGCCGAGGCTCGCACCTCGAGAGCACGGGCCACCGCCACGGGGACGGCCGGGACGGTCTCGAACGTGGCCAACGCGGCCAGCGGGAGCACGGCCACCATGACCTGACCGATGTGGTGCCCGTGCACGGCTGCCACGCCGGTCGCCAGCACGGCCGTCACTGCGACGCCGAGGCAGACCTGAACGAGCAGGGTCGCCCCGGTCGCGAGACGCGCGTGACGGCGCTGCAGCGCGTCGGTACGGAGGCCGAGTTCCTCCACCGCGCCCAGGAAGCGCGCCTCGGCCCCGAAGGCGAGCAGTTCGGGCGCCCCGGCCAGCGCATCGACGACCTGGGCCGAGAGGGAGCCGGCGAGTGCGGCCACGTCGTCGTCGCCGCCGCGGCGCCAGGTGAGCAGCGCGGGCACGGTCAGCGCGACGAGGAGAGGGACGCCGAGGGCGACGGCGGCCCACGGCAGAATGAGGCCGACGGCCACGGTGCCGATGGCGCCCGCCCCCGTGGCGATGGCGACCGGGAGCAACGTGCGGAGATAGAGATCCTGCAGGGCGTCGACGTCGTCGATGGCGCGGGCCAGCAGGTCGCCACTGCGCCACCCCGCCAGCGCGGCGGGCACCCGGGGGGAGAGGCAGTCATAGAGCCACACGCGCCAGCGGGTCAGCGCGCGCAGGGCCGCGTCGTGACCGACGAGCCGTTCGGCGTAGCGCAGGGGACCTCGGAGAAAGGCGAGCACCTCGACTGCGGCCAAGATGCCGACGAGGGCGGACAGGCCCGGCCGGAGCGCGGCGCGGCCGACGACGTAGCCCGACCCGGCCAGCAGGCCGATGGTCGCGGCCGCTGCGGCGAGGCCCAGCAGGCCCGCCAGGGCAAGCCGCCCGTACGGCGTGCCCGGCTCGGCGAGGACGCGCCCTAGCGGCCCTCGTGTCGCCGCCGGCCTCACGGCGAGGCCACCAGTGGGAGGCCGACCGTCGCCGGCAACGTCAGCACAGTGTCGAAGTGGGGGAGGAGGACCGGTTCGTGCGCCGCGACCACGACGATGCGTCCGGCGAGCCAGGGCTCTATCGCCGGTGCGAGGCGCGCCACCGTCGGCGGATCGAGCGCTGCCGTGGGCTCGTCGAGCAGCACCACGGGCGCCGGGCGGAGCAGGGCGCGCGCCAGGGCGACGCGCTGGCGTTCGCCCGAGCTGAGGGTGAGGCCGTCGTGACCGACGGCCGTCAGGAGCCCGCCGGGCAGCGTGTCCAGCAGCTCGGAGAGCCCCACGGCCTCCAGCACCCGGCGCAGATCCTCGTCGGACGCGTCGGGAACGCCCAAGCGGAGGTTTTCGGCCAAGCTGGCGTTGAAGAGATGGGGCCGTTGCGGCAGCCACGAGAAGTGACCGCGCCACGTGGCGACGTCCTGGGCGCTGCTGGGCAGCTGGTCGAAGGCCATGGTGCCCTCGCTCGGCTCGACGAAGCGCAACAGCGCCGCCAGCGCCGTCGACTTGCCGGCCCCCGACGGCCCCGTCAGGGCCAGGCGGGTCCCGGGTCGGGCCTGGAAGGAGACACCCACGAGTGCCGCGCGTTCCCGGTGCCCGTACTGCACGCCGAGACCGTCGACCGCCAAGACCCCGGTGCCGGCGCCCGCAAGGACACGGTCGCGGGCGGGGGCGCCGGCGACCGGCGCGTCGGCCTTCGCCGTGGACGGGACAGGCGTCGAGAGCACCTCGACCACCCGCTTCGCAGCGGCCTGCCCCTCGGTGCTGGCGTGGAACTCGGCTCCGGCGCGGCGCATCGGGATGAAGATCTCGGGTGCGACGAGGAGGACGGCCATGGCAGTCTGCAGGTCGAGCTCGCCCCACAGCAGGCGAAGCCCCAGCACCATGGCGACGAACCCGACGCCGAAGCCGGCGATCATGTCCATGGCGAGCGCGGACAGGAAGGCGACACGGAGCGTGCGCATGGTGGAGGACCGGACGCCTTCGGTCGCCGCTTCGACCTCGCGGCGGCCCTGCTCGGCGCGGCCGAAGGCGCGCAGGGTGGGGAGCCCTTCGACGAGCTGCAGGACCCGACCGGCGAGCGAGCTCAGCCGGCGCCATTGACGCTCGGATCGCCGGGCCGCTTCGCGGCCGAACGCGATCATCGTCACGGGCACTGCCAGCACCAGGACGATGACCACCGCGAAGGACAGCCAATCCTGCGTGGCCACCCAGACCAGCAGGATCACCGGGATGACTGCTGCCGCCGCCGCCTGGGGCAGGTAGCGCGCGTAGTACGTGTGGAGCGAGCGCAGCCCCCTGGTGGCGGTCAGCGAGAGCTCGCCCGGGCGCTCACCGCCCAGCCAGCCCGGTCCCAAGGCCAGGGCGTGTTCCAGCAGCTGACGCCGGAGCGTTGCGACGACGCGGTCGGCGGCCCGCAAGGCCGAGAGATCGCCGGCGCCGTGGAGCGCGGCGCGGGCGAGGATAGCCAGCCCGAGCACCGTGAGAGCCGGCGTCACCGCACGCAGCGAGGCATGGTGCAACAGCGAGCGGTCGACGACGGAGGCCAGCGCCACTGCCTCCACAATGATGGCTGCCGCGCTCACCACGGCGAGGGCCACCGCCGTGGCGGCGACGGGCGTGAGCCCGGGCACCCGGGCGGCGAGCTCCGGGTCGACCAGGCGGGGCCGGCTCCGCCGGGGGTTTGCGCTCACAAGCTGAATGTCGTGTCCTTCACCGAGACCGCTCGCCCGATGAGGCCTTCGGTGACGGCGAGGCGGGCGGTCTCCGCATCTTCGCAGGTGGCCGCGGTGCGGACACCATCAGGGAGGTTGGCCACGACGGCCGTGCGCACCGGGTCGAACCCCAGGTCGCCCCCGTAGGTGACCGTGAAGGACGCCACCGTCGCCGGGGTGGTGGCCGGAGGTGGGACGTCGACGACCGGCACGACCTCGGTGGCCGCCATCCCCTCCGCCGCCATGTCGGCGAGGAGCGCCTCGCCGTGACCGGCCGGCGGCGTGGCCGACCAGACGGCCAGGCCGGGCTTGGAGAGCATGCCGGACACGGTCGTCAGCAGACCCTGCTCCGCCGGCTCGGCCCGCAGCCGGGTGCCGAGCACGCCGAGCGATTGCAGGACGAAGTGGTTGAACGGCCCACCGGCGAAGGCCATGCCTCCGGTGAGCGTGGGGGTGCCGTCAGGGTCGAGCCCCAGGGCACGCTGCTGCACCCGTACCGCGGCTGGAAAGCAGGAGTAGACCTCGGAGAGGCGGAGCTCGCGCAGCGGGCGGCCGAGGTGGTCTGCCGCGGCACGGCCGAGCACCTCCATGGCCGGCCACTCCTCCACGTGCCGCCGGGCGGTCAGGGTGACGGCCTCCGACGAGTGCAGTGCCACGTGGGGGAAGAGCCAGCGCTCGGTCGGCACGCCGGCCTCGCGCGCCCGTTCCGCCGAGCAGATCACGAGCGCCGACGCCTGGTCGACGGTCCACTGGCTGGAGTGCCACCGGTTGTAGGGAAAGGAAAGCGGGCGGTTGTGCGGTCCCGGCGTGGCGATGTCCGACGCGTCGCGCCGCTGGGGGAACGCCGCGTCGGGGTTGTGCGCCGCCACCGCGTTGAAACGGGCCCAGAGTGCGGCGATCTCCTCGCGCTGGCGCTCCGACGGGAGGTGGAGGGCGGCCGCGAGAGCGTTCTCAATGAGCGCGTACTGCTGCACCGGCGGCCAGACGATGCCGGCGGCGATCTCCACCGGGGCCACGAAGTCGGGCGGCCTGGTGAGTACCTCGCCGGGCGGGCGGTCCTCTTCGTCGGTGTCGACGCCCCCGTCACGGGCCCAGGCCCGCGCCTCAGATCCGGCGACCACGACAGTGCCGGCGCGGCCGGAGGCCACCAAGGCCAGCGCGTGGTTGATCACCTCCTGTTGGGAGACGCCGACTTCGCAGAGCAGCGTGCGCGCGTCCGGTGATCCGACGCGCCGGGCGACGGTGCGTCCCGGGTCGGTGAGCGACCACGTGCCCTGGGGCACGGCGATGCAGTCGATGTGCCTGAGCAGGCCCGGCGCGCCGGCGTCGGCCGCGGCCGCAGACACGGCGTCCGTCATCAGATCCACGACCGGTGCCGCGTTGTCGGCGGCGCCGAGCCCCACTAGCACGGGGAGGCGCGGGTCGAGGGAGGGCATGGGTCCGGCCACGACGCTCGATGCTACGGTCCCGCCATGGCGCACGGCGAAGCGGGCAGGTGGGAGGCCGAGCTCGAGGATTTCAGCAAGGAATCCTTCGAAGCGGACGGGAAACGGCGCGACGTGTTCCGCATCGGGACAGGTCCCGCGGTGATCGTCATCAGCGAGATCCCTGGCATCACCCCGTTGGTCGCCCAGTTCGGCCGCCGGGTTGCCGCGGCCGGATGCACGGCCGTGCTGCCCGTGTTGTTCGGCGATCCGGGGCGACCACCCGGAGCCGCCTACATGTTCCAGTCGATCGGGCCGGCCTGCGTGTCCCGGGAGTTCTCCGCCTTCGCCTTGAAGAGGACGAGCCCGGTCACGGTGTGGCTGCGCAAGCTCGCCGCCGCCGAGCACGAGCGCTGCGGTGGTCCCGGTGTCGGCGTGGTCGGCATGTGCTTCACCGGAGGTTTCGCGCTGGCCATGATGGTCGACGACGTTGTGCTGGCGCCGGTGCTGAGCCAGCCCTCACTGCCGTTCCCGCTCTCCAAGAAGTTCAAGGCTGATATCGGCATCTCCGACGGCGATCTCGCCCGTGTGAAGGAGCGCACCGCGGCGGGCACCTGCCTGCTCGGCCTCCGTTTCACCAACGATCCCTTCTGCTTCGAGGAGCGCTTCGAGACGCTCCGTCGCGAGCTCGGTGACGCGTTTATCGCGGTGGAGATCGACTCGGCGCCGGGCAATCCCCACGGGCACCCCAAGAAGGCGCACTCCGTGTTGACCGAACACCTGCAGGACCAGGAGGGTACGCCGACCCGGGCCGCCCTCGACCGGACGTTGACGTTCTTCCGGGAGA
>Ga0302314_10021375_pt1 | contig 10660 bp, 8 predicted proteins | sample III_Palsa_N2_3_FD_200533 | JGI IMG/M metagenome (GOLD analysis project Ga0302314, IMG submission 200533) | Peat permafrost microbial communities from Stordalen Mire near Abisko, Sweden - III_Palsa_N2_3 | ecosystem: Environmental > Terrestrial > Soil > Palsa > Peat permafrost | place: Sweden... | reverse complement strand
TGGTGCGGCCGGGCGCGGCGGCGGAGCAGGTTTGGCGCGCCGGATGGGCGGTGGTTCCGGCGGCTCCAGGAAGCCCGGGTTCTGGCTCAGGAAATCCTTCCAGCCGCCCGGCGTCTCCACCGCCTGGCCGCGGCCGTCCAAGGCGATGGTGGAGGTGGCCAGGCGGTCGATGAAGTCGCGGTCGTGGCTGACCAGGACCAGGGTGCCGGCGTAGTCGGCCAGCATGTCCTCCAGCAGGTCGAGGGTGTCCATGTCCAGGTCGTTGGTCGGCTCGTCGAGCACCATCACGTTGGACGGCCGCGCCAGGGCCCGGGCCAGCAGCAGGCGGTTGCGCTCGCCGCCGGAGAGGCTGGTCACGGGCTGGCGCAGTTGGTCGTCGCGGAACAGGAAGTCCTTGGCGTAGGCGGCCACGTGGCGCGGCCGGCCCTGCACCATCACCTGGTCGCCGCCCAGGGGCGCGAGCGCGCTCCACAGGGTGATGTCCTCGGCAAGGTCGGCGCGGGCCTGGTCGACGTAGACGATGTCGAGGCCGACCCCCAGCTTCACCGATCCGGCGTCCGGGGCGGTCTCGCCCAGCATGATCTTCACCAGGGTGGTCTTGCCCGCGCCATTGGGGCCGACGATGGCCACCCGGTCGCCGCGCAGGACGCGCGTGGAGAAACCGTGGAGCAGGGTGCGCCCGCCGTAGGCCTTGGTGATCGCTTTCGCCTCCAGCACCCGCTTGCCGGAGGGCTGCACGGCGGCGGCGGCGAGGCTCATGTCCCCCCGGGCGAGGCGCAGGCTCTCGGCCTTCTCCTGGCGCATCGCCACCAGCCGCCGGCGCCGGCCCTCGTTGCGCGCCCGCCGGGCGGTGACGCCGAAGGCCAGCCAGTCGGCCTCGCGCTCGATGGCCTTGTCGAGCCGTCGCGCCACCTCGGCCTCGGCGGCCGTCAGCTTCTCCGCCCAAGGCTCGAACTCGCCGAAGCCGGCGTCCAGCCGGCGGACACGCCGGCTCTCCAGCCAGAAGCAGCGGCTGGTCACCCGCTCCAGGAACGCCCGGTCGTGGCTGACCATCAGCACGGAGGCGCGGCTTCGCCCGATCAGGGTCTCGAGCAGCTCGATGGCGATGATGTCCAGGTGGTTGGTCGGCTCGTCCAGCAGCAGCACGTCGGGCTGCTCGGCGAAGGCCCGCGCCAGGGCGGCGCGGCGCGCCTCGCCGCCGGAAAGGCCGACCGGCGCGCGCGTCGGATCGAGGCCGAAGGCTTCCAGCGCCGCTTCGGCCTCGTGGCGCGTCGCGCCGCCGGCGACCGCAAAGTCCGCGAGGGTGGCGCCCTCAATCGCTGGCTCCTGGGCGACCAGGGAGATGCGCGTCCCCGGCGGCAGGGTGCGCTCGCCGTCGTCGGCCTGGGTCAGCCCGGCCAGGATGCGCAGCAGTGTCGACTTCCCCGCCCCGTTGCGGCCGACCAGGCAGGCGCGGCCGCGCGCTTCCAGGGCGATATCGACGCCATCGAACAGCCAGCGCGGGCCATCTGCCAGGCGCACGTCGCGAAGGGCCAGGACAGGCGCCATATGGGTGATACGAACTCCCGAGGACTGCGGCCCGGCGGTCTATCGTTCGCCGGGGCCGGAGGTCTAGAAAAAGCGGATATGGCGACGAAGCCCTTCTGGCGCACCAAGACCCTGGAAACGATGACCGTCGCCGAATGGGAGAGCCTCTGCGACGGCTGCGGCCTGTGCTGCCTGATCCGCTTCGAAGACGAGGACAGCGGCGAGATCACCCCGACCTGGGTGGCCTGCAAGCTATTCGACGCCGACAGCTGCCGCTGCTCCAACTATGCGGAGCGGCGCCTGCACGTGCCGGATTGCATCAAGCTGACGCCGCACAACATCCCGGCGCTGCCCTGGATGCCGCGCAGCTGCGCCTACCGGCGGATCTACGAGGGCAAGGATCTGCCGTCGTGGCATCCCCTGGTGACCGGCGATTCCGACAGCGTCCACGCCGCCGGCGTCTCGGTGCGCGGCCAGACGATCAGCGAGGAGATTCTGGCCGATCCCGACGACGCGTTGGACTTCGCGGCGCCTGAGCTGCTGCGCGACCGCGGCGACGATTGAATAAAACTGCGGACATGCCAATTTAACGGGACGGCCGCTCTATCACCCCGCCATAGTCGGCGATGCGGCGACGAAGCGCCGCGGGGCGGCCGGCGGGGCCGATTTTTTTGACACGGTCGAGGACGTTGCATTGGCGCAGGATCCCTACCTGGAGTTGGGCGTCTCGCGGAACGCGAGCGAAGCGGAGATCCGCAAGGCCTTTCACAAGCTCGCCAAGAAGCACCATCCGGACGTAAACCCTGGCTCCAAGACCTCCGAGGAGACGTTCAAGCGCGCCAGCGCCGCTTTCGACCTGCTCGGCGACCCCGAGAAGCGGGCCAAGTTCGACGCCGGCGAGATCGACGCCGACGGGCGCGAGACAGCGCGCGCCTACAGCCAGGGGCCGTTCGGAGGCGGAGGCTTCGGCGGCGCCGACTTTGGCGATCAGGCCGGCGGCTACCGCTCCGCGAGTTTCGAGGGCGTCGACATCAACGACATCCTCGGCGAGATGTTCGGCAATCGGGGCGGCGGGGCCGGGCGAGCGGGAGGGTTCCCCTCGCGCGGGGCCGATCTCCGCGGCCGCCTGGAGATCGACCTCGAAGACGCGATCAACGGCGGCAAGAAGCGCCTTCCGTTCTCGGACGCGCGGGTGGTGGATGTCACCATTCCCAAAGGCGTCACGGACGGCCAGACGCTCCGCCTCAAGGGCCAGGGGGCGCCGGGGCGCGCCGGCCCAGGGGATGCGTTGATCGAGATCGGCATCAGACCGCATCCGATCTTCAAGCGCGAGGGCGACCAGCTGGTCATGGACCTGCCCGTGTCGGTTCCCGACGCGGTGCTGGGCGGGAAGGTCCAGGCCGAGACCCCCGACGGACCGGTGAGCCTCAACGTGCCCAAGGGCTCCAACAGCGGCCAGACCCTTCGCCTGAAGGGCCGCGGCCTCAGCGACGGCCAGGGCCGGCGCGGTGATCTGCTGGCCCGCTTGGTGGTGACGCTCCCCGACACCGCCGATCCCGAGCTGCAGGCCTTGGCCGAGACCTGGCGCGCCGATCACCCCTATACGCCGCGCCGCCGCCGTTGAATCGCGCTGACCTTGGGCAGAATCGACCAAGGTCTGAATCCCGCTGTAGATTCAACGGGTAGAGCTTGACTCAGGCGTTCCATGGAGCGCCTGGAGGCTCTAAAGTTGGCCAAGCGGCTAGGTTCGGCGCCTCATTCACGCGAGGTTCAGGCAGGGATGAGCAGGATCGTCGCGTGACCGCCAAACCCGCCCTTCGCGCCATCGTGGGCGCCCTGGCCTGCATCCTGTGCGGCGCCGTGGCCGCGCAGGGACGATATGCGCCCCACGGCGGTGGCGGCGCACCCCGAGGCGGGTTCGGGATGGGAGGTCGCGGGGCGCCCATGCGCCGCGAGGGGGCCCCGTTCGGCTATGCTTCGCCGTACGGGCCGCCGCCCCGGTACGCCCCTCCGCCTCCGCCCCGCGGCTATGAATCGCCGCCGCCTCGGCGGCCCTACGACGCGCCCCCCGGGTGGCGGGCCGCGCCGCGGGAGCCTCCCGGCATCGCGCGTGACGCGTACGGCATGGATCGGCCCCGGATGGCGTCTTTGAGTTATGTGATCGAGGGCATCCAGCGACGCTCGCCAGGGCGTCAGTTGGACTCCCAGGTCGACTACCTCGATGGCCGGCCCGTGTACCGGGTGCGGTGGCTGACGCTGCGCGGACGCCGGATGGACTATATCGTGGACGCCGAGACCGGCGTCATTCTCAGCGGTCGATAGGGGACCCTCATCATGCGAATCCTTCTGGTGGAGGACGACCCCGACCTGTCCCGCCAACTGAAGCGCGCCCTGGGCGACGCCGGCTACGCGGTGGACCACGCGCCCGATGGTGAGGAGGCCGCCTTCCTCGGCGAGACCGAGCCCTATGACGCCATCATCCTCGATCTTGGCCTGCCGAAGATCGACGGCGCGGCGGTGCTGGAGGGCTGGCGCCGGGCCCAGCTGTCGACGCCGGTGCTGATCCTGACCGCGCGCGGCGCCTGGAGCGAAAAGGTCGCCAGCTTCGACGCCGGGGCGGACGACTACCTCACCAAGCCCTTCCATACCGAAGAGCTTCTCGCCAGGTTGCGCGCCCTGCTGCGCCGTTCCGCCGGCCACGCCGCGCCGAACCTCTCGTGCGGGTCGCTGAGGCTGGACCCCCGCGCGGCGCGCGCTTCGGTGGGGGGCGAGCCTCTGCGCCTGACCTCACTCGAGTACCGGCTGCTGCACTACCTGATCATGCATCAGGACCGGGTGATCAGCCGCACGGAGCTGGTCGAGCATCTCTATGATCAGGACTTCGATCGCGACTCCAACACCATCGAGGTGTTCATCGGCCGGCTGCGCAAGAAGATCGGCGCCGAGCGGGTGGAGACCATTCGCGGACTTGGCTATCGCCTGATCGCCGTCGAAGACGAGACCAGCAACGAGGCCCGGGAAGCGTGAGGCTGGCCTGGCCGCTCCCGACCTTCCCGGCGCGGTCGGGAGCGATCCCTTCGGACTCGGCCTCGCCGGTGCGGGCGCCCGGCCTGGAAAACGGCGTGGAGACCGGCCTGGCGGCGCTTCGGGCCCCCTCGCTCGTTCGCCGCCTGGTGATCCTGGCGGCGGCCTGGAGCCTGGCAGTCCTGGCGGTGGCGGGGGTGGCCCTGTCGCTGTTCTTCAGCCAGGCGGTGATGGCGCGGTTCGACGACGACCTGGACGTGACGGTGAACGGGCTCGTCGCCAGCGTACCGGCGGAGAAGGGCGTGATCGCCGCCCCCCCGATCACCGACGCCCGCTTCGGGCGCGCCTACAGCGGCTCCTACTGGGAGATCGCCACCGCCGACCAGTCCGGCCTCGGCCAGGTGGTCCGTTCGCGGTCGCTCTGGGATCGGGCGCTGGATGTTCCCCCGCGCGAGCTCGTGGCGCTCGCCAGCAAGCCGGGAGAGATCGTCCACTACAACAGCGTCGGACCTATGGAGAAACCCCTGCGGGTGGCGGCGATGCAGGCCCGCCTGGACGGGGTCCCCGCCCCGGTGATCATCATGGCGGCGGCGGATCGATCGCCGGTGAACCGCGATGTCCGCAACTTCGACACCACCACCGCCCTCGCGCTGGTGTTGCTGGGCGCCGGTCTGATCGCCGCGGTGGTGGTCCAGGTGCAGGTGGGCCTGCAGCCCCTGTTCGCCCTGCAGCGTGCGGTCACCGCCATCCGCACCGGGCGATCGGAACGGATCGACGGGCAGTATCCCAGCGAACTGGCGCCGCTCGCCGCCGAGCTCAACGCGCTCATGGCGCACACCCAGGAGGTGGTCGAGCGCCAGCGCACCCACGTTGGCAACCTGGCTCACGCCCTCAAGACGCCGCTTTCGGTGATGCTGACCGAGGCCAGCCAGCAGGGCGGACCGCTGGCCGAGGTGGTGACGCGGCAGGTCCAGACCATGGGCCAACACGTCGATCACCATCTTCGCCGGGCCCGCGCGGCGGCCCGCACCCAGGGTCAGGGTGAAAGCACGCCGGTGTGCCCGGTCGTCGAAGACCTCAGCCGGACCTTGGAGAAGATCTTTCGCGGCAAGCTCGCTGAGGTCGAGTGGACGTGCCCCGAGGACCTCAGGTTCCGCGGCGAGCGCCAGGACCTGCTGGAGATCGCCGGCAACGTCATGGAGAACGCCTGCCAATGGTGCGCCGGCCGGGTGCGCGTGACCGCCGCGCCGGATGTCAACCCTGGCGGTCCGCCCCAGTTCATGCTGACCGTCGAGGACGATGGGCCCGGACTGCCGCCGGACATGCGCAGCGAGGTGTTGAGGCGGGGCGCGCGGCTCGACGAGCGCACGCCTGGGTCCGGCCTCGGTCTGGCGATCGTCGACGAGTTGGCCCGCGCCTACGGCGGATCGATCGCGTTGGGGGCCTCGGGCCTGGGCGGCCTCGAGGCGGTCATTCGTCTGCCGCGCGCGGAGACATGATTTTCGGCGCCCGACGAGGCTTCCAGGCTATAAGGAAGCGTCCATGTCGCTGCTTCCCCGCTCCCGCACTGCCCGGCGACGCCTGATGGCGGTGGCCACGGCGGCGCCGATCCTCGTGCTGGCCGCCGGCCTCGTCCTCTACGGCCTGCGGGATTCGATCTCGTACTTCTATACCCCCGCCCAGGCCCGGGCCGCTCACGTGGAGCCGGGACGATCGATCCAACTCGGCGGCCTGGTGCTGCGCGGCAGTGTGTCGCGCGGCGCCGATGGCGAGACCGACTTCACGGTGGCCGATCGCGCCGCACAGTCGCGGGTGTCCTACAAAGGCGCCTTGCCTGATCTTTTCCGCGAGGGGCAGGGTATCGTAGCCATGGGCGCGTACGACCGCGACGGGGTGTTCATCGCCAACCAAGTGCTCGCAAAACATGACGAAAAATACATGCCTCGCGAGCTCGCGCAGGCGCTAAAAGCCCAGGGCGAGTGGCGCGGTAACGGCGCTTCGCCGGCCTACGCAGCCGCCGCCAGCCTTCACCGTCCCTGACCGAAGGGCCAGGACGAATTTACTCTTGGGAGATCTGGTCGCAATATCATGGCGCCAGAAACCGACATTGAAGCCCGGCCGCCCGGAGCGATGAGTCATCGGCGGGACCTCCCGCTTTCGCGCGGCCGTCCCTACATCTGCAAGACCCGGTCGCCCCATCGCCCGGACAAAGGAAGTTAAGCACATGGCAGTTAGCAAGTCACAAGTATTGGTGGGCGCGCTCGCCGGGGCCGGGATCGCCGTGGCGGCGATGGCTGGCGCCAGTCTGCACGGCTCGCCGCTCGGCGCCGATGGCTTCGGTCGCCTGATCAAGGCTTCGACCGAGCCGGTGGTGGCGTCCACCCCCGGGGCGCCGTTGTCGTTCGCCGACATTTTCGAACGCGTCTCTCCGGCGGTGGTCTCGATCAAGGTGACCTCGAAGGTGGACGTGAGCGCCCTTCGGCAAGGCCAGGGCTTCGGGTTTGCATTCCCCTTCGGCCTGGCGCCGCAAGGCCCTGGCGGCGGCGGCGACGATGACAGCGATGGGCCGCCGACGGATCCGCGCCGGGCCCCCAAGCAGATGTCGTCCGGATCGGGCTTCTTCATCTCTTCCGACGGATTCATCGTCACCAACAACCACGTGGTCAACAACGCCGACGACATCAAGGTCGTGCTGAACAACGGCAAGGAGCTCAAGGCGGTTCTCGTCGGCCGGGACGAGGGCACCGACCTGGCGGTGATCCGGGTCGAGGGCAGCGGCTTTCCCTATGTGAATTTCGAAGACCGCGCCCGCCCGCGCGTGGGTGACTGGGTTCTTGCGGTCGGCAATCCCTACGACCTGGGCGGCACGGCCACGGCCGGCATCGTCTCGGCCTATAACCGCGACATCGGCGAGAAGTTCGTCGACTACATCCAGATCGACGCGCCGATCAATCGCGGTAACTCCGGCGGCCCGACCTTCGACACCTATGGACGGGTGATCGGCGTCAACACCGCGATCTTCTCGCCATCGGGCGGCTCGGTCGGGATCGGCTTCGACATTCCGGCCGACGTCGCCCAGAGCGTCACCCAGCAGTTGATGCAGGGGCACAAGATCGCCCGCGGCTACATCGGCGCCCAGATCCAGGACCTCAGCGACGAAATGGCTGGCGCCTGGGGCCTCAACGGCCGCAAGGGCGCCGTTGTGGCCAGCCTCGTCCCCGGCGGCCCGGCCTCGCACGCCGGCGCCCAGCCCGGCGACGTGGTGGTGTCGGTGAACGGCCACGACGTGGGTAGCGCCTCGGAGCTGACCCGCGAAGTCGCCAAGGTCCATGCCGGCGACTCGCTGCATCTTGAGGTGTTCCGCAACGGCAAGCCGCGGACGCTGGATATTCAGGCGGGCCTGCGCCCGTCCGAGGAGCAACTGGCCAAGAATGGCGGCCTGGGCGGGGATGACGAGCCCGACGCTACGCCCGGCGCGCCGCCCGCCAGCCAGAGCCGCGTGCTGGGCATGGCGCTTACCCCGATCGACCCGGAATCCCGCCAGCAGTACAATATCGGCTCGGCGGTCCACGGTGTCCTCGTCCAAGGCGTCAAGAGCGCATCGGACGCCGGTGACAAGGGTCTGCGCCGCGGCGACGTGATCGTCCGGGCCGGCGACCGCGAAGTGGCCAGCGCCAACGACGTGGCCGCAGCGGTGGGCGACTGGAAGAAGGCCGGCCGCGCAAGCATCCCGCTGGAAGTCACCCGCGGCGGCGTCTCCCTGTTCGTGCCGATCAAGATCGAGGGGTAGTTGCAGGCGGCGGAGCCCCTTCCCCGGCTTCGCCGGTACTTCCCCCAGAGGGGGAAGAGAGCACAAAGGGCCAGCCGTCGAGTTTTCTCCTCCCCCCTGGGCGAGGGGGACCCCGAAGGGTGGAGGGGGCCGCCGTTTGGCGAGGGACTCGCATGAAACTGCTGATCGTCGAGGATGACCTGGAAGCGTCCAAGGCCATGGCCACGGGGCTTTCCGAGAAGGGCCACCAGTGCGAAACGGCCGGCGACGGCGAAGCCGGCCTCAGGTCGGCGCGCGACGGGCGCTTCGACGTCCTGATCGTCGACCGGATGATGCCGCGCATGGACGGCGTGACGATGGTGGAGACCCTCCGCTCGGAAGGCGTCCGAACGCCGGTGCTGTTCCTGTCCGCGTTGGGCGAAATCAATGACCGGGTGACCGGCTTGAACGCCGGCGGGGACGACTATCTGGTCAAGCCGTACGCCTTGGCCGAGCTCCAGGCGCGGGTCGAGGCGCTCGCCCGGCGACGGGAGCAGGGGTCGGTGCAGACGCGGCTGAAGGTCGGTGACCTGGAGATGGATCTGATCGCCCGGGAGGTGCGGCGCGGCGGCGTCGAGATCGACCTCCAGCCGCGGGAATTCCAGCTGCTGGAGTTCCTCATGCGACACGGCGGACAGTCGGTCACCCGGACCATGCTGCTGGAAAAGGTCTGGGACTACCATTTCGATCCCCAGACCAATGTCATCGACGTCCATATCTCGCGGCTGAGGGCGAAAATCGACAAAGGCTTCGAGAAAGCCATGCTGCAGACGGTGCGCGGCGCGGGCTACCGCCTCGAGCCGTAGGCGCCGCCATTGTGAGCAGGATCAACCTGGGTTGGACTCATCATTCCACTCATTCCCGCGAAAGCGGGAACCCAGTATTGTCCAGGCAAACGAAAGTCGCCATGCGTCCGACAAGGAGTCGCGCCGGACTGGAAACCGCTGGGTCCCCGCTTTCGCGGGGATGAGCGGATTGAGTTAGCCGAGTGCCTCAAGCAAACTTGGCCAGGCGCGGGACGTGAAGCTGCCGCGGCTATTCCGGACCACGCCGTTCCGGCTGACGCTGCTGTTCCTCGCCCTGTTCGCGGCGGCCGCGAGCCTGTTCCTCGCCTACATCTACATCGCCACCGCGGGAGAGGTGGCCGTGCGCACGGACGAGCGGGTGTCGCGCGAGATGACCTCGCTCGAGGCCGTGCATCGCGAGGGCGGCCTGCCTGCCCTCAATCAGGCGGTGATCGAGCGCGCGTCGGTGGACCATCCGATGCTGTATCTCCTGATGACGCCGGATGGGGTGACCGTCAGCGGCTCGATCGCCAAATCCCCCGTCCGCGACTTCGCCGGCGAGCCGAAGTGGGCGAGCTTCACGCTCACCGACAAAGACCCCGACGGCGCCGTCGTGCGACAGTCGGCGCGGGGATTGGAGGAGCGCCTGCCGGACCGCTGGCGGCTGTTCGTCGGCGCGGACGTGGGCGAGTCCGAGTTCTACGTGAACCGGATCCTGCGCGCGGTGTGGGGCGCGGGGGCCCTGATGGTGGTCCTGGGGCTGGCCGGAGGCCTTCTCATCAGCCGCGATGTCAGCCGCAGCATGGCCAGCCTCAACGGTGTCATCGACAGGGCTCGCGGTGGCGACCTGCATGCGCGCGCCGACGTGCGCGGGTCGGGCGACGAGTACGACGAACTGGCGGCGGGCCTGAACGACATGCTGGACAGGCTGGAACGGTCGGTGGGTGGATTGCGACACGCGGGCGACGCCATCGCCCACGACCTGCGCTCGCCGCTGACCCGGCTGCGCGCCCGCCTGGAGGCGGCGATGATCGACGCGGACGCCGGTCGGACGGACGCCAAGGCGGCGCTGCACCAGGCGCTCGAGGACGCCGACGGCGTCCTGCGAACGTTCACGGCCGTGCTGGCGATCGCACGGCTGGAAGCGGTGGCCGACGCGCCCGGCCAGACCAGCTTCGACCCCGCCGACCTGACGCGCTCGGTCGCCGAACTCTACGAGCCGCTGTGCGAAGAGAAGGGCCTGGAGTTCGAGCTCGAGACCCAGGAAGGCCTGGCGCTGAAGGCCAACCGCGAGTTCGTGGCCCAGGCCCTCGCCAACATCCTCGACAACTCCGTGAAATATACGCCGCCCGGTGGAGCGATCATGACGCGGGTCCGCCGGCGTTCTTCCGGCGATCTGGAGCTCTCGGTCACCGACACCGGTCCCGGCATCCCGCCCGAGGACCGCGATCGCGTCGTCGAGCGCTTCGTCAGGCTGGAGAACAGCCGCAACGCGCCCGGCGCCGGGCTCGGTCTG
>Ga0302314_10021374_pt1 | contig 10660 bp, 9 predicted proteins | sample III_Palsa_N2_3_FD_200533 | JGI IMG/M metagenome (GOLD analysis project Ga0302314, IMG submission 200533) | Peat permafrost microbial communities from Stordalen Mire near Abisko, Sweden - III_Palsa_N2_3 | ecosystem: Environmental > Terrestrial > Soil > Palsa > Peat permafrost | place: Sweden... | reverse complement strand
TCCTGAATCTCGGAGGTGAGATCGGCGAAGGAAAAGCCGGTGCGGGTACGGGCAAGGGTGTCGAGCTCGTCGAGGCCGAGCTGGTAGTCGATGGGAAGAAGAGGGCGGGCGAGATGGCCGGCGCCGGTTGCGAGGGTGGTGTCGAGGGCGGTTGCGACGTGGGCGGGACGGGCCTGCTGCGGGAGGATGCGGCGGAGAAGCGCGCGGAGGGTGGCAAATTGAGAGAGGTTGAGAGACTGGGGAACGTAGACGGCACCTTCGTCGACAAGGCGCTGCAGGCGAGTAAACCGGGTGAGCTGGATGAAGCGGTCGGTTGCGCTCAGATGGACCGGACTGGTGTCGATCGCCACAGTGCAACTCTCCTGGTATTTGTGCGCCTGAAGACTGGACGCAGCATGTCTCTTATTGGACGCCGAAGATGGACGAAAAAGTGCTGTTTCGGGTGGCAGGAGTCTCCCCCAAAAGTCGTATTTCGATTGGGCGGGAGGGTGTGCGGAGGTAACGATTTTGATGGTTTGGTGCGGTCAGGAGGTCTCGGGTGACAATAGGAGATAGCCGGGATTTCATTCCTTATTACTGAGAGAGATACGATGCCTTTTGCTGCAGTGCCACAGGATTCTGTACGGATTAAAGTTTTGAAGCTGCACCAGGACGCGCAGTTGCCGCGTTATGCGCATACCGGGCTGTTTGGGGATCTGGCGGCGGATCTGTATGCGGTTGCAGGGGCGACGCTGGAGGCAGGGGCGACGATGGCTGTCGCGACGGGAATTGCAGTGGAGTTTCCGGGGACGCATGGGGCGCTGGTGGAAGACCGGTCGGGGCTGGCGGTGCGCGGCGTGACGACGCTGGCAGGGGTGATCGATCCGGGGTATCGGGGGGAGATTAAGGTGGTGATGACGAATCTGAGTGCGGCGGCGGTGGAGATTAAAGCCGGAGACAGGATTGCGCAGCTCAGGATTGTGCGGCGGATTGAGGCGGAGTTTGAAGAGGTGACGGAACTGGTGGAGGCTCCGCGAGGAGCGACGGGGTTTGGGAGTACGGGGAGCTAGCGGCCAGTCTCTGAGAACTCGTCTGAGAACGGAAGGCTTAACACGGATCGGCACGGATGAGACGGATTTGAGAACAGGCAAAGGCTGGAGCAGGGACGGGATACCAGGGGTGGCGCTTGTTTCTGACGCTTGTTGCAGGCGGGCGTCAGGTTGCTTCTTCGTCGCTGCGGCGTATGCTGTGGGTGCTGAATTGCGACGGTCTGGGAGGCACTATGAGCGGAGTTGCCGGGAACGGGGTGCATTGGCCGGAGTTGCCGTGGGGTGAGTGGGCGGCGACGGCGGATACGCTGCATATGTGGACGCAGATTGTGGGGAAGACGCGGCTGGCGCTGACTCCGCTGCAGAACCACTGGTGGAATGTGCCGCTGTATGTGACGGCGCGGGGGCTGGGGACGTCGGCGATGGCGTATGGCGACGACGTGCTGGATATCGAGTTCGATTTTGTGGCGCATGAGCTGCATCTGCGGCTGGGGTCGGGTGGGCTGCGGGTGATGAAGCTGAGGGCGCGGACGGTGGCGGACTTTTATCAGGCGTACTGCGCGTGTCTGGAGGAGCTTGGGGTTTCGGTTGCGATCAACCCGATGCCGTGCGAGGTGGCGAATCCGATCCCGTTCGATCGGGATACGGTGCATGGGTCGTATGACCCGGAGTATGTGCACCGGTTCTGGCAGGTGCTGTTTCATGCGGAGAAGATCTTTCGCGAGTGGGGGACGGGGTTTCTGGGGAAGGTGAGTCCGGTGCACTTTTTCTGGGGGAGCTTCGATCTGGCGGTGACGCGGTTTTCGGGGCGGCCAGCGCCGCCGAGGCCGGGCGCAGATGCGATTCAGCGGGAGGCTTATTCGCATGAGGTGATCTCTGCGGGGTTCTGGCCGGGGAATGGCGGGTATGGGGCGGCGGCGTTTTATTGCTATGCGGCTCCGGTGCCGGAGGGGCTGGGCGAGGCGAAGATTGGGCCGGATGGCGCGGGGTGGGATAAGGCGCTGGGGGAGTTTCTCTTCCGGTATGACGATGTGAGGGCGCAGGCATTGCCGGAGGCGGCGGTGATGGAGTTTATCGAGAGCGCGTATGCGGCGGCGGCAGATGCGGCGAAGTGGGATCGGACTGCGCTGGAGCGGCGATGAAGTGCAGACGGTCGCGGCGGGCCGTTGACGTGCGACAATCTTAAGTAGCGAGCCATGCCAAATCTGCAAGCCGAGCAAGACAAAGTTGTCCCCTCCCCAGCTACCATTACGCCGGCGCTGCTCAAGCAGCACAGTATTACGCCGGATGAGTACACGCGCATTGAAGCGGCGCTTGGACGAACCCCATCCCTGACCGAGCTGGGGATTTTTTCTGTGATGTGGTCGGAGCACTGCTCGTATAAGTCTTCGCGGGTGCATCTGAAGCGGCTGCCGACTCGCGGAGAGAGAACCAGCGGGCCGGGCAGCGTGGTGCAGGGGCCGGGAGAGAACGCCGGGATCATCGACGTGGGCGATGGCTGGGCCTGCGCGTTCAAGATCGAGAGTCACAATCACCCGAGCTATATCGAGCCGTATCAGGGCGCGGCTACGGGTGTGGGTGGGATTCTCCGCGATATTTTTACGATGAATGCAAGGCCGCTGGCAGTGATGGATTCGCTGCGGTTTGGGCCGCTCGACGAGGCTGAGCCGGATGAGGCGCTGCGGCGCAGGAACCACCAGATTACGACCGGCGTGGTGCATGGCGTGGCGGGGTATGGGAACTGCTTTGGGGTTCCGAATCTTGGCGGCGAGACGCGGTTTGAGAGCTGCTACTCGGGCAATCCGCTGCTGAATGCGTTTGCGCTGGGGCTGGTGCGACGCGATGAGATTTTTTATGCGAAGGCTACGGGTGTTGGCAATCCGGTGATTTATGTCGGCGCGAAGACGGGCCGGGATGGGATTCACGGGGCCACGATGGCGTCCGAGGAGTTTACCGAAGGCAGCGAGCAGAAGCGGCCCAATGTGCAGATGGGCGATCCATTTATGGAGAAGCTGCTGCTGGAGGCTTGCCTGGAGGCGATGGCTACCGGCGCGGTGCTCGGGATTCAGGATATGGGCGCGGCTGGGTTGACGTGCTCGACCTGCGAGATGGGGGCGAGGGGCGACCTGGGGCTGACCGTCGAGCTGGACCTGGTGCCGCAGCGCGAGACGGGGATGTCGAGCTACGAGATTATGCTGTCGGAGTCGCAGGAGCGGATGCTGCTGGTCGCCGATAAGCCGCGCGCACAGGAGGTTCTGGATGTGTTCGCGAAGTGGGGGCTGGATGCTTCGATCGTTGGAACGGTGACGGCGAAACCGAATATGGTCATCACGCAGCATGGCGAGCTGGTGGCGGATATTCCGAATAAGTCGCTGACCGATGATGCTCCGGTGTACCACCGGCCGGTGGGCGTGTGGAAGGCTCCGGTGCCGGTCGATCCTCCGGCGTGGGTGCTGGAAGAGTTGAAGAAGCCCAGGGATTACACGGCGGATCTGAAGAAGCTGCTGGCGAGCGCGAATATCTGCGATAAGCGGTGGGTATTCGAGCAGTATGACTCGATGGTGCAGACCAATACCGTGCAGGGACCGGGCGGTGAGGCCGGGGTGATAAGGATCAAGGGCACCTCAGGCAGGAGCGAGGGACCGGGGATCGGCGAATACAAGGGCGATCGCGGGCTGGCGATGGCGCTGGCCGGGAATGGACGCTGGACGTATCTCGATCCGAAGCTGGGGGCGATGCACGCTGTGGCTGAGGCGGCGAGGAAGGTCGCTTGTACCGGGGCTACTCCGGTGTCGGCTACGAACTGTCTGAACTTCGGGAATCCCGAGAAGCCGGAGATTATGGCGCAGCTTTCGCAGGCGATTGATGGGATTGCGGAGGCTTGTATCGCGCTGGGGACGCCGGTTACAGGTGGGAATGTTTCGCTTTATAACGAGACGAAGGGTGAGGGGATTTATCCGACGCCGGTGCTGGGGATCGTTGGGATTATTGAGGATGTAACGAAGGCAGTGCCAAGTAGTTTCCAAAGTGTTGGCGACGCGATTATTTTGCTGCAGGGCGCCTCTTCGATGCCTGAACGCGACAGCGCTGACATCGAGCAGGAGTTGGGCTCGACTGACTTAGCGAAATCGCTGGGACTACCACTATGGGGCAAACCACCTCTTCTGAATTTGCGCGATGAGAGTGCTCTTCATCGTGTGCTCCAACGATGTTCCGCCGAGGGGCTGGCGCATTCAGCGGCGGATGTGTCGGATGGAGGTCTTGCTGTCTGTCTTGCCAGGGCCGCATTTGCAAAAGGCATCGGCGCTTCGATCTTTCAGGCGCGGAGTTTGTCACCGAGCAAGGCTCTTTTCGATCTTTTCGGGGAATCAGGTTCGACTGTGGTGCTGACATGCAAACTGGAAGATTTTGCCCGGATTGAACAGATTACAGAAGAAGAAGCGGGCAGCATTTTTGCACAGCACATTGGAACAACGATAGAAGATCGGCTGATCATTCCGTTCGAAGATGCGGTGATCGATGTTCCTGTTGCTGCATTGAAAGAAGTATGGGCGGGTTCGCTGGAAGAACAGTTGGCAGGCGAGGTGGTGACGGCGTGATGGATAAACTTCTCGAGCTGCAGAATAACCCGGTAGAAGAATTGGACGAAGACGACGGTACGCCGTTCGATAAGCTGCGGGAAGAGTGTGGGGTGATGGCGGTTTATGGCCATCCGGATGCCGCGCGGATGACGTACTGGGGGCTTTACGCGCTGCAGCATCGCGGGCAGGAGTCGGCGGGGATTGCGAGTGCGGATGGGCAGCATGTCAATGACATCAAGGGCATGGGGCTGGTGTCGGAGATCTTTACCGATGATGTGCTGTCAAAGCTGCCAGGGCATATCGCGATTGGACATACGCGCTACTCGACGACGGGAGATTCAGCGCTGCTGAATGCGCAGCCGATTTCGGTGGAGAGCACGAAGGGGCTGATTGCGATTGCGCATAACGGCAACCTGGTGAATCTCGGCACGGCGCGGGAACGGCTGGAGCGCGATGGGGCGCTGTTTCAGACGACGAGCGATTCGGAGATCATCATTCAGCTGATCGCGCACTCGAAGGAGACGACGCTGGTGGACTGCATCGCCGACTCGCTGGGCCAGGTGGAGGGCGCGTTTTCGATTGTGATGATGACGCGGAACCGCATCTTCGCAGCGCGCGATCCGCATGGGTTCAGGCCGTTGTCGATGGGACGGATTCCGGGAGTGGATGGAGCGCCGGATACGTTTGTGTTTGCGAGCGAGACGTGCGCGTTCGATCTGCTGCATGCCAAGTATGAGCGGGATGTGAAGCCGGGTGAGCTGATTATGGTGTCTGAAGATGGCGTGACGAGCCGCTACTTCAACACGACGACGCAGCAGGCAAGCTGCGTGTTCGAGCATGTTTACTTTGCGCGGCCGGACTCGAAGATCTATGGGCGATGGGTGCAGCAGTCGCGCGAGGAGATGGGACGGCAGCTGGCGAGGGAGTCGGGCGTGCCGGCGGATCTGATTGTGCCGGTGCCGGATTCGGGAGTGACGGCGGCGCTTGGGTATGCCTCGGAGTCAGGGATTCCGTTCAACCTGGGGCTGATTCGCAACCACTATGTGGGGCGCACGTTTATTCAGCCGGAGCAGCGGGTGAGGGACTTTGGCGTACGGATGAAGCTGAATCCGGTGCGGAGTCTGCTTGAAGGCAAGCGGGTGATTCTGATCGACGACTCGATTATTCGCGGGACGACGTCGCGGAAGATTGTGCGGATGGTAAGGGCAGCGGGCGCGACAGAGGTGCATCTGCGAATCTCGTGTCCGCCGACGATTTCGCCTTGTTTTTATGGGGTGGATACGCCGAGCAAAAAGGACCTGATTGCGGCGAATAAGTCGGTTGCGGAGATCTGCGAGTTTGTCGAGGCAGATTCGCTGGCGTACCTGTCGCTGGTGGGGCTGACCCATGCCTGCACGAAGGGGGAGCCGTCGGATGGGCTTTCGCCGGGGAGTTTCTGCACGGCCTGCTATACGGGAGAGTATCCAACGCAGTGGGTGGATGTGTCGGAGATTCTTCCGGCGACTGTCACGGTGTAGGGCCTTTCATGGATGGAGAGAGTAAACATGTCCATCAGGGCATCATGCTAAAATGATAATGAAATATCAATAGCATATTTGCGGTTCGGCCTGTTGGCCCACTGTTGCTATGGAAAGACTCTTATCTATGAATGACTCTCTGCGCGCTTCAACCTTCTCTGCGGACAATCTCGGCATCTGGGCGTCCGCTCTTTGCGTGGTGCACTGCATCGTGACGCCGGTGCTGATCTCCATGTCGGTGGTCCTCGCTCGTCTGATTCCGGGAGAGGAGAAGACGCATCGCACGCTGGCGGTGGGAATCGCTATGCTGGGAGCGATTGCGCTTTTGAAAGGCTTTCGGAAGCATGGACGGCGGCGCATTCTGGGGTTGATGGCGCTGGGGCTGGCTTTTATCTTCGCTGGCGCGTTCTATGGCGGCAGGCTGCCGGCGCATGGATATGAGGTCGCGGTGACGATGACGGGAAGCGTGCTGATGATCTGCGCGCACCGGATGAATCATACGTTCTGCCGGGAGTGCAGCCGGTGTGTCCTGCCGGACGAGCCCACTTCGCGTGGGGCGGTCACTTCGTGACGCGTATGCCTTGTCTTGCAGGGGTGAGCTGCGGTGGGCCTCCCGTTGGTCGGCAAAGATTGATCCCGACCAACGGGAGGACCGATGCTCTCAGGTTCGCCAAGACAAGTTAAAAAGGCGTGTGAACGCCCGCCCTCCGCGCAGGAGGCCCGTCCGGCAGTACGACCTATTGACCTGCGGGCCCAACCTGCTACCCTTAACAATGTGCTCATTACTCCGCTCCAACTTGTAGATGAGCCTCTTGAATTCGACGAGGCCATCGCGCCAGGCGTTCTGGACTACGCTGCCGACATCCGGCAGGTAGGTCCGCTGCCAGTCAAAGGTGTCGCCGATCTTCTGGTCGAACATCGCAGCTCCAACTCGCACGTGGACGACATTCGGCTGCGCGCCCACTACAACGCGGAGTTCGAAATCCTCTGCGCGCGGTGCGTCGACCCTGTTCCGGTGCCCCTGGAGGGCGATTTCGACCTCATTTTTCGCCCCGAAAGCGCCGATGCCGATGCCGGGGAGCGTTCTATTACACCGGATGAGACCGAAATCGGGTATTATCAGGAGAGCGGTCTTTTGCTTGAGGATGTGGTGCGCGAGCAGGTGTTACTCTCCCTGCCAGGTCGCACCCTCTGTAAGGCGGATTGCCAAGGGCTTTGCCCGCGCTGTGGTCAGAATCTGAATCAGGCAAAATGTTCCTGCGAAGAAGCTCCGGCTGATGCGCGCTGGAATGCGCTGGCGGGTCTGGCTGACAAGCTCGAGCTAAAGCACTAAATAAGTTTTTGCCTCGTCGACTGCGTGTTTTTTACGTGACCGCCGCGGCCGATCGAAAGGGATACTGCAATGCCTAATCCAAAACGGCGCCACTCGAAGCAACGGACTGCCAAGCGCCGCAGCCACGATTTTCTTACCCCCACCGGCCTCTCCGAGTGCCCCAACTGCCACGAGCGCAAGCTTCCTCATCGTGCCTGCCGCAAGTGCGGTACGTACAAGGGTCGCGACGTCCTCGTGACTAAAGAAGCCAGCTAACATTTTCAGTGCAAACCCTGCTCTTCCCTGCTGATGCCAATTGACATCGTTGTAGACGCAATGGGTTCTGACAAGGCCCCCGAGCCAGAGGTTCGCGGGGCCGTACTTGCTGCGCGCCAGTATGACGTCCGGGTCCACCTTGTTGGACCGGAGGACAGACTGCGCCCCTTGCTGCGTCAGGCCCTCAAACGCCAGCGATTGCCGGTATTTATCGTTCCCGCAACCGAGTGGATCACGATGGACGATAAGGCCGCGCAGGCGGTCCGGTCCAAGCGCGATTCCACCATGCGGGTCGGCCTGAAGATGGTTCGCGAAGGGCGCGCCGCGGGTTTCTTTACCGCCGGCAACACCGGCGCCGCCATGGCTACCGCGAAGATGGTCCTGGGGATGCTCTCGGGCGTCGACCGGCCTGCGCTGGCCCAGATTCTGCCGACCGTCAATCGCGTTCCTTCGTTGCTGCTGGACGTGGGGGCGAATGTGGACTGCGACCCGGATAACCTGGTCCAGTTCGCCATGATGGGCCACATGTACGCCAAAACCATCCTGAAGATCCCTAATCCACGCATCGGCCTTCTCTCTATCGGGGAGGAGGATATGAAGGGCAATGCGCTGACCCGCGATACGCTGCCGCTGCTGCGTGCGCAGAGGGGGATCAACTTCATCGGCAACGTGGAAGGCCGCGATCTGTTCAACGGGCACAGCGATGTGGCGGTCTGCGACGGCTTTGTGGGCAACGTCGCGCTGAAGGCGATTGAGGGGACGGCGCAGTTGCTGACCGCATCTCTGCGCGAGTCGCTGAAGTCGACGGTGACCTCGCAGGTGGGGGCGCTGCTGTCTCGCAAGGCGTTTGCGGAGTTCAAGAAGAGGCTGGATTACTCGGAGTATGGCGGTGCGGTGCTGCTGGGTGTGCGCGGCGTGTGCATCGTCGGCCATGGGTCGTCGAATGAGAAGGCGATCATGAACGGCATTCGCGTGGCTGCCGAGTTCGCACGGGCTGAGGTGAACTCGGGGATCGAAGCTTCTCTGCAGCTTTCGCCGACGGCTGGTGAAGAGAAGGCCCGGGGCTGAAGCTCTGACCCGGACGGCGATTTTTCTTTAGAGCCGGAGTCGCGGCTATGCGTCGGCGGAGTTCAGGAACGATCCTCCGCGGGGGTTGCCAGGGTCCGGATGTCGTGCCAACCGTAGGCGACCTCAGGCAGGTCGGCATCCCCGATGCGAATCAGTTTTTGCGTAATCAGTTTTGCGCCCAGATGTTCATAGAAGCTGCGCGATGGATTTTCGCCTAAAACCCACACTGCCACCCGGCTAAAGCCGTCGTTGCGAAGGGTTTGCGCGAGGTGCTGCATCAGGAGCCTGCCTGCGCCTCGTCCTTTCACTGTGGGCAGGAGATAGATCGCGTAAATCTCGGCATCGAAGTCTTCGATCGGCTCCCGAAGCGCCCCTCCGCTGGCAAATCCACAGACTTCCGTCTCATTTTCTGCGACGCAGATGTGAGATCCTCCTTTGTCGAACTCGCCCTTCCAGGTTTCGACCCGCGAGGCGACATCGAGGGAGTCAAGAAACGGCTGAGGCACGATACCCCGGTAGGCTGTCTTCCACGCAGCTACATGAACATGAGCGATGCCCTGAACGTCGCTGCATGTCGCTTCCCGGATCGAGATCTTCATGTTCGAGAGACTATCAGGCAGACCTGGACTTAGCCGTGGAAGAGACGGATGCCGGCGAAACCTGCTGCTCCGGCCTGGAGGCAGGCGGGGGCGTTTTCCAGGGTGATTCCGCCGAGCGCACAGACCGGCGTGGGAGCGGCGGCGAGGCAGGCGGAGCGCAGACGGTCGAGTCCCTGGCCGGGGAGGGCGGGCTGGCCGGGGAGGGGTTTTTCAAAGACGGGAGCGAAGAGGATGGCGTCGACGCAATGGTCGCGGGCGCGGGTAACCTCGGCTATCGTGTGGCAGGAGATGGTAATGACCGGCGCAGGCAGGCCAGCGGAGGCGTAGAGGGCGCGGACCTGAGCGGGGGTGAGTTCGCCCGGAGCGGCGGTCAGGTGGACCCCGTCGGCACCTGCGGCGATGGCGACGTCAGGGCGGGAGTTGATCAGGAGCTTTGCCGGGATGGCTGCTAAGTTGATTATTTTCAGCATCATGCTGGCAAGCGCACAGAGGGCGGCCGCGGGAAGATCTTTTTCCCGGAGCTGAATAAAATCGACCCCGGAGGCCACCCAGCGGGCGGTCTGGTCGAGAAGCGCGGCCTGTTTCTCCTGCTCGTTGCCGGGGAAGAGCGCTCGGCTGGTGAGGGTGTAGCGAAGCATGTTGTTTTGAGTGTATTGTGGCAGGCCCCCTCGTAATGAGAAATGGGTCGGCTCTGTGGTAGCTTTTAGGCAGCAGAGCGAATGCGCACAATAGCGAAAACTGGCCCTCACTGTTGCGCCGGAGGGGCCGATAACGGGACAAGCACCAGCCACGGCTGAGGGTATGTCCATGAGTATGTGCAATTATGAGTAGTGTTTACGATCTGATCGTCATTGGGTCCGGACCAGCCGGACAGCGAGCTGCCATCTATGCCTCTAAATTAGGGAAAAAAGTAGCGCTGGTCGAGATGCGCGAGGTGGTCGGCGGTGCGTGTATCAGCACCGGGACCATCCCCTCAAAGACCATGCGCGAGGCGGTGCTTCACCTCTCGGGGTATAACTACAAGTCCATCTACGGGATGAACTACCGGGTGAAGGAACGGATCACCATGGCGGACCTGGCGTTCCGGGTCCAGCATGTGATCAAGACCGAGATCGACGTTACCGAGGCGCAGCTCTCGCGGAACAACATCGAGATGCTGGTGGGGGTCGCGAGCTTTGAGGATGCGACCCACGTGAAGGTAACGAACTCGCGCGGCTCGACCGTGTACGAGGCGAAGAATATTCTGATTGGGACCGGGACCAAGCCGGCTTCGTCGTCG
>Ga0302314_10021373_pt1 | contig 10661 bp, 11 predicted proteins | sample III_Palsa_N2_3_FD_200533 | JGI IMG/M metagenome (GOLD analysis project Ga0302314, IMG submission 200533) | Peat permafrost microbial communities from Stordalen Mire near Abisko, Sweden - III_Palsa_N2_3 | ecosystem: Environmental > Terrestrial > Soil > Palsa > Peat permafrost | place: Sweden... | reverse complement strand
CGGAGGGCATGGAGCCGGGCTTGGAGGAGACGATGTTCTACGACCCGGAGAACTTCGTGTTCCCGTTCGGCGCACACGCGTGCATCGTCGACGTCGACGTCGAGACCGGGAAGACGAAGGTCGTCCGCTACGTCGCCGTCGATGATTGCGGCCCTCCGATCAACCCGATGCTGATCGACGGGCAGATCCATGGCGGCGTCGTGCACGGGATCGGTCAGGCGCTGTATGAGCAGGTTTCCTACGACGAGGAGGGCCAGTTGATCACCGGCACGTTCGTCAACTACGCGCTGGCGACGGCCGCGGAGCTCCCGAGCTTCGAGACCGACCGGACCGTGACCCCCTCGCCGGTCAACTCGATGGGCGTCAAGGGCGTCGGCGAGGCGGGCACGATCGCCGCCTCGGCGGTCGTCACCAACGCGGTGATCGACGCGATCCGCCCGCTCGGGGTGAGCTACATGAACATGCCGCTCACGCCGATCAGGGTGTGGGAGGCCATACAGGAAGCGCAGAGTTCACAAGCGGAGGCCAACCGATGATCCCGGCAGCGTTCGACTACGTCGCGCCCGACTCGCTCGACGACGCGATCAAGGCGCTCGTCGACGGCGGCGAGGACGCCAAGCTGCTGGCCGGCGGCCACTCGCTGCTGCCGCTGATGAAGCTCCGGCTGGCCGCCCCCTCACTGCTCGTCGACCTGCGCAAGGTGCCCGGCCTGCACGGCGTGGAGCGCCAGAACGGCCACTGGCGGATTGGCGCGCTGACGACCCATGCGGTGCTCGAGTATGCGCCGGAGCTCGGCGTCGTCTCGGACGTGGCGGCGACGATCGCGGACCCGCAGGTCCGTCATCGCGGCACGATCGGAGGCTCGTTGGCGCACGGGGACTCGGCCTCGGACCTGCCGGCGGCAATGCTGATCTGCGAGGCGGAAGTCACGCTCCAGGGCCAGTCCGGACAGCGCACCGTGGCGGCCGCGGACCTGTTCGAGGACTACATGACGACGTCGCTCGCCGACGACGAGGTGCTGACCGAGATTCGAGTGGCGGCGCTCGACGGCTACGGCCACTCCTACCGGAAGTTCACGCGCCGCGCCGAGGACTGGGCGATGGCGGCGGTCTGCGCGGTCGTCAAGGTCTCCGATGGCGTCGTCGCGGACGCGCGCGTCGGGCTGACGAACATGGGCTCGGTGCCGCTGCGAGCGACCGCCGTCGAGCAGGCGCTGCGGGGGCAGCCCGCGACCGCTGAGTCGCTGGCGGCCGCGGCCGAGCACGCCGCCGAGGGCACCAGTCCGACCTCGGATCTAAACGCCAGCACCGAGTACAAGAAGCACCTGGCGCGGGTGCTGACCAGGCGGGCGCTGACGGACGCGGTCGCGAACGCCGGCTAGCCGCCGCACGACTAGGATCGGGAGCGATGGCGCTCGCGGAGCTACAGACCGTCGGCGCCGCGAGCGAGGCTCTCGCGTCGCAGGGCTACCTGGCCGACCGGCCGCTGGCGTTGTCGGTCTACCTGGCGGCCACGCTCGAGCAGCCGTTGCTGCTGGAGGGCGAGGCCGGCGTCGGTAAGACCGAGGTTGCGCGGGCGCTGGCGACCGCGACCGGCGCGCGGCTGATCCGCCTGCAGTGCCACGAGGGGATCGACCTGCACCACGCCGTCTACGACTGGGACTACTCGCGCCAGCTGCTTGCGCTGCGGGCGGCCGAGGGCGGCGTCGACGAGGGTGAGCTGTTCGGCCGCCGCTTTTTGTTGCGGCGGCCGCTGCTGGAGGCGCTGGAGTCAGATCCACAGCGTCCCGTCGTGCTGCTGATCGATGAGGTCGACCGCGCCGACGACGAGTTCGAGGCGTTCCTGCTGGAGTTCCTCTCGGACTTTGCGGTCACGATCCCCGAGCTCGGGACGATCACCGCAACCCGGCGGCCGATCGTGGTGCTCACCTCCAACCGCACCCGTGAGCTGCATGACGCCCTCAAGCGCCGCTGCCTGTACCACTGGATCGACTACCCGTCGCCCGAGCGCGAGCGCGCGATCGTCAGATCCAGGCTGCCGGAGGTGCCCGAGCGGGTTGCCGCACGCGTTGTCGGCGCGGTCGCCCGACTGCGTGAGCAGGGCGATCTGTACAAGCTGCCGGGAGTCGGCGAGACGATCGTCTGGGCCCAGGCGCTGCTGGCGCTCGGCGATGAGGCCGACATCGAGGAAACGCTCGGCGCCGCGCTGAAGGTGCACGAGGACGTCCAGCGGGTGCTGCAGCGCAAGGTCCTGGAGGGCGTTTGACCGCGGGCGCCGCCCCCGGAGCGCCGGCCTCGATGCAGGTCGTGGCCGACGCGCTCGTCACGCGGCTGTCGGACCTCGCCGCGGCGCTGCGTGAGCGCGGTGCGCGGCTCGGACTCCGGGAGCTGTTGACGGCCGTTCGCTGCCTGGACGTGGTCGATCCGTCGTCACGGGACGACGTCCGGATGGCGCTGCGCGCCGTGCTGTGCTCACGACGATCGGATCTGGAACGTTTCGACGAGGCGTTCCTGGAGGTGTTCGGCGCCGGTTGGGTGCCGCAGCCGGGCGAGATGCCGCTGTCCGAGCTCGGCTCGATCGAAAAGGCGGCGTTGCCGCGGGCCGCGTTCGGAGATCCCCAGACCGCGCGGGAACCGACGCCCGGGTCCGAGCCGGTCCCGGCCGCGTGGTCGTCCGTCGAGCTGCTGCTTGAGAAGGACTTCGCGCGGTACACCGAGGCCGAGATGGCGCTCGCGCATGAGCTGATGGCGCGGCTCGCCCGCCGGCACCCGATGCGACTGTCGCGCCGGACGCGGCAGTCGCACCGGCGCGGGCACACGCCGGATCTGCGCGGCACGGTGCAGGCGTCGCTGCGGACCGCGGGCGAGCCGATTCACCGCCGCTGGCGGGCGCCGACGCAACGGCCGCGGCAGCTCGTGCTCGTCTGCGACGTGTCGGGCTCGATGGCACCGTATTCGCGGATGCTGCTGCAGTACATGCAGGCGTCGGTCGCGGCGCGACGGCGGGTCGAGGCGTTCGCGTTCGGGACGCGGCTGACGCGAATCACGCACGAGCTCAACGGCCGGGATCCCGATCTGGCGATCGAACGGGCCACGGCAGCGGTGTCGGACATGTCGGGCGGGACGCGGATCGGCGACGCGCTGTCGACCCTGAACCGGGTGCATGGGCGCCGGCTGGGGCGCGGGTCGGTCGTCGTCATGCTGTCCGACGGTTGGGACCGCGGCGATCCCGAGCAGCTGCGGGAGGAGATGGCGCGGCTGCGGCGCGCGGCGTTCAAGCTCGTGTGGCTCAACCCGCTCGCCGCGCACCCGGACTACGAGCCGCTGACGCGGGGCATGCAAGCCGCCGTCCCGCACACCGACCGCCTGCTGGCCGGCAACTCGATCGGGTCGCTGCAGGAGCTGGCCGAGATCCTGGAGTCGATGTGAGCGACCGATCGGCGCAGCAGCTGGAGTGGGAGCGCGACTCCGAGGTGCACGGGCCGAAGTTCGTCTCACCGCGCGACGCGCCGCCGGTGCGGCTGGTCGTGTTCGGCGCGGTGGCGCTGACGGTCGAACTCACGCGTGCCGCCCGGATCCTGCGTTGGGTGCCGTATGTGGTAGATCCGCGCGAGCGATTCGCGCGCGCCGAGGCGTTCCCGGACGCCGAGCGCGTGCTGGCGGCGTGGCCCCGGGAGGCGTTCGAGCAGCTCGGCGGACCGGACTCCGAGACGGCCGTGGTGGCGCTCACGCACGCGCCTGAGCTCGACGACGAGGCGCTGATCCTGGCGCTGCGCTCGCCGGCGTTCTACGTCGGAGCGATGGGTTCGCGCAACACGCAGCACACGCGGCGTGAGCGATTGGCCGCAGCCGGACTGTCCTCGGCGGAGCTTGAGCGTCTGTCGGGGCCGGCCGGGCTCGATCTTGGCGGCAGGACGGCGACCGAGGCGGCGCTCGCGATCCTGGCCGAGGCGGTGGCGCTGCTCCACGGGCGCTCGGGTGCGCGGTTGACCACCTCCGAGCAGGCGATCCACGCCGGCGGGCGACCGTGATCTGCGGGCTGGTGCTGGCCGCCGGCGCCGGGACGCGGTTCGGCGATGAGCCCAAGCAGCTCGCCGACCTTGCCGGACGACCGCTGTTGGAGTGGGCTGTCGGTGCCCAGTGCGAGGCTCGAGCACTCCAGCGCGTCGTCGTCGTGCTCGGCTCGTCGGCGGCACGAATTCGCGAGGCGGTGGAGTTCGGGCGCGCCGAGGTGGTCGTCTGCCCGGACTGGGACACGGGCCAGTCGGCGTCGTTGCGCTGTGGACTGGCGCAGTTGGCCGGGGCGGACAAGGTCGTGGTCACGCTCGGGGACGCGCCGCTGATGACGTCGGCCGTGATCGAGCGATTCGCCGACGAGGACCCGGGGACGAGGGCGGTCTACCACGGGCGACCGGGACATCCGGTCGTGCTCGGCGCCGATCAGATCGCCCGCTTGACCAAGCTGGACGGAGATATCGGCGCGCGCAAGCTGCTGCACGGAGGGCCCGTCATCGAGATCGGCCACATATGCTCCGGGCACGACGTGGACACACCTGAGGATCTGGAGGAGGTTCGCAATGAAGCTAGAGCAGTCCTTTGAGGTCTCGGCCCCGCTGCAGCGGGTCTGGGAGGCGCTGATCGACGTCGAGCGGGTGGCGCCGTGCCTGCCGGGCGCGACCGTGACCGGACGCAACGACGACGGCAGCTACAACGGCGAGTTCAAGGTCAAGGTCGGTCCCACGTCGGCCGCCTACAGCGGCAAGCTGAACATGGAGAACGTCGACGAGGCCGCCCACCACGCGACGATGCAGGCGGCCGGCACCGACAAGCGCGGCCAGGGCGGCGCGAAAGCGACGATCGAGTCCTCGGTGCAAGAGGTCGACGCCGCCACGACCAAGGTCAACGTGTCGACCGATTATCACATCACCGGCCGGCTGGCGCGGTTCGGCCGGGGTGGGATGATCGAGGAGATCTCCAACCGGCTGCTGCGGGAGTTCGCCACACGGCTGCAGGCGATGCTGGCCGGCGACGAGGAGGGCGCGACCGAGACCGCCGAGACCGCCGCGGCCGGCATCACCGAGAAGTCCCAGGCGACGGCGCGGCCGGACGACGGCGCCGGCACCGGGGCTGCCGAAGCCGGCGCCTCGCCGGACGAGGTCGCCGAGGCGGCCGACGAGCCGCCGGTCCCGCAGGCGGGATCCAAGGGCGAGCCCGCAGACCCCGCCCACGCCACCGAGGCGACCGACGAGTCCGATGTGTCCAGCGGTCGGGCGGGCGCGCCCGCGAACGACCCGTTCGCGCCGCCGGTGCCGCCGCCCCCGCCGTCCGGGGTCGCCGCCGGATCGGCGCCACCGCCTCCGTCAAGCGCCCTGCCGCCGCCCGTCGACAACGAGCCGCTGCAGGGCCTGTCGCTGGTTGGCCAAGCGGCGCTCGCCCAGATCAAGAGCAACGCGCTCCCGCTCGCCGGCGTGCTGGCGGCGATCCTGGCCGTGCTCGGCCTGCTGCGCCGTCGCGGACGCGGGTAGGCGAGGGTCCAGCGTCGCCGCGGGCCGCTCAGCTGCGGCCGGCGGGCTCGTCGAAGCTCGCCGCCGGCATCATCGCGACCAGCCCCGAGGGGTTGATCATCGGGTGAGTGCGGTAGTAGTGCGCGCGGATCTCACCGAAGTCGACGGTGCCGGCGACCCCCGGCCACTGGTAGAGGTCACGGGCGTACGGCCACAGGAACTCGTACTCGTCGAGCTTGCGGATCGAGCACTTGAAGTGGATCTGGTAGACGGCGTCGAACCGGACGAGCGTCGTGAACAGACGCCAGTCGGTCTCCAGCGGCTCGGGGCCGAACAGAAAGCGGCTGCGCGCCAGACGCAGATCGAGCTCGTCAAGCGTCTGGAAGAGGCTCGTCACCTCTCGCTCGTAGACGCGCTGACTGGTGGCGAATCCGGCCTTGTACACGGCGTTGTTGACGTTGTCGTAGATCAGCCGGTTGAGCGCCTCGATCTCGCCGCGAAGACGCTCGGGCACGAGCTCGACCGGGTGCGACCCCAGCCGCGCGAACGCGGTCGACAGCATCCGCAGGATGTCGGCGGACTCGTTGTTCACGATCGTGCCGCGACGGCGGTCCCAGAGCACCGGGACGGTGACCCGGGCGTCGTATCCGGGATCGGTCGCCCGGTAGGCCTCGCTCAGGTATCCGAAGCCGTTGATCGCGTCGGCCTGGCCGTCGTCGTTCAAGCGCCATCCACGCTCGTCGCGGATCGGGTCGGCATAGGAGACCGAGATCGCGTCCTCGAGCCCCATCAGCGCCCGCCCGATCAGGGTCCGGTGCGCCCACGGGCACGCACGCGCGACGTAGAGGTGATACCGCCCCGCCGCGACCGGAAAATCGGCCGATCGATCGTCGGAGACGAAGGCCCGGAAAGTGGATGATTGCCGGCGGAAGGAACCGTCGTCGCCGCTCTCGGAGCCGAGCGAGAAAGCACCGGGGGAAGTGCTCATCGAACGTCAGCCTAGCGGTTGGTGCGAGCGCCCCGATCAGCGCTAGTGTCGGTGGATGCCCCGTCGTCCCAAGTGCAGCTGGCCGAGCGTTTCCTGGCACTGCATCGACCCGGCGCGCCACTGCTGATGCGCAACCCTTGGGACGCCGGGTCTGCACGGCTGCGAGAGCACGGGACCTTCGGATTCGCCGCGCGCGCCGGACCGGGCGCGAGAGCGGCGGCCGCCGTGTTCTCCACCTTCACCATGCCGGCGTAGGCCTCTCGGATGCAGCTCCGATCGCTGATCCGCGTGCGGTCGTTCGTCAGCTTGATGCTGGCGTACACGCTGAACGAGCTGGCGTGGTCGGTCGGCACCCTGGCGCTGTCGATCCTCGTCTACAAGCGGACCGGCTCCGCGCTGGGTTCGACCGGCTTCTTCCTGCTCTCGCAGGTGGTGCCAGGATTTGTCGCGCCGCTGCTGGTGACACGGCTCGAGCGCTGGCCGCCGCGGTGGCTGCTGCCCGCCCTGTACTGGCTGGAGGCGGTTCTGTTCGGAATCCTGGCCTGGCTGACCAGTCGCTTCGACGTGGCACCGATTCTCGTGCTGGTGCTGCTCGACGGAATCGTCGCGCTGACCGCGCGCTCGCTGGCCGGCGCGGTCCGTGCGCACATCCTCAGGCCGATCGGCCTGCTGCACGAGGGCAACGCGTTGACCAACACCCTGTTCTCGGTCTGCTTCATGGTCGGGCCGTTGATCGGCGGCGGCGTCGTCGCGCTCGGCGGGACCGTCGCCGCCCTGCTGGCCAACTGCGGCTTGTTCGCAGCGATGGGCGTTTCGCTGGCGATCGCGGCGCTTCCCGCCTCGGCCGACCGCGAGCTGTCGCCCAAGGGCCGACTGCGCGCCGCGCTGGCGCACGTGCGGTCGAGTCCGCCGCTGGTCACCCTGCTGTCGCTGCAGGGCGTCGGATTGGTGTTCTTCACGATCTCGACGCCGGTCGAGGTCGTCTTCGCCGAGCACACGCTGCACGTCGGTCCCGGCGGATATGGCGCGATCCTGGCCGCGTGGGGAGGCGGAGCGGTGTTCGGCAGCCTCATCTACGCGCGCTGGGCGCGCGGGAACATCCGGGTGCTGCTGACCGCGGGGTCGCTCGCGATCGCTGTCGGGTTCGGAATCCTGGCCGCCGCTCCCGACCTGATCGTCGCCCTGATCGGCGCCGCGATGGCGGGGATCGCCAACGGGATGCTGTCAACGGCGTTCCTGACCGAGACTCAGGACCGAACCCCGACCGACTGGATGACGCTCGTGACGACCTTGCTGCAGTCGATCCGGCAGGTCTCGCCGGGACTGGGGATCCTGCTCGGCGGAGTGCTGGCGGCGGCCGGGTCCCCACGCCTGGCGTTCGCCTTCGCCGGCGCCGGCTGCCTGGCGCTCGCGGCGGCGACGTTCGTGTCGACGTCGCCGCGGCGGCTGGCGACGGGGGTCGTCGCGCCCGACCTCACCCCCGGGCAGGCGACGACCCCCGGGCAGACGCCCTCCGCCGGGGAGGCGCCGACCTCCAAGGTGACGATCAGCGGCTGAATGCTCGACCGAAACACGATCCTGCGCGTCGCCTGCATCGACATCGGCTCCAACACCACGCGGTTGCTCGTCGCGGATGTTGACGACGGGCGGCTCGAGGTCGTATCGCAGGAGAAGGCGTTCATCGCGCTCGGTCGGGAGCTCGGAACCGATGGCCGGATCGGGCAGGCCAAGCTCGCCGAGCTGATGCAGGTTGTCGAGGCCCAGGTCGTCGCGGCGCAACGGCTGGGGGCGACCGAGGTCCGGGCGGTTGCGACCGCCGCGGTCAGACGCGCCGCCAACGGCCGAAGGCTCGTCCGCGACGTCGCCGAGCGGACCGGCACCGAGATCGAGATCCTCTCGGCGGGAGAGGAGGCGCGGCTGGCGTTCGTCGGCGCGGTCGGGATGCTCGACGAGCCGCCGATGGGGCTGGTCGCGGTTCTCGACATCGGTGGCGGGTCCTCCGAGCTGGTCATCGGGGAGCCCGGGTGGCCGCCCGTCTGGTGGGAATCGGTGCCGCTGGGTTCGAGCACGATCACCGAGCGCTGGCTGCACTCGGATCCGCCACATCCCTCGGAGCTGTCGGCAGCGTTGCAACGCGTCCGAATGGCAGTCGCGGGCCTGTCGCCCCCCAGGCCCGTCCAGGCACTGGCGGTCGGCGGCAGCGCCACATCGCTCGGCCGCGTCGCCGGTCGGCTGCTTGACGGCCCGGCGTTCGCCCGGGCCTTGTACCTGCTCGGGACCGAGCCGGCGGCGACGCTGGGGCATCGGCTCGGCGTCGATCCGCGCCGGGTCAGGTTGCTGCCCGGGGCATTGCTGTTGCTGGAGGCGCTGGCGGCGCGCCTGGGCGTGTCGCTGGCGATCGGTCGCGGCGGGATCCGTGAGGGTCTGCTGCTGGAATTGGCGGAGCGCTGACCGCTGCCGGCCTGAGCGGAATGATCGAGCGGGCCGGCCAGCGGCTGCCGGCTACCACCCGCCGCGCCAGTCGGCGCTCTTCTCACGTGCGCGCACCGCGTCGTCGCGGGCGTGCTTGCGCTTCTCCAGACGCCACTGGATCAACGAGAACACCACGATCACGGTCGGGAAGAACGCGATCGTGAGGAACATGATGTTCGTGATCTGGGAGTCGCTGGTCTCGCCGATCCAGCCTTGGCCGCCGTTGTCGCGGACCGCCGCGAACGCCCCTGGGGCGAACGCGAGCAACAGCAGCGTGAACGCGGTCAACGTGACGATGAAACGGGTCCGCCGCATCGCCGGAAAGATTATCTGATCGCCCGACGGATTGACGTCGATCAGTGCGTGATCGGAGCGCGCTGACGCGCCACGGCCGCGATCGCGTCCACGAGCGCCGAGTTGTACTCGTCCGGCCGGCTCGTCAGCTGCAGGTGATCAAGCGGGACCTCGAACACCGTGGCCCCGAGCGCATTCGCCAGCTCGCGCTGCTTGGCCGGCGAGACCGCGCTGTCACGTGCGGTCAGCACGACCGACGCCGGCAGCGTGATCGACGAGAGCCATGGCCGGGAGTCGAAGCGACCGAGCTCGCGGCCCGCCTCGGCGGTGTCCTTGGGGTTGTGGCGCTTGAGCTCGGCCAGCAGCCAGGCCGAGTGCCCGTTCTCGCGCAGCCCCTGCCGGCGCAGGCCGGCGCTGAACAATCGCTGCGGCGCGACGCCCATCGCGACGCCGGCGGCACCCATCCACTTCCAGAAGCGCTGGGTCTCGGGGTCCTGAAAGTGCTGGCAGGTGCCGCTCAGCACCAGCCCGGAGACGACGTCCCGGTGGTCACGGGCCATCAGCTGGGCGATCGTGCCGCCCATCGAGTAGCCGACGACGGTGGCCGGCGCGAGCCCGAGGGTTCGCAGCAGCGCGGCGGCGTCGGCAGCGCAGTCGGCCAGCCGGAACGGGACGAGCGGGCGCAGGCCGCGCCCGTGGCCGCGATGGTCGAGCGCGAGCACCCGGTACCCCGCCTCGTGCAGCGGCCGGTACGCGGCGTGCCAGTTGAGGTCGCCGCTGACCAGCCAGCCGTGCAGCAGCAGCACGACGGGCCGATCGTCGCCGGCGGCCGCCGTCGGGTCGGTGTCACGCAGAAAGAACTCGCCGCGACCGTCGACGACCACGGTCCGGGCCGCGGGAAGCTCAGTGGGCGGCACCGGCGGATACGGGTAGGTGCGGGGCATCCGGGTCAGGCTAGTGGTCGCTCACGTAAGTACGGTCGCGCCTCGAATGCGGGCGTATTTGCGTGAGGGGCCACTGGTCGCCGCATCCGCACGTGCTCGTGCAACCCGGCGCGACTGTGATGCCGACTTCGGTCGACGTGTCCTGCGCCTGGTGAGACACTTGCGGTGTGACCGAATCGAATGTCGAGCTGGCCCGTCGCGGCTACGAAGCCGCCCAGCGACAAGATATGGATGCGGTGCGCGAGTTCCTCGATCCCGAAGTCAAATGGCACGGCGGGGATCCATCAGCACCGGGCGCTTGCCATAACCGCGCGCAGGCGATCGAGTTCATGCGCCACGCGATCGGCCGCGGGACCCTGGGGGAGCTCGTCGAGATCGTGGGCGCCGGCGACCGGGTCGTGGTGATCATGCGGGCCGCCTCATCGAGCGGCGAGCCGGCCGCCCTCAGCGCAAATCTGAC
>Ga0302314_10021372_pt1 | contig 10661 bp, 8 predicted proteins | sample III_Palsa_N2_3_FD_200533 | JGI IMG/M metagenome (GOLD analysis project Ga0302314, IMG submission 200533) | Peat permafrost microbial communities from Stordalen Mire near Abisko, Sweden - III_Palsa_N2_3 | ecosystem: Environmental > Terrestrial > Soil > Palsa > Peat permafrost | place: Sweden... | reverse complement strand
CTACGCCGCCACCCCGGCCTACCGGCCGGTGCTCGAGCTGCACGGCCTCGGCGACCTCCAGGACGAGCTGAACACGCTGGCCAAGCGGGGCGAATGGCAGGCGATGGGCGGCCTGATCGACGACGGGATGCTCGGCGAATTCGCCGTGGTGGCGCCGCTGGACGAGCTGCCCGCGGCCTACGCGGGCTGGGCCGGCGGCCTGGCCGACCGGACCAGCTTCACGCCCCCCGACACCCTGGGCGCCGAGGCGGCCGGGGAGCTGATCGCCTCGATCAGGGCGAGTGCGGCCGAGGTGGCCGCCGGTGCCATCGGCGCCATCGGAAAGGAAGCCCGCTCATGACCTCATCAGGGCCGCCGGTCGTGGTCACGCGGGACGGCGACGTCGCGCTCATCACCCTCGACCGGCCGGGGGTGCGCAACGCGATCGACGTCGAGACGGCCGCGGCGATCTGCGACGCGGTGGCCGGCGGCCAGGACGCGGCGGTCATCGTGATCACCGGAACCGACCCGGCGTTCTGCGCCGGCCTGAACCTGCGCTCACTCGGCACCGGCCAGCTGACCGACCTGCCGCCGTTCAACGCGGCCGTGGCCGGCTCGCGGGTGCCGGTGATCGCGGCGGTGAACGGGCCGGCCGTGACCGGCGGGTTCGAGCTGGCCCTGGCGGCCGACTTCATCGTCGCGTCCGAGCGGGCCGCCTTCGCCGACACCCACCTGCGGGTCGGCGTCTACCCCGGTCCCGTGCTCGTCGACCTGCCCCGCCGGGTCGGGATGGCCTGGGCCCGGGAGATCTCGCTGACCGGCAACTTCGTCGACGCGGCGACGGCGCTGCGGATCGGGATCGCCAACCACGTGGTCCCGCACGCCGAGCTGCTGCCCACCGCGATGCGGCTGGCGGCCGCGATCGCCGAGTCCGACCGCGACATGGTCGCGACGATGCGCGCGGACTGGGACGCGACTAGCGGCACCCCGGTCCGCGAGGCGCGGCGGCTGCACCTGGAGAACGCCAGCGACGCCGGCTACGCCGGCCAGGCCACCGCCGACGGGATCGCCGCCCGCCGCGACGCCGTGCTCGGCCGGTCCCGGGCGCAGCGCGGCTCAGCCCCGTGAGCACCGGGCATTAGTCATCGTCAATACAACTGCTTTTCTTTCCAAGACCCTTTAAATCTGACGGTACGTATACGACCAGAGCAACCGCACCATCGGCGGCCCCGACTCGGAGCTGCTCGGCCAGCTCATCCAGGAACGCACGCTGACCTACGTCTGGCTCAGCAGCGGCCGCCGGGCCTCGGGCGCGGCCCGCGCGGCGGTGGTGAAGCAGTGGCCGCTGACCGATGCCGCCGTCGCCGCCCTCCGGGCCGGCGTGGCCGCCGCGGGCGGGACGCTGGGCCAGGTACAGCGCCAGAATCTGACACCACCGTACACAAAATTGAACTCGCTGGCCCGGCTTCGGGCCGCCGCCGGCAACGACACGATGTCGCCGCTGGCGGTGTTCCAGGCGTACAACGCCATCGTCGACGCGGAATTCCAGTTTCTCCGGAGCCAGGCGGAGATCCCCAACGGCTCGATCGCCCTCTATCAGGAAGGCGTGGCCAACATCGACGGCGGGCAGGCGCTTGAGCTCGTCGGGCGCGAAGCCTCGCTGGTCGGCGGGTCGCTGGCCGCGGGGGGCACGATGTCCGCCGCCATCCGCCAGCAGTTCACCCAGGACGTCTACGATCAGCGGCTCCTCGAGCAGAACGCGCTCTCGCCGCTCAACTGGCCGGGCATCGGCAGCCCCTACACCCACCTGTTCGCCTCGGCCCTGTACACGCGCTTCGCGGCGCTGGAAAACAGCATCACCGACGGCACCGGTCCCGGTGGGCGGCTTCCGGTGAGCGCGGCCGCCTGGCAGTCAAGCGTGCAGTCGTTCCTGACCGAGTTCACCCGCGTCTCGATCCTCGGCCGGGAGGCCGACACCAAGGGGGCCGCCCACGCTGGCGATGTCATCCTGCTCCGGCTGATCCTCGTCGGCGGGGCCGGGCTCGTCGCGGTGGTCATCTCCGGGCTGCTGCTCGTGCGGTTCGGCCGCCGCATGACCCGCGAGCTCACCGGTTTCCTGGCCGCGGTCCGCGCCCTCGCCGACGAGCGGCTGCCGCTGGTGGTGCGCCGGCTGCGCGCGGGCGAGCGAGTGGACATCGCCGCCGAGGCCCAGCCGCTGGCGCTGCGCGCGAGCACCCGCGAGGCCACCGAGATCGCCGAGGCGTTCTCCACCGTGCAGCGGACGGCCGTCGAGGCCGCGGTCGGGGAAGCCGAGCTGCGTTCCGCCGCCAGCGTGGTCTTCCGCAGCCTGGCCCGGCGCAGCCAGTCGCTCCTGCAACGGCAGCTCGGCCTGCTCGCCGACATGGAACGCGATGCCAGCGACCCCGGCGCCCTCGAGCAGCTCTTCCGCCTCGACCACCTCACCACCCGCATGCGCCGGCACGCGGAAGGCCTCATCGTCTTGTCCGGCGCGCCCTCGGGACGGCGCTGGCGCGACCCGGTGCCCCTGGTCGAGGTGCTGCGCGGGGCGATCGGCGAGATCGAGGACCGCGGGCTCGGCATCCCGCCGCCGACGCTCGCCGCCCTCAACGACCGGCTGGCCAACCCGCCCGAGTTCGACCTGGCCGACACCGATCAGCTCGGGCTCTTCGTGGTCAGCCGGCTGGCCGCCCGGCAGGAGATCCGGGTCTCACTGCGCGGGTCACCGTTCGGCGGGACATTGGCCATCGTGCTGCTGCCGCGCCGCTCCCCCCAGGCGAACCTGGCCCCCCAGCTCCGGGAGGCACCTCCGGCGCGCTCGGCCGACCAGGCTCGCACGCTGATCGCCTCTATCCGGCAAGGCTGGCGCAATGGCGGCACCGAGACCGGCGGGCCGACGCCTGCCACCAGTGCGAATGATAACGAAGCGAACGACGATGGGGAACGAGCATGACTCAAGGATCGGCATCGGGCGAGCTGAGCTGGCTACTGCGGGACCTGGACGCGCGCGTCGGTCATGTGCGGCAGGCGGTGGTGCTGTCCTCCGATGGCCTGACCATGGGCACTTCCCCGGGGCTCGACGGTGACGACGCGGACCACCTGTCGGCCATGGCCGCCGGGGTGCAGAGCCTGGCCCGCGGGGCGAGCCGCCGCTTCCGCGGCGGCAATGTCCGCCAGAGCGTCATCGAGATGGACGACGCGCTGCTGTTTATCACCGCGGCCGGGCAGGGCGCCTGCCTGGCCGTGCTGGCCGACGGCGCGGCCGATGCCGGCCTCATCGCCTACGAGATGACCATGCTGGTCAAGCGGGTGGGCCAGCATCTCGCGGCCAACCCGAGATTTCCCGGGCAGCAAGCGGCGGCGAGATAAGCCACCATGAGCCCGCGGGACGACGGATGGACGGACGAGGAGGCCGGCCCGGTCGCCCGGCCCTACATGGTGACCGGCGGCCGGACCCGGCCGGTCGGCGAGCGGAACTTCGGCCTGATCGACATCGTCGTGGCGACCGGGTCCGAGCCGCACCGCGCCTTCTCCCCCGGCCCCGAGCACCGCCACATCCTGGACCTATGCCAGCGCCCGCTGGCGGTGGCCGAGCTTTCCGCCGCGATGAAGCTGCCCCTTGGCGTGGTCAGCGTGCTCCTCGGCGACCTGCTCTACGAGGACCTGATCAACGTGTTCCGGCAGGCCCAGATGGTCACCGACCGAGGGCTGCTGCAGAAGGTGCTCGACGGCCTGAACGCCATCTGACGCCGGCTTGCCGCTAGGCCTCGATTTTCCCGCTAGGCCTCGACCGCCGCATGCGAGGCGGCGTACTGGCCCGCCAGGAATCCCCAGACGATCGCCGGGCCGAGCGTGCCGCCGGCCCCGCCGTAGGACATGCCCATGGCCGAGGCGGCCATGGCGTTGCCCGCCGCGTACAGGCCCTCGATGGGGGCACCGTCGACATCGAGGACCCGGGCCTGGTCGTCGGTCTTGGGACCGCCCTTGGTGCCGAGGCAGCCGCTGTAGACGCGAACCGCGTAGAAGGGCGCCGCGTCGAGCGGTCCGAGGGTGGCGGCCGGGCCATCGCCGAACTGCGGGTCGCCCCACCACTTGTCGATGGCGCTGGTGCCGCGCCCGAAGTCCGGGTCCTGGCCGCGAGCGGTGTTGCCGTTCCAGGACCGTACGGTCCGCTCGAGCACGTCGGCGGGCACGTCGATCTGCTTGGCCAGCTCGGCGATCGAGTCGGCCGCGGTGATCCAGGCGGGCACCGGCTGATCGGCCCGGGCGCCGGCCAGGCCGTACCGGCGCCAGTAGCCGTCGTCGAAGATCATCCAGGCCGGATGGTTGGCGTACTCGAAGGTCGTCGTGTCGATCACGTGGAACGCCGCGCCGAAGGCGTTGTAGTTCACCGCCTCGTTGGTGAACCGCTGCCCGCGGCCGTTGACCATGATGCACCGCGGCCGGGTCCGTTCGCCGTTGATCAGCCAGGACGCGGTGCTGCCGTCGGGCATCGGCACGTCGATGGTCGGCGCCCACCACGCCTCCCGCATGTTGCCGAGATCGGCGCCCACCCGCATCGCCATCCGCAGGCCGTCACCGGTGTTACCGTGCGGCGGCGAGGCCGGGCGCTCGAGCGGCCCGCGCAGGAACGACCGCACCAGGTCCTCGTCCCACTCGAAGCCGCCGGTGGCGATGATGACCCCGCGGCGCGCGCGCACGTCGACCGGCCCGTCCGCCGACTCGAAGCGGACGCCGGTCACCCGGTCCCCCTCGGTGAGCAGCCGGATCGCGCGCATGCCGGTCCGCGGCTCGATCCCCCGGTCCAGGCAGCCCTTGACCAGGCGGCCAACCAGGGCCTGACCGGTGCCGCGCTCATCGTGGAGCCGGCGCCGGGCCAGCTCGTCGGCCGGAATGCCCTGGGGCGCGCCGCGGCCGAGCGGGGTCTCGGTAATCGTCAGCACCCCGGAGAGCTGCGGTCCCTTGGTGACGCGGTCGGCCCACTGGCCCAGCTCGCTGAAGGGGAACAGCGGGCACTCCATCGTCCGCCCGCCCCGCGTCTTCGCGCCCGGGTTCTCCGGGTGATAGTCGGGAAAGCCGGCGATCGAGTAGAACCTCACGGGCGAGTTGGCCTCGAGCCACCGCACCACCTCGGGTCCCTGGTCGATGAACGTCTCGGCGGCGCGGGAATCGATCATGTCATTGGACAGGGATGCCAGATAGGTCAGCGCGTCTTCGCGGCTGTCGGTGGCGTCGACCGCGGCCATGTGCGGGTTGCCGGGTATCCAGGCCATGCCGCCGGACCAGGCCGCCGTCCCGCCGATCTTGTCGAGCTTCTCGAAGAGCCCGACGGCAGCTCCTTGCGCACTCGCCCGGATGGCCGCCGTCAGCCCGGCCGCGCCGGTGCCGAGCACCACCACATCGAACTCGTCCACTGAGATCGCCTCCTCGGGAAACAATATGCACACAGTGTCAGATATACAAGCTGTCAGATGCCAGATAAATCGAGTTACCGGGTTAGCCGAGGATTGTCCGCAGCCGCCCGGTGACCTGCTCGAGATCGCCGAGCGGGCAGACGGAGGCGACATAGCGGTCGGGGCGCAGCACGATGACGTTGTCCGCTGGCCGTCGCAGCAGCCAGTCCCGGAAGGCCCCGTCGACGTCCTCGACGGCGACGGACCAGTCGTCGTCCGACCGTCCTGGGCGCTTGCGCCGACCGCCCGGGTCAGGACCCGGTGCCCCGCGCGGCGCGAGCACCTGCACGGAACGCGCGCCGAGCGAGCGCCACCACGCCGCCGCGTCCGCGCTGAGGCCGGAGGACGGGTCGACATGGAGGCCGAGCAGGGCGAACGAGGACCCGAGCGCGTCGTCGAGCAGGATCCGGTCGCCGTCGGCGTTCTCCACGGCCGGCTGGCTGAACATCCGGCCGAGCGGGACGTCCTTGGACGTTCCCGCGTACGGGACCACTACGCCCTGGACGTAGCGCGGCATCGGCTTGTACTTCATCTGCAGGATGTAGTCCCGCGCCCCCGGGATCTTCTGGGCACCGCGGAAGGCGGCGTCGCGGACGCGCTCGGTGGCGAGGTTGTGCGGGCTGTACATCTGCCCCATCCGGGTCGCGAAGTTGACCATGGTGGCCGCGTGCTCGCGGCGCTCGCTGTCGTAGGTGTCGAGCAGCCCGTCACCCGCCGATCCCCTGAGCACGAGCGCGAGCTTCCAGGCGAGGTTGGTGGCGTCGCGGATGCCGGAGTTCATGCCCTGGCCGAAGAACGGCGGCTGCAGGTGGGCGGCGTCCCCCGCGAGGAACACCCGCCCTGACCTGAACCGCTCGGCCGTCCGCGAATGATGCAGGTAGACGGCGCTGCGGAGCACGCGCGGCAGCGGGGTGGTCCCGTAGCGGGGGGCGATCAGCTCCGACAGCACCCGCCGCGGGTCGGTGAGCGCCGCCTCGTCGTCGGTGTCGTTGAGCTTGAACTCCCAGCGCCGGTGCCCGTACGGCAGCGGGATCATCAGCACCGGGCGCACCGGGTCGCAGTACACCGCCGAGTAGGGCGCGTCCAGCTCGTCGTCGGCGGTGTCGACGACGAGCCACTTCGACGGAGCGGTGGTCCCGGTCATCTCGATGCCGGCGATCTTCCTGACGGTGCTGCGCCCGCCGTCGGTCCCGACGAGGTACCGGGCGCGCAGCCGCACGGCCGCACCGGCGCTGTCGGTGATGTCCGCCGTGACCCCGTCGGCGTCCTGCTGGTAGCCGGTCAGCCGCGCGCCGAGCAGGAGTTCCACCGAGTCGCTCTCGGCCGCCCGCTCCCGCAGCACCGCTTCGAACAGCGGCTGCAGGAAGTTGTTCCTGCGCGGCCAGCCAAACGGGCGGACGCTCGGCTCCACGTGTGCCATCAGCCGGCCCCACGAGGTGTAGTACCGGATGGGCGTGTTCTGGACGATGTCTTCGAGCAGCCGTCCGACGACCCCGATCGCCTGGTAGGTACGCAGCGACTCGTCGTCGATCCCCACCGCCCGCGGGTACTCGTAGATGCCGGGCTGGGCGTCGATGACGACCGCCCGCACGCCGTACACCGCCAGCAGGTTGGCCACGGTGATGCCGCAGGGGCCGGCGCCGATGACGGCGACATCGGTCGTCACCTCGCGGACCTCGCCGGACGGGTGCGTCATAAGCTTCCTCCGAACAGCTGCCAGCGCGTCACCGCACACGCTCCGTGTCGCCCCAGCCCCGCCAGCAGGATTATGGATTCTGTAGAATATTTACTTAGCGGGTCGGGCGGCGTCAAGGCGCGGCCCGGAAACGCGGCCGTCCAGCCCGGCGCGATGCTGTTAACGCCAGCCATCCTAACGGAGTGGAGGCTCCGCTCCGATATAGTGCTGAGTCCGGAGAAGATAACGGACGGGAACGTTATGACGTTTGAGCTTGGCGCCTACAGCTTCGGCGCGGCCGGGAAGAACCCGGAAGGCGAGACGGTCAGCACCGCGCAGGCGGTGCGCAACCTGCTCGAGCAGATCAAGGTGGCCGAGCAGGCAGGCCTGGACTTCTACGGCGTCGGCGAGCACCACACGGCCACGATGCCGGTGTCATCGCCGGCCGCCGTGATCAACGCCGCCGCCGCCGTCACCACCGCGATCACGCTGTCGACCGCCGTCAGCGTGCTGTCCACCGACGACCCGATCCGGCTGTACCAGCAGATGGCGACCGCCTCCATCGTCAGCGGCGGCCGGGTCGAGATCATCGCCGGCCGCGGCTCCTCTACCGACTCCTTTCCGCTGTTCGGCTACGACCTCGACGACTACGACGGCCTCTACGCCGACAAGCTCGGCCTGCTCCTGGCCGTCAACGACAGCCCCCAGGTCAGCTGGGAATCACCATTCCGGCCACCGCTGAAGGACGCCCTCGTCGTCCCCAGGCCCGACAAGCCGATCCGCATCTGGCTCGGCACCGGCGGCAACCCGGAATCGACCATCCGCGCCGCCCAGGCCGGACTCCCGGTCTCCTACGGCATCCTCAGCGGCACGCCCCGGCACTGGGGCCAGATGGGCGACCTGTACCGGCAGGCCGCTCGGCAGGCCGGCGCGGACGAGTCCAGGCTGGCGATCTCGGTCGCCGGCCACGGCTTCATCGGGCGTGACGGACGGGCGGCCAAGGACCTGTTCTTCCGGCACGAGCAGGCCGCCTACGCCGCCTTCGGCCGCTTCGGCGCCCGCTCCTGGCAAGACGCGGCCCCGAACTACTCCCCCGGCGGCATGGTCTTCGCCGGCGACCCGCAAGAGATCGCCGACCGCATCATCGACCTGCACCGCCACCTCGGCCACACCCGCCACTTCCTCCAGATGGACATCGGCGGCATGCCCCATGACGAGGTGCTCAGGTCCATCGAACTACTCGGAACCGAGGTCGCACCCCGGGTCCGCGCCGAACTGAACAGCACAACGTAAGAGTTCGCCCGCGACGCGCAGAGCCCCTACGGGCATACCTGGGTGGGCGGAGGGGCGCGGGCCACGGTTCGTTCACTGAAATCTTGAATGTCCGGATAATCCCTTGGCCCGCGGCGTGAGACTTCAGCCACATTCGGGCGGAAACCGCTGCTCGACTAACGGAGCGGAGCCTCCGCTCCGTTATGGTGGTGAGCGGATGATCATCCGCTCACCAGAGAGGAGGCCCGATGACCGCCGCGCCACCGCGCACGCATTACTGGGCTACCTTCACCGTGCTGGCCGCCGCCACGGCGGCCTACGCGCTGCTGCAGTCGCTGGTAATACCGGTGCTGCCCACCATCGAGGCGGGCCTGCACACGTCCCAGAACACCGTGACGTGGGTGCTGACCGCCTACCTGCTGTCCGCGTCGATCTTCACGCCGATCATGGGGCGCCTGGGCGACATGTGGGGCAAGGAGCGGATGCTGGTCGCCGCGCTGATCGCCCTGACCCTCGGGTCGGTGCTCGCCGCCTTGACCGGGTCGATCGTCATCATGATCGTGGCCCGGGTAATCCAGGGCATCGGGGGCGGCGTCCTGCCGCTGTCCTTCGGCATCATCCGCGACGAGTTCCCGGTCGAAAAGGTGGCCGGCGCGGTCGGCGTGATCGCGGCCCTGGCCGCGGCCGGCGCCGGACTTGGCATCGTGCTCGCCGGTCCGATCGTCGAGGCCCTGAACTATCACTGGCTGTTCTGGATCCCGGCGATCATGCTGGCGGGCGCCACCGTCGCCGCGAAGGCGATCGTCCCGCAATCCCCGGTCAGGACGGCCGGCCGGGTGAACTGGTCCGCCGCCGCCCTGCTATCGGGCTGGCTGGTGGCGCTGCTCGTGCCGATCAGCGAGGCGCCCACCTGGGGCTGGGGCTCGGCCCGGGTGCTCGGGCTGCTTGCCGTCGCCGTCGTGCTGGCCGTCGGCTGGGTCGTCGTAGAGTCCCGGTCGGCCCATCCGCTCATCGACATGCGCATGATGCGCATCCCGGTGGTGTGGACCACCAATCTGGTCGCGCTCCTGTTCGGCGTCGGGATGTACGCGACCTTCGCGTTCCTGCCGGAGTTTCTGCAGACGCCCGCTACCGCGGGTTACGGCTTCGGCCTCAGCATCACCCTTTCCGGCCTGGTCCTGCTGCCCTCAAGCGTCGCCATGTTCGTCGTCGGCGTCGCCTCTGGGCGGCTCACGAGCCGGTTCGGCGCCAAGTCCGTCCTGGTCGCCGGGGCGCTTATCAGCATCGTGACGTTCGCACTGCTGACCTTCGCGCACCGCCAAGAGTGGGAGATCCTGCTGGCGATGGTCTTGCAGGGCGTCGGGTTCGGCATGGCCTTCGCCGCGATGTCCAACCTGGTCGTGCAAGGCGTGCCGGCGGAGCAGACCGGCGTCGCCAGCGGCATGAACGCCAACATACGGACCATCGGCGGTTCTATCGGGGCGGCCGTCATGAGCAGTATCGTTACCTCCACGGCCAGGATCGGCGGCCTGCCCCGCGAATCGGGATACACGCACGGTTTCGGGCTGCTGACGCTGGCGACAGTCGCGGCCGCTATCGCCGCGATGCTGGTTCCGTCGGCGGTGCGCGCCGTGGCGGGTACCGGCCAGGCTGACGAGATGCCCCATGCCGAACTTGGCTTGCTGGCCGCGGGCACCCTCGTGGGAGACGAGTCAGAGTGAAATGAGGTGGGCAGTGTCCGCTCCGGTTGACGAGTCCGCTCCGGTCGCCGGCCGGCCGCTGCGCCGCGACGCCGAGCAGAACCGCCAGCGCCTGCTCGACGCCGCGGCGGACGTGTTCGCCGAGCACGGCCTCGACGCCAGCGTCGATGAGGTCGCCCGCGCCGCGGGCGTGGGCATGGGGACTCTCTACCGCCGCTTCCCGACCAAGGACGCCCTGATCAGTGCCCTCGTCCACGACGTGCTGAACACCATGCTCACGCTGGCCAGGGAGGGCGCCGAGCGGGCCGACGGAACCGGACTTGAGTTTTTTCTGACGGCGGCGAGCGCCTATCAGGCCGCCCACCGGGGCTGCCTGCCGCGCCTGTGGAGCGCCGGCACCGAGCATGACCTGGTCCAGCAGATCCGAACCGTGATCGACGCCCTGCTCACCGAGGCCAAGCGGCACGGCCGGGTCCGTGCCGACATCACGAACGCCGACGTAACGATCGCCTTGTGGGCCGTCCGCGGAATCGTCGAGACGACCGGGGGCCGTGCCCCCGAGGC
>Ga0302314_10021369_pt1 | contig 10662 bp, 11 predicted proteins | sample III_Palsa_N2_3_FD_200533 | JGI IMG/M metagenome (GOLD analysis project Ga0302314, IMG submission 200533) | Peat permafrost microbial communities from Stordalen Mire near Abisko, Sweden - III_Palsa_N2_3 | ecosystem: Environmental > Terrestrial > Soil > Palsa > Peat permafrost | place: Sweden... | reverse complement strand
CGGCGGCCTCGCGCTCGGTCTCGTGGCGCTTTGCCGCACCCGGGAGCAGGCGCAGATGCTCTCCACCTTCGTGATACTGATCCTGGCGGCGGTCGGCGGCAGCATGGTGCCGCGCTTCCTGATGCCGCCGTGGCTGCAGAGCGTCGGCTGGTGGACGCCTCACGCCTGGGTGATCGAGGCCTATCAGGGCCTGCTGTGGCGCGACGATGGCGTCGATGCCCTGTATAAGCCATGGATTGTGCTGACGTTGATCGGAGTCGCGGGGTTTGCGATCGCTCAGATCGCCGCCCGCCGAATCCGGACTTAAGGGGACATGGCCGCGCTCGCCCTCGACATCGTGATCTTCGCCGGGGCCTTCCTGTTCATGGAAGGCTTCGCTTGGTTCACCCACAAATACGTCATGCACGGCTTCCTCTGGGTCTGGCACGAGTCACACCACAGGCCGCGAACCGGCATGTTCGAGCTGAACGACCTGTTCGCGGTGGTGTTCGCCACGCCGGCGATCGTCGCGATCTATTTCGGTGTCCACGGCTATCCGCTGCTGCTGCCGCTGGGGCTGGGGATCACCGCCTACGGCGCCGTCTACGCCATGTTCCACGACGGCCTGGTGCACCGCCGCTATCCGACCCCGCTGAACGGCAAGTCGCGGTTCTGGAAGACGCTGATCCAGGCGCATCGCATCCACCACGCAGTGAGCACGAAGGAAGGCTGTGTGTCCTATGGCTTCCTGATGGCCCAACCGGTGCGCAAGCTGAAGGCGCAGCTGGCCGAGGTCCAGGCGGCGCGGGCGGCGACGGTCGAAGCGGGATCGCTCGAGTCCGAACCTCTCAGCTAGATCTTCGACCAGAGCGCCGGCCGTGGCTGGGGCCGGGCAAAGCGGCTGGCTACCGCGGTCCAGCCGCCGCCCAGAGCCAGCGCTGCCTTCGTGGCGCCACTGGCCGAGGCGCGCTTGTCCCAGGCCCTGGGGCCGCGCTCCAGCACGATGATCCCGATCTGGCGGTAGACGCCGCGAGCGGCGGCGATCGCCCAAGCCGAGCGCCACGGCAACTCCGAAAGGCCCGTGACGGCCGAGGCATAGTAGGGCTCGGCTTCTACCAGCAGGCGCTTGACCACGCCGAAGACGGCGGCGCGGTGCTTCGGCGCGCCGATCTCGGCCTCGGGCACGCCGGCTTCGGCAAGCCAGTTGGCCGGCAGGTAGATGCGGCCGTTGGCGGCGTCCTCGATCACGTCGCGGGAGATGTTGGTGAGCTGGAAGGCCAGGCCCAGGTCCTGCGCCCGCCGCAGCGTCGGCAGGTCGTTGGGGCCGACCCCCATCACCAGCGCCATCATCACGCCGACCACGCCGGCGACGTGCCAGCAGTAGTCCAGCGTGTCCGAAAGCGTCTCGTAGCGCCGCGACGAGACGTCCATCGCGAAGCCGTCGAGCAGCTCGATGGCGTAGCGCTCGGGAATATGGCGGCGCAGGGCGACCCGCTGGAACGCCGCGAACTCGGGGTCGTCGGTCGGCTCTCCGGCCAGGGCGGCGCGGGTCTTCTCGTAGAGGGTAGTCAGGCGCTGGTTGGCGCTCTCGGCGTCCGGCGTCACCATGCCGTGCCCAAGTTCCTGGCCGTCGATGACGTCATCGCAGTGCCGGCACCAGGCGTAGAGCATCTCGGCGTCGGCGCGGGTCTCGGCGTCGAACAGGGCCGCGGCGGCGGCGAAGCTTTTCGAGCCCTTCTGGATCGTCGCGCGGCTGGTTTGGACGAGATCGGTCGTGCTCAAGCCTGGCCTCCCAGGTCGGCGACCATCAGCCCCGCCGTCGCCTTCGCCGAACCGATCACGCCAGGGACGCCGGCGCCGGGATGGGTGCCGGCCCCGACGAAATAGAGGTTGCGGATCACGTCGTCGCGGTTGTGGGTGCGGAACCAGGCGCTCTGGGTCAGCACCGGCTCGAGCGAGAAGGCCGAGCCCTGGAAGGCGTTCAGCTCGCGTTGGAAATCCTTCGGCGTGAAGATCCGCTGGGTGACCAAGTCGGCCTTCAGGCCGGGGATGTAGCGCGCTTCGATCGCGTCCAGGATGCGGTCGGCGTAGCGCGGTCCCTCGACGTCCCAGTCGATCGCCGCCGTGCCGAGGTGCGGCACGGGCGACAGGGCGTAGTAGCTGGAGCACCCTTCCGGCGCGAGGCTGGGGTCGGTGACGCAGGGCGCATGCATGTAGATCGAGAAATCCTCGGAGAGCACATCCTTGCCGTAGATGTCGTCGATCAGCCCCTTGTAGCGTGGGCCGAACAGGATGGTGTGATGCGCCAGATCCGGGTGTGTGCGCCTAAGGCCGAAGTGGACCACGAACAGCGACGGGCTGAAGCGGCGCTTCTTCAGGCCGCGGGAGACCGCCTGGCCGCGCCGGTCGTCGGCCAGCAACTTGTCGTAGGTGTGGACGATGTCGGCGTTGGAGGCGACGGCGTCGAACGCCTCGAAAGACCCGTCCTTGTGCACGATCCCGGTGACGCGGCCGTTCTCGGTGACGATGCGTTGTACGGCGTCGGAGACGACCAGCCGCCCGCCCAGGTCTTCCAGCAACTTCACCATCGCGCCGACCAGGCAGTTGGTGCCACCCTTGGCGAACCAGACGCCGCCGTCCCGCTCCAGGGCGTGGATCAGGGCGTAGATCGATGAAGCGGCGAACGGGCTGCCGCCGACCAGCAGGGTGTGGAACGAGAGCGCCTGGCGCAGGTGATCGTCCTGCACGAAGGTCGAGACCTTGTCGTAGACACTGCGCCAGGCCTGCAGCTTCACCAGTTCCGGCCCCGCGGCCAGCATGTCGCCGATCTTCAGGAACGGGACGCCACCGAGGCGCTTGTAGCCTTCTTCGTAGACCGCCTCAGAGAACTTCAGGAAGCGGCGATAACCCTCTACATCGGCTGGGTTTTTGGCCCCGATCTGGCGGTCGAGCTCGGCCTGATCGTTGACGTAGTCGAACCGCGATCCATCGGGCCACAGAAGGCGATAGAACGGGCTGACCGGAAGCAGCTCGATGTAATCGGCGCGCTTTCGGCCGGAGAGGGCGAACAGCTGGTCGATGCAGTCCGGATCGGTGATCACGGTCGGGCCGGCGTCGAAGGTGAAGCCCTGGTCGCGCCAGACGTAGGCGCGGCCACCGGGCTTGTCGCGGCCCTCGATCACGGTGGTGTCGATGCCCGCGCTCTGCAGACGGATGGCCAGCGCCAGGCCGCCGAAGCCGGCGCCGATGACGGCTACGCGTTTGGTCATGCCAGGGCCGCTCGTTCGGCGAGGAGAGGCGCCTCGGAAAGACAGCCGAGCGCGCGGGTGATGGGGACCGGCGGCTTGCCGGAAAGGATACGCATCTTGTCCGCCAGCGTGGCCTCACCGGCGTAGAACCGCTCGATCAGCGGCGCCGGCAGGCGATAGAATCGTTCCAGCACCTTGTAGCGCCGATCCGGCGCCGCGGCGCGAAATAGCATGCGGTTGAGCAGGCGGTAGAAGCCGCGGCGCTGCCAGGCGGACTTCGAGATGCCGATGATGGCCGCGCGCACCGCCTCGGTGGTCAGTTGCGGCAGGCCGGCGATCGCCTCGGCCTGGCGGGCGGCGTCCGGCGAGGAATAGCCGGTGGTGGGATGGAACAAGGCGGCGCGCATACCGGCGTCGGCCGCGCCGGGCTTCTCCTCCGCCCAATAGGCTTCGATGTCGCCGGCCAGAGCGATCGGTAGCACCCCCACTTCCTCGCGGACGATCTCGGCCACGTGCCAGCCCTGGGCGGCGGCGTAGGCGGCGATATCGCTTTCGAGGGCGGCGCGGTCGAGGGCGGGACCGTCGCTATAGCGGGTGTCCTCGATCAGCATCCGGTCGGGGCCGGTGGGCAGGACGTAGAGGAACCGGTAGCCGTCGAGTTGGGCGACGGTGGCGTCCATCACGATCGGCCGGGTCAGGCCATGTGGCGCGGCCAGCCGCACCTCCTGGCCGAGGAACTTCTGCCAGCCCAGCGCCAGGTGGATCGAGCGGCGAGGGCCGCGGGCGTCGATCACCAGCGGCGCGGCCAGGCGCCGGCCATCGACCAGGCGCACCGCCTCGGCCTTGACCTCGCTGGCCTCGACGCCGAGCCACGCGTCGGCGCCCATCAGCTCGCTCATCACCTCGTGCAGTCGATCCGAGGTGATGGACCGGTAGTGGGTCGCCAGGGTGCGGCGGTGGGCGGGGAAGCGCACGTCGTAGCCGGGCCAGTCGTGCACGATCAGCGGACCCAGCCAGTCGGAGATCGCCGGCGAGACGTCGGTGGCGAAGTGGCACCAGGTGTGCTCGCCGCCGATCCGGCTGTCGCGCTCCAGCATGATGATCTTCAGGTTCGGCCGCGAGCGTTTCAGCCTCAGCGCGATCAGGCTCGACGTCAGTCCGCCGCCCACCAGCAGGACGTCGGCAACGACCACATCGCTCGGCGCGGGTTGAGACATGGCGTGGCTCTAGCGAGTTTCGGGTGCGCCGGACAGAGGCAGCCAGCGGGGCGATTGCCTCGCCGCGGCGGCGGGGGTAGGCGGAGCGCTTGCCAGGCAGGGATTCGAATGGCCGCTGAGATCATCGACGGCAAGCTGCTGTCAGAGGGCGTGCGGGCCAAGGTGACCGCTGAAGTCGCCGCGCTGGTGCGCGATCATGGGCTGAAGCCAGGACTGGCCGTGGTGCTGGTGGGCGAAGACCCGGCCAGCCAGATCTATGTCCGCTCCAAGGGCGAGCAAAGCCATGCGGCCGGGATGCACTCTGTCACCCATCGGCTCCCGGCCGAGACCAGCGAAGACGCGCTCATCGCGCTGGTGCGCAAACTCAACGCTGACAAGACCATCCACGGCATCCTGGTGCAGCTGCCCCTGCCCAAGCATATCAGCGAGCCGAGGGTGCTGGCGGCGCTCGATCCGGACAAGGACGTCGATGGGCTCACCGTGGCGAGCGCGGGGCGGCTCGCCAGCGGCCTGCCGGGCCTGACCCCCTGCACGCCGCTGGGCTGCATGATCATGCTGCGCGAGACCCTGGGCAGCCTTGCCGGCAAGCGCGCCCTGGTGGTGGGGCGCTCGATCCTGGTCGGCCGGCCGCTGGCGTCGCTGTTGCTGGCCGCCGACTGCACGGTGACGATTGCCCACTCCCGGACCGTCGACCTGCCGGAGCGCTGCCGAGAGGCGGACATCCTCTGCGCCGCGATTGGCCGGCCGCAGATGATCAAAGGCGACTGGGTAAAGCCCGGCGCGGCGGTGATCGACATCGGCGTCAACCGCGTTCCGTTCCGCGATCCGGTCGCGGCGGCGGCCGGCAAGACCAAGGTGGTCGGCGACGTCGACTTCAAGGCCGCCAGCAAGGTCGCCGGCTGGATCACCCCGGTGCCGGGCGGGGTCGGGCTGATGACGGTCGCCTGCCTGCTGCAGAACACGGTGACGGCGGCCAAGCGGATCGCCGGGGTGGCTTAAGGGCGCGCCATGGCGTTGCTGATCGCCTTCGCTGGACTGCCAGGCAGCGGCAAGTCCGCCGTCGCCCGGGAGCTGGCGCTGCGCACCGGCGCGATCTGGCTGCGACTGGATTCCATCGAGCAGGCGATCAAGGACTCCGGCGTCGTGCCGGGGGATCTGAGGGACGCCGGCTACCGCGCCGCCCAGGCCGTTGCGGCGGATAACCTACGTCTCGGCCGCGACGTGGTGGCCGATTGCGTCAACGACTGGAAGATCGCCCGTGACGGCTGGCAGGCGGTCGGACTGCGCGCCGGTGTCGAGGTGGTGTGGGTCGAGATCGTCTGCAGCGACCCGGTCGAACATCGCCGCCGGGTCGAGACACGCGTCAGCCAGGTTCCCGACCTCGAGCTTCCCGACTGGCAGGCGGTGATCGAGCGGGAGTACCATGACTGGGACCGCGAACGCCTGACCGTCGACACCGCCGGCCGGGACGCTTCGGCGTCGGTGGAGATCGTGCTGGGGTTTTTAAGGAGCCTGCTGTGATCGAAGCATCCTGCCATTGCGGCGCCGTGCGGTTCGCGGTCGAGACCGCGCCGGGCGACGTCAACGACTGCAACTGCTCAATCTGCCGACGATACGGTACGCTTTGGGCCTACTACCAGAAACCCGACGTGCGTTTCGACGCCAGCAACGGGCCGACCGACGTCTACATGTGGGGCGACAGGGACCTGGAGTTCCACCGTTGCCGCGGATGTGGGTGCGTCACCCACTGGGTGGCGGTCGATCAGACCTACACCCGGATGGGCGTCAACTATCGGCTGACGGCGCTGGAGGTGCTTGCGGCGACGCCGGTGCGCCACTCCAACGGCGCCGCGATGTGAGCCGCTGGGCTTAGCGCCGGCAGACAAACATTGTCATCCCGGAGAGCCGCGTAGCGGACTCATCCGGGATCTAGTTCACCGCCGGCGCAAAGTAGGTCCGGATCTGCGCCGCTTCGCGGCTTGTCCGGGATGGCACAGATTGGTTTGCCGCAGGACCTGACCTCTAGAACCGCTCGACCCACGGTCTTAGCTCGATCTCCCAACTCCAGGCGCTGCGCGGCTGGCGCAGGGCGGCGAGGTAGCTTTCGGCGATGCCGTCGGGGTCGAGGGTGCTGTCGGGGTTGTCGGCCGGGTCGGGGCGGCTCGCGCTGCGCACGCCGCCGTCGATGACGAAGTGGACCACGTGGATTCCCTGCGGTCCCAGTTCGCGCGCGGCGCTCTGAGCCAGGCCGCGCAGCGCGAACTTGCCCATGGCGAAGGCGGACGACAGCGCAAAGCCCTTGGTGCTGGCGGTGGCGCCGGTGAGCAGGATCGCGCCATGCTGGTTCGGGACCATCCGCCGGGCCGCCTGCTGCGTCACCAGGAAGCCGCCAAATGCGGATATCTCGATCGCGCGCCGCACCTCCAGCGCGTCGATGTCGACGATGCGGCCGCGGACCCGGGCGCTTGGGTTGTAGACCACAAGATCCGGCGTCCCGAGCTTTGCCTCGGCCTCGTCGAACAGGCGGGCAACCGCCGCGGGATCGGCGGCGTCGGCGGCGAAGGTCGCCGCGCCGGTCTCGGCCGCCAAGGGCGCAAGCTTGTCGGCGTTGCGCGCGGCCAGCCCGACCTTCAAGCCCGCCGCGCTCAGCGCACGGGCCAACGAAGCGCTGATGCCGGGTCCGGCGCCGACGATCAGGGCGGTGGAGTAGGGGATATCGGCCATAACCTTCGTGCTCCAGGCTGGATTGCCCAGTCACTTAGGCGGGATTTGAGCTAGGCCAAGGACGCAGAGACTAATTCCCTCGCAAAACAGAGCTTTAGAAGGAAACCTGACAAGGCCGATAGGATATTTTGAAGGCCGAGGTGGCTGCCGTCGGCTCGTCATCGCCCCACATTCAGTGCAGCATTCCGCCCGTCAGGATGAGGTGAGAGATGTCGATCAAAGTCGCCGAACGGCCCCATACCGCCGCGACCAGCCCTTCGACCGTCGAAGGGGTGCTGAACTTCGCCGAGCGCAGCGCGGACAAGGCTTACACCTACACCTTCAAGCCGCCGGAAGGCGTCAAGGGGACCAACATCGTGGTCCAGCCTGAGACCGTCGCGATCGAGAACATCCGGTCGGCCGCGGCCGGGCTCGATGTCGACGTGCAGGGCTTCCAGATCGTCAGCCACCACACCGCGGTGCGCGACTTCTGGGACGAGGCGCAGACGCTAGCGCTCGGCCATCCGGAAGTCGCGGAGCTGGTCAAGGCCGTCACCGGCGCTTCGCGGGTAGTGGTGTTCGACCACACCTTGCGCCGCAGCGATGTCGGGACCTCGGACCGCACGCCCGGCCAGGCGCGCCAGGTGGCGAGCCGGGTTCACGTCGACCAGACCGTCGCCTCCGGCCCGCAGCGGGTGCGGGATCTGATGGGCGAGCAGGCCGAAGACCTGCTGACGCGCCGCGCGGCGATCATCAACGTCTGGCGGCCAATCCACCACGAGGCCCGCGCCTGGCCGCTCGCGTTCGCCGACGCGCGCTCCATAGCGCCGGACGACCTGATCCCCTCCGACCTGATCTTCCCGCACCGCAAGGGCGAGATCTACGGCGTCGCTTACAATCCCGCCCAGCAATGGCGCTTCGTGCCAGACCTGAAGCCCGACGAGGCGATCCTGATCAAGTGCTGGGACAGCGAAACCGCCGTCGCCCAATTCACCCCGCACACAGCGTTCGACGATCCGACCACGCCCGAAGGCACGCCGCCGCGGGAAAGCATCGAGTTTCGGACGATCGCCTTCTTCGACTGACGCAGCCGGAATTCAGGTCATTTCCTCCACGCCCGGCGTCGTCGTGAAGGCGAGGGTCGGCATGGCCCTCAGCGCCGGCAGGATGTCCTGGGCCCGCTCCACCGACCGCCATGTGTCGCGGAATTCGCGCGGGGTCAGGTTCTGATCGAGCATGTGGTCGAACACGGCGAACAGCGGACGCCAGAAGCCCTTGGTGTCGAGGAACACGATCGGCTTGGCGTGCAGGCCGAGGCGGCGCCACGAGAGCAGTTCGACCACCTCCTCCAGCGTGCCGATGCCGCCGGGCAGGATGGCGAAGGCGTCAGCTTCGTCGAACATCATCATCTTGCGCTCGTGCATCGAGCTGACGACGCGGGTCTCGACCTCGCCGAGCGGGCGTTCGTGCGACATCAGAAAGTCGGGAATGATCCCCAGCACCCGCCCGCCGGCCTTATGCGCAGCTCTGGCGCAAGCGCCCATCAGCCCCACACCGCCGCCGCCGTAGACCAGGCGCAGGCCTTCATGAGCGAGGATCGTCCCCAATTCGCTGGCGGCGGCCAGAAAGTCCGGGTCGGCGGCGTCGGACGAAGCGCAATAGACGCATACCGAGTCCAGCGGCCTGGAATTGCTCGGCATACGGGGGCGCTCCAGAAAAAAACAGCGCGCCGAAGCGCGCTGACGTGCGACGATTTGCGGGAAGATACGGACGGAGCGCCTGGAGTTGCAAGCCGCCAAGACGATGCTGCCGTGCCTGGCCGTGCTGGGTTTGCTGGCCGGTTGCAGCCCGCAGCCGCCCGCGGCGGTCAATGCGGCGGCGGGCGCGGAGGCGGCGGCCGGCCAGGCATACCGCCCCGCGCCGGAGCTGCTCGGCGGCGGCGGCGCCAGCGACGGCCAGCTGCAGCTCTACGGGTCGGCGGCGCCCGGCGCGGTGGTGCGGCTGTCCAGCCCCAGCGGCGCCAACCAGTTCGCCACCGCCGACGCGCGCGGCGTCTGGGGGATCGTGCTGCCGGCCTCGGCCGAGCCGCGGCTGCTTGGTCTATCGATGTCGGACGACGGCCGGGTGGTGCAGGCGGTGGACTTCCTGTTCGTGGCCCCTGACCGATCGGTGGTGCGGCTTCGCGCCGGGGGAGGGACCCGGGCCGCCGCGCCGGCCAAACCCGGACTGGCGGCCTTGGCGCTCGACTACGACAACCAGCGCGCGGCGACGCTGTCTGGCGTGGCCGGGCCGCATGAGGCGGTGACGCTGAGGGTCGATGGGGTGGAGCGCGGTCAGGCCAACGCCGACGCCGGCGGCCGCTTCGTGCTGCCGCTCAGCCAGCAACTCGCCGCCGGCTCGCACGACTTCGACCTGGAAGGTGTCGCCCAGGAGGTGCGTTTCTCGGTCTCGGTCAACGCGCCGGCGTCGCTCGGCAAGACGCGTTTCGCCGCCGTGCGGGCCGGCCAGGGCTGGCGGATCGACTGGCTGACGCTGGGCGGGGGCGAACAGACGACGCTGATCCTAGGCCCGCCGGGCATCGCATCATGACCGCCGCGCATGCGGCGGTTCACGAGGGGCTGCCGACCGCCGGCGCCGTCCCGCCCGAGCCGTCGAAGTTCAGCTTCTGGAACTCTATGGCCGAGCTGGTGCGGCTGGTGCTGCGCTCGCGCGCTCCAGGCCTCAGGACCCGGCTCGCCTTGGCGCTGATCCTGGTGCTGATCGGCAAGGCGACCGGCGTCTACGCGCCGGTGCTGATCGGCCAGGCGATCGACGCGGCCAAGGGCGGCGGCCAGGCGCAGACGTTGTTCGCGGTGTTCATGGGCCTCGCGGCGGGCTGGGTGATCCTGCGCTTCATCTCCAACGCCACGCCGCTGATGCGCGACGCGATCTTCACCCCGGTGTCGCAGCGGGCGCTGGCCCGCTCGGCGGAGGAGACCTTCGGCCACGCCCTGACGCTGTCGCTCAACTTCCACCAGGGCAAGCAGTCCGGCACGGTGGCGCGGGTCATCGACCGGGGCGCGCAGTCGACCGACACCCTGCTGCAGAGTGTGGTGTTCAACCTCGGCCCGACGCTGTTCGAGCTGGCGATGGCGTCCTACGTGATGACCGCCCGCTACTACGGCCCGCTGTCGCTGGTAGTGATCGCCACCATCGTGCTCTACATCTTCACCACCGTCAGCATCTCCAACTGGCGGATTGGCCATCGCCGGGAGATGAACGAGGCCGACAGCAAGGCCGCCGGGCTCGCGGTCGATGCGCTGATGAACTTCGAGACCATCAAGGCGTTCGGCTCCGAAGAGCGCGTGGTCGAGCGCTACGCCGGGGCGATGAGCGACTACGCCCGCGCCGCGGTGAAGTCGAACACCTCGCTGCAACTGCTGAACGCGGTGCAGTCGCTGGTGCTCAGCCTCGGGCTCTGCCTCGTCGTCTTCTTGGCCGGTTGGCAGGTGATCCACCATGCCATGACCGCCGGC
>Ga0302314_10021366_pt1 | contig 10663 bp, 6 predicted proteins | sample III_Palsa_N2_3_FD_200533 | JGI IMG/M metagenome (GOLD analysis project Ga0302314, IMG submission 200533) | Peat permafrost microbial communities from Stordalen Mire near Abisko, Sweden - III_Palsa_N2_3 | ecosystem: Environmental > Terrestrial > Soil > Palsa > Peat permafrost | place: Sweden... | reverse complement strand
TATTTTTTTTTAAAAACCACCCGCCCCGCCACGCCACATGGCGGCCACACGGACGCGTTCACAGCTCGGCGCGACGGCGTGCCTGGCACTCGCCGTAGGCGATCAAGTGAAGCCTGTAGAGCAGCGTTGGCCCGTGCGACGGCGGGCTGAAGGGCTTGAGGTACAAGTGGAAGCACACCGAATCGACGCTTACAAAGCGCGGGCCGGTGCGCATGGCTGCCGGCGTCATTGGCGCGCCCGCGGGCAGCGCGTCGGCCTGCGGGTAAATGTAGTGCTGGTACCATTTCGCGTGCACGCGCCAGAGCGGGTGCGCCTGCAAGTCGCCCTCGTACAACGCCATGTCGGGCGGGAAGGCGTGGAAACGGTCAGCGCCCGTGCGGTCCCTCGCGTCGACGGGCAGCACGCCGGCCAGCGCAAGGCAGCGCGCGCCCGACACGTCGTCGGCGTACGCGACGTGGCCCTCCTCGGCGCACCACTCGTTGCCGAGCTGCGCGTATAGCTTGTCCATCGCGACACGGTTCATGAGCCGCATCGGGCCCCCGCTCGCGTACGCGGCAATGTCGCCCGTGGGGTCGGGAAACGCGGCGTTGAACAAACGGCCCATAAACACCGCATCGCCTCTGGCGTGCATTGCCACGACGTCGGGCTCGCGCACGAGCGCCTCGACGTTTTCTGGAATGCCAAACACGTCGTCGGTGAGCAGCACGAGCCAGTCAAAGTCGCCCGTGGCAAAGTAGTGCGGGTAAAGGTAGTGGTAGACGCCCTTGAACACGTTCCACATGTTGTCGTACGTCTGCGGGCCGTCGAACGGGAAGACGACGGTGCCGATGCGCTCGTCGGCCTTGTCGCTGAGGACGACCAAGTGGTCCACGCGCGACAGCCACGTGCGCATCAGAGGCAGGACGCGCTCTTCGTGCACCTTGGAATGCGTCACCACGGCGTAGAGGATGCGCGACTTGTTTGCCGGGGTCGGGCCCACGCGCACGTAGCGTGCCAAGTCGCGCTGCTCGTCGTTGACCAAGCCTGCGCAATAGTCTTGGTTTTCCAACCATTCGGCGTGGAGCTGCTTGGCCAGCCAAGCCGATAGCGTCGGGTCACGCCGATCCGGCGCCGGTTGTTTCATGTAGGGCGTGAGCCAACCAAACCGAGCAAAATGGTTTGGGTGCATTTGGGGCAGCGATTCTCGCGTGAGGTCCACCAAATTGACGTAGAACTTTTCATCCACCTCGCCGAGGTCAAACTTGAGCGCCGCTGACACGATGGCAAACAGCACAGAGTTCTCGTCGTTGAATTGTCCGCGCAGAAAGGCTGCAAGCACCACGCGCGCTCGCGCCACCGAGGACGAATATGCCAGTGCCATCCAGAGTTTAATCATGGGCGCGTAGCGCTCAACACACTTTTCGGGAACGCGCGACGCCATCATGGTGGGAGGCAGGTGAAATTCCACGTGGTGAGGCCATGGGCCTTTTGCGCCATCGCCCCATGCATTGCACGAACGCGCCACGGTGCCAGGTGGAAAACGATCGGCGGGCTGGACTTCATTGTCCGGGCATTCGGCGCACTGGGCAACAAACGAGTCATCGCCCTTGAGCGCGTTGGCGCGATACCGCCAAAGCCGCGGTTCGTGGAAAAACGCTTGGTGGCGCAACGCAATGGCGTGCGGCCATAGCTTGAGAACGCGCTTGTACTGCTCCAGCCCAGCCCGACCTTGGTGAACGACTTTGAATCCATAGTCCTTGAGTTTGTGGTGCCATAGCGCAGGGAGCGATTGATTGATGAGGGCGACAAAGTCAATTTTTGGCGGTACCGGGCGCAACGGCAAAGCCAGCATGGGCTGCAACGAGTGCGATGCCAAAATCGATCGTCGAAGCACAACGGCGCTAAACACGGCTTCATAGTCAAACACAGGTATCAAGTAGGCGTCTGTGACTACGTCGGCCGACGCTGCCAAGCAGGCGTTCATCAAGAGCGCCAAGGCGGCGGCGATCCTCATGGCGCGCGCGCGCGCCGCGCGAGTTTTTTTTTTTGCGCGAGCATGCCGAGGGGCTCCCGTTCGTCGCATTCTTCGCCGCGCGCGCGTGCGGGCGCAGGATGAAGAGGCGCAGGCGACCCAATAGATTACACACAGGCGGAACATGCACAATACGACGCGCGACTACAAAATTTTTTTGTAGTCGAATAATTACCTTTGCCGCGCGTTCCAAACGCTTGCCGCGACGAGGAACGACATACTGGCGACTCCAGCGGCCAACAATACCATGGAAAACGGCCCCGACGAGCCTGCGGCTACTTGGACTCGTCGGGCTTCCATTCTCACCTTGAGTTCGTTGGGCGACACGTCGCGAGGACGCGCCCGCAGCATTCTTCTGAATTCTGCCGTGCGCGGATCGTCGTTGACGCGAATACCGTCGGCGTTTTGAAAGCCCGCCGTGCTCGTGCCAGCGACAAACGAGGTGCGCTGGAATTCCGCATCCACGGCACGCCGCTTTGCGTCGTCGGACAAGATTTGGTACGCAGCTGCGACATCGGCAAAGTCCTTGGGCGCCGATGGCTTTTGGTTCACGTCTGGATGTGTTGTCCGCGCGGCACGCAGATAGGCTTGCCGAATGTCCTCGGCCTTTGCATTGCGCGGCACACCCAGCACCTCGTACGGACTGCGGCTCGTGTCGGACGCCCCGCCGTCGCCACGCCGCTCTGGCATGCGTTGCACGGCACGGCACGGCCGCCCGGCACACGCAAAAATGTTGTGAAATCGGGGGTAAAACAGCCGCGGCCGCGCAAGTCTCCATCCAGAAAAGAGAGAGAGAGAGAGAGCGGCGCGCGCGGCAGGCTCGAGAACGCATGATGCCCGATCTCGTCAAGCTCAAAGATGCCATTTTGACGCGAGCGCCTTTGGCCGAGTCGGAGCGCGATGACGACTTTGCCGATTACGTGGTAACGCTTTTGGAGAGCCACAAGACGATGGACGAGCTCGCATCGGAGCTGCAGCCCGTGCTGGGCGACGACTCAACGGCGCGCTTTGTGGATTGGCTCGAGGCGTGGTTGGCATCGGAGACGACTGTGGATGATGCGCCCGCGAGCAAGCGGCAGCGCGGCGCCGGGACAGACGACGGCGACGACGAAGCGGCCAAGGCCAAGAAGGAGGAGCTCAAGCGCTTGTACAAGGCCTATGTGAACAGCGGGTTCAAGGGCGATTTCGAGCAGTACAAGGTGTACATTGGCACGGTGCGTTTTGCTGTTGCAAGGCTGCGCGCAGCCGCGTGTCTAACCCCCACCACGACGCGCGCGCAACAGGCGTGGGAAAAAAAGCAGGATCTCAAGGAGAGGCTAGCTGCAAAGACTTGGCACCGCATTGCCGACGGTAGCGCTGACGTGCGTCTTGCTGCGCCGCTCATGGCGTCGCGCGACTCGGCTGCCGTGCGAGGAGCTGCTCGGGGCAGGGGCGTGCGCGGTCGAGGCCGCGGCGTGGATGCGGCCGTCGCGGCACCCATTCCAGCGCGAGGTCGCGGGCAATCCAAAAACCTGGTTTGGGTGCGCGACGCCGCCAAGCCTCCCGTCGCCGTCGCCGCCGCAGCAGCGGCAGACAAATCACTGGACGAGTCGCTGCCCAAGACGCCCTAGGCGAGTGCGCGATTGTGTGTGTGCGTGTGTGCGGGCACGGGACAAAAACGGCCTCTTGAAACCCTATACTTCCGTTCGCGCCTCTGCGTTTCCACCAGGGGACGCGTCTGGCGCGACGACGACCACGTCACTCACCACCGGCAAGGCGTCGGCCGCTTCCACGTGCCGCGCTGGCGCCACGTGCCGCGCTTCAATCGCGTCGGCGCGCGCCCTCGCCTCGTCTCTTGCGCGCACGGCGGCGTCGCGCTCAGCGAGCGCCTGCACCAGCGCGGCGCCCAGTCCGCGGTTGGCCGTCTCGAGGGCGGCGACAATGTGCTCTGCGTAGTGGCGCGAGGCCCACTCCTTGCGGCGCCACTCCTCAGTCGAGGGCATGGAGCCGCTTTGGATGAGCGTCTCCATCGCCGCGTCGATGGGCACGCCCATCAGGTCAAACTCGTGCCGACGCGTCTCGGCCTCGCGCAGGCGCTTGAGCTGCGCGAGGTGCTTGTCCACAGAGTCGCGCGACGAGATGAGCGCCTGCTGGTGCTGGTCCAGGTGCGTGCCGTTCACCAGCGCGGCCTCCAGCGCGCTCGAGGCGGCCTTTTCCACCAGCTGGTCGTTGACCGTCCACGCCGGCAAGGCGTCCGTGCCGCCCATCACTGCAGCCAGGCGGCACAGCGCTGCGCCAGCGGGGCCCCACGAGTAGTGCTCGTACACGTACTTTTCGTCGTCCAGGCAGCGCTCACAGACCCACTCGGCCGTGTAACGCACGCACGCCTTGTGGAACATGCGCCCGCAGCCGTCGCACATCAGGTCCGAGCCCGACTGCCCGCACGTCGCGCACACTGCGCCCGGCTCGGGCGTAAACGTCGTCGGCAGCCGCACCGAGGCGTCACCCAACACGGCAAAGGGCGTCTGCCGCGCCTTCCATGTCTCGACGCGCTTGGCCCAGCGCAACGCTTCGTCCACGGCCACTTGCGACGCGCTCACGGCGAGCGCCTCGAGGTCGTCGCGCAGCAGCGCCTTGGCCGACTCGTCCTTGGCGGCCACAATGTGCTGCTGCTCCAGCGCCGGCAGCACGTAGGCGGCAAAAAAGTGCCGACACTCAATCGCGTCCTTGGTCCCGACGACCTTGGCGACGTGCTCCCACGCCAGCGAGTGCGCCTGCATGCCGTCGACGAGGCGAGCCACCTCCCACTGCGTCCACTGCCGAGACAGCAGGCACATCGTGCGGCTGTGACCAACGCCAAAGTACGCGCACAGCGCCGTGGCCGCTGCCAGCGCCTTGGCGTCCTCCACCGTGGCCGCCACGTCGTCGGCCGCCAGCCCGCCGGCCAGCGAGGCGCACTTGACGCCCACGCGGAACGTCGGAGCGCGCGGCGCGCTCTCGGCGTTGTCGCGCGCAATCTCAATCAGCTGGTACTCGGCGCCGTCCACGCCCGCGCGCGCAAAGAGCCTGTCGAGCTCGGCCACGGCCTCTGGCCCAGGCCGCAGCAGCGACAGCCGCGGCTTGGCGACGCGGTACGAGTGCGATATGCGGTGGCAGCCACCCGCAGGCGCGCCGACCCACGCGCCCTGGCGCCCCAGGCGCGCGCAGCCCACGCAAATGTCCAACCCCGCGCACGTCGCGCACGAGATGAACGCCTCCGAAAGACCCAGGCGCTTGTGGCAAAAGCCGCAGCGCGACGCCGCCCTCGGCTCGGGCTCGGGCAGGCTGGCCGCGGCGCCGTCGGGCTTGCGCGCTGCCGCCGAGGCGTAGTCGGCTGCCAGCTCGGGCTGCGCGAGGCTAGAGTACAGGATGGAGATTTGCCACGCGTTGCGGCCGTCGTCCGAGCCCTTGCTGCTGCCGGCGAGCTCGCGCACCTTGTTGGAGCGCTGGTGGTAGTGGTGCCGCACGAACAACGGACCAAAGCCGGCGCGCGCCTTGGCCCGCGAGAGCATTGCGTCCAGCTTGGGGTCAACGCCCTTGCGCGCGAGCCGCACGGGGTCCACGGCGCGCGTCGCCGGCCGCGGGGCGAGGTTGTCGGTGAGCACGGCGCGGCCCGACGTGGCGCGGCGAGCCTGCAGCAGCTCGGGCGTGTCCTCGCCGCAGTAGCGCTGCGAGTGCGCCGACAGCTCGGGCGGGTTCGTGAAGCCCCACATGCCGCAGCGCGCGCACGAGAGCAGCGTGGTGTCCGGCGGCTCCTTGTTGTCGCCCTCTTCGTCGTGCTCGTCGACGCGCGCGTCCTCGCCAGCGGGTGCGGCAGCCGGCGGTTCTTCGGGCATGCGCGCGGCGGGATCGAGGTCGCGGGCCTGGAAGGCGGCCCACGAGAGCACGTCCACCCTGGCCACCACGCGCGCCGCCGGCTCCGTGTCGGCGACGCTGCTGCTCAGCAGCTCCACGCCGCGGCCGACGTGCTCGGGTGCGACGGCCCCTGCGGTGCCGCCGGCTGGGGGCTGCTGCAACACCTCCTCCGGCCAGAAGAACCACCCGACGCGCACGGACCGCTCGCCCGTCTTGAGGTCCTGCCACATGGCCTCAATCTGGCCCACAAAAAAGTCGTACACGTCCTCGGCCTCCTCGTCTTCCAAGTCTCGCGCGCGCGCAATCAGCACGTGGTCCAGCAGGGCGAACGCCTCGCCCGTCGACTGCCGCCGGAACCGCGCGTAGTGCGCGCAGCGGTTCACGCGTCCTGGCGGCGACGAAAACGGCGCGCCTAGCCACTCAATGTCGCCGTCCACCGCCGGAGGAACGTGAAAGAGCTGCTCCGAGGCCGTCAGCTTGGGCGCGTCGTCGCGGCCGCCGTGCGTGAGCTGGTGCTGCTGCTGCAGCTGCTGCTCCTGCAGCCGCGCCGACGCCTTGCGCTTCGGGGGCACCATTGACGGCGCGCTCGCGTGCCGCGTGCGCACGCCCAGCGGCGCGGGCGCGGCGTGCGCGCGCCCACCGGCTGCGGTGACTGCGGCGTTGCGCAGCTCCACCGAACAGGCCGAGCACAGCCACTCGCCCGCAGTGCTCAGCTGCGCCTCGTGTGCAGACAGGCACTCGATGTGCGCCACGCGGGAGCACAGCGCGCACGCCCGCAGCTCGTGCGTCGCGCCCGCGCGCTCGCATTTCGAGCACCACAGCGCCTGCGACGCCCCAGCGTGCGCCTGCTTCTTGGCGCTCACCAGAGCGTCCAGAGCGCCCGTGGCCGCGCGCAGCGACTCGGCGGCGTCCTCGGCCGAGTCAAAGAGGCCGATGCGCACCGCGGGAAAGCCGGCGTACGGCGCCACCGACGCCTCCCACTTGCCCGTCGCGGGCAGCAGCCGCACGCCAGGGTTGCTGCTGCCCCAGTGCCCCTCGCCGCCCACGCTCAAGCCCAAGCCGAGGCCCGAGGCGTGAGCGCGCCGACTGACCGAGTGCGACGACGCCTTGTGAGGGCGATGGTGCGGCGTCGACGAGCGCGACTTTTTGGGCTGCGGGGCGGCGGGCTGCTCCGAGGCGAGTCGCGGCGGCTTGGGCGGCTCGAGCAGAACGACGCTGGGCCCCTTGGCGGCAATGGCGAGGTCGCGCTTGCGGTTCTTCGAGTTGAACTGCGTGGGGTCGGCGATGCGAATGCAGGCCTCGACGTCGACGTACAAGGACCGCACCGGACGGTTGGCCTGGTGCGCGTCCCACCACTGCAGCAGCCGCGCGCCGCCCAGGATGATGCTGCGGCGCGCCATGTTGTTGCCCTTGAGGTAATAGCGCAGCGCCGAGGACCAGTCCGACAGCTGTTGCGCACGCGGGGGTTAGCGCGCGCGCGCGCGCGCGCATGCGCACACACGTACGTTGTAGTCGCGAATGAGTTTTTCGCGCGTAATGTTCTGCGCGTCGCAGAAGGCGAGGATGGGCACGACGGATTTGGGCACGCCCGACGGGTCCATGTCCATGATGCGGTGCGGGTCCAGCACCGGAGGCTCGCCTTGTTCCTCCCCCTCCTCCTCAGCGGCCGCCGCGCCGGGCGTCGCTGTTTGCTCCGCGGGCGAGTCGGCGGCGCCGGTCGGTTGCTGCAGCTCGTGCTGAAGGAGCTGCTGCGCCTCCTCTTCCACAAAGGCGTCCAAGTCGTCGGCAAAGTCGTCGTCGTCGTCGTCGTCTTCCGCGGTGAGCAGCGGCCCCGGCGTTTCGTCGTCGGCTGGCAAGGGCGTCTCCGCGTGCTCGTCGTCGTCCTGCGCCGGCTTGTCGTCCGCCGCGCTGCGTGTCGGCGCGTCGAGCGTCGGCTTGAGCTTCTTGTCGTCGTGCTGCTCGGCCGGCTCCTCGAGCGCCGCGCGCTTAGCCCGCATGTCCTGCGAGCCCGCGGCGCTGCCCTGAGAAGCGTCCACGAGCGAGGGCGCGGCCACGCGTGCGCGCTTCACGTCGGCGTCCCCGTCGTCCGTCGGCGGAGGCGGTGGCGCTGCGGCCGGTGGCGGCGCCGCTGGTACGGGTGGCGGTGCAACGGGCGCCGCAGGTGGCGGCACTGGAACGACGGGCGCCGCAGCAGGGGCGGGCGCAAGTGGTAAGGGCGGCGGAACGGGCAGTGGGTGCTTGCGCGGCCTGCCAAGCTTCTTCTTCACCGGCGGCGCCTCGGGCTGCGGCGGGCCATCGGCGCCACTGGCGACTGCGGCGACGGCGACAGGCGCAGGCGGGGGCGCTGCGGGTGCCTTTTTGCGGTACACGCGCGGCTGCGGGATGGGCAGCGCCGCCAAGTCGCTCGGCCCCGCGGCCGACTCGGGCTCCGCCCTGCCGCGTCCGGACCGCCGCGATCCTTCGGCCACCGGCCCGCGTCTCCGCCTCGCAGGCTTGCCATTGTCCGTGGCGGCGGCCTCGTCCTCGACGTCCTCGGCGCCGCCGTCGTCCGTCGCGTTGTCGCCAACCGTGTTCGCGGCCGCGTTGTCATCGGCACCCGTCGACGCGCCGTCGCTCTCAACGACGCTGGCGTGCTGCGCAGCCTTGCGACGAGGCCGGCCCGGCTCCGCTGCGGCGGCGGCGGCGGCGGCGTCGAGTGCGTTGTCGGCGTCCTCGCCCCCAGGCTCGCGGGCATCGTCCATCGACGCTTCTGCGCGGCGCGCGGCGGCAACCTTCTTCTTCACCGGTGGCACGGTTGGCGACGCAGCAACCGGCTTTTTGGCCGCGCGCGGCTCGGCAGGCGCGCTCGAGGCGTGCTGCACGCAAAAACAGGGCGCCTTGCCGTTGCTCGAAGTGCACACCGGACCGCCCGGCGCGTAGAGGAGCCACTCATCGTAGCGGTCATTGAAGCCCTGGAAATGAATTCTCACCCACGAGTCCACCGGCACGGGCAAGGGCTGATCGTGGTACTTTATCTTAGCCTTGAGCCCGCGCTTGTCCGCAATGTGCTCCGGAGTGATGTTGGCCGCACGCGGGTCGTCGCCCGTGATGACATCAAGCACGCGAGACTCGTACCAGCCTCCCGTGTAGTCTTGAGCAAAACACAAATCCTTCAGTTTGAGCGAGGGCGTCCCTGGAGGCACCGACATGGACGCGCGCCAGGCAGAGTACCTTGACGGGCTCGACTGGCAGCGGGCACTCGTGAGCGCGACCCTCGCCTCCGGGCTGCCGCACAGCTCTCACAAATGTTCTTCTTGGAGAGGCGCTCGCGCAAAAATGGGGAGTACCGGTCGGCTCCTGGCGTCACACCTTTTTTTTTTCGGCGACCCGCATTCAAGCGGATCGCTTTTAAAGATGCCGTCGGAACCGCAGCAGCAGCAGCAGCCCAACGCTTATCTGCAAGCACGCTCCGAACGACTGAAGCGGAATCGCGAGTATTTGAAAAGCCTCGGATTGGATTCGAATTCGGCGGTTCGCGCCGCGGCGCCTCGGACGACGAAACCCAAACGCGAGCCGCGCCGCGAAGCTGTGGCACCGTCGCGACGCTCCACCCGCGTAATCGGCGCGCCTGCTGAACACGTCGCCTTGCCCGATGACTTTGACGATCGCGTGCTTGAGTCTCGTGCCAGGCGGCAATCGACGGCGCTAGATGCGCCACAGGCCGTGTTTATGCTCAAGAGACCAAAGCCGACGTCGACTGAGGCCAAATCGTCGTCGTTGGTCAACGTGCAGTCGGAAAAGCTGGCCATGGATTGGGTCGGCACCATGTTTGAGCCACCGCCGGGTCCGGACGCTGGGCAATTCAAAGCCTTTGTGGTGAACTCGATTGCGCACGAGCGCGCGTCGTTTTCAAAATACGAAGGTTTGCTGCGCTTCAAAAACGCCACCGTGCTGTTTGTCAACGTGGGTGGAGACTGTTATGAAAACTTGTTCCACGACACTGCGGACGGCGGACAGACCATGGACTGGTTTGGCAACGACAGGCAAACAAAGGATTCGCCCGCCGTGCAGCAACTGGTGACGCCTGGATGGGACGTGTTTCTCTTTTTGCGCTTCCCTGGAGGGCCGTACTTGTGCTGTGGACTGCTGGAATTGGTCAACTGGAGCGGCGGCGAAGGCAAGCAACGATTGCGAGTGCAATGGAAGTTTGTGGCCATTGACAAATTGCGCAACGTGCCTGCGTTTAGGACGCTTACGCAAGGAGGTGGCGAGCATTAGCTGATGCGCGCGCGCGCACGTGTGTGTGTGTGTGTGTGCCGGCCGCCCGGCGCACGCAAAGGTGTCAAGTGATGGTGCTGTCGCTGCTGTGTGCGATATGCCTGGAGCGTGTTCTGAATTTGAGATAACGCGTGTTTACCGTGAATTTGGTACCACACACGGCATTGAAGCTGCGCGTGTGTTTGTCCGCTCTCCAAAACCAAACAAAAAAATTTGGGTTTGTTTTTGGGGCAAAAAAAAGCACACACACGCTTTTTTACAAGAGAACACAACACACGGGCTCGAAGTGAGCGAGGCAAGGAACCAAGCCCCGACGAAACACAACGTGAGCATACTTCATCATGGCGACGACCGAGATTACACCCAGCAAAGTGCTCGCCGCCCTCGTGCTGGGCAGCTACCTGAATTTTGTTGCTCGCAAAGTCCAGAGCACGTCAGTGGAGAACGTTGACGTGCTCGTGGTTGGTTTTGGCGCCGCCGGTGCGTCGGCGGCGATGACGGCGCACCAAACTGCCAAAGCCA
>Ga0302314_10021365_pt1 | contig 10663 bp, 9 predicted proteins | sample III_Palsa_N2_3_FD_200533 | JGI IMG/M metagenome (GOLD analysis project Ga0302314, IMG submission 200533) | Peat permafrost microbial communities from Stordalen Mire near Abisko, Sweden - III_Palsa_N2_3 | ecosystem: Environmental > Terrestrial > Soil > Palsa > Peat permafrost | place: Sweden... | reverse complement strand
CCGTCGCCATGCGCCATCGGCGTCGCCCATAGGGTCCACCCTTATGGTGCTCCGCCGATGGCCCCTTGCTCGGCCCCCGACGCCGAGTCTCAGCCCATTATCGGTGGATCCAGGCCAGGGTCACGCCGCGAGGACGGGGGCGATCGAGCGGTGGCCGGCCTTGGTGAGGGCGGCGACCACGGTGGCGCGATGACCGTCGTTCTCGCAGCAGCCGACGATCGCCCCGCCCGAGCCCGTGTAGTTGGCGCTCGCTCCGAGCCTGCGCGCGAGCTCGATCATCGCCACGTGGCGGTCATCGAGCGCCAGCATCCGCCGCCGGGCGTCGAAGCTGGCATCCACCTGGCGGGCGAAGGCTCGAGTGTCGCCGGCGAGGAGCGCTGACCGCGCGGCGCGCGCGAGCTCTCCGAGCTCGATCATCGCGGCGTGCACGACCGGTTCTCCGCTCTCAAAGCGCGAGCGCAGATTCCCGTGCGTGAGGCCCGATGGCCCGGCCGCCCGGACGTTCCAGGCCACGAACAACGGTGGCAGCAACGCCGGGTCGAGCGGCTCGTAGACGCCGTCGCGAAAGTCCATGAAGGTGAGCCCTTCGTAGGCCTGGGCGACGCGATCCTGCAGGCCGGCTGCGATCCCGAGGTCCTCGCTCTCGACGGCGAGGGCGAAGGATGCGAGCTCATCGCGATCGAGAATCACGCGATGCAGGGTGCACAGTGCCCGCACGGTCGCGATCACGAGGGCGCTCGACCCGCCTAGCCCGACGGCCCGGGGGACGGAGGTTCGCCACCGGACCTCCGTCGGCGGGGCCGCGGGGGCCAGCTCGCGCTCGAACCGATGCACCGCTGCCTGCACGAGCCCGCTCTCGGGCACCACCGAGGCTCGACCAGCCACGTGTGCCACGACCTCGGCCTGGAAGTCCCGCACGACCACGGCGAGCGTGGCCCCTCCGTAGCCGTCGGAGGGATTGCCGGCGAGAGCGGCGCGCGCGAACGCGCTAGCCCGAGCCATCGAGCAGCGTCGCCGCGTGTGCGCGCAGCGCCGGCCCGACCCGCGGGTCGGCCAGGGCCAACTCGAGGAACGCCTCGCAGTAGCGCTCGACCGTGCCGATGTCGTGGCGGCGCTCCCCGGTGCCGAGCGGGACGGCGACGATCCGCCCGCCCTCGCGCAGGACGGTACGCAAGCCGTCGGCGAGCTGGACCTCGCCCCCGGCATCGGCCGGCGCATCGTGCAGCGCCGCGAATACCGACGGTCCGAGAACGTAGCGGGCGGCCACCGCGAGCCTGCTTGTCACCTCGCTTGGGTCGGGCTTCTCGATTACGTCGCTGACCTCGATGATGCCGTCGCCGATCTCGGTCCCGCACACAATCCCGTAGCTCGACACCTCCCCCTCCCCGACCTCCTCGACAGCGATCGCGGCGTTCGCCCCGAAACCGTCGTAGGCCTCGATGAGCCGCGTGAGGATCCCCGGCCCGGTCGCCGGCCCCCGAGCGATGATCGAGTCCCCGAGCGCGACCACCACCCCCGGTCCGTCGCTGAACCCCTCGGCGTAGCGGAGCGCATCGCCGAGGCCCGCCGGCCGGAGCTGGCGCGTGTAGAGGATCTTCAACCCGCCGCGCGGGTCGAGCGGAGGGTCGGAGCCGAGCGCTCGCTCGAGCTCGGGATCGGCGTCGAAGTGGTCCTCGATCGCTCGCTTGCGCCGGCCGGTGACGAAGAGGACGCGCTCGATGCCGGCGGCCACCAGCTCCTCGACCACGTACTGGACGACGGGCTTGTCGACGACGGGCAGCATCTCCTTGGGCTGCGAGCGCGTCGCGGGCAGCAGTCGCGTGCCGAGGCCGGCGACGGGAATGACGGCGTCTACGATCTTCACCTGAGCTCGTCGATCCTATTGGCGATCGTCCTCCGTTGGTCCTGGCGAGCCTGTGATTTTCGTGTAAACGGTGGCAAGCATCCCGGGCCCGATCGAGAAGATGGCGAGGATGACCGCAACCATGCCCGCGTCCGGACCGTCGGTCGTCCTCAGCGCGACGGACGTGGTCATCGCGCGGGGGCCGCTGCGCGTCGAGCTCGCGCTGCGCCCCTTCGAGATCACCGTCCGGCGCGGCGGGCGCCGGTTGCTCGGTGGCGGTGGGGTGTGGGTCGCCGACGGAGAGGTCCACGACCAGTTCATCCATCTCACCGAAGGGGTGATCACGCGCGAGCAGCGCTCGCCGCCCGAGCGGGCGTGGCGGGCGACGGTGAGCGCACGGGAGTCCGATGCCGTCGAGCTCGCGCTCACCCTGTCGGGGGGACGCGCCGCTCGCCTCCGGGTCGGCGTGTCCGCCGAGAATCGCGTCGAGCTCCGCCTCGACACCGACGGATCGCCGCTGCGGCTCGCGATCGACTGGGATCAGCGGGCGGAGGAGCGCTTCGTCGGCCTCGGCGCCCGCCACAGCACCCGTCTCGACCAATCCGGGCGAACGGTCCAGCTCGGGGCCGACCGCCGCTACACCGGCCCCGACTGCCCTCCCGAGCTCCTCGAGCAGGGCGGGATCCCACAAGGGGACTGCGCGCCGGTGCCCTGGCTGGTGTCGAGCCGAGGCTATGCCGTGTGGGTGAGGACCGACGCCAACGGCACGCAGTTCGACCTCAGCGGCGAGCGCGTCGCGGTCTCGACGCGCGCCAATGCCGGCCCGATGCGGATGGACCTGCTGTGCGACCCCACTCCGGCGGCGCGCCTGCGCGCCTTCTGCCGGCTCACCGGCTTCGCGGCCGTCCTGCCCGAATGGGGCTACGGCTTCTGGAAGAGCCGGGATTTCCACGAGCACCGCGACGACGTGATCGAGGACCTCGAAGGCTTCCGCCGCCACGGAATCCCGCTCGATGCGATCGTCATCGACTCGCCCTGGGAGACGCAATACAACACCTGGGAGTTCAACCCCCACCAATTCCCCGACGCGCCAGAGATGGTCGCGCGGCTCCGCGCCCAGGGCGTGCGCACGGTGCTGTGGATCACGCCGTGGGTCAACACCGACTCCCGCGACGGCCAGATCCCGCCTCAGCCTGAATCCCAGCACCTGCACGAGCAGCCCGCCCCCAACTACGCGGCCGCGGCCGCCGCCGGGCACTTCGTGCGATCGCCTGGCGGTGAGCCGTTCCTGACGCGGTGGTGGATGGGCGACGGCTCGCCCGTCGACCTCACGAACCCGGCGGCGGAGGAGTGGTGGCGGGCGAGCGCGCGCCGTGTGCTCGCGCTCGGAGTCGAGGGAATCAAGGCCGACGACGGCGAGGGCTACTACATACCCGACGAGGTGCGCTTCGCCGATGGTCGCACCGGGGCGGAGGCTGCCTGGGCGCTCGGCGGCCTGCACCGGGAGTGCATGCAGCGCGCGCTCGACGAGGAGCATCCGGGGCGCGGCGTCCTCTTCGGACGCAGTGGGTGGACGGGCCAGCACACCACCGGATTCACCTGGGCCGGCGATCAGGCGTCCGACTTCTGGTCGCTGCGAGTGCTCGTGGTGGCCACGCTCGCCGCGGCGTGCAGCGGCATCTCGAACTGGTCGCACGATGTCGGCGGCTATCTCGGGCATCGGTTGATCGAGCCCTGTCCGCCCGAGCTGCTCGCGCGCTGGCTGCAGTTCGGTGCCTTCACGCCCCTCATGCAGGCGCACTCGAAGATGCCGCAGGAGCCGTGGCGGTATGGCGATCCGCTGCTCGACATCTACCGTGCCTACGTCCTGCTCCACGAGCAGCTCGTCCCTTATGTCCGCGCGGCCGCGGCCACCGCCGCCCGCTCCGGCCTGCCCATCGTGCGCCCGCTGTGCTTGACCGACCCGGCCGATCCCCGGGGCTGGACACTCGCCGATGCCTACGGCTACGGTCCGGCGCTGTGGGTCGCGCCCGTGCTCGACGAAGGCGCCCGCGAGCGCGAGGTCGCGCTGCCGGGGGGAATGTGGATCGAGACGTGGTCGGGGCGGCGGGTGCGGGGCGGCCAGGAGATCGTCGTCCCGGCGCCCCTGCACATGATTCCGGTCTGGGTCCGCCAGGGCTCGATCGTGGTCACCTACCCGGCGGCTCACGTCGCGGCGGGTCTCGGCGACACCCCGGAAGCCGAACGGCCGCTCGAGGCCACGCTATGGGGCGAGCCGCCGCTCGGGAGCACGACCGCAGTGCTGGCGGACGGGACAAGGGTGAGCTGGCGGCACGGCCGCTGGTCGGTGTCGCCCGAGCGCGAGATCCGCTTCTTCGAGCGGTAGACCGGGGGCTACGGCACCGCTGGGACGACCACGAGCGGACCGTCGGCGGCCGGCAGCTCCGCCGTCTCGAACGTGGGGTCGGGCGTCCGCTCGACATGCTCGTGGCGCTCGAGGAAGGCGTCCGCGGTGTCGAGGAAGTTGGTCCGCGGCGTCCGGTAGTGCATGGGGACAACCCATCGTGGCTGCAGGCGCGCGACGATCTCCGCCGCCTGCTCGGCGCCGATGGTGGCGCTGCCGCCGACGGGGATGAACATGAGGTCGAGGTCGCCGAGCGCCGCGGCCTGCTCCTCGCGCAGCTCGTGCTGCCCGAAGTCGCCGAAGTGCGCGATGCGCAGGCCGTCGAGCTCGAACACGAAGATGGTGTTCGGACCGCGCGCGGTGCCCGCTTCCTCGTCGTGCTCCGAGGCGATGGCGATCACCTCGCCGATCGGCGACTCGAGCCGTCCCGCCGTCGAGCGGAGGATGGTGGGATCGCCGCCGACCGCCTCGACGCCATTGTGGTCGATGTGCTCGTGGGTGACGAGGAGGAGGGTGGGCTCGACGCCCTCGATTGGGGGATAGTCGAACTGGAGCCCGCGACTGCTCGCGAGGGCGGACATGTCGGCGAAGGGGTCGATGGTGACCGACGCCTCGGGGGCGGTCAGGTGGAAGGTCGACTGGCCGTACCACTGGACTTTCATGGCGTGCCTTTCTGGTATAGGTGCTTGCGCGCCGGGCTCATGCGATCGGGCTCGGCGTGGCGGGCGCGCGCGGCGGCGCTGAGACTGCGCTCTCGGGCTCGGTCTCGTCGTGATACGTGCCCCCACGCATCAAGGACGCCGCCGCGGCGATCAGGCAGGCAGCGATGGCGAACGCGAACGCCTCGTGCAAACCGGTTTTGAAGGGGGCGGAGATCAGGTGCGGGAAGAACGAGCGACCGGTGAGGAGCGCCTGGCTGTGGGCGCTCAGGTGGTGCAGCACCTTGGCCCCCACGAAGTGCTGGATCGGGTTGTAGCCGAGGAAGGCGGCGAAGAGGATCGACACCGGCGGCAGGTGGGCGACGCTCTGGGCGGTTACCGCGGGTACGCCATGCGCTTCGAGGCCGCTCGCCAGCGTGTGGGGGAGCGTGCTCGCGAGCCCGAGGACCATGAGGGTGAAGAAGATCCCGATCGAGAGGACCTGGGCGGAGTTCTGGAAGGTCTGGTTCATCCCGCCGCCGGCGCCACGGTCACCGGGCGGGAGGCTGTTCATCACCGCCGCGCGGTTGGGCGACGCGAATAGCCCCATCGAGATCCCGTTGAGGAAGAGCACGAGCGCGAACACGGGATAAGGAAAGTCGATCGGGAGCAGGGTCAGCAGTCCGAAGCTGAGCGCCGCTCCGAGCATCCCCCCAGTCGCGAACCATCGCGCGCCGTAGCGATCGGACAGGTATCCCGAGGTGGGCCCAGCGATGAGCATCCCCAAGATCAAGGGCACGATGTAGAGCCCCGCGTACAACGGGGTTTGGTTGAAGTCGTACCCGTGCTGGGGCAGCCAGATTCCCTGCAGCCAGATGATGAGGATGAACATCAGGCCGCCGCGGGCGACGGCGGAGAGAAAGGTCGAGAGCGTCCCGAAGGTGAAGGCGCGGATGCGGAACAGGGGCAGGCGAAACATGGGATTGGCCACGCGTCGCTCGATCAGCGCGAACGCGACCAGGGACGCCACGCCGGCGCCCAGGAGCCCGAGCACGCGCGGGCTTCCCCAGCCGGTGGCGGAATGCCCATAGGGGCGGATGCCGTAGGTGACCGAGATCATGACGAGGATCAGCCCGAGCGCGAAGGTGATGTTGCCCGCCCAGTCGATCGAGGTCCGGCGCGGCGTCGAGCGTTCTTCGAGCTTGAGGTAGGCCCACACGGTGCCAAAGAGGCCGACGGGAACCGAGATCAGGAACACCAGCCGCCAGCTGATGGGGGCGAGGAGGCCGCCGAGCACGAGGCCGATGAACATGCCGCTGACCCCGACGATGTTGTTGATCCCCAGCGCCGTCCCGCGCTGGTTGGGCGGGAAGGCATCGGTGATGATCGCGGCCGAGTTCGCGAGCAGGCACGCCGCGCCGATCCCCTGCACGATGCGGAACACGATCAGGAAGGTGGCGCCCGCCCGCCCGGTCAGCCAGTCGATGGTCAGGAACAGCGATGCCGCTGTGTAGATGACGAAGCCGAGGTTGTAGATGCGGACCCGGCCGAACATGTCGCCGAGCCGGCCCAGGCTGACGATGAGCACGCTGGATACGACGAGGAACCCGAGGATCATCCACAGCAGGTAGAAGCTGTTCCCCGGGACGAGCGGGTCGAGGTGGAGGCCGCGGAAGATGTCCGGCATCGCGATCAGCGTGATCGACGCGTCGAGCGTGGCCAGGAGGATGCCGAGGGTGCAGTTCGAGAGCGCGATCCACTTGTAGTTGTCGCCGCGAGGATCGCCGGTCGGGGGCGGAGCGCCGATCGTCGCTGCGTTGCCGTTGGTCTTGGGGGGTGTACCGTTGGTGCGCGCCACTCCCTTGAAGATTGTACAGGAAAACTGCACAGTTTGCCTGCGGATCTGCTTATACTCCCGTCGTGCGCGCGACCGTGAACACCAACCTTCTCGCGAGCGAGCTTCGCGTCGTGCTCGGTCAGCTCACGCGCCGGCTAAGGGCCGAGCATCGCTTCTCGCTCTCCCAGGGCGCCGTCCTCGGACGCCTCGATCGGGAGGGCACGAGCACGATCGGCGCGCTGGCCACGGCCGAGCGCGTGCGGCCGCAGTCGATGGCGCAGACCATCTGCGACCTGGAAGGGCTGGGCCTGATCGCCCGGCGTCCCGACCCCTCGGACGGTCGCCGCGTTCTCGTCGAGCTGACCGAGTCGGGGACCGAGACCTTGGCGGAGGATCGCCGCAAGCGCGAAGGTTGGCTGGCGCGAACGATTACCGAGGATCTCTCGGGCGAGGAGCAGGAGGTGCTGCAGCGAGCGGTGGAGCTGCTGCGCCGGCTCGCGGATGTTTAGGCCCGGCGCGTGCGTCGCGTCTCGCGCCAGGCGCGTGCCGCCTGCGCTTGGGGCGGCTTCTACAGCTTTAACGGCACGCAACTGGCGCGAGCCGGACGCCCGCGCCGGCCCCTCGCCCGCTAACGGCCTATAGCTCGGGCGTGGGTGCAGGGCCTTTATAGCCCGACGGGGTGGCGTACGACGTAGCCGCTGAACTCGCCGCCGCCGCTCGCCCACCGTGTGCCCGTCTCTTGGAGCGCGACGGTGTCGAAACGACGACCGTCGATCGTCATCCAGGCGTGCCCATCGGTCGCGTAGATGGTTACGTAGCGACCGGGGCCGGGGGCGCCGTAGCTCTCGAGCTGGCTGGAGTCCTCGGGCGAGCTCAGTAGGCCCCCCGCGTGCAGCACGTAGGAGACCGAACCAGAACAGTCGTAGCCGGCAGCGGTAAACGAGGCATGACCGCCACCGTAGATATATGGGACCGTCGCGATCTCGTTCGCGGCGGCGATCATCTCCGCGACCTCCGCGGTGGCAGTCGTGCTGGGCTGAGCCGAGCTGCCGGTCGATGAGCCGCCGGTCAGGGTCGTGGTCGGGCTCGCGGGCGCAGTGGGCGTAACTGTCGCCGGAGCACCGACTTCCGTGAGCGCCGGCCCGGGGCCGAGGCCAAGCGCGGCTCGCGTCGTCGCGCCGACGACGCCGTCGGGTGTGAGGCCATGCGCCCGCTGGAAGGCAATCACCCTAGCTTCGGTGAGCGGGCCGAAGTCGCCGTCCACCGCTACGCCCAACCGCGCCTGTAGCGCCTTGACCCCGGTCAGGGTGGGCGCGGCCGGCGTGGGCGTGGTGACGGGTGCGTGCGGGGCGGAAGCCAGCGGCCCGGCTGAGGCGCCTCCGGAGAGGATCCCGGTGCCCGTCGCGGCTGAGCCATTCGTAGCGGGCGTGTTCGCGGGGGGCGCCGTGGTGCTCGCCGGTTTCGCGGGATGAGTCGCCGGGGCGGGCGCAGGTCCCGCCGTCGGATCTGCGGTGCTCGTCGCGTGGGCCGATCTGGTCGCGCGGGCCGTGTCCGAGACGGCGGCGGTGGTGGCATGGGCCGGGGCGGCGGGAGCGCTTACGAGCGTCGAGTCCCCCTTGGTCGGCTTCTCGGTGTGGATGAGCGCGGACCACGTCGCGGGACCGACGATGCCGTCGACGGCGAGGCCGTGGGCCGCCTGGAAGCTGCGGATCGCAGCGCCGGTCTGGGGTCCGATCACGCCGTCGGCGGTAACGCCGAGAAGGCGCTGCACGGTGGCAACCGATCCCGTGAGGACGGCGCCGTCGGCGGATGCGTGGTGGGATACCGCGGCGCGGGAGGAAGCAGCGGAGTTCTCGAGGGTGGCGAACTCGGTCGTCGAGGAAGACGTGGCGTGGCCGGCCGGGGCGGTCGTGTGGGTGGCGGGGGCGGTCGTGTGGCCGGCCGGGGCGGTCGTGTGACTGGCGGTGGTCGGCTCGCTCGGCGGCGTGGCCGATGCCCTGGCTGCCGCGCCGCCTGAATCGCGACTCTTGGCCAGGGCGAGGGCGCTGGTGATCGCCGCGGTCAGCTTGCCCGAGACGCGCGTGGGCCCGCCGGCCTTTGCGTGGATCGCGGCTCCCGCACCGCCGCGACCGCCGAGCAGGCTCGGCAAGGTGGTGGCCGCGAGCAGGGCGAGGGCCGCGCCGCCGCCGGCCGTCGAGAGGGGCATCTCCGCGCGCTCGACGGCCGTGCGGCGGATCTGCCAGTAGGCGGATGACTCGCGCAGCGGTCGGGGACTCGAGAGGTCGCGCTCGGGCTTCAGGCGGTAGAGCTCGACCGACGCTCGTCTGGGCCGGCCGCGACGGGCAAGCGACTGCTCTAGTGACTTCGCCCACAGCTCAGCGCAACCAAGATCTCGCGTGGTCTCCACTACGGCTCCCTTCCTACGACGGGTGAGCCTGCGGAGTTAGCTGACGGGCTCGCGCGCTGTGCGCTACGCCACTAATAGGCGATTCGCCCCACCGACCTGGTCGATCGCAGTGGGTCCCCCGCTCGCCGGCCACGGGTGACCAGCGACTCGGCTCATTATGTGGCGGTCGAGAGTAACAGGAAAAATCCTGCACGGCGCCGATATGCAACGAACCGTGCAGGTGGACGGCCGCGACGCCGGGCGGTATCGTGCGCGCGGGCGCTTTGGGCCGGGGCGCATGGGCGACGAACGGGAGAAGCAGATGCGGTTGCTCGAGGGGCGCGGTCGGGTATTGGCCTTGGCGTCATGCCTGCTGGTTCTGGGGCTGGTCGCGGCGCCCGCCGCGTCGGCGGCGCCGGGCGATTTCGACTCGAGCTTCGGCTCGGGCGGGACTGCTGTGTCCGAGCTCAACACAGGTTCGACGGCGTCCACGCAAGTGCAGGACGTCATCATCGACTCGGCGGGCAGGATCCTGGTCGCAGGATCGACCAATGCGTCTGCCGGGTCCAACGACGTTAGGCGGGGCGCGGGGCCCGGCGCCGTCCGGAGGACTGGCGGGCCCTGACGTGGTCGCCGTTGACCACCGTATAGGGGGTCAAAAGAGATCACCCCCTCTCGCGCCCCGCCCCCGGCGGCCCGAAACCGCCCGGCGGCCCGAAACCGCCCGGCGGCCCGAGACCCCCGCCAGTATCCTCGCGCGCCATGCGACCCCCGGAGCTCACGGCTCCCGAGCAGCGGGTGCTCGGCTGCCTGATCGAGAAGCGGCGTACGACCCCGGACACGTATCCGCTGTCGATCAACGCGCTGCGCCTCGCCTGCAATCAGTCGACCAACCGCGACCCGGTCCTCGATTACGACGAGCACACGGTGCGAGATGCTGCCCAGCGACTGAGCCATCGCGGGCTGGCCCGGCTCGCGAGCGGGGCCGGCAGCCGGGCGATCAAGTATCGCCACCTCGCCGAGGAGGGCCTCGGTCTGGGCGACCAGGAGCTCGGGGTTCTCTGCGTGCTTCTGCTCCGCGGCCCCCAGACCCCCGGCGAGCTGAAAGCCAGGACCGACCGTCTGGCCCACATCGAGTCGCTCGCCGAGGTCGAGCAGCTGCTGCAGCAGCTGATGGCCCGCGGGTACGTGAGCCGGCTGCCCCGCCGCCCCGGACTCAAGGAAGATCGTTTCGTCCACCTGCTGCGGGTCGAGGAAGATCCTCCCGAGACTTCGCTGGACGCGGCCACCCCGGCCGTGGCGCTCCCCGGCGCTCCCTCCCCGGAAGCGCTCGCCGCCGCCCTCGAGGAGGATGAGGAGGGCGACGGGCTCGAAGATACGGTCGACCCTCTCGCCGACCGGGTGACCAGGATCGAGGACGAGGTGAATGCGCTGCGCGCGGAGCTCCGCGCGCTCAGGGAGGCGCTGGGAGAGTAGGCGCCGCCCGCCCGCCCGCCGCGCCCGCCCGCCCCCGCAACCGCTAGGTCGGAAACGCTTGCCCGATGATGTACATGGC
>Ga0302314_10021364_pt1 | contig 10663 bp, 9 predicted proteins | sample III_Palsa_N2_3_FD_200533 | JGI IMG/M metagenome (GOLD analysis project Ga0302314, IMG submission 200533) | Peat permafrost microbial communities from Stordalen Mire near Abisko, Sweden - III_Palsa_N2_3 | ecosystem: Environmental > Terrestrial > Soil > Palsa > Peat permafrost | place: Sweden... | reverse complement strand
TTCCAGAAGTCATAGGCCCACGGATAACGGAATGGCTTATAACCGACCGAAGGCGTCATCAGGCCGGGCGTGCGGTGGGAAACGGTCATGCAAATCTCCGATGTGCGCAGGACGCCCGAGTCGGGAGCGGCACGCAAGGGTCCAAGACCCTCAAGCCAAACAACATCTGGTAGGATCGCTTACTATTCTCTCAATATGGTGTGGACTGCCTGGGGATAAAATGAATGGCGTCTGAGTTTGTCCTCTATGGCCAGAAAGGCGCGGGTTCGGTGGCGGTCGAGGCCGCCCTGACCTTGATCGGCGCTCCGCTCCGCGTTGTCGAGGTCGAGCCGCGCGCGCGGCTCGGCGAGGTCTGGAACCCGGTCGGCCAGGTTCCGGCGCTCGTCCTTCAGGACGGCGAACTGATGACCGAGAGCGCGGCCATCCTGATCTGGCTGGCTGACGCCCACCCATCCGCGAGGCTTTCGCCGCCAGTCGACGACGCCCGCCGCCCGGCTTTCCTGCGCTGGATGAGCTTCGTCTCCTCCGCCATCTACTGCCACTACTGGCTGCGCGACGATCCCTCGCGCGGGGTGACCGATCCCGACGCGCAGGCCGAGCTCAAAACCAGGATGATGGAACGGATCGTCGCCTGCTGGGGGGTGATGGAGGCGGGGATCGCGCCGCCGGACCCGTGGCTTCTGGGCGCCGACATCAGCGTGCTCGATATTTACGTGGCCGTGGTTTCGCGCTGGACGTCGCGCAGGAAGTTGCACGAAGAGGTCGCGCCGCGGATCGGACAGGTGGCGCGGCGAGTGGAGTCGCATCCGCAGCTCGCCGAGCTGATGGCGCGCCGCTTCCCTTTGAAGGGCGCCTGATGCTGATCGACGGACAGCCCATGCGCACCATTCGGCCGGCCCCTGGCGGCGCGGTCGAGATCATCGACCAGACCCGCCTGCCGCACGAGGTGGCGATCGTCACCCTCGCCACCGTCGACGACTTCACCCGCGCCATCGCCGACATGCGCGTGCGCGGGGCGCCGCTGATCGGGGTCACCGCCGCCTTCGGCCTGGCGCTCGCTTTGCGGACCGATCCGTCCGACGAGGGCTTGGCGAGCGCGGCCGCGCGCCTCGCCGCCACCCGGCCCACGGCGGTGAATCTCGCCTGGGCGCTGCGGCGGGTCACCGACGCCGTAAGCCCGCTCAGCCCTTCCGGCCGCGCCGACGCGGCCCTCAGCGAAGCGATCGCCATCGCCGAGGAGGACGTCGTCGCCTGCCGCGCCATCGGCGAGCACGGCGCGGCCCTGATCGCTGCGGCCGCCCGCGAGCGGCCCGGCGCGCCGGTCAACATCCTCACCCACTGCAACGCCGGCTGGCTGGCGACCGTCGACTGGGGGACGGCCCTGGCGCCGATCTATGTCGCCGCCGAGCGGGGGATCGACGTCCACGTCTGGGTCGATGAGACACGGCCGCGCAACCAGGGCGCGGCTCTCACCGCCTTCGAGCTCGGCCAGCAGGGCGTCGCCCACACGGTCATCGCCGACAACGTCGGCGGCCATCTGATGCAGCACGGCAAGGTCGATCTCTGCCTGGTGGGCGCCGACCGCGTGACCCGCGCCGGCGACGCCGCCAATAAGATCGGCACCTATCTGAAGGCGTTGGCCGCGCACGACAACGGCGTCCCGTTCCACGTCGCCGCGCCGATCTCGACCATAGATTGGAAGCTGAGTGACGGCGTCACCGAGATCGCGATAGAAGAGCGTGATAGTCGGGAAGTGACCTACATGACCGGTCGGACCGCGGACGGAGCGATTGCGGAGGTTCTGATCGCCGCGCCGGGCAGCGCCGCGGCCAACTACGCCTTCGACGTCACGCCCGCCCGCCTGATCACCGGCTTCATCACCGAGCGCGGGGCCAGCCCGCCCGGCGAGCTCGAGGCCCGATGGGCCAAGGATGCATTCACCGCTCGCGCCACGACGGCGGGCGTTACGGGGGACCCAGTATGATATTCAACTATCTCGCCACCTTGAGCACCCTTCAGCTTCTCCTGATCATCGGCGGGGGCATCGCCTTCATATTCCTCGTCAAGGTCATCCTGACCCCCGGCGGTCCGCGCGGGCGGATGAAGAGGTCGGCCTCGCCCTGGATCATGGTCCCGCTCGTCATCGCCATCATCGGCGGCGTCATCTGGGTGGCCGTCAAGATGATCAGCACCGGCGGCCACATCGCCTGAGCGGGGGGGCTGTCGCCCTCCAAACAAAGACCGTCATGGCCGGGCGTCAGTCCCGGCCACCCATGAACGCCGTATGGCGGGTGGCCGCGCTTGGCGCGGCCAAGGCGGGGCATTTCAGTCGCGGTTGAAGCGCTGAATCGTGGCCATGCCGGACATGGCCACCCATCCTCACGCGCTTAATGGATCCCCGGGACTGACGCCCGGGGATGACGGTAGCGTAAATGAAGATGCGCCGTCGGGCCACCTATTGGCAGGCCAGGCATTCCTCATAGTCGGTGCGGGCCCCGGACACCGCCGCGGCGGTCTCCACGGCCATGTCGGCGCCGGCGAAGGCCGCCCGCTGCACCGACTTTGAGCGCAGATAGTAAAGGCTCTTCACGCCCCGCTCCCACGCCTGCCAGTGCAGCATGTGCAGGTCCCATTTGTCGACGTCGCCCGGCAGGAAGACGTTCACCGACTGCGACTGGCAGATCTCCGGCGTGCGGTCGGCGGCGAGGTCGATGATCCAGCGTTGGTCGATCTCGAAGGCGGTCTTGTAGATGCTCTTCTCGTCGTCGCTGAGGATATCGAGTTGTTGCACCGATCCTTCGTTTTCCAGGATCGAGGCCCACACGGCCTGCGTATTCTCGCCCTTCTCGTCCAGTAGCCGTTCCAGATAGGGGTTCTTGACCGCGAACGAGCCCGACAGGGTCTTGTGGGTGTAGATGTTGGCCGGGATCGGCTCGATGCCGGCGCTGGTTCCGCCGCAGATGATCGAGATCGACGCCGTCGGCGCGATGGCCAGCTTGTGCGAGAACCGCTCCATCACCCCGCGCTCGGCCGCGTCGGGGCAGGCGCCGCGCTCCTCGGCCAGCACCCGGCTGGCGCCGTCGCAGGCCCGGCGCAGATGCTTGAACAGGCGCATGTTCCAGCTCTTGGCCAGCGCGCTCTCGAACGGGACGTTCTGGCCCTGCAGGAACGAGTGGAAGCCCATCAGGCCCAGGCCCACCGAGCGCTCGCGCGCCGCCGCATAGGCCGCCGGCCCCATTTCCGCCGGGGCGCGATCGATGAAGTCTTGCAGCACATTGTCGAGGAACCGCATGATGTCCTCGACGAAGGTCGGATGGTCGCGCCATTCGAGGAACATCTCGGCGTTGACGCTGGAGAGGCAGCACACCGCCGTACGTTCGTTGCCGAGGTGATCGACGCCCGACGGCAGCACGATCTCCGAGCACAGGTTCGACTGGCGCACCTTCAGGCCCAGCTCGCGCTGGTGCCTGGGCATGGCCCGGTTCACCGTGTCGGAGAAGATCAGATAGGGCTCGCCCGTCTGCAGGCGCAGCTCCAGCACCTTCTGCCACAGCGTCCGCGCGTCCACTTCGCGCACCGCCTCGCTGGTCTTGGGCGAGCGCAGGGAGAACATCGCCCCGTCGCGCACCGCCTCCATGAACTCGTCGGTGATGGAGATGCCATGGTGCAGGTTCAGCGACTTGCGGTTGAAGTCGCCCGAGGGTTTGCGGATCTCGAGAAACTCCTCGATCTCCGGGTGGTGGATGTCGACATAAACCGCCGCCGAGCCGCGCCGCAGCGAGCCTTGGCTGATGGCCAGAGTGAGGCTGTCCATCACCCGGATGAAGGGGATGATGCCGCTGGTCTGGCCGCTGCCCTTCACTTTCTCGCCGATGGAGCGCACGCCGCCCCAATAGGTGCCGATGCCGCCGCCGTTGGCCGCCAGCCAGACGTTCTGGTTCCAGGTGCCGACTATGCTTTCCAGCGAGTCGCCGACCGAATTGAGGAAGCAGGAGATCGGCAGGCCGCGGTTGGCGCCGCCGTTCGACAGAACCGGCGTCGCCGGCATGAACCACAGCTTGGAGATGTAGTCATAGATGCGCTGGGCGTGATCGGCGTCGTCGGCGAAGGCCGTGGCCACCCGTGCGAACATGTCCTGATAGGATTCGCCCGCCAGCAGATAGCGGTCCTCGAGTGTCGTGCGCCCGAAGTCGGTCAGGAGCGCGTCGCGCGTCCGATCGATCTCCACCTTGCGCACAAGCTGAAGCTGGGGCCGCGCGCCCGAAACCGTTTCGGCGCGCGCCTTGACCGCGCCGCCCGCCACCACACTCTTCACTGCCGAACGACCCGTCATGACCCTCCACCACCCCTAGCTTTGCCCGCCGCCGGTGAGTCGGGGAAAAGCCCGCTCAAGGCTATATATAGTGGGCGCTTTGCCTCTTAGCCCCTGTATATGGGGTCACAAGGTTGACAGACCGTCAACGGGCGCCGCCGGCCCGTCACAGATTTTTTTCGTTAACCAGAGGTAAACGCGTGGGGCGCGGAAGGGCTGCTCAGGCGGCCTTGGTTCGGCCCCTCAACACCAGGGCGATGACCGCCCCGGCGACCACGAACTTCATCAGCTCGGTGAAGGCGTTGGCGAGCGTGTAGTCGAAGCTGAAGCCGTACCAGTTCCAATAGGAAAAGTTGGTGGCCATGGCCGCTATGACGCCGATCGCCACGGCAACGCCCATGCGGGCGCCGAACGTGGCCGCATAGACGAGGACCGCCGCGGTCAGCAGCGATTCGACCACTTCGAGCGCGAACTCGACCGCCATCTGGCGCCCGAAGGCGCCGGGCGCGGTCGGTCCCTGATAGGCGAGCAGGCCGGAGGGCCCGGCCGTCACCTTCGCCTCCTGGGCGGCCATGGACTTGGAGTCGGTCCCGCCGGCGTAGGGGAAGAAATAGAGCCCGTTCTTGTCGCCCAGCTGCTGATGCAGCGCCGCGACGGTGGCCGCCTCGTTCGGCACGGGCTGCAGCCCCGCGGTGGCCAGCGGCGTCGCCACATGGGCGATCGACGCCCAGATGAACATGGCGATCCCACCCAGAACGCCCGCGATCAGAATGCGCATCGGCCGCCCCCTCCAAGCTCCACGGTCGAGCTTATACCCGACGGCGCGGCGCGTCATCCACCTCCTGCCCGTGAGTGACAGGCGGCCCGCCGGCGACTAGACCAAGCCGATGAACCAGCCGGGCGGGGTCTCGGGGGCGCCGCCATGAACCGCTATTGGACTCTCGTCGCCGCGCCGCCGGACCGCCTGCCGGAGGTGGGTGATTTCGTCCTGCGCGAAGCGCCGATCCCAGAACCTGGACCCGGCCACGCTCTGACGCGGACCCTCTATATCTCGCTCGATCCCTACCAATGGGGCTATCGCCGACGCGGCGCGGAGAAGCCGGGCGAGGTGGCCCATGCGCGCACCGTTTCCCAGGTCGTCGAGAGCCGGATGGACGGCTTCGCCGCCGGCGACTTCGTCTTCCATACCGGCGGCTGGAGCGAATACGCCCTTATGGGCGAGGGTGTGGCCCGGCCGGCCTACATGATCCCGCGCCGGCTCGACCCGGCCCAGGGGCGCATTTCCCTCGCGGTGGGCGTGCTCGGCATGCTGGGCCTCACCGCCTGGGCCGGCATGACCCTGATGGCGGCCCCCAAGGCCGGCGAGACTGTGGTGGTGTCGGCCGCCTCGGGCGGGGTAGGCCAGATCGCCGGCCAGCTGGCGCGCATCGCCGGCGCGCGGGTGGTGGGTATCGCCGGGGCGCCGGCCAAATGCCGCTATGTCGAGGAGGAACTGGGCTTCGACGCCTGCGTCTCGCACCTCGCCCCCACCCTCCGCGCCGACCTCGCCTCGGCCTGCCCGGACGGGATCGACGTCTATTTCGAGAATGTCGGCGGGGCGCTGTTCGACGCCGTCCTGCCGCTGATGAACACTGGCGCGCGGATGACCATCTGCGGCCTGATCGCCACCTATGGCGAGACGGGCGACCCCCGCGCCGCCCTTATGGCGCGCGGCGAGGCGGTCTTTCGTGAGCGCAACGTCGCCGTGGGCAGCCTGTTCGTCGGCGATTTCGTGGCCGGCCATCAGGACGAATTCCTGGCCTATATGACGCCCCTGGTCGCCGCCGGCGCCGTCAGATACCGCGAGGACATCCGCCACGGCCTGGAGGCCTGCCCGGCCGCCTTCGCCGGCATGATGCGCGGAGACAATTTCGGCAAGACCCTGGTGCAGGTCGCCGACGACCCAACGGTTTGAGGGGCGGTTGCAGACAGGCCCGGCCTCCGTTCAAAACCGTAGCGAGGTTTGCTTTCCCCCAGCGGTCGCCTGCCAGAATTGATGCGCCAGCTTGTGTTGGGCGACCAGAAGCAGCCAGTACAGCCGCTGCCCGCCGTCCCCGGTGATCAACTCAATTTCGTCTGAGGGGTGCTTGCCGAGGCCGCTGACCAGCTTCCGCCAATAGTCGACGACCTGTCGGCGAACCTCGAATCGAGATCGCTCCAGATCAATGCCCTCTCTCCACCCCGGTGCGAATTGATCGAACGCCATTGCGTCCGGATCGAGGTTGGCGCTCAGATTTCGCTGCAAATCCATCACACTCACATGAACCAGCATGTCGATGCGTCTCAGACGTGCAAGCGACTGGATAATCCGGAAATCCAGGGCGCCGAGGCTGAAAGGGTCCAGGAAAGCGAAGTGAAGCCCATAAGGATCGACATCACTCACAAATTGGCTCGACGCTTGGATTGCTGATCCCGCAAGTTCGCTGACCGGCGCGTCCAAACGCCTAAGTCGCTCGACGCATGCGGCGCGGCGCGCATCGTCGATGTCCGCAACGTAGACACGCGAGAACGGCGCCGCACCCTCGCGGCTGATCTTCCAGGCGGCAACTGCGCTTCCATCTATCCACTCGCCGGTCTCCTCGACACACGCGCGGCCTGTTCCACAGAACAGATCGACCAGCGTCGCGGATTTCGATTGGCCGGTCAGAAACTGCTTCCGGGCAGATCGTGAAATATCGAGATAGCGCCGCAGCCTATCGTGTTTCACCTTGGCCCAGCCGTGCACCGTTTCTGCAGGTAGCCCGTCGTCCCCCTCAATCAGCGCGGCCATGTGCGGGATGCTCTTTCTCGCTATCCGGACAGGTTCATCAGGCGTTCGCCGGCGCCGCCGGAAACTCACTCCACTCGCGCCCGTCCAGTTCCCGGCCGCCCGCCTTCGGCCGAAATCCGCCCCACTGCTTGAAGAAGAACGCCACGCCCTGTGCAGCGCATTGGTCGCGCACCTCGCGCACCCACTCCAACTGGACAGCCCGCGCGCGCGGGCCCGACTCGCCACCGGCGATCACCCAGTCCACGCCTGAAAGATCGATCGGACCGACCGGCCCAATCAGCGGTTCGATCGACAGGAAACGGACGCCGGCCGCGCAATCTCGAAGATGGGCGATGCGGGCCCGTCCCCGTTCGTCCTCGACCGAAACGCCACACCAGATGTGCTTCGGGCCGCGCCTGTCGCCATAACGGTCGCGCAGATAGCGCCGCATCAGCGAGCTGCGCTTGGTGAGCACCTGGAAGGTGTGCCAGTCGGCCGCCTCCATGGTCTCGAACACCCGATCCACAAAGGCGCGAGGCACCTCCTTGTGAAAGAGGTCGCTCATCGAGTTCACGAAGATCATCCGCGGCCGTGGCCACTTCAGCGGTTGGTCGAGTCGCTCGGGTCGGAGAGTGAGATCAAAGCCGGTGGCGAACGGGTGCCCCGACACGCCGCGAAAGCGCTCGGAGAAGCGCTCGGCGTAGCAGTTGTCGCACCCACGCGTGATCTTCGTGCACCCGGTGACCGGATTCCACGTCGCGTCCGTCCACTCGATCGCGCTGTTGTCGGCCATTCGCGCCTCGCTGCGATTGCTGACAGCCTAGCATAAGTGAACAAAAAGGGAACAGATTAAGCGACCATCACTGACAAAAAGCGGTGACATACCCGGGGACAGAGCCTCGACGCCCCAACCCACACTTCGCGGAAGTTCTGGATCGAAGTTCTCAGGCGTGGTTCCGTCAGGTCGACGGAGGGGCCCCGCCAGTGATTCCCGATTACCAGACACTTATGCTGCCGCTGCTGAGGCTGGCGGCGAAAGGTGAGACGCGCGTGCCGGACGCGTCGGATCGACTGGCCAAGGAATTCAGACTCACCCCCGAAGAGCGGGGATCAGTTGCTGGCCAGCGGCCGTCAACGCACCCTGCACAACCGCGTCCATTGGGCCAAATTCTACATGAGCAAGGCGGGACTGATCGCGTCGCCTAAACGCGGCGTGTTTTCAATAACGGACGCCGGCCAGCGGCTGCTAGCGGATGATCCGGAACGGATTGACGTAGCGCGCCTCCTCACGATCCCGAGCTTCGCTGAATTCTACAGGCGCGAAACCTCCGAGCGCCCTGCAGTACCGTCTTCCGTGTCACCCGCCAGTCTCGACGCCATTCGAACCACGCCCGAAGAGCAGATCGAGGCCGCTTACGCGGCTCTGCACGCGGCATTGCGAGACGATCTCATCCAGCGAATCCTGCTGAACAGTCCGAACTTCTTCGAGGGGGTGATCATCGATCTCTTGGTCGCCATGGGATACGGCGGATCACGCCGCGATGCAGCCCTGAAACTCGGCCGATCCGGCGACGGCGGCGTCGACGGCGTGATCAGTGAAGATAGGTTAGGTTTGGACCGTGTCTACGTTCAAGCCAAACGCTATGGCGCGAGTAGTGTCGTCGGCCGTCCCGATGTTCAGGGGTTCGTCGGCAGCTTAGTCGGTCTTGGTGCCACCAAGGGCGTGTTCGTCACCACATCGACGTTCACCGCTCAGGCGACGGAATTCGTGCGCCATCTGACTCAGCGGGTCGTCCTGATTAACGGACTGGAACTCGCGGACCTAATGATCGAACACGGCGTCGGTGTGCGCACTAGCCGAAAGCTGGAGTTCAAGCGTCTCGACGAGGACTTCTTCGCCGAGGACGAGTGAGCGCGTCGTTGGGTAGGGATCTTAAGGCCGCGCTCTGTCCCTGAGCCCACCGCTTGACCACCCACCCCCTCCGGGGGCATAAGCCCAGCCCTTCCGGCGCCAGCTTCTGCTCAAGCGCCTCCGCCGCCACGACCCCCCTTCTTCGCCAAGGCTTCGAAGGGGACGAGGGCGGAGAGGATCCCCGTCCGCGTGAACGCGCACGGGGCCGCTTGCCGTTGGGCGGGCGCCGGGGTTGTGGATAACCGATCGCGGAGCCCGTCTCAGGCGCATGTTCGAAGGACTGACAGACCGCCTCTCGGGCGTGTTCGACCGACTCTCCGGGCGCGGCGTGCTGACCGAGAAGGACGTCGACGAGGCCATGCGCGAGGTGCGCGTCGCCTTGCTCGAGGCCGACGTCGCCCTGCCGGTGGTGCGCGAGTTCATCGACAAGGCGCGCGTGGCCGCCTCTGGCGAGGCGGTGATCCGCTCGGTCAAGCCGGCCGATCAGGTGGTCAAGATCGTCTACGACGGCCTGGTGGAGATGCTGGGCGGCGAGGGCGAGGGCGAACCGCTGCGCCTGGCGCTCAATCCGCCGACGGTGATCCTGATGGCCGGTCTGCAGGGCTCCGGCAAGACGACCATGTCGGCCAAGATCGCCCTGCGCCTCTCGCGCCTTGAGCGGCGGCGCGTGATCATGGCCTCGCTGGACGTGCGCCGGCCGGCGGCCATGGAGCAGCTGGCCATCCTGGGCAAGGAGGCGGGAGTCGACACCCTGCCCATCGTCGCCGGCCAGGCCCCGGCCGATATCGCCCGCCGCGCGCTCTCGGCGGCGCGGCTGGGCGGCTTCGACGTGCTGATCCTGGACACCGCCGGACGCACGACCCTGGACGAGGCGATGATGAGCGAGGCGGCCGAGATCGCCCGTATCTCTTCGCCGGCCGAGACCCTGCTGGTGGCCGACAGCCTGACCGGCCAGGACGCCGTGCGCACGGCCAAGGCGTTCCACGAACGCCTGCCGCTCACCGGCCTGGCCCTGACCCGCGCCGACGGCGACTCGCGCGGCGGCGCGGCGCTGTCGATGCGTGCGGTGACCGGCCTGCCGATCAAGTTCCTGGGCACGGGCGAGAAGATCGACGCCCTCGACCTGTTCGACGCCCGACGCGTGGCCGGCCGCATTCTCGGCCAAGGCGACGTCGTGGCTCTGGTGGAGAAGGCGGCGGCGGACTTCGACCGCGCCAAGGCCGAGACCATGGCCAAGAAGCTGGCCAAGGGGCAGTTCGATCTGGACGACCTGGCCGGCCAGTTGGAGCAGATGGAGCGCATGGGCGGCATGGAGGGCCTGATGGGCCTGCTGCCCGGCGTACAGAAGGTGAAGAAGCAGATCGCCGAGTCCGGCGTCACCGACAAGGCCATCCGCCGCCAGCGGGCGATCATCGGCTCGATGACGCGCAGGGAGCGCAAGAAGCCCGAGATCCTGCAGGCCTCGCGCAAGCGGCGCATCGCCGCCGGCGCCGGGGTCGATGTAGCGGAGATCAATCGCCTGCTCAAGCAGCACCGCCAGATGCAGGACGCCTTCAAGATGATGGCCCGCGGCGGCGGCAAGGGCTTCGCCCGCATGGCCGGCATGATGGGCATGGGCGGCCCCGGCGGCATGGATGCGCTGCAGGCCCTG
>Ga0302314_10021363_pt1 | contig 10663 bp, 8 predicted proteins | sample III_Palsa_N2_3_FD_200533 | JGI IMG/M metagenome (GOLD analysis project Ga0302314, IMG submission 200533) | Peat permafrost microbial communities from Stordalen Mire near Abisko, Sweden - III_Palsa_N2_3 | ecosystem: Environmental > Terrestrial > Soil > Palsa > Peat permafrost | place: Sweden... | reverse complement strand
GGACCGGTGCGGTCCAGCGCCCGGCACTACTACCGGGTGCAAGGCGATGACCTGCTCATCGAGTACGACACCACCAGCGACGGGAACCACGCGCACACCGTGCTGCGGCGCCCCCGCAGCGACTTCGGCGACGACGTGCTAGTCGAGCACTACCGCCAGGCGCACCACCCAGGACCACCGGGACCGGCACAATGACGGAATGGCAACCCACGTAGCACTCCTGCGCGGCATCAATGTCGGCGGCAAGAACAAGGTGCCCATGGCTGAGCTGCGCGAGGTGGTGACCTCGCTCGGCCACACCGAGGTGACGACTTACATCCAGAGCGGCAACGTGCTGTTCACTAGCTCCCAGGACGACCCGGCCAAGCTGGCGGCGGGGCTCGAGGCGGCGATCACCCAGGCGTTCGGTGTGCAGTCCCCGGTGGTGGTGCTGTCCCGGGACGAACTGGCCCGGGTCCTGGACACCAACCCGCATCCGCACGAGCCGAACCCCAAGCTGGTGCACGTGGTGTTCCTGAACGCCGAGCCGCCACCGGACCTGCTGGACCGGATCAAGGCCGCGCAGGACACGGCCGCGGCCAAGGGCAGCCAGGACACCGTCACCGCCATCGGCCCGGCCCTGTTCGTGCACACGCCCGAGGGCTTTGGCCGTAGCGAACTGGCCCAGGTGCTCTTCCGCGTGATCGGCACCCCGGCCACGACGGGCCTGGCGGCCACCGCCAGGAACTGGGCCACCGCCACCAAGCTGCTGTCTTTGTGCGGGGACCAGTGACCGGGCGCGCGGTCCTGGTCACCGGGGCCTCCCGCGGCATCGGCCGGGCGGTGGCCCAGGCGTTCGCCACCCAGGGCGACCGGGTGGCGGTGCATCACCGCGATTCGGCCGCGCTGGCCGGGGAGGTGCTGGCCAGCCTGCCCGGCGAGGGGCACACGGTCGTCCGCGCGGACTTGGCCGACGCCGCAGCGGTCCGGGCGATGGTAGACCAGGCGGCCGCCGACCTGGGCGGACTCGACGTCCTGGTCAACAACGCCGGGATCTACGTGTGGCACCCGATCACCGAGGTGTCCTACGAGCAGTGGCAGGACGCGTGGCGCGAGACCATCGCCGTCAACCTCACCGGGGCCGCCAACGCGACCTGGTGCGCGGTCCAGCACATGAAGGGTACCGGTGGCCGGATCGTCAACGTGACCTCGCGCGGCGCATTCCGCGGCGAGCCCCGGCACCCGGCCTACGGGGCCAGCAAGGCGGGACTGAACGCGTTCGGGCAGTCTATGGCCCGAGCGCTCGCGCCGTTCGGCATCTCGGTTGCCATGGTCGCGCCCGGGTACGTCGAAACCGAGATGGCCGCGGCCGACCTGAACTCGGCACGGGGCGACGAGATCCGCGCGCAGAGCCCGTTCAACCGGGTCGCGACGCCCGAGGAGATCGCGGCCGCGGTGGTCTACCTTGCCTCTGACCAGGCCGAATGGGCTAGCGGCACCATTGTGGACCTCAACGGGGCCTCCTACCTGCGCTCCTTACCAGCTACGGCGGCTCACGGCATCGGCCGCACGCCGTCGCCCGATCCTGCGGTGGGCAGCGCGGTCATGACCTGGCCCCAGGCCAGTTCGGTGCCCGCGGCCAGGCAGCCGTCGGTGACCGCGTCGGTGCCGAGGGCGCTGACCCGGATCGCCGGCATCACCGGGGCGATCCGGTCGAGTTCGGTGGTCACCGACTCGGCGAAGCCCGGGGCCCGGCCGATCCCGCCGCCGAGCACGATCAGGTCGGGGTCGACGACGGTGATGACCACGCAGATGGTCTTGGCCACCAGCCGCGCCTCTTCGACCACGACCGCTTGGGCCCGCCCGTCGCCGGCCGCCGCGGCCTCGAAGACGCGCCGCGCGGACACCGGGCCGCGCATCCCCCCGCGACGCGCGGCCCGGACGATCCCGGCGGCCGACGCCGCCGACTCGAGCGTGCCGCGCTTGCGCGCCTCGTGCTCATCGGCGCCCGCGCCGCCGGACAGCGGCATGAACGCGATCTCCCCGGCCACCCCGTGGGCCCCGCGCACCAGCTGACCGCCGAGGATGAGCCCCATGCCGATGCCGGTGCCGATGTGTACGAAGGCGAAGTTGTCGACCTCCCGGCCGTGGCCGAGCGCGCGTTCGGCCAGGGCGGCAGCGTCCACGTCGTTCTCCATCACCAGCGATGACCCGAACGCCTCGCGCAGCCCGGCCAGCGCTGCCGGGCGGTCCCAGCCGCGCAGGCCGCCGGTGAGCTTCATAGCGTTCCGGCGCTGGTCGTAGACACCGGGGCTGCCGATCACCGTCTGGGTGACAGCCGACCGGGTCACGCCCGCTTTCGCGCACAGCAGGTCGGCCAGCTCGACCAGCTCGGCCACCCGGGCCCGGACGCTGGTGGCGCGGGCCCGCAGCGAGGCCCTGGTCCTGATCTCGCCGGTGAGGTCGGCGATCGCGCCGCGGACATACTCGTGCCCGATATCCAGGCCCAGCACCAGCCCGGCATCGGGCCGGATCTCGTACAGCCGGGCCGAACGACCGGGCATGCCGGTCCGCTGCCCGGCCATGCGGACCAGACCGGCCCGCTCGACGTTGCCGAGGGCCAGGGACACGGTGGGCTTGGACAGGCCGGAAACCCGGGCCAGCTCGGCCCGCGAGCACGGGCCCCGCTGGCGGATGTACTCGAGCAGCAACTGCTCGTTCATGGCCCTGATCAGCGAGGGACGCGCCGCGAACAGGCCCGCCCCGGGGCCGTCCGGCGGGGGAAGAGCCGACACCGGACGCCCGGGTGTGTCCACGCGAGCATCGTCCGACAGGGCTGTCACTGCGGCCTCCTTTAGGCCCGGCGTCAGTTCGTCCGGAGTCTTGTCCCGGACAGATAGTTAGGATACTGTCCTAACAAACTTCGCGGAAGGGGCAACTCCGTATTGGCCAATCTCGGCATCGGCTTCGGACGCTCCCCCGCCGCGACCCGCTCAACGGACGTGCTTCGCGGACGTGCTCCACGGACGAAACGGCAGTAAGGACGAACGGCATGAGACGCCTCACCACCTACGGGGTCATCATCGCGGCCGGCCTGCTCGCGGTCGGCTGTAGCGCCGGTGCCAGCTCCAGTTCCGGCTCCGGCTCCGGCAGCGCCCAGACATCGACGAACAGCACGCTGACCATCTCGAACGAGAACGGCGCGCTTTGGACCTGCGGCTTCAGCCCGCTCAATACGTCCGACACCCTGCTGTCGGTCGGCTTCGTCTACGAGCCGCTGGTCTTTGTGAACCCGCTGCAGAACGGCAAGACCACACCCATGCTCGCCACCTCCTGGACCTGGGGACCGGGTAACAAGTCGCTGACCTTCACGATCCGCCAGGGAGTCAAGTGGAGCGACGGCACGCCAATGACCGCAGCGGACGTCGCTTTCACCTTCAACCTGATCAAGAAGTACCCGGCCCTCGACCTGACCGGTGTCTGGTCGGTGCTGGCCAGCGTCACCGCGACGGGCAACACGGTCACGATGACGTTCAGCACAGCCGGCGCCGTGCCGTACTTCTACTACATCGCGGACCAGACGCCGATCGTGCCCCAGCACATCTGGTCCACGCTCGGCAACCCGGTGACGAACCCCATCGCGAAACCGGTCGGCACCGGTCCGTACCTGATGAGCAAGTGCAGCCCGCAGAACATCACCTATACCGCCAACCCGCACTACTGGCAGCCGGGCGAGCCGAAGGTGGCCAAGATCCAGTACCCGGCCTACACGAGCAACAACACGGCCAACGACGACCTGGCCAACGGCAGCGCGCAGTGGGGCGCTCAGTACATCCCGAGCATCCAGACCTTTTACACCGCGAGGAACCCGAACTTCCATTACTGGTTCCCGCCCACGGTGAACGTCTCGCTGCTCCCGAATCTGACCAACCCGCTGCTCAGCAACGTCAAGGTCCGCGAGGCCATGTCGTACGCGATCGACAGGAACCAGGTCTCCACGATCGGCGAGTCCGGCTACGAGCCGCCGGCGAACCAGGCCGGCATCGTCACGCCGACGTTCTCCAGCAGCCTGGATAACGCGGCCCTGACGAGCTGGGGCAACAGCTACGACCCGGCCAAGGCGAAGGCGCTGCTGGCTTCGGCCGGCTTCCACCCGGGTGCCGGCGGCATCATGACCAACGCGGCCGGGCAGAAGCTGTCCTTCACCGTCATCAACATCGGCGACTACTCCGACTGGGTCGCGTCGATGCAGGTGATCCAGCAGGATCTCAAGGCGGTCGGCATCCAGATCACCCCCGACGACCTGTCCAACACCGACTTCGACGCCGACCTGTTCTTCGGCAAGTACCAGCTGGCCTACTACGACCAGCAGACCTTCGGCCCGAGCGCGTACTACGAGCTGAACAACTGGCTGAACTCCGCGGACACGGCGCCGGTCGGCAAGACCGCGGCCAGCAACTACGAGCGCTACAGCAACCCGGCTACCGACAAGCTGCTCAACGAGTACGCCACCACCACCAGCACGTCCATGCAGCAGAGCATCATGAACCAGATCCAGCAGGTCATGGTGACCCAGGTGCCGTTCATCCCGGTCACCGAGGCGGTGGACTGGTACCAGTACGACACCGGGCCCTTCACCGGCTGGCCGACGCCGGGCGACCCGTACGCCCAGCCGTCCGCCTACGCCTTCCCCGACAACGAGCAGGTGCTCCTGCATCTGGCTCCGAAGTGAGCTAACCGCCGAACGACCCTTCCCGTTTCACTGGAGCAGACAAGCTTGAGATACGCGCTGCGCCGCCTCGGTTTCTTTGTCGTCACGCTATGGGTGGCGCTCACCCTGAACTTCCTGCTGCCGCGGCTGATGCCGGGTAATCCCGCGCTGGCCATGCTGACGAAGTTCCGCGACCTGAGCGCCACCCCGCAAACCCTGCACGCGCTGGAGATCTTGTTCGGCGTCAACTCGCAGCAGAGCCTGCTCTCGCAGTACGGCAGCTACCTGGGGCACATACTGACCGGCAACCTGGGCATCTCGCTCTCCGAATACCCGACCCCGGTCACCACGGTCATCGGCAGCGCGATCTGGTGGACGCTCGGCCTGGTCGGCGTCGCCACCATCTTGGCCTTTATCCTCGGCACTGGCCTGGGCATCGTGTCGGCGTGGCGCCGGGGCAGCAAGCTGGACAGCATCGTGCCGCCGACGTTCGTGATTACCTCGGCGATCCCGTACTTCTGGGTGGCCATGGTGCTGGTCCTGATCTTCGGCCTCACCCTGCACTGGTTTCCCAGCCAGGGCGGCTACTACGTCACCACCGACACACCAGGTCTCAACTTCACCTTCTTCCAGGACGTGATCAACCATGCGTTCCTGCCGGCCGTCTCGCTGCTGATCACCACCATCGGCACCTGGATCCTGACCATGCGGAACACCATGATCACCACGCTGGCCGAGGATTACGTGCGGATGGCCCGAGCCAAAGGGCTGCCGGGCCGGCGGATCATGTTCGACTACGCGGCGCGCAACGCGATCCTGCCGAACCTGACCGGCTTCGCGATGTCGCTTGGTTTCGTGGTCAGCGGCGCGATCCTGATCGAGTACGTATTCAACTATCCCGGCGTCGGGTACATGCTGCTGCAGGCGGTGTCCGGCGAGGACTACCCGCTGATGCAGGGGCTGTTCCTGCTGATCACCGTCGCGGTGCTGTTCGCGATCCTGGTCGCGGACCTCCTTACCGCGTTGCTCGACCCGCGGACAAGGACGGCGCGTTAGCCATGGCCATGCCAGTTTCCGGGGTTCCCACCGAGACCGTGGGGGGCCCGAGACAATGGGGAGGCAGCGCCCAGCTGCCCGCCGGCCGGGCGTTCGCCCGCGTGGGCCGCGCCGTCCGATCCAACCGCAAGGCCACCATCGGCACCATCCTGCTGGTGATCTTCATCCTGATCGCCCTGTTCCCGTGGGTCATCGCCCGGGACAGCCCGACCCAGGACGCCTACACCCCTCAGCTGGGGATCTCGACCGCCCACCTGCTGGGGACCAATCACTACGGGCAGGACCTGTTCTCGCAGCTGGTCTGGGGCACGAGGAACGTGCTGATCATCGCGTTCGCGGTCGGGCTGGCTGCGACCGGGATAGCGGTCCTGATCGGCATCGCGGCCGCCTATCTCGGCGGCATCTGGGACAACTCGCTCAACGTGCTGACCGACGTGCTCCTGGTCATCCCGCTGTTCCCGCTGCTGATCATCATCGCCGCCTACGCCCGCGGCGGGACCACGCTGGTGCTGATCACGGCGATCACGCTCACCAGCTGGTCCTATACCGCGCGCCAGCTCAGGTCGCAGGCGCTCACGCTGCGTGACAGAGACTTCCTCGAGGCGGCCCGGGTCCGCGGCGAGCGGAAGCTGTACATCATCGTGGTGGAAGTCATCCCCACCATGACCTCGCTGATCGTGGCGAGCTTCCTGACCAACGCCCTGTACGCGGTGCTGTTCGCGTCCAGCCTGCAGTTCATCGGGCTGGGCGACCCGAACACGGTGAGCTGGGGCACCACGCTGTACTGGGCGCAGAACAACGCGGCGCTGCAGACCGGCGAGCCGCTGTGGGCGATCGCGCCGGGCGCCTGCATCGCGGTCCTCGGCGCGGGCTTCGCCCTGCTGAACTATGCCTTCGACGAGATCGGAAACCCGGCCCTGCGACCGGTGAGGAAGGTGCGCCAGATGAAGGGTACAGAGCAGCGTGTCTGACGTTCCGGTGCTCGAGGTCAGCGGCCTGTGCGTCGACTACGTCCTGGATCGCGGTGATGTCCGGGCGGTGGACGACGTCTCGTTCACGCTCAACCGTGGCGAGTTCCTCGGCGTAGTCGGCGAATCGGGCTGCGGGAAGTCGACGCTGCTGTTCGCCATCGCCCAGCTGCTCTCTCCGCCGGCTCGCGTCGCCGAGGGAAGCGTCACGTTCCAGGGCACCGACCTGGTCGGCATGACCGACGAGCAGCTCTCCGCGATCCGCTGGCGGGATATGTCGCTGGTCATGCAGAGCGCGATGAACGCACTGAACCCGGTCAAGTCGATCGGGGCGCAGTTCAAGGACGCCATGCGGGCGCACGGCAAGCCGACCAGGGAGGAGATCGCGGCCCGGTCGGCCGAAGTGCTGCGCATGGTCGGCATCGACCCGGTGCACCTGAGCAGTTACCCGCACCAGCTGTCCGGCGGGATGCGGCAGCGCGCGATGATCGCGATGGCGATGCTGTTCACGCCGGACCTGGTGATCATGGACGAGCCCACGTCCGCGCTGGACGTGGTGGCTCAGCGTTCATTGATGGTGCAGATCAAGGAGCTGCAGGTTACGTACGGCTTCGCGGTCATCTTCGTCACCCATGACATGTCGCTGATCAGCCACTTCTCCGACCGGCTGATGGTGATGTACGCCGGCCAGGTGGACGAGTTCGGTGCCACCCGGACCGTCTTCGACCGGCCGCTGCACCCCTACACGCAGGGCCTGCTCGAGGCCTTCCCGTCCATCCGCGGCCCCAAGGTCCCGCTCAAAGGCATCCCGGGTAACCCGCCCGACCTAGGCCGCCTGCCGACCGGCTGCCGGTTCCACCCGCGCTGCCCGTACGCGGTCGACCGGTGCGCCGAGGTGGCCCCCGAGCTGTACCAGCTGGACCAGGCGCTCGTGCGCTGCCTGCGCCGCCAGGACGGCAGCCTGCCGGTCGAGGCGGATCGGTCGACGCCGGCCACGAGGGGAGCCTGACCCGATGACCTCGACGGAGCTGCTGCGGGCCGATCACCTGACCCGGCACTTCAAGATCGGCGGGGCGCTGTCCCGCCGCACCCTGCACGCCGTGGACGATGTGAACTTCACCATCGGTGAGCGGGAGATCGTGGCCCTGGCCGGCGAGAGCGGCAGCGGCAAGTCCACCATCGCCCGCGTGCTGGCCCGGATCTCCAAGCCCACCAGCGGCGAGGTCTACTTCGAGGGCAAGCCGGTCTCGCAGCTCCGCTCGCGCCGCGACCGGCTGCGTTACAGCGGCCTGGTGCCGATGGTGTTCCAGGACCCGTTCGGCTCGATGAACCCGGTGCTCCGGGTCCAGCACGGCGTGCTGCGCAGCCTCAAGCTGCACCGACCGGAGCTATCGGCGCAGGGGCGTTCGGCCGAGGCGGCCCGGGTGTTCGAGACGGTCGGGCTGGGCGCGGACATGCTGGAGCGGTTCCCCTACGAGCTGAGCGGCGGGCAGCGGCAGCGGGTCGGGTTCGCGCAGGCGCTGGCCATGCGGCCGAAGCTGATCCTGGCCGACGAGCCGGTCTCGATGCTGGACGTGTCGATCAGGATCGGGCTGCTGAACCTGATGGCCGAGCTCCGAGACACGATGGGCGTGTCCGTCCTGTACATCACCCACGACATCGCCAGCGCCCGGTACGTGGCGGACCGGCTGATCGTCATGTACGCCGGGCAGATCGCCGAGTCGGGCCCGATCGAAGAGGTGCTGGCCAACCCTCGGCACCCGTACACCCAGCTTCTGCTGTCCGCGGTACCGGACCCGCGAGCGCCGCTGTCGGTGGCGGCCGAGACCGACCGCGGCGAGCCGCCCAAGGTCATCGATCCGGCCCCCGGCTGCCGGTTCCGCTACCGGTGCCCGCTCGCCATTGACACCTGCGCCCAGGTCACGCCGGTGCTGGCCGAGTTGCGACCAGGGCACGACGCCGCCTGCCACGTAGCGCAGCAGGCAGGCGCCGATCAGGTGAAGGCGTTCTCGTGAAGCTCGCGGTGATCGGCGGCGGGTCCACCTACACGCCCGAGCTGGCCGACGGCATCGGCCGGCTACTGCCTTCGGTCAGCGAGCTGGTGCTCGTCGATCCGGACCCCGGGCGGCTGTCCGCCGTGGGGCCCGTCTCGGCCCGGATCATGGCCGCGCACGGGCATCGCGCCCGGGTCCGCTGGACGGCCAGCCTGGACGACGGCGCCGACGGCGCCGATGCCATCGTGTTCCAGCTGCGGATCGGCGGTCAGGCGGCCCGCCGGCGCGACGAGACCTGGCCGCTGGACTGCGGCTGCGTGGGCCAGGAGACCACCGGGGCGGGCGGCCTGGCCAAAGCGCTCCGCACCGTACCCATTGTTCTGGATTTGGCCGAACGGGCCAGCCGCCGGGCTTCGCCCTCAGCATTCATCATCGACTTCACCAACCCCGTGGGAATCGTCACCCGGGCGCTGCTGTCCGCGGGCTACCGCGCCATCGGCCTGTGCAACGTGGCGATCGGGTTCCAGCGTCACTTCGCTTCCCTGCTGGAGGTGCCCCCGGACCGGGTGCAGCTCGGCCACGTTGGCCTGAACCACCTGACCTGGGAGCGCTCGGTGCTGGTGGACGACAAGGACATGCTGCCCGGCCTGCTCGCCACCCACGCGGACGAGATCGCGCCGCACACCGGACTGCCCGCCGGCCTCGTCCGGCACCTGGGCATGGTGCCCTCGTACTACCTGCGCTACTACTACGACCACGACGCGGTGGTCGCCGCGCAGCGCGGGTCGGTCACCCGCGCCGAGGAAGTGGCCCGGCTGGAGACCGAACTGCTGAGCTTGTACGCGGACCCACGGCTCGACCGCAAGCCAGCCCAGCTGGCCCAGCGCGGCGGCGCGTGGTACTCCGAGGCGGCGGTGGACCTGCTCGTCTCGCTGCGCGGCGACCGGCGCGACGTCCAGGTGGTCAACACGGTCAACGGGAGCACGCTGCCGTTCCTGCCCGCCGACGCGGTGATCGAAGTGCCGGCCGTGATCGGCCCCGACGGCGCCGCGCCGGTCCCGGTCGATCCACCGGTCGAGCCGCTGCTGCGCGGCCTGATCGCGCACGTGTACGCGTATGAGGAACTCGCGCTCGACGCGGCGATCCGCGGCGGGCGTGACCGGGTGTACGACGCCCTGCTCGCGCACCCCCTGGTCGGCCAGGCCGATACGGCGCAGTGCCTGACCGACCGCCTCATCGCCGAGAACGCACCCTTCCTGTCCTGGGCGTAAGGAGACCGAGGATGAGCCTGCGCAGCAGCGTGGTAGCCAGCGCCTGTGCGATTGTTACTGTGGTCGCGGGAGCGGCGGTGGCCGCACCCGCCTCAGCGAGCGCGACGCTGGCCGCCCCGCAGGTCCGGGTCAACCAGGTCGGGTACCCGACCAACGGGCCGAAGGTGGCGTTCGTGATGCTGGCCCGGCCGGTGACCGCGGTGAGCTTCGAGGTCACGACACCGTACGGGGTGGCCTACCGGGGCACGTCCGCCGCCGACGTGGGATCGTGGAACGCCGCCTACCGCGCCGTGTACCAGCTCAGCTTCTCGGGCCTGGATACCCCGGGCCAGTACCAGGTCCGGGTCCTGTCCCCCGCGACGGCGGTCTCCCCGGCGTTCACCATCGGCACCGGCGCCCAGCTGTACGGCCAGCTGGTGGATAACGCGGTGCGGTACTTCACCTCCGAACGGGACGGCCCGGACGTCGTTGGGTCGGTCCTGGGCCGCCAGCCCGCCAACCTGACCGACGAGAGCGCCTACGTCTACGCGGACCCGGCCTACGACAGCAATGACAACCTGCTCGGTACGCTGAAGAAGATCGGCGGGCCGGTCGACGTCGCGGGCGGCTGGTTCGACGCCGGCGGCGGTTACGAGAAGTTCGCCTACACGGCCAGCTACGCCGACGCGCTGATGCTGATCGCGG
>Ga0302314_10021362_pt1 | contig 10664 bp, 7 predicted proteins | sample III_Palsa_N2_3_FD_200533 | JGI IMG/M metagenome (GOLD analysis project Ga0302314, IMG submission 200533) | Peat permafrost microbial communities from Stordalen Mire near Abisko, Sweden - III_Palsa_N2_3 | ecosystem: Environmental > Terrestrial > Soil > Palsa > Peat permafrost | place: Sweden... | reverse complement strand
CCACTGCGCGCACGATTCTCGGGTATCGATTTCTAGTGTGGCGTTGCTCATGCGAGTGTTTAGATCCATCCCCTCGTAGATGCGGAGGGCCTCGGCAATCGCTGCGTATGCCAGGCCGTTTTCTCCGTCGGCGCGTAGTGCGCGCCAGAGGGTGACATGGCAGTTTGGGTTGTTGGGCTGAAGTCGCACGGCTTCTTTGGCTTGGTCTATGGCAGCCTCAAAGCTGCCGTTGGTCATGAGTGCGATGCTGCAGTCGATTAGGGTATTTATGTCGTCGGGTTGGGTGGGAATAGGGAGTTCGTAGTCCTGGGTATGCGTCTCAAGAGTCGTATTGCCGCGGTCAAATTCGTGTTTCATGGACGACGAATTCCCTGTTGCGTCGGTGGCATTCACTATTATGCGGGCCGACACGTTATGCTGCGGGTTAAGCTTACCATAGGCATCGATGGCTTCGTCGATTTGCTTGAGCAGAGTAAAGTAGGAATTATCGATCAATAGCTGCCTCCGGTTTTGCGCTGATCTGTCCATCACCAGGGTTTTAAAACGATTCGGCCTCGCTCGCCTTTGGCCGCACGTTCGTAGGCTTGCTGGGTGCTGCTTAAGGGCAGGACATCCGCAATAACGGGAGCGTGATAACTCCCGTCTTCAAAGCCGCTTCTTAGCTTCTCCAGGATACGGGCTGCGAGGGTAAGGTTTCTCTTCAGGCTATCTAGGCCAAGCAGCTGAGATTCGTTGTGGTAGAAATCTACGACGTCGAAGGTTGCTTTTCGCTCTGTGGGCGATGTGATCTCCACCTGTCTGCCGCGGTGGGCGAGCAGGTTCAGGCCAATCTGGAACATCGGTCCGCCTGCTGCGTTGAATACCACGTCGGCGCCATGTCCATTGTTCGATGAGCGGAGGGTGGCGGATAGATCGGCGTCGTTGGAGTCGAGAAAGATATCCGTCAGCTTTGTCGTTGGATTGTCCGCAGACGGTTGTGATCGGTTAACTCCTATAATGCGTGCTTCTAGCGTCTTCGCAATCTGTACGGCGGCTCCGCCCACACCCCCGGATGAACCAAGCACGGCTATCGTTTCCCCAGCTTTAAGCCCCGAATACTCGATGGCGCACCATGCTGTTACGAAAGTAACCCCAACGCAGGCGGCTTCCTCGTACGTGAGGGCTTCCGGCTTGCGGGCGAGACTGGAGCGAGGGACGACGATATACTGCGCGTGGGTGCCATCCCTTGTAAAGCCGGCGTCGCCGCCCGTGCCCCAAACATCCACACCGATCCAGCCTTCAGGTCCGTCCACGACTACCCCGGAGTAGTCACGCCCCGGCACCCTCGGTAGAGTCGTCTGCGGCATTCGTCCCGCTACATTTTTCACATCGCTCGGGTTTATGGACGCTGCTTCAATACGCACCACTGCCGTGCCTTCATCCGCTTTCGGATCGGGACGCTCAGCCATGCGGAGCACGGAAGGCTCTCCAAATTGGTGAAATTCGATAACTTGCATGATCCCACTATACCTTAACCGTGTCGCCCCTGGGACCTGCAAATACGTTGCGGGCGAGTTCTGCTGAGCTTTCGTTTTCTCCAAGCAGGAAGAGGGTAAGATTTAGGAAATGGGCGAGGGCGTTGCTGGCTGGGCTGTTCATTACCCAGGCGCCATTGTGACTTTGCCTGCCTGCCCAGGAAGATCTTGCGTAGTAGCTGCTATCGCGCGGCCAGCAGGCAGTGAGGGTCGCAGATTGGATGCTCTCGATGCGGCCTTCCAGGATTAAGCGTTTTAAGGCTAACGTGGAAGGTTTGTAAATGTCTTGAAACCCAATGGCGACTGGGAGGCCGGTGCTTATGAAGCATTGGATGCTTGTCACTTCCTGCGTATTGGTAACTCTGTTTTTTTGCAGCGAGCCTGCGTTTTCCGCTCCCCTTTATCCGCCGGTGACCGCAAGTTCAAACGATCGGGAGATTGTTCTGGAGAATGGGATTGTTTCTCTGACCATAGACCGCCGTTCGTCGAATGTGGTCGCGTTGGTCTATCAGCATGATGGTCAAAGTATTGAGATCGGTAAGCGCGGACAGTCCATGTATTTCGATTCTAACGGCGGAGCGACGGGGCTGACGGCGGATATCGCCGCCCAGGCTCCCAAGGCCGGCTACATGCCTCTTGGCGCTTATGTCCTGTCAGTAGATTTGGTGTCAAATACGCCGGATGTTGCGGAAGTCGTAGCGAAAGGCGGCCCGACGACTTACCTTCCGTTTAGCACCGAGATTCACTACATTGTCAAACGCGGACTGAGCGGCTACTACGCGTACTGCATTTACAGCCATGGCCATGGAATGGCGGCGGGAACAGTTGGGCAGTCGAGATTCGTGGTTCGCGGGCCTGCTGGTCCGGGTCTATTTACCGATGTTGCTGTGGACGACACCCGGTTTGGTCCCGTCGACGAATCGCAGGATCTGAAGACGGTTTCCGATGCGACATTCCTGCAGCAGGACGGAAATGTCTACTGCAAATATGACAACAGCGCTTTTATGGCGAACCATCACGTCCACGGAATGCTTGGTCACGGAATTGGTGTCTGGATGATAAACCCCAGCGAGGAATACGTAAACGGAGGTCCGATCAAGCAGGAACTGACGGTCCATCAGGATAACACGCTGCTCAATATGCTGCAGGGCGGGCACTTCGGCGGCGGTGGAATCTCCGTTAACGCAGACGAGGATTGGACGAAGTTTTACGGGCCATTCCTTGTCTATCTGAACAACGGGCCAAACACTGCAGCGATGTTCGCCGACGCGAAACGCCAGAACCAGACCGAAGAGGCCAATTGGCCGTACACCTGGGTAAACAGCGCCGATTATCCCACCCAGCGCGGCACGGTGACCGGCAAGCTCAAACTGACTGATGGTGAAAGCCCTGCCAGGGCCTGGGTGGTTCTTGCCGCGCCGGGGGGAGACTGGCCGATGCAGGCTAAGAATTATGAGTTCTGGACTCAGGCGGGCGCAGACGGCTCATTTACCATTCCAAAAGTCAGGCCGGGCAGTTACGCCCTTTATGCTTACGGTGCAAACCAGTTCGAGCAGCTTGAACAAGACGGTGTGACTGTTTCAGGAGGCCGAGTTTCGAACCTTGGAGTTGTCGATTGGAGCCCCGTTAAACACGGACATACGTTGTGGCAGATCGGAACCCCAAATCGTACTACACTGAAATACCGGGGTGGTCAGGACAACTGGGGGCCAAGCGGCATGCGTCACTGGGCCAACTTTATGACCTATCCGCAAAACTTTCCCAACGACGTGACTTTTACTATCGGCAAGAGCGTTGAAGCGACTGATTGGAACTACGCTCAATGGACGTGGTATTGCAAGAAGCCCTACTGGAGTATCGATTTTACAGTTCCCCACGCACAGACAGGAACTGCAACCCTCACGTTTGGCATTGCAGCCTCGGATCCATTGCACGGCAGAACGACGCATACGTTGGTGAAGGTGAATGGACAGCAGGTTGGCGAGCTTCAACTCGTGAAATCGGGAGATGCTTCGTACCGCAGCAGCGGAGAAGACAGCCTATACCAGTTGAAGTACGTCACCTTCCCAGCTAATCTATTGACCAGTGGCGTCAATGAGATTACTCTGGGCGACGCTAACGCGACTCCCTTTCCATCCAAAGACGAGCAGATGCAGGGACGCGTGGGTTCGGTCATGTACGATGCGATCCGTCTTGAAGTCGCGCCCTAAAGGAAATAAGCTATGTCTAACAAAATCACAAGACTTGTGGGCGCTCGTGGACGGAAAACCATCAACCAGAACTCAAACGACTACGGCGGATGGTCGAAGCAGGTTGCGGCGGCTGAGAACGTTTCTTTTGTAGATCTGAACGCCATCGTCGCCGCAAAATACGACCTTATGGGATACGATAAGGTGAAAGCTCAGTACTTTTTGATCGACCATACGCATACCACGCCTGCGGGCGCTGCGGTTAATGCAGACTCTGTTGTCGATGGGCTTAAAGCGCTGCCAAGCGATCCGCTGGCGAACTACCTGGTGCCATAATGATAATTTCGTGGCCCGAACTTACGTCGGAATGCAAGCCATGGACCAGATGGTGGTGGCTGGGCAGTTCCGTGGACCGGAGCAACATTGCCGATCTGCTGCGGCGTTATGCTGCGGCGGGTATAGGCGGCGTCGAGATCACGCCCATTTACGGGGTCATTGGCGACGAAGCCAACGAGGTCCCATATCTATCCCCAGAATGGGGCAAGCTGCTCCAATTTACAATCAGCGAAGCCCGCAGTCTCGGCATGCAAGTGGACATGCCCACTGGGACGGGATGGCCTTTTGGCGGCCCGCAGGTGTCGGATACCTCAGCTTTGGACAAACTGCACATCGACCATAGCGTCGTTAGTTCGGGAATTCCATTCCGGCTAAATGCCCCCGATGAGAGTGTGCTGAGCGTTACGGCTTATGGGGCAGAGGGACAGATTATCAGGCTGGACGACAAAGTCGAAGGCGATGGAAGTATCGACTGGGAGGTTCCGGACGGACCTCCCTGGCAGCTCTATACGGCGTCTCTAACCTGGGGCGGAAGGTCCGTCAAGCGGGCAGCGCCGGGCGGGGAGGGGAAATGCATCAACCCCTTCGACAAGGCGTCACTTCAGAGCTATCTCAATCGGTTTGACGAGGCGTTAAGCGGTCTTGAACCCGGTGCGCTCCGCTGTCATTTCCACGACTCTTTTGAGTATCTTGCCGATTTCTCTTCCGGCTTCTTCGAGGAATTTAGGCAAAGACACGGTTACGATCTGGCTTGCCATCTCGATGCTTTGTCGGGTGATATCGACGATCAGGACCGCATCGTGCGGGTTAAGACAGACTACCGCGCAACGATTTCGGAAATGCTGCTGGAAAATTTTACGCAGTCCTGGACGCAATGGGCGCATTCCAAAGGAAGCCTGTCGCGAAACCAGGCACACGGTTCTCCAGGAAACCTGTTGGATTTGTATGGGACGCCGGATATTCCTGAAACGGAGACGTTTGGAGGAGTGGGCGATCCCATCGTCAATAAATTCGCCTCTTCCGCCGCGCATCTTATGGGACGGAAGTACTGTTCCAGCGAAAGCTGTACCTGGCTTGGCGAGCACTTTAACGTGACGCTTGCGCAATGCAAGGATGGCATCGACGGCCTGTTCGTTTCGGGCATCAACCATATCTTCTTTCACGGCACGGCGTATTCCCCGATTACAGATCCATGGCCGGGCCGCCTCTTTTATGCCTCGACATCGTTTGCCCCGCAGGATCCTTTGTGGAAGGATCTTCCGGCTCTGAACGCCTATATTGCCCGCTGTCAATCGATTTTGCAATCGGGCCGGCCGGATAACGATATTCTCGTCTATTGGCCTCTGTCCGATCTATGGATGACGCGGCCTGACGTCTACATGCTCGAGATCGAGGGGCGATGGATGGAAGGGCAGCCTTTCGCCGAACTGGCGCGCGGTCTCTGGAGTAAAGGCTACCAGTTCGACTACGTGTCGGACAGGCAGCTAAATGTCCTCGCTGAAGGCGGTGCACTGGGTGACTATAAAGCCGTCCTCGTGCCGTCGTGCAGATACATCGCTCCAGAAACGCTGGAATCTCTTTACCGGCTAACGGAGGCCGGAATTGCCGTGGTTTTCGTCGATGGCGCGCCCAGCGACGTTCCAGGCTATGGCGATTTGAAACGCCGCCGTGAACATCTCTCGGAAGCTATGGGACGGCTTAACCCGCAGACAAAAATAGTAGCCCGCGAACACCTTGCGAAACACTTAGGGAGTTTGAACGTTCGCCGAGAATCGATGGCGGATGTCGAGGGCGTTCAAATCATCCGACGCCGGTCTGAATTTGGTACGGACTATTTCGTAACCAACAGGGGAGTACTGACCATCGACGGTTGGGCAGCGCTTGCCGCGCCGAGAGGATCTGTGTTGCTCATGGATCCCATGACTGGCGACATAGGCGTTGCCGAATCACGTTATGATGGAGGTCAATGGGAAGTCAGACTGCAGCTCTTAGCGGGTCAGTCGATAGTGGTCCGGGTGGTCGAAGATAATGAGGTGTCAGACACGACCCAATGGAACTATAGAGTTCAGAAGTCAGATCCCTTCGAGATTTCAGGGGATTGGACCGTCGATTTTCTGGAGGGCGGTCCGGACTGCCCGGCGAGTGTGAGTGCACATGGGCTGGGCTCGTGGACGGATTTAGACGTGGCTGGCGCTGAAGTATTCGCCGGCACCGTGCGGTATACCATCTGTTTCGACGCTCCTGATTCAGCGGCTGAGAATTGGCTGCTTGAATTGGGAGAAGTGGCCGATTCGGCCCGCGTCATCCTGAACGGCCGTGACCTTGGAACTCTCATTTCTCCGCCCTTTCGGCTAGAGGCCGGCGGGCTATTGCGGACGGGGAACGTCCTGGAAGTCTGCGTGACCAATGTGGCCGCCAATCGCATCCGGGGTATGGACCGCCGCGGCGAAAAATGGCGCATCTTCAAAGAGATAAACTTCGTCAACCGCCAGTATCAGGCCTTCGATGCATCGGACTGGGATGTGCGTTCGGCAGGTTTGCTTGGACCGGTTACTCTTCTTCCCATTGACGCTTCGTAACGTTTTGTGATGAATCGGGTACATTACGGGCATCTGAAACGTTAGCCGAAAGACGGGCGTGCAATCGACCTGTCGCTACCGCGCCATCTCTCAGGCGAGCCCCTACGGAAGGAAACTATGAGAAAGAGTCGAACATTTTGGCTGCCTGCAGCGCTTGTATTGCTTGGAGCCTATTTATGTACCGGTGTGTTTGCAGATCCGTTATCACCAACTCAACTCACCATTACCATCCTGCACGACAACGACCTTCATGGGCACCTTCTGTCCTACAACTATACAGAAGTCGGACGCAGTCCGCAGGAGCAGCCGGAGCGGGGTGGGGCTGCTCGGCGCGCTACCTTGGTACGGCAACTGCACCATAGCATTCACAATCCGGTTCTGCTTATCGATTCAGGAGACCTTGCGACGCGCGGGCCGCTGGTGACGACTTACCAGGGCATTGCCGATGTTGAGGCTATGAACGATATTGGCTATGACCTGATGGCTATCGGCAATAACGAGTTTAAGTTGAAGGACGGAGCGGATGCAACGGACGCAGCCGGAGCACAGGGCGATTTGCTCCAGGTTATTAAGCGTTCACGGTTCCCTTGGGTCTGTGCGAATGCGACGGACAGCCGGGGCGCGTTTCTTGAAGGCGTCGAGCCGTACGTGGTGCGCGATATTGACGGTGTGCGTATTGGTTTCCTTGGGCTTACCGCACCGCGTTCGGCAAGCTATCCGCAGACAAAAGGCTGGACCATCTCCGATCCCATCGCCGCAGCAAAGGAATGGATTCCAGAAGCGCGCAAGCATTGCGATATCCTGATTGCCGTGACCCATATCGGAACCGACCAGGACAAGGAACTGGCCGCGCAAACCACAGGACTGGACGCCATCGTCGGCGGTGATTCTCATACGTTCCTGTACAAACCTGTGGTCGTAGCCAATCCGGCAGGGTATCAGGTTCCCATCGTTCAGGACGGAGAGTTCGGGGCCGATCTAGGACGATTCGATCTGAATCTGGCGCGAGATGGATCGGGACAATGGAAAATTGCAAGCTATAACGATGTCTTAATGACGGTAGGCCCTAAGATCCCTGAAGCTAAGGACGTCGACGAAACTCTTGCTCCCTACCTGCTCCCATTTCAAACCGTGGTTGGCCATATCGGTGCGATTGGCACAGATCCCAAGGCTCGTTTGAGCCAGACTGTGCAGATCCTGGTGGATGCTATGCACCAGCAGACCGGGGCGGATATAGCGATCAATCCCGGTGGCGCGGACAACGGTCTCTTTGAGGTCTTTCGACATTCAGCAGTCACCCGCTACGATGTGTTTTGCATTCTGCCATTCCACGATGACGTCGCTGTCGCCAACTTGACCGGCGATCAGATAAAAGCCATTTTAGCCTCAGCGCCTGGCACCGTGACAGCCGGAGATGTAGCTCATCTGGACTCCGCCAAAACGTACCGGGTCGCGGCTGTGGATTACGCGGCAGCGAGCGTCTACCATATAACAGCTACCCCGCCTGCCGGCATAGACCCCGACATTCGCTCCATAGTTATCGGTTACTTGCAGGGAAGCGGCGCAGCTGAGGTTAAGTAAAGGAATTTGAATGACAAAGCGACCAAACATTCTGCTGATCACCAGCGATCAGCAGCATTTTGACACGTTAGGCGTTATCAACCCGGGCATTAAGACTCCGAATCTGGATCGACTGGCTCACGAAGGGACGCATTTTAGACGGGCATATTGCAACAGTCCGGTCTGCTCGCCGTCGCGGTCGACGGTAATTACGGGCATGTATCCGTCGTGGCATGGCTGCTGGAACCTCGGGACTAAACTTCCGGAATATGTGCCCACCGTCGGCGAGGTTTTTCAGAAGAACGGCTATGAAACTTCTCTGATTGGGAAAGCGCACTTCCAACCGCTGGCATCCCGGCCTGGAGTCGAGTCCATTGAGTGCCAGCCGATTCTGCGCGACCTCGATTTCTGGCGTTCGTTTCATGGTCCATGGTATGGCTTTAAGAATGTTGAAACCGGAAGGATGCATGCCGATGAGTCGCATGTCGGGCAGCACTATGCGATCTGGATGGAGGAGCATGGCTTTACCGAGTGGCGCGACTATTTTCAGAGCTGGCCGCCCAGCGATGAAGAAGTACGCCGTCAGCACCATTGGAATCTGCCGCAGGAATTGCACTACACAACCTGGACGGCGGAGCGCACCATTGAGGCCATAAAGCGGGACGTTGCCGCAGACCGTCCATTTTTTACCTGGGCTTCGTTCCACGACCCACATCCGCCTTATCTGGTTCCGTCCCCATGGAGCGGGATGTACGATCCCGCAGATATGGAGCCGGGCAGCTTAACGCCGGGAGAAATGGAACGCCTGCCGCCGCATTTCGGCAAAACCCAGCAGTTTGCCCCCGACTTCAGCGAGTATGCCGAGACTCGATATCCCAACCATGGTTTTGAAAGCCATCTTATCGACCCGGAGGATCTGCGCCGCGATATGGCTGTCTACTACGGCATGGTTAGCTTTATGGATCAGCAGATCGGACGGATCCTGGATGCTCTGGATGAACTGGGCATCGCGGATAATACCCTTATCGTGTTTACGACGGACCACGGACATTTCCTTGGGCAGCACGGATTAATCGCCAAGGGAGCCTTTCATTTCGAAGATCTGCTGCGTCTGCCGTTCCTGGTTCGCTTCCCCGGAAAGGTTCCTGCGAACCAAACCAGCGATGCCTTGCAGTCACTGGTGGATCTGGCTCCTACATTTCTGTCGGCATGCGGTATCGAGGTTCCCGGCGTTATGCAGGGGGTCGATCAGCTTCCTGTTTGGACGGGACAGCAGGCGAAGGCGCGCGACGAGGTTATCGTCGAATTCCGCCATCAGCCTACTCTGCTTCAGCTTCGAACGTATATCGACGAACGATATAAGATGACCGTCTACCGGGACAGACCCTACGGCGAACTGTTTGATCTCAAAACCGATCCAAACGAGCTGCGAAACCTGTGGGACGATCCCGGCATAACCGATCTCAAGCTGAGGCTGATGCACAATTTCGAAAACGCAGAGATGAAGCGTGAGCCGATGCCATTGCCGCGGATTTCAGGAGCCTAATAGGTCTAGCCCAACAAACGCAGCGAATCATTCCAGAGTCGTTCTGCGTTTGTCGGGTCAAGTGCATAGGGCGCGACGCCGGTCTGGGCTAAAGCACGCGCGGTCTCCACGCCGATCCCGGAAGCTGCTCCTGTGACAATCGTTCGCTTTCCTGAAAGATCGATTCCCGCAATCACGTCGGCAGCCGTGGAGTGAAACCCGAACGGTGTTTTGATAAGCGCCATTTTAGTTTCCGTCCGCAGCTACGGACACGTCTTTCCATTCCGCCCACACTTTGAGACGTTGATCGTAGACTTCCGGAACTAACTGTGTTGCGAAAGCTCCGAGCAAGAGACGCAGCGGCGGATTTTCCGCGTCCACTATTTTCAGAATTGCGGTGCTGGTTGCGGTAGGATCTCCACGCTTCACCGTTCCGCCGGGCCGTGTCGGGCGACCGTCGCGAATGCCGTCGTAAGCGGCGATCGGAGTTGCATGCTTCGAAGACGACCCAGCCCAGTCCGTGGTAAAGCCTCCCGGTTCTATGATGGTGACTTTGATTCCAAATGGGGCCACTTCCTTGCTCAGCGCATCGCTAAAACCTTCCAAACCCCACTTAGAGGCATGATACAGCCCAAGTCCGGAGAATGCGCCAATACCCCCGACGCTTGAAACCTGCAGGATATGGCCGCTTTTCTGCTCTCTCAAATAGGGCAGGGCAGCTTGAGTGACCCATAGAGCGCCAAACAGATTGGTCTCAATCTGTGCGCGGGCCTCTTCTTCGCTTAGTTCTTCGATGGTGCCGAAGAGGCCGTAGCCGGCGTTGTTGACGATCACGTCGAGGCGTCCAAAGTGCTCGTAGGCAGACTTTACGGCTGCGAAGTCGGCATCGTGGTCGGTAACATCTAAGCCGATCGGGAAGATATTGTCCCCGTACTGCTCTACGGGATCGTCGAGGCTTTCA
>Ga0302314_10021361_pt1 | contig 10664 bp, 10 predicted proteins | sample III_Palsa_N2_3_FD_200533 | JGI IMG/M metagenome (GOLD analysis project Ga0302314, IMG submission 200533) | Peat permafrost microbial communities from Stordalen Mire near Abisko, Sweden - III_Palsa_N2_3 | ecosystem: Environmental > Terrestrial > Soil > Palsa > Peat permafrost | place: Sweden... | reverse complement strand
GGAGATTGACGTGGTGGCGGGAACCGAGGGGTTGGTGGTGCGCCGTGCGGCGCTGCTGCGAACTGCGAGAAAACTGATGCACGGTGAAATCTACGTCCCATCACGTGCCTGGAGCACTGCATGCTGATTATCGATTGTCATGGTCACTACACCACCGCCCCGGCAGCGCTGCAGAAGTATCGCGACGCCCAGATTGCTCAGTTCAAGGCACCGGGCAGCGCGGCGCCCGCGATGCCTCGCATGGGGGATGATGAGATCCGCGAAAGCATCGAAAAAAACCAGCTCAAGCTGCAACGCGAAAGGGGCGCCGATATCACCATTTTCTCGCCGCGCGCATCGGCAATGGCACATCACGTCGGAGACGAATCGGTATCCTCCGCTTGGACTCGGGCCTGCAATGACTTGATCAAACGAGTCGTGGATCTATACCCTGAGAACTTCGTCGGGGTCTGCCAGCTGCCCCAGTCGCCCGGCGCCTCGGTGGCGCGATCGGCTGCCGAGCTCGAGCGCTGCGTCGTCGAGCTTGGCTTCATCGGCTGCAATTTGAATCCCGATCCTTCGGGCGGCCATTGGACCGCGCCGCCCCTCACCGACCGTTACTGGTACCCGTTCTACGAGAAGATGGTGGAGCTCGATGTGCCGGCCATGGTCCACGTCTCGGCTTCTTGCAATCCGAATTTTCACGCCACCGGCGCGCACTACATCAATTCGGACACCACCGCCTTCATGCAATTCATCGAAGGCGACCTGTTCCGCGACTTCCCCACCCTGCGTTTCATCATCCCACACGGTGGGGGCGCGGTTCCGTATCATTGGGGACGGTACCGCGGACTCGCCGATATGTTGAAGCGCCCGCCTCTGCCCGAGCACGTGATGAAGAATGTGTATTTCGACACCTGCGTCTATCATCAGGCGGGTATCGACCTGCTGGTCAAGGTGATCGACATCCGCAACATCCTGTTCGGCTCCGAAATGGTGGGTGCAGTGCGAGGTATCGATCCCGAGACGGGCCACTATTTCGACGACACGAAACGCTATATCGACGCCTTGGACATTTCGCCCGACGGCAAGCGGCAGATTTTCGAAGCCAATGCGCGACGCGTATTTCCGCGGCTCGACACCCGACTCCGAGCGAGGGGACTGTGAGCGCCTTTTCAATGGACAAAGACTGGCTGGTGTTCGACCCGCATCCCTCGAAGCCGCTCTTCAAGCTGCCTCCGGGCTCGGTCGATGCCCATTGCCACGTGTTCGGCCCCGGAGACGTGTTCCCTTTCGCCCCGGAACGCAAGTACACGCCGTGCGATGCCTCCGCGGCACAACTATTTGCCCTGCGGGACTATCTGGGCTTCGACCGCAATGTGATCGTGCAGGCCACCTGCCATGGGTCGGATAACCGGGCGCTCGTCGATGCGCTGCGCCGCGCCGAGGGACGCGCCCGGGGCATCGCGACGGTGCGGCCCGATGTCACGGACGCGCAACTGCACGCACTCGATGCGGCCGGTGTTCGCGGAGTGCGCTTCAACTTCGTCAAGCGCCTGGTCGATAAGGTCCCACGGGAAACGCTCGCGTCCATCGCCGCCCGCGTGGCCCCGCTCGGCTGGCATGTCGTGATCTATTTCGAGGCCGCCGAGCTTCCCGAGCTCTATGATTTTTTTGCCTCGCTCCCGGCGACGTTGGTGGTCGACCATATGGGACGCCCCGACGTGTCCAAGCCTGTGAGCGGGCCTGAGTTCGGGCTGTTCGAGCGTTTGATGCGCGAACACGGCAACGTGTGGTCGAAAGTCACCTGCCCGGAGCGCCTATCCAAATCGGAGCCCCCTCTGTACGAAGACGTTGTGCCTTTCGCCCGTCGTCTGGTGGAGGCTTTCCCCGACCGCGTGCTGTGGGGCACGGACTGGCCGCATCCGAATCTCAAATCGCACATGCCCGACGACGGCAAGCTCGTGGACTTCATCCCCCGCATCGCTCCGACGCCGGAATTACAGCACCGGCTGCTGGTCGAAAACCCCACGCGCCTTTATTGGAGCCGCTAGGAAACCCATGGCCCTCGACAAGCCTTACGCAGGCATACCCGGCACGACCATCTTCGATGCCGACCAGGTCCGCAAGGGCTACCACCTGAACATGTTCTGCATGTCGCTCATGAAGCTGGCGAACCGCGAGCGCTTCAAGGCCGATGAGCGGGCGTACCTCGATGAGTGGCCGATGACCGAGGAGCAGAAGCGAGCGGTCCTCGCCCGCGACTACAACGGCATGATTACCCTGGGCGGCAACATCTACTTCCTGGCGAAGATATTCGCCACCGACGGCAAGAGCTTCCAGTACGCCGCGGCGCTGATGACCGGCATGAGCCAGCAAGAGTATGCGCAAATGATGCTGGACGGGGGCCGCTCGCCCGCCGGGCCGCCCAACCGGAGGAGCTGAGCATGGCTCGGATTACCGCAGGGGTTGCGACTTCGCACGTGCCGGCCATTGGCGCGGCGATCGATCTGGGCAAGACTCAGGAAGCGTACTGGGCGCCCCTGTTTCGCGGCTATGAATTCTCCAAGCGCTGGATGGTGGAGAATCGGCCGGATGTAGTCATCCTGGTTTTCAACGACCACGCGACCGCCTTCAGCCTGGACATCATTCCGACGTTCGCGATCGGCTGTGCGGCGAGCTTCGCCCCCGCGGATGAAGGCTGGGGGCCCCGCCCGGTGCCCCTCGTCGAAGGGCATCCGGAACTTGCATCGCACATTGCGCAATCGGTCATCCAGCAGGATTTCGACCTGACCATCGTCAACCGGATGGATGTGGATCATGGGCTCACCGTGCCGTTGTCGCTGATGTGCGGTCAGCCCGAGGCCTGGCCCTTCAAGGTGATTCCCCTCGCCGTCAATGTCGTGACCTATCCCCCGCCCTCCGGGCGTCGCTGCTACGAGCTCGGCAAGGCCATCCGCCGCGCGGTGGCTACCTTCGATCAGGACCTCACGGTGCAGGTCTGGGGGACCGGCGGCATGAGCCACCAACTACAAGGTCCGCGCGCCGGGGTGATCAATAAAGATTTCGATACTCGTTTCCTCGACGCGCTGACCCAACACCCTGAGACGGCAGCAGGTATCCCGCACATCGATTACATCCGTGAGGCGGGCGCCGAAGGCATCGAGCTCGTGATGTGGCTGGTCATGCGCGGTGCGCTCGACGCCCAGGTTCGCGAGCTGCATCGCTTTCAGCATGTGCCGGCCTCCAATACGGCGGTGGGCCATTTGATTCTGGAAAATACGCGCTGATGCGCGGCGGAGGTTATTCTTGAAGATCGTACTCGCCGGAGCCGGCGCCTTTGGCCAAAAGCATCTCGACGCCATCGAGAAAATCGACGGCGTGGAAGTCGTTTCGCTGGTCGGCCGTGAGCTCGAGTCCACCCGCGGCATCGCAGCCAAGTACGGCATAGGACATGTCACCACCGATTTGGGCGAGGCCCTCTCTCAGCCGGGCGTGGGCGCCGCGATCCTGTGCACGCCCACGCAGATTCATGCGAGCCAGGCTCTGCAATGTCTGCGGGCCGGCGTGCATGTCCAGGTGGAGATTCCGCTCGCGGACCGCTGGGCCGGCGCCGAGGCGGTCGCCGCGTTGCAGAAGCAGACGGGACTGACGTGCATGGTCGGGCATACGCGCCGTTTCAATCCTTCGCATCAATGGGTGCACCGCAAGATCCGGCAAGGCGAATTCAAGATTTACCAAATGGACGTGCAAACGTATTTTTTTCGCCGCACCAATACCAACGCCCTGGGTCAGCCTCGGTCTTGGACCGATCACTTGCTCTGGCACCACGCCGCCCACACGGTCGACCTGTTTCGCTACCAGACCGGGGAGGAGATCGTGATCGCGAACGCCATCGAGGGGCCGCCACACCCGACGCTCGGCATCGCCATGGACATGTCGATCCAGCTGCGAAGCGCGGGTGGCGCCATCTGCACATTGTCGCTGTCATTCAATAATGACGGGCCGCTCGGCACCTTCTTTCGATACATCGGGGACAGCGGCACGTATATCGCCCGATATGACGATCTGGTGAACGGAAAAGAAGAAGCAGTCGATCTATCGGGAGTCGCCGTCTCGACCAACGGCATCGAATTGCAGGACCGGGAGTTCTTCGCCGCCATTCGTGAAGGCCGCGAACCGAATGCCAGCGTGGCGCAGGTGCTGCCCTGCTACCGCACGCTGCGCGATCTCGAACAACAACTGCAACAGGCCGGGGCACCACCGCGTGCACCCAACCAGAGAGTGCCGTGAGCGCTGACCTAGGCGGCAAAAAACGCCGCTCTGTCCGAGTGCGGACCATCCGGCTCGGAGAACGCCAATTCGTCACGGAAGGAATACACAAGGAAGTCTTTCACGATTTATTCCACCATTTCATGACCATCGGCTGGCCGCGGCTATTTGCCACGTTCGCAGCGTTCTTTCTGGCCTTTGATACGATCTTCGGTTTCCTTTACTACCTGGTACCTGGATGCATCGCGAATGTAAATCCGCCCGGCTTTGCCGGGGTGTTTTTCTTCAGCGTCGAAACACTTGCGACAGTGGGCTACGGCGATATGCACCCGCAGACGCTATACGGCCACGGCGTCGCCATGGCCGAGATCTTCGTGGGTCTGATGTCTCTCGCGCTCATCACCGGCCTCATGTTTGCGCGCTTTTCCCGCCCCCGCGCACGCTTTACTTTCACCAAGAACATGGTGGTTCGGCCGCTCGATGGCCGCACCACACTCATGATTCGAGCCGCCAATTTGCGTCAGAACGTCGTACAGGACGCATCGGCGCGTCTGTACATGCTACGCGACGAAATAACTCAGGAAGGCTTTCGGATTCGCAGGGTGATCGATTTGCCGCTGATTCGCGCACAACATCCGATGTTCGTGCTTGGCTGGACACTGACCCACGCAATCGATGAGTCGAGTCCGCTGCATGGGGAGACCGCTGAATCGCTGAGAGAATCGAATCCGGCGTTCGTGCTCAGCATGAGCGGCAGCGATCAATCCACGGGCCAAACGTTGACGGCGCGGGCCGAATATTCCGACCGCGACATCCGCTGGAACGCCACCTTTCGCGACATATTTTCAGAAGCGCCGGACGGTACTTTGCGCATCGACTATACAAAGTTCCATGAGGTGGACCTGCTGCCGGACGCCGAGTCCGATCTCATTCCGGGAGGTCCTTGACCCGGCGGGATCAGGCCTTGTCTGCGTAGATCAGCCGGCCGGGCCCGAGTGCCGCCAATACTTCGCGGATGCTCGATTGGGCCACCGCAAAGCAGCCCTCGCTGCGCCCGAGCACGCGTCGTTCCCTGGCGATTTCTTCGCTCACATACCAGGCCCCGTGCACGACGATCGCCCTCGAGGCGGCGTTGCTGTTGCTTTCGTCCAGACCCTCGAGACGGATTGATTGGCCATGTTCGCCGACATAGACGCTATCCGTTTTGAAAGCTCCCGCCGACGTCGCCTGCGAGCGCGGTTCATTGGAGAATCGCTCGAGCCATCCCGTATGCCCAGGATCCGACCCCCGTCCGTGCGCCACCAGGTGCGATCTCACGCCGCCGTCCGCGAGGCTCAAGAGGTGGAACCTTGGCGCACTCGAGGGCAAAGAGAAGTCTGCGATGCCAATCGCGTCGCGGTGAGCGATGCTCCCGCCATGGCGTGCCAAGGCATCGAGAGCACGCCGAAGCACACCCGCAGATATCGGGGAATCAGCCTCCCGGCCCCAAGAGAAGGCGGGCGGCAGGGCGGCAACAGCCACTCCGACAACGGCTTTGCCAAGAAAGGTACGTCGTGAAATTGCCAACACATCACTCCTGGCCAAGCGGCCGGCGTGGCGCCAGCGCGAATTGAGTTCTTTGGGACGGGGTCCGACCAACATTGGACCGCGAAAACACGCCGGGAGTTCAGCTGGCGCTGTGCAAATCGGTCATTGGCCTGGGGCGCCCTCATCCGGCCCGGGCGCCGTAGTGCTGCATGGCAGTATCGTACTATAGCCCGGGGCGATACTTTGGCTACAATCCGGCACGTTCCAGAGCCTTAGGTGCCCCCGATGCGCGGATATTTCAATTATTTAACGGACACCCTGCAACGGCATCGTCCTCAGAGCCGGGCTGGCGCGCGCCGGTTCTGCCGGTGTCTATACCTGGTCTTGGGTTTCGCCTGCGCCATGCAATGGGAGCCGGCGCCTGCGGATTCCGTACCTTTTTGGGGTGCAACAGCCTCGGTGGCGATCGACACGCCGATCGACCAGCTGAAAAAGGGCCAGTTTCTGTGGATGGGCGACGCGTTCACTGCGGGACCCGTGGTGATGGTGGTCAGCCTGACGGAGCAGAAGGCGTACGTGTATCGCAACGGCGTCCTGATCGGTGCGACCACGGTGAGTACCGGACGGCCCGGCCATCTAACACCCACCGGCGTATTCACGGTTCTGCAAAAGCAGAAGGAACACCGTTCCACGATCTATGACGGCGCGCCGATGCCCTATATGGAACGACTGACCTGGGGCGGCATTGCGCTGCATGCGGGCGGGCTGCCGGGTTATCCCGAGTCGCACGGATGCGTGCATCTGCCGAGCGAATTCGCGAAGCTGCTATTCGGCATCTCGCCCTCCGGCATGACGGTGGTCATCGCGAGCGATGCGACTGCGCCGGAATCCGTCGCGCATCCCGGGTATCTCGCCCCCGTCAATTTCGCCGGCGGTCTACCTGTCGAGCGCATGCCGCTGGGTGGCACGGATGATGAGCGTTGGCAGCCCGAGTTGTCTCCGCGCGGTCCGATCAGCATCGTGCTCAGTCAAGCGAGTCAGCGCATCGTCGTCTATCGGAATGGAATTGAAATCGGTCGAGCACGACTCACGGTCGTCGGCGACGAGCCGCTGGCTGCGCATGTACTGGTTCTGGCCCAAGGCCCCAGCGGCATCCCCGACCCGTACGTACCCGACTCCACCAAGTTCCGCTGGTCGAGGATCGGCGTGCCGGGACATCTCGGAGAGGCCGGAACCAATGTGGACGCCGCTGCCATCGCAAGGATCAAAATCCCGTCCGAGTTCGTGAGCCGGGTGAATTCTGTGTTGACGACGGGAGCGACGGTGTTCGTGACCGATGAGGCTCTCTCCACCAAAACAAGCGGCAAGACGCTCCAGGTCGTTGATGCCAACCCGCCGGCGAAGGCTCGGAACGACAAGACCTAGGTCGGGGTAAGGGCACCGATTCTCGGATGCCGGTTGTCAATGATGCGGCGGTTCGCTGCCATGAGACCCGGACGAAGGACCCGACGTCGGCGCGGGGCGGCCGGCAGCGTTTCGTTTCGCTTCGCCGCGCGCCCGCGCACCCTTGTCGGACAATTCAATAGCCGTAGCGGCTCTGTGCACGCCGGGCGGCACGGTCCGCATAGGCACCCCGCGCGGCGAAACTTCCGTTGCCTGGTGGGATACCACGGGTACCTGCGTCGTTGCCGAGAGTCCTGAGAATCCCCGAAATTCGCGCCGCGAGGCCTCCGATTCCCTCTCATATCGTGCGGCCAGCACCGCATTACGGTAGGGCACGCCGTGGCGATGCGCCGGATCGTGTTCCCAGGGGCCGGAGCGCAGTGGAATCGAACCGGCACCGAAGGGACCGGGAACGATGTCCAGCCGATGATGCCCCCAATCGCAGCGATTCCAGCCCCAAAGCCCTCCCGCGACGGGGACACCGATGCCAAAGCCGATGACCACGCCGGCGCCGATGACGACATCCACCGGCGGTAGGAAATACACCGGCGGATACTCGTCCCAAGGCCAAGAGCCAAAGACCACCGTCGGATCGTAGTACGGCACATAGACCGTCATGGGATCCGCAGGCTCGATGGCAATCTCCTGGTTCTCGGTGGAGACCGTCTGCTGCGGCGTCGGCCTCAGCACCCCCTCGGTCGCCGCGCGCCGCCGCAGGCGCTGAATGGAATCCATGACGGCATCCTGTTGCGCGAGAAACGCATCTCCGATGTGCTCGGTCCACTCCATGTCATCGTTCATCGCCTCCAGGATCCGCGGAAAGGCGACCAGCGATTTGATGCTGGGATCCCAGGACTCCTGCTGCAGGGCCGCCGCCAGATCATTGCCCTTGATCCTGGCATTGACCGGGTCTTCCAGCCAGCGCTGCGCTTCGACTATTTCGAGCGGATACGTAGCCGCCATCAAGATCATGCCGACGAGCGGATCGGCGTACAGGGCAATCGGTGCGGTCAGCTGGTCAAGCTGCGGGTTGGTGAACGCCGTACTTGCCTGATTCGAGGGCGATAGCTGCCCTGCCGGTATCGGCTGCGCCGCGGCGATGAACGGCATTGCGCTGATCAAACTGACGATACAGCCCACTGAGCGCAGATGCTTTTTCATCATCCCCTACTTCGTCGCTTCGTCCCACTCCTGTTGGCCACGCTGGATCAGCGCAGCGCGATCCTCTTCGAGCACCCAGCGCTGCTTCACCAGGGCATCTACCGCCGCTCCGTAGCGATTCAAATAATCCTCGCGGTTCGCGTAGCGTTCCGCGATCGACTTGCGCGGATCGTGGGTTGCAAGGCGCTGCGCAGCCGTCTTCGGAAACGCGATGTAGGAACCTTCGAACGAAACCCGCTCGCCAGGTGCGCCGATCGAAGCATCGCGTAGATTCCAGCCAGTGTATGTTGCGAGCGGAACCGCAATTTCCGGCAGCCGCACGCCATCGCGCTCGTTGCCATCGGCATCGACCTGCGGCACCAGGACAGCAAATGGCTGGCCGATCTTGGGCGGCTGGTTGCTGAGGATTCCATGAACCCAATCCGGTCCAAAGTCGAGGCGATACGCGGCGCTCGCTTCATGCGGCGTATTGACGCCCGGAATGAGGGGGAAAGCATATTTGTCCACGGGTACGAGGTTCCGATCCGCCAATCGCGGATAGCTGCTGTCAGGTGGGGCGGCACCGTCGCGAACCCATGCATCCATGTTGGCAATCATTGCGCGCCAGAAAAAACGCACCGGCAGCGGCGACTCCGGTTCCTGTCCGAGCAGATCGTTATTGCCGCGCTCCGGCGGGAACGGCCCGGAGAAATGCTGCAAGCCAGTGAAGTGGTAGACCCGCACGTCGGGAGACATCGATACATCCTGCGTGCCGTCGGCTGTCGTGCTGATCAGCGATGCGACACGGCCCCAGTATTCATAGGACGTATTCGACAGGAAGATCTTCGGCACCACTCGATCGGCAACGGCGCGGTCGAGCAATCCCGCGCTCGCGCCGGTCAGCGGTTCGCGTTCCGGAAGATCGGTAAACGGAAAAATATCCGTGGGGTAGGAAATGGCCGAGGTCGGCTGCGCATCGCGCGAAGGCTGCGCGAAGCGATAGTTGAAATCGCCGCGCCCCGCCCCGGCAACGTGTGCCAGCACCCCGTCCAGCGCAATTTTTCCGTTTTCATCGGCATTAAAGCCCTGATAGAGGAAATCGCGCAGGAAGCGCCCGTTCTGCGAAATCCCCTCGCCGTAAACGCGGCGCGCAGGAACGATGGCATCCGCCGAATGCTTGGCGTACGAGGCAAAATCGCGAACGACGGCAAAACCCAGTCCCGCGACGACCGGGTCGGCCACCACATAGACATACTCGTAGATTTTGCCCGGCTGAAAACCCCCATCGAGATGGATATATCGATCGCTCGGAGTGAGCTTTCCGTCCACACTGTGTGCGAACCGCCATTGCGATCGCGGAATCAAGCTGCGTTTGGCGTCGCGCGAATCGCGCACCGTCAGCGCATTGCGCGGATCATCGGCTGCGGCAACCGGATATTCGCTGCCACCGATGTTGCCGATGATGAGATGCCCCAGCGGAATCTCATCGGTCGCCTTCGATAACATGAGGTCGCCGCGCAACAGCCCGGTAATCCTCTTCCCATTCTTCTCCCTGGCTATCGGGGCATACAGCCGCAAAGCACCGTCGCCGGCCGCGTCCCACTGCCACCCCAGCGACACGATGCTGTAGCCGTTGCGCAGCAGCCAGGCGTCCCCCGCGCTTTGCGCCACATTCTGGTCACCTCCGTCGACTAAGGAGAGGATGCCTCCCCTGCCGCGGTTGGGATTTTCCAGAATCATTGAGCCATTGCTCTTGCTGGCATCCTTTGGGCGAATCGCGATGAAGTCCGCCGAAAACTCGACCTCACCATTCTTTAGATTGGCCGCATTGCCTAGATCGACGATGGCGCTGTTGTGAGGATTGGCGGCGGCGACGCTGAAATAAACGCGTCCGACGATGCGCTCGTAGGCGCCACGCTCGCCGAATGCCTTTCCGTCGAGTACCTCCGTGCGGGAGGAGGTTTCGACACGCACCACAGCGGCATGTACCACGGGTACGACGGCGAGAAGATGCGCCAACAGACAGACGCATCGGCGGAAAAACATAGGCGGAAACCTCACAGGTGACGGGTGGTTCGACACCTCCCAGGCAGCGTAGCCTTTTATCATGCTGGCGCCATAGGCGCAAAGGCATCTGCCGCACATATTGGTTGGCCTGAGCATGCAATCGATGTTAAAAATGACGAATGAACGCATTTGCCATCCACTATGCCGATGTCGTCGCCGCACACGAAAGAATCGCATCCGTCGCGCATCGCACGCCCGTGCTGACCTCGCGTCTTGCCGACGAGCGAACGGGCGCG
>Ga0302314_10021359_pt1 | contig 10665 bp, 8 predicted proteins | sample III_Palsa_N2_3_FD_200533 | JGI IMG/M metagenome (GOLD analysis project Ga0302314, IMG submission 200533) | Peat permafrost microbial communities from Stordalen Mire near Abisko, Sweden - III_Palsa_N2_3 | ecosystem: Environmental > Terrestrial > Soil > Palsa > Peat permafrost | place: Sweden... | reverse complement strand
CCACGCTGATCGTCGCTGGCGCCGTCGCGCTTGAACCGATCCGGACGCTGCGGCCGGTGACCGCACTGCTGCGGCTGGGTGATGCCTCCTACGCCATCTATCTGTGCCACTTCATCGCCGTCGCGGTGGTCGCCGACCTGATCGGCGCCGCGCCGGCCTGGCGCTTCGTCCCGCTCGCCATCGCGGTCTCACTAGCCGCGGGTCTGATCTTCCACCGATGGATCGAACAGCCGCTGATCGCCGGCTGCCGCGCCGCGCCTGGCCGGCTCGCGACGAGAGCGGTTAAAAATGCTGGCGCCGGAAGTTGAGTCGTGCGGCAATCGCACGCAGGCGCGGTCGAAGACTGTTCACGAATCGGAGCGCAGGTTTCTGGCGCCTAAGTAGCGGGAGCCCAAGATTTTGCCCCAGCCGGCGCTTCGCCGCGATATCAGCTCCCCCATGAGCGAGCCCCCCGAGACCGCCCCTCCCGCGACTGGCGGTCTGGCGCAGTACGCCCGCGTTCTGTTCGCGGGCGGCGATCTGCAGCCGGTGTGGGATGCGCTGATGCTCCGCGCCACGGCCACCCCGCCGGACGCCGGCGCCATGCTCGACCTTTCGACCATCCTGCAGCTGACCGGCCAGCGCGAGCAGGGCCTGGCGCTGCAGGCGGACGCGCTGGGCCACCACCGGCTCTACCGCCGCGTCGTCGGCACGGGCGAGGGTCCTCACCTGCTGGCGCTGGTCGCCGCCGGCGACCTGATGGCCTCGACGCCGGTGGAGTTCCTGCTGACGGGCTGGAACGGGGTGCTCGACCTGATGTTCTTCGCCGCCGGCGAGCGGGCGACCATCCTGATGCCCGAGCACGACATCGCCATCGTCGCGGTCGGCGAATCGGACGCCAACGCCTCCCTGCTCGACGCGCTGATCGAACCGGTCGCGCACTGGCCGAAGCCGATCCTCAACGGCGCCCCGATCGCGATCCGCGCGCTGGGCCGCGACCGCGCGCCGCCGCGGCTGGACGGTCCGCACGTGAACGCGCCGCCGACGCTGCGGGTTACCCGCGATCAACTCTTGGCCCTCGTCGCCAGCCAGATGCCGCTGTCCGACATCCTGCCGGGCCGAACCTTCCCGGTTATCCTGCGGCCGGTCGATTCCCACGCCGGCGCCGGCCTGGAGAAGCTGGGCGCGCCGGATGAGATCGCCAGCTACCTCAGCCGCCACGACGGCGAGACGTTCTATCTGTCGCCGTTCATCGACTACAGCGGTCCCGACGGGCGTTTCCGCAAGCTGCGAGTCGCGCTGGTCGATGGCCGGCCGTTCCTCGTCCACATGGCGATCTCGGACCACTGGATGGTGCACTACCTCAACGCCGGCATGGACGAGGACGCCGCCAAGCGCGCCGAGGAGGCGGCGATGATGGCGACCTTCGACGCCGGATTCGCCGCGCGCCAGGCCGCCGCCTTCGCCGCCGTCCATGCGCTCTACGGCCTCGACTATCTGGCGCTCGACTGCGCCGAGGACCGCGACGGCCGGCTGCTGGTGTTCGAGGCCGACACCGCCATGATCGTCCACGACATGGATCCGCCGGACCTCTATCCCTACAAGGCGCCGGCGATGAAGAAGCTGTTCGCCGCCTTCCAGGAAATGGTCGCCGCGCGCGTCGCTTAGCGCCCCTTCTCCCCTCGCGGGAGAAGGTGTCAGCGGAGCTCACGGATGAGGGGTCGCACCGTCCTGAGAAACCCCTCATCCGACCCGCTGCGCGGGCAACCTTCTCCCGCAAGGGGAGAAGGGCGTATCATCGCGCCATTGACCCAACATCCCTTTGGAGGCGCTGCGATGATCGACGTCTATTTCTGGCCAACCGGCAACGGCAAGAAGGTGATCATCCTGCTTGAGGAGGCGGGGATTCCCTACCAGATCAAGCCGGTGAACATCGGCAAGGGCGACCAGTTCGAGCCCGACTATCTGAAGATCGCACCCAACAACCGCATGCCGGCGATCGTCGATCATGACCCGATCGGCGGCGGCGCCCCGCTCTCGATCTTCGAATCCGGCGCGATCATGATGTACCTGGCGGAAAAGGCCGGAAAATTCTGGCCGCAAGAGCCGCACGCCAAGTACGAAGTCGCCCAGTGGTGCTACTGGCAGACCGGAAACCAGGGCCCGAAGATGGGCGAGCAGGGCAACTTTACTCGCGCCGCCCAGAACCCGGCCAACGGCGACCTGCACTACGCCCTCAATCGCTTCAACAATGAGGTGCACCGCCTCTACGGCGTGATGAACCTCGGCCTCTACAACAAGCAATTCCTGGCCGCGGGCGAGTACACCATCGCCGACATGATCTGTTACCCTTGGTCGGTGAACTGGAAGCTGCGCGGGCTCGACATCGACGAGTTTCCCAATGTGAAGCGCTGGCTGGACGAGGTCGGCGAACGACCGGCGGTGAAGAAGGTGATGGCGATGGGTCCGGAGTTCCGCGAGGACCCTGCCACGATCAGCGACGAAGAACGCGAACGCCGCGCCGGCATCCTCGCCAACCAGCGCGCCTGGCCGGTGCCGGAAGCCTGGAAGACAGCGGCGGAATAGGGGCGTGGGGTCTTCCAACCACCTCCCCTACCGGTCACAGCCGGGCGTAAGTCCCGGCTGCCCAAGCCCACCGTCCGATCCTTGGCCGTGCTCAGCACGGCCACCCGCCGTTCCGCGTGCTTAGGTCGCCGGGACAGGCCCGGCGATGACCGTAGGTAGGGGATTGAACTACCCGCACACACCCATCGCCACCGGCCTCCAGCCCCCCGCGATGCGCCCGCTATCGACCCTGGCCCCCGCCCCGCCATGGCCGGCAAAGCGCACGTAGCCGACCACCCGCCGCTCCCCCGCCGCGCAGTTCACCTGCACCGCATAACGGATCGACCTCACCGCCCGGCGGCCGACGAAATGCGGCGTCACATAGTCGCGCACCTGGTGCAGGACGAAGACCCCGCCCCGCGGCGCGACGGCGGCGTAGCCGTGCAGCCGCCGGCAAGCCTCGACCGTGGCGAGCGCGCCCGGCGCGCCGTGGTGGCAGTTCCAGTCATCGGAGTTGCGCTGGTGGCCCTCGTCGCGGCCGACGCCTTCAGTCGTGCCCCGCAACCGCTGGCAGGCGGCGAGCGTCACCGGATCGTTCGGGGCGCCGTGGTTACAGTTGTAGTCGTCGGAATTGTACTGGCGGCCGACATCGGCGCCCGCGCCCCGGCTTGTGCCGCGCAGGCGGTTGCAGGCCTCGATCGTGGTCGGATCGTCCGGCGCGCCGTGATTGCAGTTGTAGTCGTCGGAGTCGGCCTGATGGCCCTCCGCGTACGCCGCCGGCGCGGCGAAACAGGCCAGCGCTGCCAACAGCCCGGCGAGCGCCAGCCATCGCGCACCCCGGCGAACCGACATCTTCATTGGAACAGCGCCCTCCCAGAGCCTCGCCCGCATCAGAGTTTGGCCCGGAACGGCGTCGCTTGCATCAACCTTTGCAGCAGCGCGGCGGACGTGCGGGCCGCGGGCCGCCGCCAAACCGCACAGATCACCCGTATGTGAGCAGCAAGACGGCGGGGGCGATTGACCCGTGCACGGAACGAACCGAGTTTCGCCTCGCGGACGCCGCCGCCGGCCCGATCACCCGGCGATCGCCTGCCGCCGCTCATTTTCTCGATCCAAGCGAGCGCCCCTGGCGCCTCTGGGCTTCCAAACCCCAGAGGCGCTCGGAATCTTGGGGCGCCCGCTAGTAGGGCCGGTCGCCCACCACCGTCACCCGCTCGACCACCCGGTGTTGCGGCCAGTAGTCGAGCACGGCGTAGTGTTGGGTCGGGCGGTTGTCCCAGAACACGATCGCGTTCGGGCTCCACTTGAACCGCACCTGGTATTCCGGCTGCTTCACCCGATTGGTCAGATAGCGCAGCAGTTCGCGGCTCTCGCCCTCGTCGACGCCGAGAATGCGCGAGGTGAAGGTGCGGTTGACGTAGAGCGCCTTCTCACCGGTTTCCGGATGGGTGCGCACCACCGGATGGGTCACCGGCGGCGTGGTCCGCCGCAGTTCCTCGCGCTTCTCGTCGCTGACCCGCCCGCCGAAGCTCTGCAGGATGTCGTGCTCGGCCTGCAACCCCTCGAGCCGTTGCTTCATCCGGTCCGGTAGGTCGCGCCAGATCGCCACCGTGTCGGCGAACAGGGTGTCGCCGCCCAGCGCCGGCATCGTCCGCATGCGCAGAATCCCGCCCATCGACGGCGTCTCGCGGAAGGTGACGTCGGTATGCCACTTGTCGGCCGCGCGGCCGCCGGGAATGGTCGCCTCGGTCCACTCCATGCCGTCGACGCCGACGATATCCAGGATCATCGGATGGCCCGGCACATGCGGCAGCACCGGATGCCCCTCCAGCTCGCCGAAATAGCGCCCGAACGCCACGTGCGCCTCGTGGCTGATGTCCTGGCCCCGAAAGAAGATCACCTTGTGCTGCAGCAGCGCCGTGCGGATCGCCGTGACCTGCTCGGGACTGAGCGGTCGCTGCAGATCCGCCCCCGAAACCTCCGCCCCCAACACCGGCCCGGCGGCCGTCACCTTCAACCCGACCGCTTCGTAGAGATCGCGGGCGTCCTTGGCAGCGATCGGCGTGACGGCGTTCATGACGAGTTCTCCCTGGCGGCCGGCGGCCAATCTCCACCAATCGAGGTGGGATTTCCACCGGATTCCGGGTCGCACAACCACCTGATATCCCGGAGGAACTGGTGGAGCCGTGGGGAGTCGAACCCCAGACCTCCTCATTGCGAACGAGGCGCTCTACCAACTGAGCTACGGCCCCACTTCGCCTTGGGCGAAGGGCGCGGCACATAAGGGCGGGGGCATGGGGCTGTCAAGGACGTGCGGCTCGCCTTGTCCTCAGGCGCGACCGGCCCTATCTAGCGCCCTCTCGTAGGGGCCCCATGGTCGCGCTGATCAACTTCCTCTTTATTATCCTCGACCTGCTCATCAACGCGGTGATCTGGCTGATTGTCGCCTGGGTGATCGTCAGCTGGCTGGTGTCGTTCGACGTGATCAACATGCGCAACCGCATGGCCAACCAGGTCGTGCGGATGCTCGAGCGAGCCAACCGGCCTATTCTGCGGCCGGTCAGCCGGATCATTCCGCCGTTGGGCGGGCTCGATCTGTCGCCGATGATCGTGACCATCGTGCTGATTGCGGCGGACCGCGCATTGCTGCCGCCACTTCGGGAATGGCTAATCTCTCTCGTGACTTGAGACCTAGCGGCGGTCTCATGCGTTACGACCCGCATGGCCGAGCCGAACCCCAGACCTTTGCCCGGTGGACCACGTCCTCGGCCGAATGCACCTAACCGCCGCCTGTTGGGCAGGGGCGCGCGTCCTAATACGCGCGGCCCCGGCGCGCCAGCCACGAACTCAGACGTTGAGCCCGCGCCGCGCCGCGGTTGGAAAGCAATTCCCGCGCCGATCCGCTGGCTGGGCGTCATCATCCTGCTGCTAGTCGCGGCCGCCGCGATCTTCCTCTGGCTGTTCCAGTGGAACTGGCTGCGCGGCCCGATCGATAACTACGCCTCGCGCAAGCTGCAGCGCCAAGTCGTGATCCACGGCGACCTCACCGCTCATATCCTGACCTGGACGCCCAACATGACCGGCCGGAACGTGACCGTTGCGCAACCGGCCTGGGCCGGCGCGGGCCAGATGGCGACCCTGCCCAGCCTCACGCTCGGCGTCGATCTGAAGGCTCTGCTCGGCGGCAAGCTGGTGATGAGCGTGATCGACGCAGAGCGCCCGGTGGTCGACCTGCGGCGCGACGCGAGCGGTCGTGACAACTGGAGCTTCGGCGCGCCGAACACCGCCTCGCCGCCGCTGAAGCTGCCGCCGATCCGTCATTTCACCATCGCCGACGGAGACGTCAGCGTCGACGACGCTGAGCGCCATCTCCACTTTACCGGCCAGGTCTCCTCCAACGAGCAGGTCACCGGGTACGGCCGGGGTAACTTCAGTTTGAACGGGCAGGGCACGCTGAACGGCAACGCCTTCGTCGCGAAGATCGAGGGCGGCCCGCTGATCAACGTCGATCCAAGCAAGCCTTACCCTTTCCAGAGCGATATCCGCGCCGGCGCCACCCACATCGCGGCCCAAGGGTCCATTCCGCGCCCGTTCGACCTTGGTGTGTTCCAAGCTAACGGCCGGATCACCGGCCAGGATCTCGCCGACCTGTACGACCTGACCGGCGTGGCGACGCCGAACTCGCCGCCCTACGACCTCGCCGGCCGCATGAGCCGCAACGGCGACCGGGTCGACATCACCGGCATTCATGGCCGGCTGGGGTCGAGCGATCTCGCCGGCCACCTGACCGTGCTGCGCAAGGATAACCGCCGCGCGGTGACTGGCGACCTCTCCTCGCGCAATCTGAAGCTGGCCGACCTCACGCCCGTCATCGGCGGCGCGCCGCGCGGAGCACTGAAGGGCGCGATCACGTCGGCGAAGCAACAGGCCATCGCCGCTCAGCTGACCGCCGAGCATCGGATTCTTCCGGACGGCCGTCTCGACGTAAGCCGCATTCGCGACACCGACGCCGACATCCGCTACCGCGCCGACAGCGTCGACGCCGGGCCACTCCCGATCCGTTCGCTGTCGCTGCACGCGAAGCTGGATCACGGACTACTGGTGGTCGATCCGCTCGCGCTCAGCCTGCCGCAAGGCGCGATTTCCGGGCACATCCGGCTCGACGCGCGGGGTGCAACCCCGGCTTCGGCGGTCGATCTCGCGCTGACCAACGCTCAGATTCAGGAGCTGCTGCCGAAAGGCAAGGGCGGCGCGCCGCCGATCCAGGGGTCGCTGGAGGCGCGCGCCCGGCTCTCCGGCGTAGGTGATTCGGTGCGGACGGTGGCCGGCAGCGCCAACGGCGTGGTGGCCGTGGCGATTCCACAAGGCCAGATGCGGCAATTGTTCGCCGAACTGCTCGGTATCGACATCGGCCGCAGCCTGTTCCTCTACCTCTCCAAGGACCAGTCCCCGACGCCGGTGCGCTGCGCGGTCGCCGAGTTCCAGGCCCGCGACGGTATCCTGACCGCCCAGCGCCTGCTGATCGACACCGGCGCCGTGCGGGCCGAGGGCGGCGGCACGGTAAATCTCAAGGACGAGACGCTGAACCTCGAAATCAGCGGAAAGCCTAAGCATTTCCGCCTGTTGCGGATCGCCGCGCCGATCACGATGAAGGGCCGGCTGGATGATCCGAAGGTGGGCGTCGATGTCGTCAAGGCGTTGCCGCAGCTGGGCATCTCGGCGGCGCTGGGGGCCTTCGTCTCTCCGCTGGCGGTGGCGCTGCCGTTCATCACCGGCGGCCAGGCCAAGGACGCCGACTGCGGCGCCTTGCTGGCCGAAGCGGCGACGCATGGCGCGCCTGTCGGTCGTACCGCCGTTGTTGCGGCGAAGCATTGAACCGCCCTATTCCGGCGCGCCTTATCAGTTTCTAAGGTCCTGCCGTTCACCATGCCCGCCGCGTGACACTCCCCCCGAACCCAGCCTCGCTCGTCCAGCCGCCCGCGCGCCGCAAGCGCGTCGGCCTGCGCATCGCCATCATCGCCACCAGCATCCTGATCGCGGTCGTCGGCGCGGCGGTGGTGGTCACCTCGGTGATCGTCGGCGGCTACATCAACGACGCGCCGCCGATGCCGTCGCGCGAGGCGCTCTGGACCGTGCGCCGCTCGCCGGGAATGACCTTCCTCGACCGCAACGACCATGTGATCGCCACCCGCGGGGCCAAATACGGCCAGCCGGTCAAGCTGGCGCAACTGCCGGCTTACGTGCCCAAGGCGTTCCTCGCCGCCGAGGACCGCCGCTTCTACCAGCACGGGCCGGTGGACATCCAGGCGATCGGCCGAGCCATCGAGACCAATCTGCGCAAGCAGCGATCGGCCGAGGGCGCATCGACCCTGACCCAGCAATTGGCGCGCACCCTGTTCCTGAAGCGCGAGCAGTCGCTGAAACGCAAGGTGCAGGAGGCCTACCTCGCCTGGGAGCTCGAGCAGAGCATGTCCAAGGACGAGGTGCTCGAACTCTATCTGAACCGCACCTATTTTGGCGACGGGGCCTATGGGCTCGACGCCGCGTCGCAGGCCTATTTCGGCAAGCCCGCCAGCCAGCTGAACCTGATCGAGGCGGCGACGCTGGCGGGGTTGCCCAATGCGCCTAGCCGCCTCGCCTTGACCAACGACATGCAAGGCGCGGTCGCCCGTGGTCACCACATCCTCGAGACCATGCACGGCGAGGGCTGGATCACGGATGCCCAGCTGACCGCCGCCCTGGCCACCAGCCCAACGCTGGCGGTCGCCACCCACACCGGCGAAGGCGACGAAGCTTACGTGCTCGACCAGGCGGCGGCCGAGGCGGCGCAGCTGTCCGGCGGGGCGACGCCGGACATGGTGGTCAAGACCACCATCGACCCGGCGCTGCAGACCCTGGGCACGAACACCCTGCGCGATGTGATCGCCAAGCAGGGCGCGCATCGGTCGGTCTCGCAGGGCGCGCTGGTTTCCTTGGCCACCGACGGCGCCATCCTGGCCATGGTCGGCGGCCTCGACCACGACAAGAGTCCCTTCAACCGCGTGGTGCAGGCCCATCGCCAGCCCGGCTCATCGTTCAAGGCGTTCGTCTACGGCGCGGCGGTGGAACGCGGCGCGAAGCCGACCGACATCCGCCAGGACGCCCCGATCAGCTACGCCGGCTGGACCCCGGAGAACTACGGCCACGGCTACGCCGGCGCGGTGACGCTGGCCTCCGCGCTGGCGCGCTCGCTGAACACGGTCGCGGTGAGGCTGACGCTCGAAGTCGGGCCCGCTTCGGTGGCGGAATTCGCCCGCCGGCTCGGCCTTTCCGACATTCCCACCAACCCGGGCCCCTCGATCGCGCTCGGCGCCTACGAAGTGACCCCGCTGGAGATGGCGGCCGGCTATCAGGTGTTCCAGAGCGGCGGGGGGCGCAACCAGCCCTATCTGGTCAGCGAGATTCGTTCGACTCGGGGCGATCTGATCTACGCCCACGCCACTTCGGCGCCGACGCCGGTGCTCGACCCGCTCTACGCAACGCGGATGGTGGTGATGTTGAAGGGCGTGATCGCGGGCGGCACCGGAACCGCCGCCAACATCGGCCGCCCGGCCGCCGGCAAGACCGGCACCAGCCAGGACTGGCGCGACGCCTGGTTCGTCGGCTTCACCCCCGACATCCTGACCGCGGTCTGGGTCGGCAACGACAACGGCGCGCCGATGGCCAAGGTCACCGGCGGCGAGCTGCCGGCGGAGATCTGGCATCGGTTCATGCTGGTCGCCGAGAAGGACCTGCCGAGCCGCGACTTCCCCTGGCTGGTGGCCGAGCCGGCGGCCTCGCCGCTGACCAACGTCTCCGACCAGACCACGGCCTACCAGGACGAGCCGACGGTGACCGGTGACCGCGACCAGGCGGCGGACGACGGCGACCAGAGTCCGGCCGTCGACGATCCGCCCCCTCGCGAGGACGATCGCGCCGAGGTCGATAGCGGCGACGGGCGTCCGCCTGTCATCATCCGCGGCGGCCGCTATTCCAACGGCGGAGACGACCGCTACCCGCAGGCCTACCCCGACGATGACAGCGGCCAGGCGCAGGGCGATGGCCGCGCCCGGCCGAGCCGCATCTGGCGCGACACGCCGTCCTCGCCCGAGCAGGATGAGGAGGCGCCGCCACCGCCCCGGCCCGACCGCGCGCCACCTCCCGATTCATCGGCTGACGATGACCCCCACTACCGCTATTAAGGGGCGGTCGCCCGCTTAGCGCCGAGATCACGTTCATGGCCTGGATCGAAAACGGCCCGGTTTCCGTCCCCACCACGCCGATCGTGGTTTCCGTTGGCGTCGTGCTCGCCCTCGCGGCGGCCCTGAGTGTCGGATTCGGGGTGAAGGCGAGCTGGCGCGAGGCCAATCGTCCCGCGCGCGGAGACCTGGACACCCAGGCTGCGGGACAGGCGATCATCGCTCAGCCGATCGTCGAGCTGCCACAGCCGCAGGCCGCGCCTGCCGCCAACACGGTCGTCGCCGCCACCAATTCCGCCAAGGAGGCTGACGACTCCGACGACATCGCCGCCAAGACCGCGGCGGCTCAAGCCGTGCAGTCGAAGCCGGCCCAGACGCAGAGCGACATCGACGACATCCTGACCTCGGCCAGCGAACGGCCTCAGGCGCCCGCCAAGCCCTCGACCGACGAAACGCCGCCCAGCGGCCCGACGAAGAGCGACGTTCCGTTCTAGTCTAGCGACGCTTCGCTCGTCAAAAAACCACGCCTTAGGTGGGGCTTTTCCCGCGCGGTTGGTTTGCGGCTACATCGGCAGCCCGAGTCGAAGAAATTCCGCCCAGCGGCGGTCCTGGGCGCTTGGCGCAGGTTCTTGGACCGAGCGCCCTGGTCTTGGGTCGAGCGCTATCCGTCAACCCGGCCAGGCGGCGGTCGCCGCGCCGGGCCGGGGCCGCACGGGCAGCTTCCAAGACGACGTCCAGCTAGGGCGCGATTCAGGGCTCAAGATGAGCCCATCAGGCTCTAGTGTGCTGGATCTGAAGTTCGCTTGTTCGTGGGATCGGGCGCGGAGCGAACTTCAGATCCAAAAAAGCACACTAGATTCTTATACTTGCTAGTGTCCTGATCGATTCCGAAGTTCGACGGAGA
>Ga0302314_10021356_pt1 | contig 10666 bp, 9 predicted proteins | sample III_Palsa_N2_3_FD_200533 | JGI IMG/M metagenome (GOLD analysis project Ga0302314, IMG submission 200533) | Peat permafrost microbial communities from Stordalen Mire near Abisko, Sweden - III_Palsa_N2_3 | ecosystem: Environmental > Terrestrial > Soil > Palsa > Peat permafrost | place: Sweden... | reverse complement strand
GCGGCATGTTGTTCCTCAAGAAGGCCGGCACGGTGATCCTCGCCTGCACCTTCATCGTGTGGGTGCTCAGTGTGCTGCCGATACATGGCGCACAGTTCTCTGCCCTGACGTCCAGCTACATCGGCCACCTCGGTCACTGGATAGAGCCGGTCATCCGCCCGCTCGGCTTCAACTGGAAGATCGGCATTGGCCTGCTCAGCTCCATCGTCGCGCGCGAGGTCATCGTCGGCACGCTGGGCACGCTCTATGGCGTCGACCCGGCAACCCACTCGGTCGGCCTGCAAGCGGCGCTGCGCCACGATATGACGCTCGGCGGCGCCATCGCGCTGGTGGTCTTCTTCGCCTTCGCCATGCAATGTACTTCCACTCTGGCTGTCGTGCGGCGGGAGACCAATAGCTGGAAGTATCCGGCGATCCAGTTCGCGTATATGACGGTGGTCGCGTATGTGGCCGCGCTGGTGACGAACCAGGTGATCGTGCGGCTGTTTTAGTTGTCTCTTTTCAGCAGTCGAGAGTTACGATGAAACTGAGGGCAAGAATATGGCAACTGTCGCCGCAGATGTAGAAGTCGATTGGATGGCTTGTGAGTTGATCGAAAGTGTCCCCGGCAAGGTCTCTGGAAGACCCGTCGTCATTGGCACGCGCATCATGCCCGATGCCATTGTTGGCAGTTACGACCTCGGCGAGACTATCGACGAACTACACGGGGGATTTCCTACTCTTACCGTCGTTCAGATCAAACGCTTGATTGAGTTTGCCCACGCACAGCGAGGACAGGCCAATCCGTGAAGGTCTTGCTTGATGAAAATCTTGACCACGCTTTACGAAAACTCTTAGGTCAACATGAGGTTTTCACAGCTGCCTATATGGGTTGGGCCGGACTCAAGAACGGTTCGTTGTTACGAGCAGCGGAAGATAGCGGGATCGATGTTCTTCTTACCGGGGACCAAACGCTCAAGGACGAGCAGAACCTTACCGGGAGGCGTCTAGCGATTGTGGCTTTATCCGAGATTCGGCTGCCTATCCTGCGCCAACATCTTCCGATAATAATTGCCGCTATTGAAGACGCAGTCCGGGGTTCCTTTCAGTCAGTCGAATGCGGCAAATTCACTCGAAAGAATCCTCGATAACTTCGCCACGCTGGCTCCCTCCTATCCAGTCGCCTAAATGACATTAGTCGAATATAGCTGCGCTGGTTACGAACCAGGCCTCATCCATTTGTTCTAACGATATATGCGTTCGGCTACAACGACGCTGCTTCTGCACGAAGCTTGTTGGCTTCTTCAGACCTACCCATCTGGTCCAACCATTCCGCATGACGCTTCAGCATGATCGCAAGGTAGTGGCTATACATCGGCTTCATGTCAGGCAGATTCTGGATAGCCCTCCGCTGTGAATCTTCAGCGATATTCATATCCGCGAAGGTAGCATCAGGCTGATGCAAGGCAGCTTCCACCATTGCCTTCCAGTAAAAGGGCATTCCATATTCCTGATCAACATTTGTCAGACATTTTTTTGCAATTTCGATCGCAGCATTTTCTTCAGCGAACGCTTCCCGTAGCTGGCCAGCATCCAGAAGAGCATGGCCGTACGTTTCGTGTGCATCCATCAGCGACAACTGATCGCTGTTAGTAGTATCGCCCGCGGCAAGCGCCATCTCTTGAGCTTGCTTGCAGGCAAGTACCGCCGCCGTATGGTCTGTTCCCTTCAGTGCGGAACGGCATTTGTCTTCGAGCGGAAAGTAATCCTGAGCCGCTTGCATTTGCGCTTTTGTCTCTTCTTTTGGCGGCTTGGGAAGGCTAAACGGAATGTTGACTTCAGTAGAAACACGCATCGCCTCTCCGGCCTTCTTGAACGGAGAAAAAAACCATTTCTTGACTGCATCCGTCGCCGCACCCACAAGCATTGGCGGTCCACTCAAAGTTTTCACACCGGAGACCGTGCCATCGCTCTCAACGGTCACAGCTAGCCGGACCTCGCCTGATATTTGAGCTGCCATCGCAATAGGTGGATCAATAGGCGCGGGATGTGTGATCAGATGCTCACGAGCTTCCTGCTCCGATATGATGTTCTTGTCTGTCATATCCTGTCCCACCATATTCGCGGTGAGGAGAAGCATGGTTAATAAAGTTCGACAAAGCATGACATTTCTCCCTTGATGGCAATTCAGAGAAGCTTGTTCTTCCGATCTACCGACCCAAGCTAGTAATTTACCGCTCACCCCAGCTCAGCTTCGACCGCAGCACATTGAACAGCCCATTGCGTTGCAGCCGCAGCAGTTTCACGCTTAGCTCCGACCGCCGGCAATGTATCCTGTCCCCGAGCAGCAGCTCCACGGCCTCCTGCCCATCCACGGTCAGATACGTCTCATGCGGCACGATCTCCACCGACACCGTAATCTCCGACGACCCCGGCACCACAATCGGCCTTATCGTCAGCAAATGCGGACAGATCGCCGTCAGCACCATCGCATCGACGCTCGGCATCAGGATCGGCCCATTCGCCGCCAGCGTGTATGCCGTCGAGCCGGTCGGCGTAGCCACAATCACGCCATCGGCGCGGAACTCGGCCACAAACTGGCCGTCCAGCTCAATCGTGAACGCCCCCATCCGCGCAATCGCGCCCTTCGAGATCACCACATCGTTCAGCGCGTCCCAGCGGCGAAACGGGCGCCCATCGCGCACCAGCTCCGTACACATCAGGCTGCGCACATCGACGACGGCCGTCCCCGCCAGCCACGCCTCCAGCGCAGGATACAGGTCAGTCAGCGGCACCTCGGTCAAAAACCCCAGCGAACCCAGGTTGACGCCGAGAATGGGCGTCCCCGTACGCGCAAATGCCCTTGCAGCCGACAGCAGCGTCCCATCGCCGCCCAGCGAGATCACAAGCGCCGGCGACAACGCGGGCATCTCATTGCGCTCCACAGCTTCGTTGCCGCGGTCCACATACGCCGCGCTCTCAGGGTCGAGGACCGACTCAAAGCCGTGCCCTGCAAGCCACGACATCAACTCCGGAAGGAGCTGCTCCAACTCAGGCTTCTGCGGCTTGGAGATGATCGCGGCTATCGGCATGATGAGTAGTGTAACCGGGTAGCATCAAAAATCAGCAACCCCTTAGGCAACGACCGGCTCAGTGCCGGACTTCCACCCAGGATATTGAGCAACCTGTCTATTGCTTCTTGACCCCTATGCTGCCGCCGCAACCCGGAGGCATTGGAAGCGTGTTTCCTCCCTTCACACCTCCCTTGCCGTCAGGGGAATACATCGGAAATGATTCGCCATCGCCCAGATAAAAGATTGAAACGGTTGTCTGCACACTGACTGGCTTGCCATGCTGCTCGTACGGCGTATAAGTCCACTGTTTGACGGCGGTCGTTGCGGAATCCTTGAACTCGCTAAATCCGCTCGAGAACTCCGCGTTACTCACATGCCCGTTCTCATCAATAGTGACCCTAAGTTCCACTAGCGCATTGGAACATCGGGCGACTGTGCCTTCGGGCGGCCCCAATGGCACGACCTTTGAGAGATGTTTCGCCATCTCTTTTTCCGGCACCTCGATTGCCTTAGGCTTCGTAGCCGTACCCTGCGCAAAGCCGCACATAAGAATCGACGCAGACAATGCCAACCAAACCAAACCGCGCACACCAATCGAGAGAGTCATTGCGTCTCAATATACACATAGAACAATCGCCATCAAGAAAGCGAGCCAGGCGAGCAAGCAACCTCAGCCGAACCGCGCGTGCAGCAGGAACTCGCGGTTGCCTTCCATCCCCAGGATGGGCGAATCGATCAGCGCCAGCGCCTCGCCACCCAGCTCCCGCACCGCATCTTCCACCCGGTGCACCGCAAACTGCTGGGCCTCAGGGTCGCGGACAATCCCGCCTTTGCCCACGTTCTCCCGCCCCGCCTCAAACTGCGGCTTCACCAGGATCACCGCATCGCCCGCCCAGCGCGTCCCCTCGGCAGCCAGCGCCGCGACCACCGCCGGCAGCACCAGCGTCGCCGAGATGAAGCTGACGTCCATCGCGAAAAACCGCACCGGCTGCGGCGCCAACGCTACCAGCGCACCAACCTCCAGTAGCCTCGCATTCGTTCGCTCCATCAGCGTCACCCTGGGGTCGACGCGCAGCTTGTGCGCGATCTGCCCATAGCCTGTGTCGACCGCCAGCACACTCGCCGCCCCGCGCTGCAACATGCAGTCCGTAAACCCACCGGTAGACGCCCCAATATCCGCGCACGCCAGCCCTTCCACTGCGATCGACCACACCGCCAGCGCGTGCTCCAGCTTCAGCCCGCCGCGCCCCACAAACCGCATATCGTCGCCCAGCAAGCGCAGCTCCGCTTCGGAGTCGACGTTCGTTCCGGGTTTATCGACGCGCTGCTCCTGCACCAGCACGCGCCCGGCCAGAATCAGCGCCTGCGCCCGTTCGCGCGACGCGGCCAGGCCACGCTCCACCAGCAGTTTGTCGAGCCGTACTTTCATCAGACTGACGGTCCTCTGCCTTTCCTGCGCAATGCACAGACTACATGGGCTTACCAGGTTGGCCCGCATCTGTTCCCTAACCCTCTCCATGACGTACACTTAGCACGCAGAAGCATGTTCCCTTCGAAGCTGTTCCACCCCCATGGGCCGGATTGCGCAGGCGCGACGTCAAAAATTGCGCTGCAACCTCATTTGGGTAACCTTTTTGACCGGGAAGCAGTCGGCGCGGCAATCTATTTGGGCCTCAGGTGCGTTCTATGGATAGAGACGAAGAAGTGCTGACAACGGTGACCCAGCAGCCCGTGCACGAAGATGCTCTGCTGCTGGCGCGCGTTCAGCGCGGCGACGAGCAGGCCATGGCCATGCTGTTCGATCGGTACTCGAAGATCGTGTACTCCGTCGCGCTGCGCGTTTTGCGCGATGCAGCCTCTGCCGAGGACATTTTGCAGGAGATATTCATGCAGGTTTGGCGGAATCCGGGGAGTTTCGTTGCAGCCCGCGGCAGCCTCGGCGGCTGGCTCGCGGTGGTCTCGCGAAACCGTTCCATCGACGCCCTGCGGCGCAAGAAGCCGACCGAGCAGGTGGAGGAGATGCAGCTCGCTTCACCCGGCAACCTGGCGGATGAGGCAGAGCGCAACCTTATGATGGAACGGGCCCGCGGCGTTATCTCCCATCTCCCCGCCGAGCAACGCAAGACCCTCGAGATGGCCTTCTTCGATGGCTTGACCCACTCCGAGATCGCCGAGATGACCGGCGACCCGCTCGGCACCGTAAAGACCCGCATCCGCAGCGCCTTGTTGACGCTGAGAAAGGCTTTCCAGGCATGAACACCGCAAACCACATCCCGCAAGACGATCTCGCCCTCTTCGCGCTGCAGTTCCTGCCTGAGCAGGAGATGGCCGAAGCTGTCGAGCACCTCAAGCACTGCGAAGCCTGCCGCGAGGAGATTGCGCGTTACCAGGGCGACCTCGCCACCTATGCCATGACATCGGAGATGCACTCGCCGCCGGCATCTGCCCGGGAGCGCCTGCTGCGCAAGGTGGCCAAGGAAAAGAAGGTCCTCCCCATGCTCCCCAAATCCGATGCCCGAATGCTGAACTCGGACGCGGAACCGCTGCTGACGCCGCGCAGCACCCGCATCTTCGAGATGGAGTCCTATGAGGACTCAGGACGGCGGCGCGGCGGCGGCGTCCTGACCTGGGCAGGGTGGGCCATCGCAGCCGGTGTCGCCGTGGCTGCCGGCCTGCAGTACCACCAGCGCCAGGTATTGCAGGGCGACCTGGACGCTGTCTCCTCCAAGCTGCTACAGACCACCGGCGAGGCCACACATGCCCAGGCGGCGCTGCAAACCCTGACGGATGCGGGGGCCATGCAACTCACGCTTCGCCTCCCCGTCGCCGAAGGCCAGCCCCCCGTACACACCCCGGAGGGCCACGCAGCTTACATCGCGGAGAAGGGTGCCCTGGTATTTGTGGCCAGCAATCTTGAACCGTTAGAGCCTTACAAGACCTACGAGCTGTGGGTGATCCCGGCCAACGGTCAGGATGCTGTCCCGGCCGGCATCTTCAAACCGGACCCGAACGGGAACGCCAGCGTCGTAATGCCCGATATACCCAAAGGCATCCTGGCCAAAACCTTTGGCGTCACCATCGAAGACGATGGAGGCTCCAAGTCAGGCCCGACCAAGCCGATCATCCTGGTGGGGATGTAGCGAAGCCAAAAAGTGATAAGTGGCAAGTGACAAGTAAAGGCAGCTGCATTCGCCCTCAACCGCGTTCACTTACCACGTATCACCTGCCACTTATCACTGCTCTTACTTCTGCGTCACATACACGCGAATCCCCAGCCCTTGCAGCGAGATATGCGTATCCACGGTGTCGGTGTCGGTCTCGATAACGGTCATATACTTGTTGTCTGAAGATGTAACGTAGACCTTGCCTGTCGGGGTTCCGGTAGTGGCTGCAATCGTGTTGGGGTGGCCATAGATCTCGCCGGGCGTGGTGTTTACATTCACCGTATTGGCCGGCAACGACGTCGCCGGGATAGTGGCCGTCACCACACCGCTGGCCAGGTTCACCACGCTCACCGAACCCTCGATCCCATTGGGATAGCTGGAGTTGACCCCGGGCAGGATACCCGAGTTCGCCACATAGGCGCGGCTGCCGTCGTTGAGCACCGAAACCATGGTTGGATTGACGCCCACCGTTGCGGTCGCGACCAGCGTGCCGAAGCCAACCGCGTCCACCGGGTTCGATACGTCGCAGTTGGGGTTGGTCACCGGGGTGTTGGCGTTGCACAGCGGGATGCTGATGATGCTCAGCGTCCCTGGATGTACACCATCGCCCTGATTGAGCACGACGAACTCCGAATACACCGTCACCAGGTCGGTCCAAACGGGATGCGAAAGCGGCACGATCGCCGCACCGGATTCAGTAGTCGTTACGACGCTGATATGGGTAAAAGGCGCCTCGAACTGCGTCGTGGAGAGCCCGGCTGCAGACACCGTGACCACCTGGTTGTTGAAGAACGCGCTGGTCCCGAAGCCAGAAAGCGTGACCGTCTCGCCCGCAGCCAGCGAGTTCGGCGGGATAGACGTCTGGAACGTCACCACGTTGTTGGTGATGGAATACCCCGTAATCGCCAACGTCGGAATCGTCGGCGCCGCGAGATCGAGCGCGTTGCCGGGAACGTTGATCACCGAAACTGAACCGGTGTTCAGGGCACTGGTGCCGCTGTTGAGAATGTAAGCGCGGTTGTCGTCCGGCGTCATGATGCCGTACACCGGGTTGACGCCCACGGTGATGGGCGGGCTCAGGCTCACGGGCGAGTTTTCAATCGGGTACACCTTGCCGTTGGTCGAGCCGGCGCCCGTGCTGAGCGCGTACACACGCAGCGCCTCATCGGCCCCAACCACATACACCGGGTTCGGAATGCTGAGATTCTGTAGCAACGAGGGGCCGTTCGCGCTCAACTCGGAGATCGCCTGGTTGCCGGGTTCGGGGACGAAGATGGTCGTACCTGTGCTGGGCAGCGCGATAGCCTGCACACCGGTCGGGGCCGCGCCGGCTGCCAGGGTAGTCTGCGTAATGTTCTGGGTCAGTAGCCCCTGCGGATAGGTAAGACCGAAGTCCTCGTAGGTCCCTACGGAGTTGACCACGAAGCCTTCCGTCCCGCTCGAATTAATGGAAAAGGTGTTGGGGTTGATGAACGTGGGCGAAGGAGCCACGGTGGCGCTACCCGCCGTCGTCGGCGGCGGAAACGGCAGGACAGATGGCGTTGAAAGCACCGTGTCGCCCGCAAAGTCGACGAAGGTCAGTAGACCCGGTAGCGTCGTGCTGGGATAGGTGCTGGTATTGGAGAGCGCCACGGCGTACTTGGTCGGCTGACCCGCTGGCCCCACCGGGCTGATGGCGCTGACGACCGGGCGATACTGGTTGCCGCAGCCGCAGACCGTAAGGGCCGCTGCGAGTCCCGCAATGAGGACCGCCGGCGATCTACGCCAGATCTCCTGCCTTATTGCCTGCTGCTTGTTTGCTCCGCGCAATACTGATCCTTGTCGAACTGGTAAAACTTTTCCTGGCAAGACTGCTCCCGCGCGGTGCCGATCTTCGGCCCCCGTCAACCTCTCATTGTAAACGACGAAAGAGCGAGGATTTCACGCACTTCCGCTTTGCAGGCTAAGGTCTTCAGTTTTGAGGTCTGCTTTGTAGGGTATGGGCTTCAGCCCATACATAAGAGAGCCTGAAGAAAGGGGCTTCAGCCCCGGAGGGAGTGCCCGTTATCGCCCCGGCCTCTTACAATGGACAGATGAGCCTGGGACGCCCCCTCCGCGCCGCCGCAATCTTCTTCTTGCTGCTGCTTCCTATCGCGACTGCCAATGCCCAGAACGTAGAAGTCGGCGATGGCGGCCCTGGCCCCTTCAAAGCCCCGCACCTCACCGTCGAACTCACCGCCCTCGCCCCCCAAATCGCCGTCGGCGGCACCCTCCAGGCCGGCCTCGTCATCACCATCGAAGAGCACTGGCACGTCTACTGGATCAACCCCGGCGACTCCGGCCTGCCTCCCGAGATCAAATGGACCCTGCCTAACGGCATCACCGCCGCGCCACTCCAGTTTTCCGCCCCGCAGATGCTCCCTCTCGGCCCGTTCATGGACTTCGGCTACGAAGACCTGGTTGCCTTCCCCATCACCCTCACCGCCGCATCCGGCCTCAAACCCGGCAAAGTCCATCTGGACGCCCACGTCAACTGGCTGGTCTGCGCCAGCCAATGTCTACCCGGCAAAGCCCATTTAGGCCTCGACCTCGACATCGTCCCCGGCCCGCTGCCCGATCCGCCGCTGGTGGGGGCGCTGGGCACAGCCATCGCCAACCTTCCCAAACCGCTGCCCGCCGGCATGAGCGTCACCGCGGTCGGCGGCAGCCAGAAGATCCTCGTCACCCTCACCACAGGCAGCGCGATCAAGGACGCCGACTTCTATCCCTTCGACGCCGACCAGATCGACAACCCCGCCAACCAGGGCGTCCAGGGCCTGCCCGACGGCGTCAGCTTCCACCTGAAGCGCGCCTCCGATTCCACCGCCCTGCCCAAGACCCTCCACGGCCTCATCAAGCTGAGCGACGAGCTCGCCTACGAGGTCAACCCTGCCATCGTCCCCGGCGACGTCCCAGCCACCGCCACCCCCGCTGGCAACACCCCCACCGCACCCGAGGCCAAAGAGATCACCCTCTTCGGCGCCCTCGGCCTCGCCTTCCTCGGCGGCCTGCTGCTCAACCTGATGCCCTGCGTCTTCCCCGTCCTCTTCCTCAAAGGCCTGGCACTGGTCAACTCGTCGAATGAAGACCGTGGCCGCCAGCGCCTGCACGGCCTCGTCTACACGCTGGGCATTCTCGTCTCCTTCTGGATCATCGTCGCCGCACTGCTCACCCTGCGCGCCACCGGCAAGGAACTCGGCTGGGGCTTCCAACTGCAATCGCCCGGCTTTGTCGCCGTCCTCGCCGCACTGCTCTTCTTCCTCGCGCTCTCGCTCGCCGGGCAGTTCGAGATCGGCCTTTCCCTCACTAGCGCCGGCGGCGATCTCGCCAACAAACAGGGCCTCACCGGAAGCTTCTTCACCGGTGTCCTCGCCACGGTCGTCGCCACGCCCTGCATGGCCCCGTTGATGGGCGCGGCAGTCGGCTTCGCGCTCGCGCAGCCCGCCTGGGTCACCTTCTTCGTCTTCACCTTCCTCGCGCTCGGCCTGGCCGCGCCGTACCTCGCACTCTCCATGCAGCCGCAGTGGACCGCCGTGCTGCCCAAACCCGGCGCCTGGATGGAGGTCCTCAAGCAACTGACAGCCGTCCCTCTCTTCGCGACGGCCATCTGGCTCACCTGGGTCTACGCCCACCTCTACGCCGCCAACGGCATCGACCGCATGGTCGCGCTGCTGATCTGCTACCTGATCCTCGCCATCGCCGGCTGGGTACTCGGCCGCTGGCCTGCGAAGTGGGGTTCCAGCATCGCGGCTGTGCTCCTCATCCTCTTCGCCATCTCGCTTCCGCTGCGCAAGATCACCGTCGAAACCCTTACCTGGCAGCCCTACAACGCCGCCACCCTGGAAGCCGCCCGCGCCTCCGGCCAGCCCATCTTCGTCGACTTCACCGCCGCCTGGTGCCTCAGTTGCCAGGTCAACGAGCGCGCCGTCCTGCAATCCGCGCAGGTTGAGTCCACGCTCATCAGCAATCACTTCGTCCTGCTCAAAGCCGACTGGACCCAATACGACCCCTACATCACCGAGCAGCTCAGCAAGCTCGACCGCAGCGGCGTCCCCACCTACGTCCTCTACCCCCCCGGCAAAACCTCCAACCCCGATGTGCTGCCCGAACTGCTCACCAAAGACCTCGTGCTAAAAGCCATCAAACGCGACGCGAAGTAACCACGGCCTTTGCCGTCGCCTTTGCCTTTGCTCTCCTCCGCACCCTCCAAAACTCTCGTCATCCTAGAGCGAAGCGAAGGACCACTGTATTAGTTGTTGCTGTTGCTCTTGCTCCTCGACGCAACCCAACACCCACCCATAAGATAAGTGCGTCCACCAAACCGAAAGGCCCCCGAATGTTCGACCCACTCCGAAAGGCATCCATCACAGCATTCGTCACACTCACGCTCGCCCTTCCAGCCCAAACCACCACACCCGAGCGCCCCTGGAT
>Ga0302314_10021355_pt1 | contig 10666 bp, 10 predicted proteins | sample III_Palsa_N2_3_FD_200533 | JGI IMG/M metagenome (GOLD analysis project Ga0302314, IMG submission 200533) | Peat permafrost microbial communities from Stordalen Mire near Abisko, Sweden - III_Palsa_N2_3 | ecosystem: Environmental > Terrestrial > Soil > Palsa > Peat permafrost | place: Sweden... | reverse complement strand
AGCCCCGTCGTTGAGGGGGTCGAGCCATGGGGCGCGGCCGGGCCAAGGCCAAGCAGACAAAGGTCGCCCGCCAGCTGAAGTACGGCGACGTGGGTTTCGACCCGTCACGCCTGGCCAACGAGCTGGGCGCATCGCCTTCGAATGAGTCCGTGAATACGGAGCCGTTCGAGGACGACGACGAGGACGATGATCCGTACGCCTCGTACGCACAGCTGTACAACGGCGAGGACGACGAGGAAGAGGACGAGGACGAGGCTGCGGGCTCCTACCGCAAACACGCCTGACCTCGCAGCCAGTCGAACAGCCGATCCGGTGCCCACCGGGTCGGCCATTCGGCGTCTCCGGGGAGCTTCCGGGGGCGTCGGGGTGGAACGGATGCGGGGAACGCGCAGAGGGAACGCACAGGGGGCGCAGCCGCACCGGCCACGCCCCCGTTGACGCGCTTCTGACGCCCCCGGTCACCCGGGAGCCCGGTCAGGCGTCGTACGCCCCGTAGAGCGCCGCTCCGCCGTTGTCCCACTCACCGGCGCGGTCGACGATGTCGCCGAGCAGCCAGGCCTCGACGTCACGGTCCTCCAGGATCGCCAGCACCGCGTCGACGGACTCCGGCGGGACCACGGCGACCATGCCGACGCCCATGTTCAGGGTCTTCTCGATCTCCAGCGTCTCCATCCGGCCGACCTGGGCCACCGTCCGGAAGACCGGCAGCGGGTTCCAGGTGCCGCGGTCCAGGCGGGCGTGCAGGCCCTCGGGGATGACCCGGGCCAGGTTCGCCGCCAGGCCGCCGCCGGTGACGTGCGAGAAGGCGTGGATCTCGGTGGCGCGGGCCAGCGCCAGGCAGTCCAGGGAGTAGATCCTGGTCGGCTCCAGCAGTTCCTCGCCCAGCGTCCGGCCGAACTCCTCGACCTTGCGGTCGAGCTTCCAGCCGGCCTCGTTCAGCAGCACGTGGCGGACCAGGGAGTAGCCGTTGGAGTGCAGCCCGGAGGCGGCCATCGCGATCACGACGTCCCCGGCGCGGACCCGGTGGGCGCCGAGCAGCGCGTCCGCCTCGACCACGCCGGTTCCGGCACCCGCGACGTCGTACTCGTCCGGGCCGAGCAGCCCGGGGTGCTCGGCGGTCTCGCCGCCGACCAGGGCGCAGCCGGCCAGGACGCAGCCCTCGGCGATGCCCTTGACGATCTGCGCGACCCGCTCCGGGTGGACCTTTCCGACGCAGATGTAGTCGGTCATGAACAGCGGCTCGGCGCCGCAGACGACGAGGTCGTCCACGACCATGCCGACCAGGTCGTGGCCGATGGTGTCGTGCTTGTCCATCGCGGCGGCCAGGGCGACCTTGGTGCCGACGCCGTCGGTGGCGGACGCCAGCAGCGGCCGCTCGTAGCGCTTGAGCGCGCTGGCGTCGAACAGCCCGGCGAAGCCGCCGATGCCGCCGACCACCTCGGGCCGGGTGGCCTTGGCGACCCACTGCTTCATCAGCTCAACGGCGAGGTCGCCGGCCTCGATGGAGACTCCGGCTGCCGCGTAGGTTGCGCCGGTGCTGGTCTGGTCGCTCACGGGAACGGCCCTTTCGGGTCGGGGTTCGGTGGTTCGGACGTTCGACGTCAGGGTCGGCGCAGGGCGTCGGCGGCACCGATGCCGCCGAGCATGGACTGCACCCCGTCGACGTCGGGGGTGCGGTTCTTGCCGGCGTTGCGCACGGCGGGGGTCTTGCCCGCGGACGCGATCTCCGCCTCCAGCAGGTGCTTGCCGAGGAGCTCCGGGTCGGGCAGCTCCATCGGGTACTCGCCGGTGAAGCAGGCGCAGCAGAGCCGCTCCTGGGGCTGGTCGGTGGCCTCGACCATGCCCTCGGTGGAGATGAAGGCCAGCGAGTCGGCGCCCAGTGTGGTGCCGATCTCCTCGACCGTCAGGCCGTTCGCTATCAGTTCGGCGCGGGTGGCGAAGTCGATCCCGAAGAAGCAGGGCCACTTGATCGGCGGCGAGGAGATCCGGATGTGGACCTCGGCGGCGCCGGCCTCGCGGAGCATGCGGACCAGGGCGCGCTGGGTGTTGCCGCGGACGATCGAGTCGTCGACGACGACCAGGCGCTTGCCCCGGATGACGTCCTTCAGCGGGTTCAGCTTGAGCCGGATGCCGAGCTGGCGGATGGTCTGGTTGGGCTGGATGAAGGTCCGCCCGACGTAGGCGTTCTTGACCAGGCCCGAGCCGTAGGGGATGCCGCTCTCCTCGGCGTAGCCGATGGCCGCCGGGGTGCCGGACTCCGGTGTCGCTATCACCAGGTCGGCCTCGGCGGGGGCCTCGCGGGCCAGCCTGCGGCCCATCTCCACCCGCGACAGGTGGACGTTGCGCCCGGCGATGGTGGTGTCGGGGCGGGCCAGGTACACGTACTCGAAGACGCAGCCCTTGGGCTTGGCCTCGGCGAAGTGGGAGGACCGCAGGCCGTTCTCGTCCACGGCGATCAGCTCACCGGGCTCGACCTCGCGGATGAAGGACGCGCCGACGATGTCGAGGGCAGCGGTCTCCGAGGCGACGACCCAGCCGCGCTCCAGGCGGCCCAGGACCAGCGGGCGGATGCCCTGCGGGTCGCGGGCGGCGTAGAGGGTCTGCTCGTCCATGAAGACCAGCGAGAACGCGCCCTTGACCTTCGGCAGCACCTGCCGGGCGGTCTCCTCGATCGACAGGTCCGGGGACCCGGCCAGCAGCGCCGTCACCAGGTCGGTGTCGTTGGTCACCGCGGACCGGCCCGAGCGGGAGGTGTGCTGCTCGCCGGGGAGGTCGGCGACCATCTGCGCCAGCTCGGCGGTGTTCACCAGGTTGCCGTTGTGGCCGAGCGCCAGCGACCCGTGGGCGGTCGCCCTGAAGGTCGGCTGGGCGTTCTCCCAGACGGAGGAACCCGTGGTGGAGTACCTGGCATGGCCGACGGCGATATGGCCGAGCAGGGCGCCCAGCGATGTCTCGTCGAAGACCTGCGAGACCAGGCCCATGTCCTTGTAGACCAGGATCTGCGAGCCGTTGCTCACTGCGATGCCCGCGGACTCCTGTCCGCGGTGCTGCAGGGCATACAGCCCGAAATAGGTGAGTTTGGCGACCTCTTCACCGGGGGCCCAGACACCGAAGACACCGCAGGCATCCTGGGGGCCCTTCTCGCCGGGAAGGAGGTCATGGCTGAGTCGTCCGTCACCGCGTGGCACGACACCGAGTCTAGGGCAGTCGGCGGGTACCGGCTGAACGGAGGACAACCGCAGGTCACCGGCCCGTCGGCGGACGCGCGTAGATCCGCGCGCTCGGAACTCACCCCATTACGGGGAGTAGCCGGGAGAGATCACTGCGCTCCCCGCTCGCCGTGAGTTGCGCCACGTCCAGCGCCCGCGCCCACTCCAGCCGTCCGGTGGCCAGGCGGATCCAGGTCAGCGGAGAGGTCTCCACGACGTTGGGCGGCGTCCCCCGGGTGTGGCGCGGACCCTCGACGCACTGGACCACCGCGAACGGCGGAACGCGCAGTTCGACGGCCCCGCCGGGGGCCTGGACCGCCAGGGCGTCGGCGAGCAGCCGGGTGCACGCGGCGAGGGCCTGCCGGTCGTGCGGGAACTCGCTGCCGGGGGCGGTGGCGTCGGCGAGGTCATCCGCGTGGACGACCGTCTCGACCAGACGGGTCACCAGATGGTCGGAGAGCAGCATCGGGCCGAAGCAGGTGGGGATCAGCAGTCCCGGGGCGTGATCGTCGGCGAGCACCGCGAGGCAGCGGTCGATCGCGGCGCCGAGGGCCGCGGACACCTGGGCCGGCGTCCCGGCGAACGCCTGCCCGGTGCGCTGCCCGGCGGCTGCCGCGATGTCCGGCGCACCGCCGCGGGTCGCGGACACCCAGTCGGTCGGCGAGAGCGGTGCACCGTCACCGGCGGGCAGACCGAGGTTGTCGGTGACGGCGTCGAACACACTGCCGAGATGGGCGACCAGCTCCCGCACCCGCCACTCCCCCAGCCGGGTCGGCCCGGCCAGCAGGTCGTCGGCGTCCGCGTGTGCGCACAGGCGGTGGACAGCGGTCCGCAGCGCCTCCGCCTGGCCCGTGAGCGCGGCACGGCTCCTGGCCGGGTCGTAGGTGCGGACGCGGACGCGGCGGGCGGCTGGCGGCATGGCAGCGAGGGTAGCCGGTCGGGGTGTCAGAGCTCCCCGGGAACGTGGGCGAAACCGGCGACGCCGGGGCGGGCGGAGGCGAGGCCGACCAGCAGCCGCGGCGGCACGGCGGCATGGACCACGGGGTAGTCGATCTCGCCGAGACCCGGGTCGGCGGAGTAGGCCAGCCGCTCCTCCTCCAGCGAGAACTGGGCGTCGACGCCGGGCCGGTTGCCCCGGGGGTCCAGGCGCGCCCAGCGCCCTTCGAGGTGGACCGCGACGAACCCGTGCAGGAAGAACTCACCCTCGGTGCCGCTCCCCAGCCGCTGGTAGCAGAGCCCGACCGGAATGCCCTGCGCCCGCAGCAGTGCGGCGAGCAGATGCGCCTTGCCGTGGCAGATGGCATTGCCCTCGCGCAGGACGTCCGAGGCCCGGTGGGCGCCGCTCCAGGTGCCGATGTCGCGGGAGTGCGGGATCTCGTCACGGACGAAGGTGTAGGCGGCGCGGGCCGACTCGACGTCGGTGTCGCTGCGCAGCCGGCTCACCGCCTCGCGGATCGCGGTGTGGTGGTGGTCGATCACGGCGTCGGCGGCGAGGTAGTCCGCGAGGTGTTCGGAGTCGGGGCGCGGCGGGGCGGTCCTGGCAGTCGTGGTCACACCCCGCATCCTGCCAGGACGGTGCAGTCGCCGGGCACCGTGCAAAAGCCCGCTTGTGACCCTCCGTCATGGACGGTAGCGTCCGCCCCCATGACGAGACCCCTGGCACTGGTGACCGGCGCGGGCCGAGAGGCGGGCATCGCCTTCCGCGTGGCGCTGCGGCTCGCGGAGACAGGCTGGGACGTGGCCACCGCCCACTGGGCCCCCTATGACACGCGCATGCCCTGGGGTCGCGACGCGACCGCCGCCGCCCTGCTCGCCGAGCAGCTGGCCGAGCGCGGTGCGCGCAGCCTCGCCGTGGAGGCGGACCTGAGCGACCCGGCCGCCCCGGCCGAGCTGTTCGACACCGTCGAGGGCGCGTTGGGACAGGTGGCCGCCCTGGTCATGCTGCACGCCGAGTCGGTGGACTCGGACCTCCTCTCCACCACCGTCGAGAGCTTCGACCGCCACTTCGCCGTGAACGCGCGGGCCGGCTGGCTGCTGATCCGCGAATTCGCCCGGCGGTTCAACGTCCCGCCCGAGGCCGCGGCCGGCCGGATCATCGCCTTCACCAGCGACCACACGGCCGGCAACCTCCCGTACGGCGCGAGCAAGGGCGCGCTGGACCGGATCGTCCTCGCGGCGGCCAGGGAGTTCGCAGGGCGCGGGATCAGCGCCAACGTGATCAACCCCGGCCCGGTCGACACCGGCTGGATGACGCCCGACCTGGTCGCCGAACTGACCGCGGCCACGCCGCTGGGCCGCCTGGGCATCCCCGAGGACAGCGCCAACCTGGTCGCCTTCCTCTGCTCCCCGCAGGGCGGCTGGGTCAACGGCCAGCTGCTGAAGAGCAACGGCGGTCTGGCGTAGCGGGGTCGCGGCGGCTCAACGGGGCGCGGTGACGTGACCGAGCTTGTCGGGGTTGCGGATGATGCGGAGGCCGGCGATACCGCCGGTCTCGTCCAGTTCCACGCAGAAGACGCTGTCCGGGACGCCTGCCGACAGCACCAGCAGCCCCGGATCGCCGTTGACGTTCACGAACTCGGCCGTCATGTCGGGGATCGGGCGGACGGTGAGAATCCCGACGATCCAGCGGGCCACCTTGTCCGGCCCGAGGATGGGGCGCAGCGCGGCACGGATCTTGCCGCCGCCATCGCTCCAGAGGGTGACGTCCGGCGCGAGCATCTCCATCACCCGGTTGAGGTCGCCGCCCAGGCAGGCAGCCAGGAACTCCTCGGTGGCCCGTCGACGCAGCTCCGCCGGAGCCTCGTAGCGGGGACGGCGGGCCTGGACGGACGAGCGGGCCCGGTGTCCCACCTGACGGACGGACGCCTCGGTGCGGTCGAGCATCCCGGCGATGTCGGCATAGGCGAAGCCGAACACCTCCTTGAGGATGAACACCGCCCGCTCGAGCGGCGAGAGGGACTCCAGCACGACGAGCATCGCCAGCGAGACCGCCTCGGCCTGCTCGGCCTGCCCGCTCGCGTCGGGCGCGGTCACCAGCGGCTCCGGCAGCCACGGCCCGACATAGGCCTCCCGCTGGACCGCCGCCGAACTCAGCCGGTTCAGGGAGAGGTTGGTGACGGTGCGGGCCAGATACGCACGGGGCTCGGCGACAACGGCCAGGTCGACCCTGCTCCAGCTCAGCCAGGCGTCCTGCAGGATGTCCTCGGCATCGGCGGCACTGCCCAACATCCGGTAGGCGATACCGAACAGGACGGGTCGGTGCTGCTGGAAGAGTTCCAGGGCGGTGTCGTCGTCTGTCACGTCCGGTGAGCGTAGTGGGTCGTGACCCGGAATGTGTTGCGACTGTTGATCGCCTGTCAGTACGTTCCCTTCATGTCTGATGATCAGCCCGGCCATGACCATGCGTGGAACTCCTTCGTCGAGAAATTCCACCGCGAGGCCGCGGAGACGAAAGCGGCGGCCGGCCGAGCGAACAACGAACCGCCCGAGCAGCCCCGCCGGGCCCGCACCTGGCCGCGCAACCTGCTGCTGGCGGTGATCGCCGGTGCGGTCACCGCCGCGGTGGTGCAGTACCAGCACCTGCACGCGCACCGGGCGGTGGTCGCGACCGCGCTGCCCGGAAAGGCGGCCCCGGCGCCGGCGAAGAAGGGCGAGATCGTCCTGCCGGAGCCCGCAACCGCCCAGATCTTCCCGGCCTCGGTCACGGGCAGCGGCGGCACCGTCTACACCCGCGTCGGCATGGCGCGTGTTCCGAGCTGCACGACATCCGACATGGTCGCCCCGACCCTGGCCGGTCTGATCGTGCAGAGCCACGGCTGCTCCGGGCTGGAGGTCGCGCTCTACAAGGACGCGGACAAGGACCAGTTCAACCTGGCTGTCTTCACCATGAAGGACCCGGTGGACGCCGTCACCATCATCGGCGACCTGAGCTCGAACCTCACCGACTACGAGGTCGGAACGGAGGCCCCGCCGCCCGGCTCCGGACTGCCGACGCTCTCCGCCACCAGCGGCCTGGTGCAGTCCTTCGCGGGCGTCAACAACGTGATGATCGTGGCGATCGGCCAGTGGTCCGACGGCCGGAGCAGCGACTACCAGCAGCTGGAGAACCTGACCACCCCACTGATGAACGGTGTGAGCACCCTGGTCAGGGGCCAGGTCAAGGCGTAGCAGACCGTTGCCCCCGTGACCTCGGCGGTCACGGGGGCAACGGGGGCAGGCAGGGTGACTGCTCGTCAGGCGAGCAGGGCCTCGATGACGCCGGTGTGGGCGTCGCGCAGCTCCGCCAGGGGCAGGGTGAAGTGGCCCTGGACGTCGATGACGTCACCGTCGACCACGCCGATGCGGGTGGCCGGGAGGCCCCGGACGCCGCACATCTCCGTGAAGCGGAGCTCCTCGCTGCGCGGGACGGAGACGACCGCGCGGCCGGCCGACTCGCTGAAGAGGAACACGAACGGGTCGAGGTCCGCCGGGACGACCAGTCGGGCGCCCTGGCCGCCGCGCAGGCAGCTCTCGGCCACGGCCTGGATCAGGCCGCCGTCGGAGAGGTCGTGCGCCGCGTCGACCATGCCGTCGCGGGAGCCGGAGATCAGGATCTCGGCCAGCAGCCGCTCCCGCTCCAGGTCCAGCCTGGGCGGGAGGCCGCCGAGGTGGTCGTGGGCGACCTGGCTCCAGGCCGAGCCGCCGAGCTCGTCGGCGGTGTCGCCGAGGAGGTACAGCAGCTGGCCCTCTTCGGCGAAGCCGATCGGGGTCCGGCGGTTGACGTCGTCGATGATGCCGAGGACGGCGACCACCGGCGTCGGGTGGATCGCCACGTCGCCCGTCTGGTTGTACAGGGAGACATTGCCGCCGGTCACCGGGGTGCCCAGGATCTGGCAGGCGTCGGCGAGACCGCGCGTGGCCTCGGCGAACTGCCACATCACATCCGGGTCCTCGGGGGAGCCGAAGTTGAGGCAGTCCGAGACCGCCAGCGGCTTGGCGCCGGTCGCGGCGACATTGCGGTACGCCTCGGCCAGGGCGAGCTGCGCGCCGGTGTAGGGGTCGAGCTTGGCGAAGCGGCCGTTGCCGTCCGTGGCGACGGCGACACCGAGGTTGGTGTCCTCGTCGATGCGGATCATGCCGGAGTCCTCCGGCGTGGACAGCACCGTGTTGCCGAGCACGTAGCGGTCGTACTGGCCGGTGATCCAGGACTTGTCGGCCTGGTTCGGGGAGCCGACCAGCTGCAGGACCGCGGCCCGCAGCTCGTCGCCGGTGGCCGGGCGCTTCAGGCGCTCCGCCGTCGGGGCGTCGGCCTGCAGCGCGTCCTGCCAGGCGGGGCGGGCGAACGGGCGGTGGTAGGTCGGGCCGTCATGGGCGACGCTGCGCGGCGGCACATCCACGATCTGCTCGCCGTGCCAGAAGATCTCCAGCCGCTCGCCCTCGGTGACCTCGCCGATGACGGTCGCGATGACGTCCCACTTCTCGCAGATCTCCAGGAAGCGCTCGACCTTGCCGGGCTCGACGATCGCGCACATGCGCTCCTGCGACTCGCTCATGAGGATCTCCTCGGGCGAGAGCGTCGCGTCGCGCAGCGGGACGTCGTCCAGCTCGACCCGCATGCCGCCGGAGCCGGCCGAGGCCAGCTCGCTGGTGGCGCAGGAGAGCCCGGCGCCGCCGAGGTCCTGGATGCCGAGGACCAGCTTCTCCTTGAAGACCTCCAGGGTGCACTCGATGAGGAGCTTCTCCTGGAACGGGTCGCCGACCTGCACCGCGGGGCGCTTGGTGGGCTTGCTCGCGTCGAAGGTCTCCGAGGCCAGCACCGAGACGCCGCCGATGCCGTCGCCGCCGGTCCGCGCCCCGTAGAGGATGACCTTGTTGCCGGCGCCGGAAGCCTGCGCGAGGTGGATGTCCTCGTGCTTCATCACGCCCACGCAGAGCGCGTTGACCAGCGGGTTGCCCTGGTAGCAGGGGTCGAAGACGACCTCGCCGCCGATGTTGGGCAGGCCCAGGCAGTTGCCGTAGCCGCCGATGCCCGCGACGATCCCGGGCAGCACGCGCCGGGTGTCGGGGTGGTTCGGGGCCCCGAAGCGCAGCGGGTCCATCACCGCGACCGGGCGGGCGCCCATCGCGAGGATGTCGCGGACGATGCCGCCGATGCCGGTGGCCGCGCCCTGGTAGGGCTCGATGTACGAGGGGTGGTTGTGCGACTCGATCTTGAAGGTGACCGCGTAGCCCTGGCCGACGTCCACGACGCCGGCGTTCTCGCCGATGCCGACCAGCATGGCGTCGTTGGCCGGGGCCTTCTCGCCGAACTGCTTGAGGTGGACCTTGCTCGACTTGTACGAGCAGTGCTCGGACCACATCACGGAGTACATGGCCAGCTCGGCGCCGGTGGGGCGGCGGCCGAGGATCTCGCGGATGCGCGCGTACTCGTCGGCCTTGAGGCCGAGCGCGGCCCAGGGCTGCTCGGCGTCCGGGGTCTCCGTCGCGTGCTTGACGGTGTCGAGGGTCATCAGGCGCTCACCAACTGCTTGAGGACGGACGCGAAGAAGCCGAGCCCTTCGGTGCTGGGCCCGGTCAGCGGCTCGATCGCGTGCTCGGGGTGCGGCATCAGGCCGACGACATTGCCGGCCGCGTTGCTGATCCCGGCGATGTCGCGGTAGGAGCCGTTCGGGTTCACGTCCAGGTAGCGGGCCACGACCCGGCCCTCCGCCTCCAGCGCGTCCAGCGTCCGCTCGTCGGCCACGAAGCGGCCCTCGCCGTTCTTCAGCGGGACCACGATCTCGGCGTCCGGCACGTAGGCGCGGGTCCAGGCCGTGGCGGTGTTCTCGATCCGCAGCCTCTGGTCGCGGCAGACGAAGTGCAGGCTCTCGTTGCGGGTCAGCGCGCCCGGCAGCAGGTGCGACTCGCACAGGACCTGGAAGCCGTTGCAGATGCCGAGGACCGGCAGCCCGCCCTTCGCCTGCTCGATGATGGTGTCCATCACCGGCGAGAAGCGCGAGATCGCGCCGCAGCGCAGGTAGTCGCCGTAGGAGAAGCCACCCGGCAGGACCACGGCGTCGACCTGGTGCAGGTCTTTGTCGCGGTGCCACAGCGCGACCGGCTCGGCACCGGCCAGGCGCACCGCGCGCTGCGCGTCGCGGTCGTCGAGGGAGCCGGGGAAGGTGACGACGCCGATGCGCACGCTCACTGCCCCTCCTCCACCCTCACGGTGAAGTCCTCGATGACGGTGTTGGCGAGGAAGGTCTCGGCGGCTTCGCGGATGCGGGCGAGGGCGGCCTCGTCGACCGGCCCCTCCAGTTCCAGCTCGAAGCGCTTGCCCTGGCGAACGTCCGCGATCCCGGCGAAGCCCAGACGCGGCAGCGCGCGCTGCACCGCCTGGCCCTGGGGGTCGAGGATCTCCGGCTTGAGCATGACGTCGACAACGACGCGTGCCACGGGTACTCCCGGTGGTGTCTGGTGCGGGGGGACCTCCAGCGTAC
>Ga0302314_10021354_pt1 | contig 10666 bp, 3 predicted proteins | sample III_Palsa_N2_3_FD_200533 | JGI IMG/M metagenome (GOLD analysis project Ga0302314, IMG submission 200533) | Peat permafrost microbial communities from Stordalen Mire near Abisko, Sweden - III_Palsa_N2_3 | ecosystem: Environmental > Terrestrial > Soil > Palsa > Peat permafrost | place: Sweden... | reverse complement strand
CACCTCGTCCAAGCTGTTTGGCGTGTGCCTGCGCATGTTGCATGACCGTGGCGAGGCCGAAGAGGTGCTGCAGGAAACCTATTCAACGGTGTGGCGGCGGGCTTCCACGTTCAACCCGGCCAAGGCTAGCGCCATTACCTGGTTGGTCACGTTGTCACGCAACAAGGCGATCGATCGCCTGCGACAGCACCGCGAAGAACTGCTGGGCGACCCGTCAAGGCTGAACGAGATCGTCGACGAACAGCCGACACCGGCGGCCGACGCCGAGTCCAGCCAGGAATATCAGCGGCTGCAACACTGCCTGGACGAACTCGAACCCCAACAACGTGACTCGGTGCGTGAAGCCTTTTTCACCGGCGCTACGTATAACGAATTGGCGACACGCTGCATGGTGCCGCTCGGAACCATGAAAAGCTGGATCCGCCGTAGCTTGATGCAACTTCGCACGTGCCTCGATCAATGAACACGACAGCCGACGACGGCAATAATCATCTGCGTTACGCAGAGTACGTGCTGGGCGTGCTCGATGCCGACGCACGTGCCGCGGTAGCCCATGAAGTCGCGACCACGGACGAAGCAGCGACGGCGGTTGCGCTGTGGCAGCGCCGGTTGATGCCTCTGGCGGACACCATTGTCGAAGTAACGCCCGCACCCTACGTCTGGGCGCGGATTCACGACGCGCTGCAGCTGGACGCGCCAGCCAGGGTCCAGCCATCGCGTAAGGGGCTTTGGGAAAACTTGCAGCTCTGGCATTGGCTGGGCATCGGTGCCAGCGTCGTGGCGGCGGCTCTGCTGGTGGTGGTCTCCCTGCCCCACCTGGCACCCAACCCGGCGGCAGTCAGCGCTGGCTACATGGCTTCGACCATTCAGCAGGACAACGGCGTTACCGGCTGGACCGCCACCATGGATCTGCAGCACGCACGAATGGTCGTCGTACCGGCTGCTCCGGTCACGTTCGCGCAAGGACGGGCTCCCGAGCTTTGGTTGATTCCCCAGGGGCAGAAGCCGATTGCGGTGGGCATGATTGCGCGCGACAAACCCACCACGTTGACGCTTGATCCCACCCTCTTGGCGCAGCTTGGACCAACGGCCGCGCTTGCAGTCTCGGTCGAGCCGCTGGGTGGTTCGCCCACCGGGCAGCCTACCGGCGCGGTCATCGCGAAGGGCGCGATCAGCGGTGCTCCCGATGCAGTGGACTCGACGAACAAGGTCGCCGATATCCATCGTCGAAATAGCGGTCATCCGTCTGTGTAATTGGATCACGATGTCGTCTCCATCATGACCGCGGCGCTGGTGTTGTTCCGAAGGGATTTGCGCTTAGCCGACAACCCTGCATTGACGGCGGCGTGCGCCGCTCACACGCAGATCCTGCCGGTATTCATTCACGACGCCGACGAAGCTGCCGCAGGCACGGATGATTCGTGGGCTGAGGGAGCGGCCAGTCGGTGGTGGCTGCATCACTCGTTGAGCTCGCTGCAGGATCAATGGCAGAACCGTCGCGCCCATCTGCATTTGCGTCAGGGCGAGACCCTCACTGTATTGCTCGAGCTGATCCAGCAAAGCGGCGCGCAAGCGGTGTACTGGAATCGCTTGTATGAGCCAGCGGCGATAGCGCGTGACACCCGGATCAAGGCGGCACTGCGCGGCCAAGGCATCGAGGTCCATAGTCACGCCGCCGCGCTGTGGTCGGAGCCTTGGCAGATCAGAACACAGCAAGGTGACGCCTATCGGGTATTCACGCCGTACTGGCGCAATCTTCGCTCCCACTTGCATGCGGATACCCCATTGTCAGAGCCGAATGCAGCTGAGTGGCTGATTCTGCCTGAAAGTCTGCCGTTGTCTGCACTCGGCTTGCTTCCTCCCATTCGCTGGGACAGCGGGTTAGCCCAGACGTGGCAGCCCGGTGAGAAAGGCGCGCACGAGATGCTGGAAGTGTTCTGCGACGACGCCATCAACGACTACGCCCAAGCACGTGACGTGCCGTCGCGCCATGGCACATCGAGACTATCGCCGCACCTGCACTTTGGCGAAATCTCTCCGCGACAGATTCACTTTGCTTTGCAGCAACATGCAGAACGCGTGGATACGCGGCGACGGCCAGACATCGAGCCCTATCTGCGCGAACTCGGCTGGCGCGAATTCGCCCACTATTTGCTGTACCACTTTCCACATACCCCGGCGGCCAACTTCAATCCGCGTTTTGACGATTTCAAGTGGGCCCCCGCCGATGAGGCAAAGCTCACACGCTGGCAACAAGGCCGTACCGGCATTCCGCTGGTTGATGCTGGCATGCGTGAGCTATGGCATACCGGCTGGATGCACAACCGCGTACGCATGATCGTCGCCAGCTTTCTGACCAAAAATCTTCGTCAGCACTGGCTGCACGGGGCGCGCTGGTTCTGGGACACACTGGTGGATGCCGACCTCGCCAACAACACATTGGGCTGGCAATGGGTGGCGGGTTGTGGTGCCGATGCCGCGCCGTATTTTCGCGTGTTCAATCCGGTGACGCAGGCGAAGAAGTTCGATCCGCAAGGCATCTATCTCAGGCGCTGGTTGCCTGAGTTGGCAGACGCACCGCTGGATCTCTTGCACGAGCCATGGAAGGATTCCGCATTGCTGAGGCGCAGTGGTTATCCGGCGCTGATGATTGATCTGGCTGCATCTCGCCAAGACGCGCTGACGACGTACCAATCCATGCGAGAGCATTGATACAGGCACTATGCTGAGGACGATCCGCGGGCATCCGGTGGTGCTGGCAAAGTACAGGCCGACCTCTCTGCGGAGATCGGCCTGTCGTATCAATGGCGTGACTTGGTTGCCAGCTATGCCCGGTAGCCTTACCAGCCGACGCCCAGACCAACACCACCGGAGCTCTCCCCACCACCGCTGATCGATGCACCAAACGTGAGGTTGGCTTTCGGGTTGATCTGGTGCGAGTAACCCATCGACATCGCGGCCTGACCGTTGTAGGTCCCCATGCCCATGCCCAACCGATTCGGTGTGTTGATACCCTGGGTGCTGAATGCCATCTGCGACATCGCTGCACCCATGGCTCCGACGCGGTCCAGGCGCTGGTTGACCGAGTAGAACTGCTGGTTGACCTGGCTGCGCAGAGAATTGAGGTCGCTGGTGCTGGCGAAATTACCGACCTTCTGATCGGTATACGCATTGGCCGACTGCAAGGTGGTCTTGTCGCCGGCATCGGCATACGTCTTGGCTGTTACCAGTGCAGCTTGTACCTGGCCATAGTTTGCCGCGTCGGTAACCTGGGTACCCGCCGCCACGTTGGTGACCTGGCGCTGAGCTGCTGCGTTACCGACTGACACCGCATTGGCCCGGTCAGCGATCGAACCCTGGCCCAGCGCAACCGCGCCCGCCGCAGTCACCGAACTGCCCTGCCCCAATGCGGTGCCCGAGGCTGCACTCACCGAGGCACTTTCACCTACAGCCACTGCGTTGGTCCCGGCTACCGCGATGTTGGTGTTCGCACCTACTGCCGTACTGCCATCGGCTTTGACCTTGGCGTTGCCGCCGACGGCCGTGTCGTTACGGCCCGCCGCATAGCTGTCGCCACCTACCGCCGTGCCGTGATCGCCACCCACGGTTGCTCCAGAGCCGACTGCCACGCCCTTGGAACCCGCCGTCACTTGCGCCTTGTCGCTGCCGTCGGTAGCGCCGCCCGCCACGACGCGACCAGCGTTCGGATCTACGGACACGCCGTGCGCCCCTTGCTGCAGCACGGTCACATCATTGCGCAGCGAGATGATGTTGCTCACCGCACCCGTCAGCACGCCGTTCAACGCACTCAACGCATCACCGACATTGCTGTAACGGCTCCCCTGAATCGCATAGCTCGGCAACGTCAAGCCGCCGCTCGCCGTCAGCCCGGCACCGCCACCCAGCACGCTGAACACACCACGTACCTGACCCACGGTTGCCGCATCGGCATCATCACCGCCAGCCTGCACGTTGGTGATCCGCGTGCCTTTCGTGCCAGCAAGAGTGACAAGGCTCTTGCTGCTGTCGTCGTACTTCAATGCGTTGCTGGTCAGATCGTTGCCGGCAGTCGCGATCGCGCTGTCAAGCTGGCCTTTGTTCACTGCATCGGTGGCCTGTATACCGGCACCCACATTGGTGATCTGACGCTCGCTTCCAGCAGCGCCCACTGAGACCGTGTTGGCCCGATTGGCTTGCGAATTAGCACCCAGTGCCACGCTATTGTCGCTACTGGCTGAGCTGTTATAGCCCAGTGCTGTCGAACCTGCGCCGAACGCGAAACTATGTGTGCCGATGGCCGTGGTGTTAAGACCTTCCGCATCGGAATACGCGCCGAACGCAGAGCTCTTATCGCCCACCGCAAAGCTGCTCGCGCCCATAGCTGTCGAGTGCGTGCCAACCGCCATCGAACTGCTGCCCAGCGCCACAGAGTTATCACCTTCCGCGCCCGCCTGGTAGCCCACGGACAAGCTCTGCACGCCGTCCGCTGTTGCGCTGACGCCCATCGCCTGCGCCTGGATTTTGCTCGCCGTTGAATCGGCTCCGAACGCGATGGAATCGCTTACGTCTGCAGCGGGCCCGCGATTGCCGGCCGTCGCACCATTGCCGATAGCCATGTTGCGTGTACCGTAACCACCCCCGGCCCACGCGTTGACGCCCATCGCCTGGTCCGTGGTGTTGGCGGCAAGCGCATTGTGGCCAATGCCGATGCTGTCCGTGCCCCAGGCCACGCTGGAATTGCCGATAGCTACGGCGTCGGTATAGCCTATACCGTTGGCGAAGCTGTTGATGCCGATGGCGACACTGCCATCGCCCCCCGCACTGGCCTGGAAACCTATGGCCGCCGCACCGCCCAGGTAGCCTGGGGCGTTCCGGTCGCCAGTACTTTGGGCCTTGGCTTCCGCACCGATGGCTATGGTGTTGCTGCCATATGCGGCCGAGCCCGTGCCCATGGCAATATCGTTGGCCTCATACGACCATGCGTACTGGCCCATGGCGATCGAACCCGTACCTACCGAAAAGCTGTTGGTGCCCATCGCCATGGAGTCCTCGCCATAGCTAGTCGCGTACCGGCCAATCGCGATCGCATTGTTTTTGAGCGCACCTGCTTCGTAACCCAGGGCGACACCGTACTGTGCTCCCGGAGCGGCGATGGCATCGTTACCGATGACGATGCTATTGATCGAACCAATCGCTTTCCCGCTGGTGTCTCTATTGGTATAGGTGTCGTCATTTGCCGAAGCGTTTCGGCCGATCACGATGGCGCCGGTTGATGCGGCTTCCGAGCGTGCGCCGCCGCTGCCTAGCACAATGCTGTCCGCGCTTTGCGCTTGCACGCCCCGCCCGATCGCTGTTGCGTTGCTTGCCGTCGCCGCCGCACCGCTACCAAACGCAGACGCGCCGATCTCGCTCGCGAGGCTGTTGTAACCTATCGCCGTGGTGAAATTCTTGGTCGCTTGCGCTGTCCAGCCGAACGCCGATGCGCCTTCGCCGAATGCGAAACTATGCGCGCCGATGGCTGTGCTGTTGAGACCTTCCGCATCGGAAGACGCGCCGTAGGCAGCACTCTCATCACCCTTTGCAAAGCTGCTTGCACCCGATGCTACCGAATGTTTACCCAGTGCCAGGGCATCCTCGCTGCCATCAGTCGCCCCATCGGCAGCGAACAGATGCGTCGATGAAACGGCATCCAGTTGAGCTTTGTTCACGGCATCCGTTGCCTGCGTGCCGGCGGCGACATTGGTGATCTGGCGCTCGTGGCCAACCGCACCTACCGACACGGTGTTGGCGCGATCAGCCAGCGAGCCAGCGCCCAGCGCAACCGCGTTGCGCGCGTCAGCATCGACGTGGCTGCCTACGCCAAGCGCGACGCCGCCATAAGCCTCGACCGAGCTGATATACCCCAAGCCAATGCCGTAGTCAGCGGCCACATTGGTGCGTCCGCCGATGGCGATGGCATAGTCATTCCTGGCGCGACTCATCGTACCTTCGGCTAGGCTAAAGCGTCCTTCGGCCGTGGCTATGGTGCCTAGCGCTACTGCGCCGTACGCCGGAGCAGTGGTGACTGCGCCAGGGCCGACCGCCGTAGATGCCAACCCGTTCGCGGTGGTTGCGACCAAGCGCCCGGTTGGGCGACCGGAGACAATAGCGCCCGCATCCACCAGCGAACCGGACGAGAAACTGTAGTCGCCATTGGCCGTACTGCCAGAACCAACCGCAGACGATGCGTTGCCCACTGCCTGGGCCCGGGTTCCAACTGCGGTGGTGTAATCTCCAGAGGCATTGGCCCGTGCACCTACTGCGGTGGACTGCACCCCTGTCGCGAAGGCGCCAACACCAAATGCGGCTGCGCCGAAACCACTTGCTTGAGCACTGGCGCCGACCGACGTGCCGCCCACTCCGGCACTGGTGGCAGCGGTATTTATCGGGTCGCCATTGGCGTCCCCTAGTAGCGCCTTGCCATCCGCGTCCACGGCGTTGCCGCCGATCGCTATGGCGGCAGGGCCGGTTGCCTGTGCACCGGCACCGTAAGCGGCGCTATTCTGCCCGCTGGCGACCGCGCCATGGCCGGTCGCCGTCGCATTGCTTGCAGCCGCCGACGCACCGCTACCAAAAGCGGACGCGCCGATTTCGCTGGCGAGGCTGTTGTAGCCCGTCGCCGTGGTGAAATCCTTGCTCGCCTGTGCTTTCCAGCCAAGCGCCGATGCGCCTTCGCCGAACGCGAAACTGTGCGCGCCGATGGCTGTGCTGTTGAGACCTTCCGCATCGGAATTCGCGCCGTATGCCGCGCTCTCATTGCCCGTTGCGAAGCTGCTCGCGCCCGCTGCTACCGAATGCGTGCCCAGCGCGAGGGCGTCTTCGCTGCCATCGGTCGCACCGTCTGCGGCTAACAGGTGTGACGCCTTCGCCGTTGCGCCGGCCACGGCATCCAGCTGGCCCTTGTTTACTGCATCCGTGGTTTCGGTACCCGCTGCCACGTTGGTGATCTGACGCTCATGTCCGGTATCGCCAACTGAAACTGTGTCGGCACGATCACTGGATGAGTTCACGCCGAGGGCGACAGAGTTGGCCCCGATTGCCCATGCACGAGCACCAAGGGCCGTGCTGTCAGTGCCGACCGCCAAACTCTCCACACCCACCGCTGTAGTGCTCACGCCGTGCGCACCGCTGTTTCCACCGATCGCCGTGGCGTAATCGCCATACGCGTCCGCACCGTAGCCAAGCGAAGTCGACTGGGCGCCGATACTTCTGGCCCAAGCGCCGACCGCCGTGCTTTTGGCGTCGGCCGCAAACGAGGCCCAGCCGAGCGAAGTCGCGAAATCGTTCAATGCCAAGGCGCCCGCACCGAACGCTGATGCGCCTGCACCACTCGCCTGTGCTCTAGAGACAGTGCCATCCTGCATCAACAAGCTACCGCCAACAGCAACACTTTCAATACCGGTGGCTTGCGCTGCTCCACCCACCGCCAGCGATCGGTCGCCCGAGGCGACACTCTGCATACCGACGGCGGTTGCACTACTTGCCGTCGCCGATGCGCCGCTACCAAAAGCGGATGCACCTGTCGCGCTGGCAAGGCTGTTGTAGCCCATCGCCGTGGCGAAGTCTTTGGTTGCTTGTGCTGTCTGGCCGACTGCTGACGCGCCTTCGCCGGAAGAGAAACTGTGCGCGCCAATGGCTGTGCTGTTGAGACCTTCCGCATCGGAATTTGCGCCGTATGCCGCGCTCTCATTGCCTGTTGCGAAGCTGCTCGCACCCGCTGCCACCGAATGCGTGCCCAGCGCCAGGGCATCCTCGCTGCCATCGAGCTTGCCGTCTGCAGCCAACAGGTGTGACGCCTGCGCCGATGTAGCAGCTAGCGCATCGAGCTGACTCTTGTTCACTGCATCGGTATCCTGCGTACCGGCACCGACATGGGTGATTTGCCGTTCCTTGCCGGCCGCGCCCACCGAAACGGTGTTGTCGCGATCGGCCAGCGAGTTCGCGCCCAGCGCCACGCTGTTGTCGCTGGCGGCGGAGCTCTTGTAGCCCAAGGCCGTGCTGTAGTCATTGACTGCCTGTGCCTTCCAGCCGAAGGCCGATGCACCTTGGCCATCCGCAAAGCTACGTGCACCTATCGCCGTGCTGTTGACACCTTCCGCATCGGAATACGCGCCGAATGCGGAACTCTCGGTGCCCACTGCAAAACTGTTTGCACCCGCTGCCACCGAACGCTTGCCCAACGCCGCGGCATCCTCACTGCCATCGGCCGCACCATCAGCATCAAACAGGTGGGCCACTGTTGTTGCATCGGTCGGCTTGTTGATGGAATCCTTTGCCATGGCAGGTGCGGCGCCGAGCGCCATTACAACACCCGCAATCGATGCGGCGGCGCGCAGACGCTTTGATGCGCCACCCTTGCCAATGGCCTTTGCGAACTCGGATGCAACCACCAGGATGCCCAGCGACTTGTTCCAAACTTTGCTATAGATTTTGTTCAAGACACACATCTCCCATTCGGAATTTTTCGAATCCGGCACGCACTCTTCGAACACAAGCGTGTGTCGAACGACATGATCTCCGTCGGCATTCAGACGGCTTTTTTATGGTGTGGATCGCAAACTTGCGTGCTTGACGCGGCATGACTGGAGCAGCGCACTTGCCGCTTGGGTCGCGCTTATCAGCAAGACAGTGCTCAGGTCGGGTCGCGGGACTGCGCCGGTTCGGGCGTAACCCTTGTCCCGCGGCCAGTCAGCGGCCTTTACTGCGTAACCGTGTAGCTACCGAGCACGGTCACACCGCTGTAGGCGGAGTCGCCTACGAGCGTGACGTAGTACGCCGCTGCCACGGGACGGGAGATCGACACAGATTTCGATGTGCCGTCATCCGGATCGGACTTGACGTTGTAGTCGGTGGGACTACCTGCGGAACCGACCTTGACGTAGATGGACACGTTGCCTGTGCCACCGAGCGTCCGCAGTACCAGTGCGCGTGCGCCGGCCGGTACAGAGAATTTGTAGACGGCGCTGGCACCTGCCGCCCCCGACTGGCCCGTCAACTTGACGCCATTGCTCAGCACGCCATACGTCGCTGCTGCCGCGACGGCGGCGCCCGCATCGAGAATGCCCGCACCGAATGTCTTTGACGTATCTGGCGCAACTTTAGGCAAATGCGCCGTACTTTTCAGAATGCCCAGCACCTGGGCTGGCGTCAGCATGGGGAGACCCGCTTTAACGCGGGCGCTCTGCATCAAGGCGATGGCACCGGTGACATGCGGGGTAGCCTGCGAAGTGCCTGCCATACCGCCGTACGTGTCGCCGCCCGGGCTGGCTGTGGGCGTCGTTGTGCCTTTGTTGATCGCTTGCCAGGCCAAGCCTTCCGGATTCAACACTGCCCCCGAGGCGCCATCGTTGACGTAGTAACCACCGCCAAACGCGCCCAAGGCCACGATGCTTTCGTTGGGGCTGTTGTAGTTGGAATACACCGCAAGCTTGCTGGTGACGCCCGTCGATGCCACCGTGATCGCGCCCGGGCAGCTGGCCGGCGAGCTACTGACGACATCCGCGCCGTCGTTGCCGGCGGCGACCACGACCACGGCTCCCAAGGCATTGGCCTTGGCAATCGCGATGGCGGCGTCGTCCTTGGCCGTGCATGTGCCGTCACCACCGAGGCTGAGGTTAAGTACCTGTGCCGGGTTTGGATTATCGGGAACGCCATTTACGTGACCACCGGCGGCCCACACGATGGCATCGTTGATGTCACTGTCGTAGCCGCCGCAGTGACCAAGTACGCGCACCGGAATGACCTTGGCGTTGTAGGCGATGCCGGCCATGCCGACCCCGTTGTTGGTCAACTCGGCGCCGCTGGCGCTGGCCACGTGGGTGCCGTGCCAGGAGCTTTTTTTAGACGGATTGCTTGCATCAACACAGCCGCCATTCGCGGTCGTGTACTGGCTGCCCGTCGTCCAGTCGCCCAGATCCCAACCACCTGGTGCGCGGCCGGCTGCGGTGCGACCGGAAACCAGAGAGTTACTGATGAAGTCGTAGCCGGCAGCCGCCAGCGAAGTATTTACATCCGCATGCTTGACGATGCCGGTATCGAGCACGGCGATGGTCGCACCTTTCCCATCGGCAAGATTCCAGGCACCGACGATGTTGGCGCCGCCGTAATTGGGTACCTTATTCTGGAATGTCGGCGTACCGTCACCGGCCAGATAATCGGTCTGATACTTTGCGAACAAGGGGTCGTTCGGCACAAACGCCGCTGGCGCCACGATGGTGGCGGACGCCGCCGCATCGATTACTGCGTGACGGAGTACGTCCGGTGCCACATAGTCCACGGCCAGATCGGCCGCCATGGACTGGATGAATACCGCGGCCTCTGCCTGATTCAGTTTGCGCGACGTGATCACCAGATCGGCGCCGGTCGCCAGCTTGCGTGCATAGCTCACGCGAGGCGCGTTGATCGACAACGTCGTTGCCTGGTTCATGCCTGCGCGTGCGATGGCCGCGCTGACATTCTGCACGGCGGCTATCGGGTTGCCCTGCTCGGTCGAGCCTACGCGATACCTGACGATGAAACGATCGTAGTTGCCACCCGTGCGCAAGGAACTGACATTGAAATTTGCCGCGGCCACTGGGCCAGCGGATACCACCTGCGTGATATTTCCCGCGAAGGCGGAGAGGGAAAA
>Ga0302314_10021352_pt1 | contig 10667 bp, 12 predicted proteins | sample III_Palsa_N2_3_FD_200533 | JGI IMG/M metagenome (GOLD analysis project Ga0302314, IMG submission 200533) | Peat permafrost microbial communities from Stordalen Mire near Abisko, Sweden - III_Palsa_N2_3 | ecosystem: Environmental > Terrestrial > Soil > Palsa > Peat permafrost | place: Sweden... | reverse complement strand
GGCGGCGCCTGGCGCCACGCCCAGGCCGAACTCGCGCTCGATGCCCGCCGCGCCGTCGAGCACCGCGCGCGCCTGCGGCAGCAGGCCGCGGCCGGTGTCGTTGAGCACAAGGCGCGTGCCGACGCGGTCGAACAGCCGCGCCTCGAGCACCGCCTCCAGCTCGTTGAGCGCGGCGCTGGTGGCCGACTGCGACAGTGCGACCCGTTCGGCCGCCGCCGACGTGCTGCCCGCGTCCGCCACCGCCGCGAAGATGACCAACTGGCGCAAGGTGATCCGCATCCGACAACTCTACCTGTTTTCCAGGTAGCTCCAACGAAATCAATTCGTTTTACAGATAGACCGGACGAGCCCACAGTGCAGTCATCGTCCGTCGAAAGCCCGCCATGACCGCCAAGCCGCTCTCCCGCCTGCCGCATCCCCGCGAAGTGATCCGCCAGTTCACGCCCAACTGGTTCACGGCCACGATGGGCACCGGCATCCTGGCTCTGGCGTTGAACCAGTTCCCGTTCGCCATCGCCGGCCTGAAGGGCTTCGCGCAGGGGCTCTGGTTCGCCAACATCGCCGTCTTCGTGCTGTGCGCGCTGCTGTACGCCGCGCGCTGGGTGTTCTTCTTCGACGGTGCCAAACGCATCTTCCAGCACGGCGTGATGTGCATGTTCTTCGGCGCGATCCCCATGGGCCTGGCCACGATCATCAACGGCCTGCTCGCGTTCGGCCCCGCGCACTGGGGCGACGCCGCGGTGCAGGTCGCGGTGCCGCTGTGGTGGTTCGACGCCGCGCTGGCGCTGGCCTGCGCCTGGCTCATCCCGTTCCTGATGTTCACGCGCCAGGACCACAGCCTGCAGAGCATGACCGCCGTCTGGCTGCTGCCCATCGTGGCAGCGGAAGTGGCGGCGGCGTCGGGCGGCTTGCTGGTCGGCCATCTCGAGCCGGGCGCGCACGCCTCCAGCATCCTGTTCGCCAGCTACGCGCTGTGGGGCACGTCGGTGCTGCCGGCACTCGGCATCCTGGTGATCCTGTTCCTGCGCATGGTGCTGCACAAGCTGCCCGGCCGCGACATGGCCGCGTCCAGCTGGCTGTCGCTGGGCCCGATCGGCACGGGCGCGCTGGGACTGCTGGTGCTCGGCGAACAGGCGCAGCGCCTCTTCGCCAACGGTGCGATGGCGGACCTGGGCGCCGCCGCGCACGGGGCAGGCATCGTCGGCGCGATCATCCTGTGGGGCTACGGCATCTGGTGGCTGGCGCTGGCCGTGCTGATCACGCTGCGCACCGTGCGCGAAGGCCTGCCCTTCAACATGGGCTGGTGGGCCTTCACGTTTCCCATCGGCGTGTTCTCGGTGGCGACGCTGGCGCTGGCACGCAGCACCGGCGCCAGCTTCTTCGAGGCGTTCGGCGCGGGCTTCGTGGTGCTGCTCGCCGCGTTCTGGGTGATGGTCACCGGCCGGACCCTGCACGGTATCTACCACGGGCATCTGTTCGCGGCGCCGTGCCTGTCGGACGGCACCGGCCTGAAGTTGCCGGCATCGGCCAGCACGCTGGCGCTCTGAGCCCAGAACCCGTCGCGCACGCAACGGCCGCGCGCGCAAGGTCTTCTCGACTGTCGAAGCCGTCGAGGTGGCGGATCGGAATGTCCGCGCCGGCCCGCGGGCTCGGCCAGGCGCTGAACCCAGGCTTGCGGGCGGCTGTCGGCCGTCTGGCGCGCCATCAAGTTCCGCGCGCAACTGTCGATCCCGTCAGCACCATGTCCAAACTGGAGCGACATCAATGATCGGATCCTGTACCAATTCGAGCGTTTCCTATCCGCCGCCTTATGGCAGCAGCATCGACGGCACGTCGAGCCCGCTCTGGAGCCCCGTCGCGTCCGGCGCCACGTCGGGTGAGACGCAGAGCGCCATCGACGACTCGGGCGACGAGGGCATCGTCACGTCGCTCAGCGGCGCGCCCGCCGAATCGCCCACCTACAGTCCGGCGGGACTGCTCAACTCCTTCGTGCAAGCGGGGACGCCTTTGGCCGACATGAGCTCCACCGGCCCCTATGGCTCGGCGGACGACTCGGGCCTGGCCGCCGGCGTGCAGTCCGACGACGGCGCGGTGCTCGGCGCCGAAGACGCGAACGGCGTCAGCGGCGCATCGACGGCCGGCAACTACCAGAGCGTCTGGGGCAACACCTTGCAGACCGACCCGGGCATGGCGAGCACCGTCGCGGGCGACGCGCTGGACCAGGGGCTCGTGTCCACGCTGTCCGTCATGGCGTGACGGCCGCAAGCGGGTCGATCTGCATCGGGGGCTGACAGGCCGCGTCGCGAAGACATACACTTTTCGCCTCGCATTCCACCAGGAGCCTGTCATGCAAGCGCCCACCGCCTACCTGCAATTCGACGGCCGCTGCGCCGAAGCGCTGACCTTCTACGCCGAGACGCTCGGCGGCCAGGTGGTCATGATGAGCAAATACAGCGAGGCGCCGCCGAGCTCGAACATGCCGTCGGTGCCGGAACACTGGATCATGCATGGCCGCCTGCAATGGCCGGGCGGCGGCATGCTCATGGGCTCGGACGGCGGCATGGAGCCGTTCCGGGGCGTCAAGGGCGTGAGCCTGAGCGCCAACTGCGCCGACGTGGCCGGGGGCAAGAAAGTGTTCGACGCGCTGGCCGCCGGCGGCACCGTCAAGATGCCGTTCTCCGCCATGTTCTGGTCGCCGGGCTTCGGCCTGCTGGTCGACCGGTTCGGCGTGCCGTGGATGGTCAACGTCGAGCATGCGCCGGCAGCCTGAACCGGACGTCGTCGCCCGGCATGCGCAAGCATGAAGTTCGAGACCGTTCGCAACTACGCGCAGTCGCTGCCTGCGGTGACGGCGCAGCCGCACCACGAGCTCTCTTCGTTCCGGGTCAGGAACAAGATCTTCGTCACCGTGCCGCCCGGCAACGCGGTGATCCAGGTCTTTGTCGATGAAGAGTCTCGCGATCTACCCCGACTTGGCCGAGAAACTGCTGTGGTGCGCCAAGGTACGCGGACCGCGCATCACGCTCGCGTCGGCAGCCGCTCCGCCCGTCAAGGCGCTCGTTCGACTGGCCTGCGATCAGCGGGCCCAGGCGCGTTGACGAACACCGCGGGGCTCATGGGTGCCTGGCGCGCAGCGCCGAGTCGACCGCATGCGCCAGCATCTCGGGCGCGATGAGTTTGCGATGCGTGCGCGCGATGAGCGCCATGTAAACGCGCCCGAACAGGTTCCTGCAGGCCACGCGCGTGGCCAGCGAGAACTCGATGGCGCCATCGCCCAGCAGGCGCACACCGACGCAGGAGCGGAACGCGAGATGCCTGTCGTCCACGCCCAGCACGACCTGCGCCACGCGGCCGTCGTCCGCGACTTGCTGCGAATGCACCGGAAAGCGGCCATCGAACAGCGCGCGCGTGGCCGGCGACAGCAGCGAAGACACCGGACACCCCAACGGCGACGTCCGCAGGCCGAGCGGACGCACCAGCACGTTGCGGCACGCCATCATCCGCGCCACGCCCGGCGGCGGGTTGTCCAGAAATCCATCGAGGACGGCGGCCAGCCAGCGAGGTGCGTCGCCGGGCCGCGCGGTGGTCGGCGTCACGGTCATCGTGACGCTGTCCTGGTGGTGCACGGCCCGGTCTCGAAACTCGCCACGCAACAGGCAATGACTGGCCAGTTCCTCGCTCACGCGCACCCGTGCGCGCCGGACGACACTGACGAAACCGGGACGCGTGCCCAGCGCGAAGCGCAGCCGCTGGACGTGGCCAGCGAACGAGCGATAACGCCTGCAGGCAGCCTCCAGCAGGCCGCCTGGCCTGTCGTGCAGCGAGAGCGTCGTGGTGGGCACGTCGGCCGCGTGCGGCTGCGAAGCGGCGAGCCATCGGACCACGGCCTCGGGCAGTAACTGCGTCAGCGACGGAATGTCGCCGTCGTCGGCCAGCACCCGCGCGCGCATCGCGTCGCCCAGGTCGCCGCCCAGCTCGTTCGTGTGGGTCGAAAGCGCGAACAGCGCGGGATGGCGCGAGCGCGCATCGAGCGGCACGAACTGGTGCCAGGCCTCGCCGGAGAACCGAACGGTGAACAGGCAATCCGGCGGCACGTCGACGTGGTGCAGCGCACGGACGAATCTGCGCGGATCGCGTTCGAGATCGGCCAGCGTGGCGCTCGAGAACCGCAGCTGCGCGCCGCCGCTGCCCGAGACGGCGGTGAACACGCGATGTCCCGCGTGGCGATGGAACGGATGGCCGCGATGGCCGACGCCGAAGGAATACAGCGCCGTGGCGTCGCCCTTCATGAAGTCCGTGCCGCCCAGCCTGGCAGAGGGCTCGTCGAGTGCGTCGACGAAACGGCGATGCTGCCGCTGGCGCGCCTGCGCCTCGAAGAACAGCTTGTTGCCCGCCCCGTGGCCGAGCCTGGCCACCAGGGTCACTTCCACCGGCACGCGACCCGGTCCCATCGGCAGCGTCACGGAAGGAAACGTGGCCGTCCGCCGGGTCTGGCGTTCGCCCGAGGCGGACGACGATGCAAGCGATGCGTTCATGGGTTGGCTTTCATGACGGTTGCGGTGCGAGGATCGGTATCGAGCGTCAGGCCAGCTTGCGCTTGCGGCCCTTCGCCAGCGCGGCGCTTTCCTTCTTCAGCGGACCGCCGACGGGGCAGAACGTCGCCAGCAGGTCGTGCAGCGTGCCGAGCAGGTTGTCGTCCGCCAGGCTGTAGTGCACGAACTGGCCGCGCTTCTCGCTCTTGACCAAGCCGGCGTGTTCCAGGATGCGCAGGTGCTTGGACAGCGACGGCTTGGTCATCTCGAAGCGCTCGGCGATCTCGCCCGCCGTGAGGGACGCCACCGACAGATAGGCCACGATGCTGCGCCGCGGCGTGGAGGCCAGGGCCGCAAAGACGCTGTCTTCCTTCATTCGTTCATCCGGTCCAGTTGTTTAGCTAATTAGCCATTTAGCTAATTTGTTCATCGTGGCACCACGGCAGGCTGGACGGCAAGGGCGTTCGCAGATGGCCGCACATAGGCCGGTTGACGACTCATCCAACATACTGGAAACTACATCCAACATGGAAGACACAGCTCTCGAATCGCTCAACGACCGCATCGCCCAACGTGTGCGCGACCTGCGCGCGTCCAGCGGCCTGTCGCTGGACGCGCTGGCCACGCATTGCGGCATCAGCCGCTCCATGATCTCGCTGATCGAGCGTGGCGAGAGCAGCCCCACGGCGGTGCTGCTGGAAAAGCTCGCCAGCGGCCTGGGCGTGCCGCTGGCCGCGCTGTTCGACGCGCCGCAGCCGTCCGCCAACCCGGTGGCGCGCGCAGCCGACCAGCCGTCGTGGCGCGACCCGCACTCGGGCTACGTGCGGCGCAACGTGTCGCCGAGCGGCGTCGGCTCGCAGATCCAGATCGTCGAGGTGCTGTTTCCGGCCAAGGCGCGCGTGTCCTACGAGACGGGCCCGCGCGAGCCGGTGATGCACCAGCAGGTCTGGGTGATCGAAGGCGCGATCGACGTCACGGTGGGCGACCAGCGCCATCGGCTGGGCGCCGGCGATTGCGTGGCCATGGTGCTGGACAAGCCCATCACGTTCCACAACCCGCACAAGGCCGCCGCGCGCTACGCCGTGGTGCTGGCCGCCATGCCCTACCCCTTGCCGTTCCGGAGATCCCATGGCGACCAGCGCCCCAGCCTCTACCCTTGACGTGCGCCGCCTGCATGCGGTGGACGATGCGCAGTTGCAGGCGCTCGCCGATGTGCTGGTCGACTGCGTCGAAGGCGGCGCGTCGGTCAGCTTCATGCTGCCGATGACGCGCGACAAGGCGCTCGCGTTCTGGCGCCAGGTGGCGGCCGGCGCGGCCAGCGGCGAGCGCGCGCTGCTGGTGGCCGAGGACGCGCACGGCATCGTCGGCACCGTGCAGGTGATCCTGGCCCAACCCGAGAACCAGCCGCACCGCGCCGACGTCGCCAAGATGCTGGTGCACCGGCGCGCGCGCCGCCAGGGTGCGGGCGCGGCGCTGATGCGCGCGGCCGAGCGCGTCGCGCTCGACGAAGGCAAGACCTTGCTGGTGCTCGACACCGCCGACGACACCGCCGCACGCCTCTACACGCGCCTGGGCTGGCAGGCCGCCGGCACGATCCCGCGCTATGCGTTGATGCCGCAAGGCGGCGAGTGCGCGACGACGTATTTCTATCGTTCGCTGACCGACTGAGTGCCGGCCGAGGCGGGGCAGGCCGGCAGCACGACACGATGCGTGGCGACGCCATCGGTCGTGGCCAGGATCGGCTTCTGCGCCGCCGTGGCCCACGGCGTGGCGGGCCACCAGCGCTCCGAGTCGCCGGGCCGGGGCGCCGTCGGCTCGATGCTTTGCCCCGGGCGCGGCGTGAGCACCGGCAGGTCGGTGCAGCGCGCGGCGGCCAGCACGCGCTCCACCGGCTCGGTCCAGCCGTGGTGCGCGAGCCTGAACAGGCCCCAGTGCACCGGGATCAGCGCCCTGGCGCGCACGCGCTGCGCGGACAGCACCGATTGCTCGGGCCCGAGATGCCAGTCGGGCCAGTCGGCGTCGTACTGGCCGGCCTCGATCAGCGCGACATCGAACGGCCCGAAGCGCCGTCCGATCTCGTTCATGGCGTCGAACAGGCCGGTGTCGCCGGAGTAGTACACACGGTGCTGCGTGCCCACCAGCGCGAAGCCGCCCCACAGCGTCAGGTCGCTCTGCGCGTTCAGGCGCCCGGACGCGTGGCGCGCGGGCACGAGCGTGACCGTGAGCGCGCCCACGCGCGTGGACTGCCACCAGTCCAGTTCCACGATGCGGTTCTCCGGGATGCCCCAGCGCGCGAGATGCGCGCCGATGCCCAGCGGCACGATGAAGACGTTCTTCCACGCGCGCATCGCGACGATGGTCGGGTAGTCGAGGTGGTCGTAGTGGTCGTGCGAGATCAGCACCGCGTCGACCGGCGGCAGCTGCGCGAGCGCGATCGTCGGCGGATACCAGCGATGCGGCCCGATCCATTCCACCGGCGACGCGCGGTCGCTCCAGATCGGGTCGGCCAGCAGCCGCGTGCCATCGACTTCGATCAGCGACGACGAATGCCCGAACCACGTCACGCGCAGGCCGCTGGCCGGCGCGACGGCCAGCGCCGCCGGATCGGTGCGTACCACCGGCACCGGTTCGGTGGGCTCGACGCTGGGGCCGCCCGACAACGCGCGCAGCAGCGCATCGCGCATGTCGCTCCACATCGCCTGCGGGTTCGCGAAGCGGTCGCCCTGCCACTCGGGCGACTGTTCCATGCGGGCCAGCCGCGCGCCGCTCGCGTGCTCGCCGAACGACTCGCAGCCCGCGAGCGTGAGCGCGACCGCCGCGGCCAGCGTGGCGAGCACAGCCAGCGCGATGGCGGCCTTGCGACGCCCCCGCATCAGGCCGACTTGGCGCGCTCGACGAGCCAGGCGTCGACCGCCTTCACCGTGTCGCCGAAGAACGTGCGGTACAGGTCGTCGGCCACGTAGCCGATGTGCGGCGTGCCCAGCACGTTGTCCAGCGACCGGAACGGGTGGTCGGCGGGCAGCGGCTCGACGTCGAACACGTCGAGCGCCGCCATCGCGATGCGGCGCGAGGTCAGCGCGGAGACCAGCGCCGCCTCGTCGATCAGCGGACCGCGCGAGGTGTTCACCAGCAGGCTGCTCGTCTTCATCAATGCGAGGTCGCCGGCGCCCAGCAGGCCGCGCGTCTTCGGGCCGAGCACCATGTGGACGGTCAGCACGTCCGACTGACGCAGCAGCTCCTGCTTGCTGACCGCGGTGGCGCCGCCCTCGGCCGCGCGCTCGGGCGTCATGTTGGGGCTCCACGCGATCACCTTCATGCCCAGCAGCGCGCCCACCTTGGCGACCGCGCCGCCGACGCGGCCCAGGCCCAGCACGCCCAGCGTCTTGCCGGCCAGGCCCACGCCGACGCCCTGCTGCCAGGCGCCGCGGCGGAACGCGAGGTTCTCGGCGACGACGTGGCGGCTGGCCGCCAGGATCAGCGCCCAGGTCATCTCGATCGTCGGCGCCGAGGTGTAGCCCGTGAACGCCACCGCGATGCCGCGCTCGCCGGCCGCCGCCACGTCGATGGCCGCGTTGCGCGCGCCGGTGGACACGATCAGCTTGAGCTTGGGCAGGCGCTCCAGCGTGGCGCGCGGCAACGGCGTGCGCTCGCGCATCACGCACAACACCTTGAAATCCTTGAGGCGCTCGACCAGGGCGTCGGTGTCGGCGACGTGGTCGTTGAAGACGGTGACGGTGGCGCGGCTGTCGAGCACCGACCAGTCGGCCAGCCGCAGCGCGGCGCCCTGGTAGTCGTCCAGCACCGCGACGGCCACCGGCTTGTTGTTCGAACTCATGGGTTTCTCCTGCCTGGAATGCGGCCCACTTTAGTCGCATCCACGCCGAGGCGCGGCGCCACGGGCTTGCGGCAAGCCCTGCCGGGGCGACGCGCGCCTGCGCGGACATGCCCGGTGGCCGGGCTGGCATTCCGATTGCCGTCGCACTGGGAATCAACTCCACCATTCGAAAGCCAGCCATGCCCGACAACGCCAGCACCGCGCGCACGCCCCTCAAGCTCGACCAGGGCGCCCTCGACGCCGCGAAGAACCACATCGAGCAAGGCGCCATCACGCCCAGCTACGGTCCGTGGCGCGACGACATCGTCAAGCTGCTCAACGACTCGCTCGCCACCGAGCTCGTGTGCATCCTGCGCTACAAGCGCCACCACTACACGGCCAAGGGCCTGGCCTCGCCGGCCATCGCCGAAGAGTTCATGGTGCACGCGACCGAGGAGACGGAACACGCCGACATGATCGCCGAGCGCATCGTGCAGCTGGGCGGCGAGCCCGACTTCTCGCCGTCGACGCTGCTCGATCGCAGCCACGCCGACTACGACGACTCCAAGGACCTGAAGTCGATGATCCGCGCCAACCTGGTGGCCGAACGGGTCGCGATCGAGGCCTACTCGCAGATGGTCAAGCTGATCGGCGACAAGGACTCGACGACGCGCCGCATCGTCGAGCACATCCTGTCGCAGGAACAGGAGCACGCCGAGGAACTGAGCGACTGGCTCGACAAGTAAGCGCCGAGGCTGCGCGGCGACAAGGCCCCTGCGGGGGCCTTTGTCATGCCCGTGCGTGTCGCGAATGTCCGCTCAAGACGAAAGAAAGCCCCGCAGGTCAGGCACCTGCGGGGCTTCTCTCCCGAAGACCGGCGGCGGCCGCGAGGCCACTGCCGGAACGTCCGGCCTTACTTGGTCTCGGCGTTGATGTCCTGCGTTTCCTGCTTGTGGATCAGGTTGGCATCGGCCTTGTCCTTCCTTTCCTGCGCGCGCGCATCCGACTCGCAAGCACGCTTGACCGCGCCATCCGTCGTGGCCTTGCAATCGGCCTTGTTGAGGTCGTGGTTGGCTTCGGCGATGTTCTTGCGCGCCTTGTAGTCGCCTTTGGATTCGATCTTCAGATCCTTGGCTTCAGCGTGCGAGATGCCCGGGGCCGGCACCATCTTGGTCTCGATCGTGTCGGTGGTGACCGTGGTGGTGGTCGTGGTGGTGCCGGGCGTGCCCGGAGCGGGCATCGCGTCCGTGGACTGGGCATAGGCGCCCAGGCTGAAGGTGGCGGCAGCGGCGGTGGCAAAAAGGGTGGCGAGAGACTTGTTCATGTGGTGTTCTCCAAACATTGAATCGACCCCGTGTCCTGGCAATCGCGGGTCCCGCTCGAGCTGGCGGATGCCGGAGAAAGCACGAGCCCGTGCACGGGCGGGTGTCCGAACGCAGCGTTTTCAGACGCGCGTGACCGCGCCGCCCGCGGTCGCCAACGCAGCCACGGCGTCGTCGACGCTGCCGGCTTCGAGCCGCGTCGACGGCTGCCCCGCAGTCGCCGACTGCAGCAGCGCGAGCACCGGATCCTTCAGTCGCGCGAGCACCGTCGCGAGGCCCGCTGCGCCCTGCTCCGCCGTGAAGGCGGTCAGCGCCTCGATGGTGGTGCCGTCGAGGTCGGGCGTCTCTTCCAGGCTCAGCACGAACGCGCGTGGTGACGCGGCCGCGATGCGCGTGCGCATCTCGCTGAGCATGCGCTCCACGTTGGCGAAGAACAGCGGCGCCTCCGGCCGCAGGATCAGCACGCCGGGCACCGGCACCACGCCGCCGTGCTGCAGCCCCAGGTAGTCGTGGCCGCCGCCTTGCCGGCCCAGCTCGCTCATGCGCGGCTCCGACAGCCCGCGCAGCGTCATCGCCAGGCTGATCGCGATGCCCGCCAGCAGCCCGTTCAGCACGCCCAGGACCACCACCGCGACGGCCGCCGCCACCACCACGAAGCGGTCGCGGCGCCACGCGAAGTACGGCCTGAACGCAGTCAGCGACAAGGTGTGGGACACCGCATGGATCACGACCGCGGCCAGCACCGGCGTCGGCGTCAGCTCGATCCACGGCAGGCACAGCAGCACCAGCAACAGCACGACGAGGCCGGCGATCCAGGCCGTCTTCGCGCTCGTCGAGCCAGCCGCCTCGTTGGCCGCCGTCGCCGAGAAACCCGCGCCCACCGGCAGCCCGTGGATCAGCGCGGACAGCAGGTTGGACGCGCCCAGCGCCCACAGGTCGCGGTTCGGGTCCACCGCGTCGCCGTGCTTCAACGCCATCGTGCGGATCACGCTGTAGCTC
>Ga0302314_10021351_pt1 | contig 10667 bp, 4 predicted proteins | sample III_Palsa_N2_3_FD_200533 | JGI IMG/M metagenome (GOLD analysis project Ga0302314, IMG submission 200533) | Peat permafrost microbial communities from Stordalen Mire near Abisko, Sweden - III_Palsa_N2_3 | ecosystem: Environmental > Terrestrial > Soil > Palsa > Peat permafrost | place: Sweden... | reverse complement strand
CGGCTGTTCGGGAGGCGTGGTCGATGGGGATGCGGCGGCTGGTGATGCGGAGGCGTCCGGTGCGGACGACGTGGGGGGTGATGGTGATGAGGAGCTCGCTGGAGTCGATTTCGGTGGACTTATCAGTGCCCTGGAAGCCGGGGAGTTCGCTGAGGTAGGGGACGCCTTCGATATCGCGTGCTTCGTTGCGGGAGACGACGCCGGCGAGCATGGCTGTTTGGCCGCGGGGGATGCTGATGGTCGAGGTGTAGGCACGATTGTTGAGGATGGGAATGCTGTCGATGGTGCCGCCGGCGAGGGCTTCGATCTTCATGTCGAGCGCAACGGAGACGTCGCCGGAACGCTGGATTTTCGGGGTGGCTTTTACGGTGATGCCGAGGTCTTCGTACTGGACCTGAGGGACGCTTACGGAAGAGGCGCCGCCGTATTGTGCGAGGAGGCTGGCGGCGGAGGTCCCGTTGATGTTGACTCCGGCTAGCGATGAGGCCAGCGAGCTGCTGACGCCGGAGCTGTAGGTTGCGGTGACGATGGGGTAGCGGGTGCCGGAGCGGAAGTTGACGGGTTGGTTGTCGCTGGCGCGGATCTGTACGTCGTCGAGTGTGCGGACGTCGCTGGAGTTGAGTAGGAGGTTGAAGGTGCCGCTGGAGCCGAGGTACAGCCCGGCCAGGGGTAGGCCGCCGTATGTTCCGAAGACGCCGAGAAGGTTGGTGAACTCCGAGGAGCTCGCAGTTCCGGAGGCAATGAGGAACGCCAGTTCTTCAAGTTGCTGCTGGCCTGTAGTGCCGGAGAGCTTGAGAATACCGGCGGAGATGGCTTGTGAAAGCAGGCTTTGATTGGAGTTGATGAGGTTTTCAGCCGTGGAGACGATGGGGAAGATGCCGATGGAGGATGGTGTGGAGGCGCCGATGTTCTGTAGATGCGTTTTGTCGAGCTCGTACATGTGGATGTCGAGCAGGACGTCGGAGCCGCCGTCAAGCATGTCGGCGTAGGTGGCGTTGAGGGCGCGGAGAGTTGGTTCGTCGCCGCGGATGAGGATGTCGCCGCCGGTGGGACTGGCGGTGACCTGCTTGAGTTCGAAGATGTTGCGGGCTACATTGGCCATCTCGGTGATGGCGTCGGAGCTTAGGCCGGGCAGGTAGACGGTTTCTTCGACGAGGGTTTCAAGGCGTTCGCGATTCTCGGTGGTGTCTTTGGCGACGAGCGCGGAGTGGGGCTGCACGGCGACGGCGAAGATGTGGGTCATGTCGGCGACGACGCGCGTTGCGGTTTTGAAGTCGACGTCGTCGAGATCGAACTTGATAGGGGCGTTGTTGGTGACGCTTTCGTCGAAGGTGACGGTGATGCCGTAGGCGAGGTAGACGGCGCGGATGACGTCTTGAGCGCCGTTGCGGAGATGGAAGCTCTTGACGCCGGGGGTGACGTCGAGCTCGATGGGGCCATCGAAGGATGGGGTTTGGGCGCGGAGGTTTTCCTGGTCGAGGAAGCTGGAGAGGGAGCTGGCGTCTACGCCGTCGTGCTGGGTGATGATGTTGTTGTTGGGGTCGAGGGTGCGGGCCTGGGCGAGGAGTTGGTCGGCGCGGGCGTTGTCGCCCATGAGGCGAGCCTTGGCGGCCTGCTGTACGAGCTCGGTGAGGTGATGCTCGCGGGCGACGGTGAGGGAGAGAATGTACTCCTGCTTGTTGGGGTTGAGCTCGACGGCGTGGGCGAAGCTGCGCTCGGCGGAGACGATGTCGTCGCGTTCGAGCTGCTTTGCGCCTTCAAGGTAGGCGTCGTCGGCTTCGCGGGCCTGATGGGCGGAGACGGTGGCTGGTTTGGCCTTGGTTTTGGTTGCGGGGCGGGCCTGGAGAGCGCCGGCGGGGACGCTCACGGGGGTGGCGGAGTCATCCGGCGTTTGGGCGGAGGCGGGTAGAGCCAGAAGGAAAGTCGCGAGGCACGCCGTCTGCAGAAAGGAGCTCGATCGGCGATAGCTTGGGCCTGGCATGATGAGGTTTAGACGGATGAGGTTGGTTTCCGGGTTGGAATTTCGCTATTTCGCTATGGACGTAGTTGGTGAGGCCAGAGCCGAAGTGATGCCTATTGAAATGTGGTTGGCGCGAGCGAGAAGCAGGTCCTTCGCTGCGCTCAGGATGACAATTCTTAGAGAGGACGTCTTCGGTATGACTGGAACAGTCTAGCGGCCGTTGGATACGATCTGCAGTGGAGAGCGGACGGCGCGGCCGGGACGCACGGAGGTGGGTGGGCGGCGCAGACCTTTTTTGATCTGCGTGGAGTCCATCTCAAGCTCGGCGAGCGTGCGGCTGAGCGTGTTGCGATGCATGCCCAGCTCTTCGGCGGCCTTACATTGATTGCCACGATGGCGTGCGAGTACCTCAAGGATGAAGCGCTTCTTGAACTCACGCACGGAGTCGGCGTACGGGATGCCCGCAGCGTGCATTTGAAGGACGAGGTTATCGAGATCGCGTTTCACTCGCGGGTTTCCTTATGAGGCTTGGATTGAGACATCCTACATGCCGGAGAGCTGCAATAGAACTGTGCTTTTAATCAGTGTGCGACGCGGAGCCGTATTTGATCCAATCGGGAGTTGTGTGCTTGATGCGCTGTACGCCATCGTGGAACCGGACTTTCAGGTCTGATGGCATGACGAAGGATACAGCATGAGCGGCTCGAAGGAAAAATGGAGCGAGTTTTGAGGTGGTGATCCAAGGGGCGGTGGGCAGGAAAGCCGTGAAAGCCATCAGGAGCGCGGTGCCCAGGATGCAGCCGCGGAGCAGGCCGAACAGGGCTCCGGCGAGGCGATCGAAGAAGCCCAGGCCGATGGCGGAAGCGGTGCGGCGGAGCAGGGTGCCAATAAGTGCTGCAACGAACATAGTGGCGACGACGATGAGCACGAACGCGGTGAACTGCGCGAGAGGGACAGAGATGATGAGTCCGCTGAGATGCGTGGCGGTGGATTGGTAGCCCCAGCAGGCTAGAAGGAAGCCGACGACGAGACCGCCGAGCGCGAAGGCTTCTTTGAAGAAGCCGCGGAAGGCCGCGCGGATGACGGAGTAGGCGAGGGAGAGGCCGAGGATCCAGTCGAGAGGGTTCATGGGGTTGGCCTTGCCGGTGGGGAAGCAGATTCCCTTCGGGAATGACAGAAAGAAAAGCAAGAGCAGAAGCAACAGCAAAGACAGAAGCAGATTCCTTCGCTGCGCTGCGGAATGACAAGCCATAACGGCGGAGTCACAACCAATAACGCGGTATGACAACGAGTAACGGCGGGATGACAACCAGAACAGCAACGGCTAGTAGCCGCTCTGGCTATGCGGCGGTGCGGGCTTCGCGGCCCTTGCTGCGGCCGCCTAGCGAGACGCTGACGATCTTGGAGACGCCGGGTTCCTGCATGGTGACGCCGTACATGACGTCAGCCTGCTCCATGGTGCGCTTGGAGTGGGTGATGACGACGAACTGCGTGTTCTCGGACATTTCGGCGATGAGGCGGGCGAAGCGGCCGACGTTGGTTTCGTCGAGCGGAGCGTCGACTTCGTCGAGTACGCAGAAGGGTGCGGGCTGGAACTGGAAGATGCCGACGAGGAGCGAGAGAGCGGTGAGGGTTTTTTCACCGCCCGAGAGCAGGAGGACGTTTTGCAGCTTCTTGCCCGGGGGCGAAGCGATGATGTCGATGCCGGACTCGGCGGAGTTGGCTTCGTCGGTCAGACGCATCATGGCAGCGCCGCCGCCGAAGAGCTTGGTGAAGGTGGTGGAGAAGTTCTCGTTGATGATCTTGTAGGCTTCGTCGAACTTCTGGTGGGAGACATCGTCGATTTCCTTGATGGATGCCTGGGTGTTCTCGATGGATTCGAGGAGATCCTTGCGCTGGGTTTCGAGGAAGCCGTGACGCTCGGCGGTTTCGGTGTACTCCTCCAGGGCCATCATGTTGACGGGCCCCATGGCTTCAAGACGCTGCTTGAGGCTGCGGGCGGCTTCGTCTTCGGCGACGAGGGCTTCGGCTTCAATGCGGACGATGGTGGTGTCTTCGCGAAGGACTGCGGGCTCGACGGAGAGGTCGTTGATGCAGGTGGCTTCGAGGTGTTCGAGGTCAGAGGTGAGCTTGGCGGCGCGTGCGCTGAGGGTGGCGCGCTGCTCGCGGAGCTCTTCGGTTTCATGGCGCAGGGCACGGAGTTTGATATCGAGTTCGGTCATGGCAGCGCGGAGAGCGGAGGCTTCTGCGGAGAGGGTTTCGCCTTCGGCGATAGCCTGGGCGCGCATCTCGGTGAGCTCGGTGTGCTGGACAGAGAGTGCTTCGGTCTCTTCTTCGCGACGCTGCTTTTCAGTGGCTGCGCTGGCTAGCTGCTGGTCGAGTTGAGCGATGCGCTGGGACTGCGATTCAAAGAGGCGGTTGGTCTGCTCGAAGTTGGCGTTGGCGTTGCGGCGACGCTCTTCGAGGCCGGCCAGAGCTGCGTTGGCTGCGCTGGCGGCGGCCTGCAGCTCTTCGCGGTTGGCGCGGAGGTTGGCGATCTTTTCGGTGAGCTCGGTTACCTGCTGCTCGACCGTGGCACGCTCAGCTTCAAAGCGCTCGGCTTCTTCCTGCTTGCGGGCGATGAGGTCCTGCTTCTGCTGGCGGCTGTCTTTGTTGCGGCCGGTGGCGAGCTGCCACTCCTGCAGGCGACGCTCGATGCGCTGGGCTTCGGCCTCCATCTGGCGGAGAGCGGCGCCGGAGTTGGCACTGTCGCGCTCGGCGTCACGACGCTCGTGGTTCTTGGAGTCGAGTGTGTTGGTGAGGTCGGCGATGTCGCGGGTGAACTGCGCGGTGGCTAGTTCGTTTTCAGCGAGCTGGGCTTCGGTGGCTTCAAGCTTGGTCTGAACTTCGGCGAGCTCGCGCTTGAGAGCGAGGGGGCCTTGTGCGCGGGGACGGCCGCCGGTGACGGTGAGGTTGTGGAAGGTTTCGCCGGTGGGCGAGAGGAAGAAGGCTTGTGGGTGGGTGAGTGCGAGGGAACGAGCGGTCTCGGAGTCAGAAGCGATGAAGCCATCGCGGAGCTTGGGGAGGATGGATTCGAGGGAGTTGCCGAAGCCGTTGAGGACGCGGATGCAGTCGCGGAGGGCGACGGTGCCGATGGGTGTCTCAGTGGAAACCCGGGTCCGAGAGTCCGGACCCGGGGCACCCGGGTTGGAGGTGGTACCGAGTTCGTTGGTGGGATGGAGTTCGGTGGTGTGTTCGTCGTGGACGAGGAAGGTGGCGCGGCCGGCTACGTCGGACTGGAGCATGCGGACGCCTTCGTTGGCGGCGTCCCAGCTCTTGACGACGACGTAGTTGAGCTCGTCGCGGAGGAACTCGTCGACTACGTTTTCGTACTTGCCGTCGACTTCGAGGAAGTCGGCTAGAGTGCCGATGGGTGTGAGGCCGTTGTTCTGTTGCTTGGCGCTGGCGCGGAAGATGTTGCGGACGGTGTCCGTTGAGTAGCTGTGCTCGCGGATGAGGCCTTCGAGTGAGCTGCGGCGGCCGGTGAGGGTGGCACGCTCGGCGCGGAGCTGGTCGCCGCTGCGGCGGGACTGCGTCTCTTCCATGCGCTTGGTGTCGAGCGAGTGACGGACTTCTACGATCTCGGTTTCGAGACGCTTGAGGCGAGCGGTGACGTCTTCAAACGCCATTTTGAGCTGACCGCGTTGGGCGCCGATGGCTTCGAGCTCCTGGTGAGCGCTGGAGGTTTCGGCGGCGAGGCGTTCGCTTTCGCGGTCGAGGCCGGCGAGTGCGGCTTCCGCCTGGGCCTGTTCGCTGTTGGCCTGCGCGGCACGCTGCATGATCTGCATACCGCTGCGACGCTGGTTTTCGGTGAGCGCTTCGGCAGCGAGTACGCTGCGTGTGGCTTCGTGTGCCTGTGCCTGCTGGGCGTTGGCGGCTTCGCGGGAAGCGGTGGATTCCTCGGTGGCGTTTTCGAGGAAGCTGCGATGCTGTTCGCGCTCGCCAGCGAGAGCTTCGAGTTGGCCACGGGCCTGGGCGAGATCGTCGTTGCCAGAGGTGAGGCGCTGGGTGAGGTCGCTGATGCGGTCGGCGTTGGAGCTGGTGCGAGCGGCGATGCGTTCGAGCTCGACGGCGGACTGGTTGGCCTTGGCGCCGGATTCGCGGATCTGGCCGTCCAGCTCGTAGCCGCGAGCGACGCCGGTGGAGTGCTCGGCGTCCATGGTTTCGAGGCTGGCGGCCTGGGTGTCGATGAGGCCGGCGAGGCGGGTGATTTCAGCGGACGCGGCGGATTGTTCGGCGTCCATCTGTGTGAGGCGTGAGGCGAGGACGACGCGGAGCTTGGTGCGGAGTTCGTCGCGGATGGCACCGTAACGCTCGGCCTTGGAGGCCTGACGCTTGAGGGTGACCATCTGCTTGGTGACTTCTTCAAAGATGTCGTTGACGCGGGAGAGGTTTTGCTTGGCGGACTCGAGACGAAGCTCGGCGAGACGCTTTTTTGTTTTGAAGCGGGTGATGCCGGCGGCTTCTTCGATGATGCCGCGGCGATCGAGAGGCTTGGAGGAGAGGATCTGACCGATGCGCTCCTGGCCGATCATGGCGTAGCTTTCGCCGCCGAGACCGGTACCCATGAAGATGTCTTTGATGTCAGAGAGGCGGCAGATTTTGCCGTTGAGGAGGTACTCGGAGTCGCCGGTGCGGAAGAGGCGGCGGGTGACGGTGATTTCTCCGGCACGGATGGGGGCGCGGCCGAACTTGCGGCGGCGGATTTTGAGGACGACGTTGTTGGAGGCGTCAGGGTGTGAGGCTTCGGCGTTGGGCTCGGTTTCGGTGCCGTCAGACTTTTTGGCTCGGGCTTCGGCTTCGTAGGTGGTGCCGGGCTGGGCTTCGGCTACGGCGTCTTCGGTTTCTTCGGCAGCTTCGGCGCGGAGGGCGGCTTCATCCCAATCGCCGCCGGGCATAGTGGTGACGTTCTGGTTGTCGCCGAAGACTTCGGCTTCGTTTTCGCCGCCGGAAGCGTTGTCGTAGACTTCGGGGTCGACGAGGGTGAGGGAAACCTCAGCCATGCCGGTGGGTTTGCGGTCGCGGGTGCCGGCGAAGATGACGTCTTCCATCTTGATGCCGCGGAGCGACTTGGCGGACTGCTCGCCGAGGACCCAGGTGATGGCGTCGGAGATGTTGGACTTGCCGCAGCCGTTGGGGCCGACGATGGCGGCGATGCCTTGACCGGCGAGCTGCACTTCGGTGCGATCGCAGAAGGACTTGAAACCGAGGATCTGGACTTTCTTGAGCTTGAGCAAGAGCGGAAACCTCTTCGTAAGGGTCGGACCGGTGGGGCTGGGCCTATGCGAATCGTAAGCGGGAGAATGAGCTGAATCAACACCTGTGGGGCGAGATGTTGTGGATAAGGCGTACGGGATTCTACATATTGCGTTTTGTTGACGATGGAGCACAGAAGACGACCGGGCGGTGGGTGGATTTGGCGGGGTATTTGGATGCGGGAAGTGTGGAGGCGGGTGGAGGGTTTTGGGAGAGTTTGGCGGATTGTGGTTGAATAGGGGCAGTTGGCCGAGCATTTGCTTTCGCGTTCGTTTGCATCCACTTGCGCGAGGGCAACAGCGTTTCTATAATCCGCATCATCAACTTAGTCCCTGCTGTACAGAATGGGGATATGGTTTCCACGGCGCGTTAGCGCATTTTGTTAGATGAATCCCAATTGGGTTTCCCCAGACGGGCTTACCGAGGAGTTTCTTAATGAAGAAGGTCGTACTTGCTTCTCTGCTGGCAGTAGCTGGCGCAGCGTCCGTGACACAGCCCGCTTTTTCTCAGGCTGCCGTGAATCTAGGTACGAGTGCGGCACAGCAAAACGGCGGACAGATCCAGATGTCCGCGGATGAATACGCTTCGTACAACAATGCGGTGACGCAAACGACGCCTGCCGGCAAGGCTGCGGCGTTTGAGGCTTACCTGACGGCTTATCCAAAGTCGGTGGTGAAGGCTGATGCGTTGCAGCAGTTGATGTTTGCGTACAGCGGAACGAATGATCCCGTGAAGACGCTGGATGCGGCTGATCGCTTGCTTGCGGTCGATCCAACCAACTTCCGCGCGTTTGTTTTCGAGGTTTCGCTGCGCGGTGGCGCTGCCGGTGCATTGACTGATCCTGCTGCGAAGCAGGCCGGTCTGGATGCGGCCGCGGGCTATGCTGTGAAGGGACTCGCTGCGCCGAAGCCGAAGGACATGAGCGATGCGGATTGGACGACGCTCAAGGGCCAGGGCTATCCGCTGTTCTACAGCGCGATCGGCACGGATGCTTTGAACAAGAAGGACACGGCGGGCGCGATCAAGGCGTTCCAGTCGGAGCTGGCTTCGGTTCCGGTTGCGCAGACGACTACGCCTGGTCTGCAACTGCAGGACACGTTCTACCTGGCGCAGGCGTATTACACGTCGACGCCTCCGGATTACTCGAACTGCGCTTACTACGCTTCGCGTGCGATGAACTTTGCTCCGGAGCCGTACAAGACGTCGTTCAAGTCGCTGGCGACGTATTGCTATCGCAAGTATCACGGCGGGGATGACGGCTTTGATGCGGTTACGGCTGTGTCGATTGCTAACCTGACGCCGCCTGCGACGTTCAGCATCAAGCCTGCACCGAAGCCGGAAGACATCGTAACGAACCTGATCGCGACGACTCCTGACCTGGCGACGCTGGCGTTGAGCGACAAGGAGTACGTGTTGCAGAATGGCAAGCCCGCGGATGCCGATAAGGTGTTCGATACGATCAAGGGTAAGTCCGTTGAGATTCCGGATGCGCTGATTATCTCGGCTACGGCGGATCAACTGCAGGTTGCGGTTTCTGACGATGCGGTGCAGGGCAAGGTGGCTGACTTTACGTTCAACTTTGCGACTCCGTTGAAGACGGTGCCGGATGTTGGCGGAAAGATCACGCTGGATGGAACGTATGCGTCGTACACGCAGACGCCGTTGATGATCACGATGTCGGATGCTTCGGTTGTTGAGAAGAAGAAGCCGGCAGCGAAGGCTCCTGTGCATCATCACACTGCTCACTAGAAACTGGTTTGTTGGATAGAACGGCCTCCCTTGCGGGAGGCCGTTTTGTTTGTGGGGGGCCACGGGATTTTGTGGAAGCCCGATCTCCAAGTGCGAGAGATCGGGGGCACCCGGTTTTGTGGTTGGGCCACAGGCAGGTTGCCGCGATGGAAGAAGGCGGTTCAGGCGTAGAGCTTTGAGCTACGAGCTGCCAGCTTCGAGTTAAGGCGTTAGCAGGTTGACGAAGAGGCGGTAAGCGCCGGGGACGGCTTCCGGGAGTTGACGGTAGAGGGCGAAGGCGACGTAGGTCCAGTGGCCTTTGCCGAGCGGGGTGGTGATGAGGCCGCCGCGTTGGGGGAGTTGGCCGGGGTCGTGGGTTTCGGTGAGGGCGGTGTAGTGCGGGTCCCAGGTGGAGAGGAAGCCGTGGCCGCGTTCTTCTACCCAGTTGTTGAAGTCGGCGGGGGTGATTTTGTTGGGGGTGGTGAGAAGGGTTTCGTTCAGTTTTGAGTTTTGAGTTTTCAAGTTTTGAGGGAGAAGCGCGACGGGGGCGGTTTCGTCGACTACTTTTTCGTTGCTGCCGAGGGAGAGCGGGTAGGGTGCGTCGTCGGCGGTGAACTCGGGGGTTTGGTATTGGACGACGACGTTGCCGCCGTTGCGGGCGTAGTCGAGGAGGGCTTGCGTGGGAGCGCCGTGGAGGTCGGGATGGGCGGCGTAGGTGCGGACGCCGAGGATGACGGTGTCGTACTGGGCGAGGTTGGTGGGGGTTAAATCGGCGATGGTGAGGATGGTGGGCTTGAGGTTGATGGAGGTGAGGGCTTCGGGGACGGAGTCGCCGGTGCCGGGGAGGTAGGCGATGTTGTGACTGGTGGGGAGGGTTAGATCTACGGGGACGATGCGGGTGGTGGCTGGGGTGTAGTAGTTGGTGATGGGGAGATCGCCGTAGCCGATGGGGCGGTAGCCTTCGGTGATGGTGGTTGCGCCGTAGTTTGCGGTTGCGGTGAGGGTGAAGGGCCGGCGGTCTTTCGAGGATGCGCTGAGCTGCCATACGGTTTCGCCGGGAACGGTAGTGGAGTCGTTTGCGGTGTAGGTGTTTGGGCCAGTTTTTTTATAGGTGATGTCGTCAAGCTTCCACGGAGCCGGTGCTTTGAGCGTTGGGGCGACGGTGATAGCGGTGAATGGAGTTACGGTTGCGGAGAGGCGGAGGGATTGCAGATCGCTTGGGAAGACCTGAGCGTGGGTTGGGAGTGTGAGGCTGTCAGCGGGAACGAAGGCGACCGGTTGGTTGTCGTGGGCTGCTGCGGCTCTTAGCTGGATGCGTACGCCCTTGTATTCGACTTCGGCGATGCAGATGAACGCGTAGGGAGTGGTGGGTGCGTTGCGCAACAATGGGTCTGAGAGCTTGTAAACGGGGACTTCAATGCTGTCGCGTGTGAAGTATGGTCGCGTTATCGGCGTCATGCTTGGGTCTAGCCCGCAACTGCTTTCGACTGGATGGCCGGACGTGAGGTGGGGCTCTTCGCCTTCTTGAACGTCGCGTCCGCCTTCGGCGATGCCACTGCCGTTACTGTTGGCGCTTGCCATCCTTCTGTAGAGGATGGGTTCGGTCGAGGATTGGGAAAGAGTCGCTTTGGCTTCCGCGTCTTCGCCCGCGCGCATGTTGGCGGAGGTTGTTTCCGCGGTGAGG